>Ga0196977_1000947_pt1 | contig 12468 bp, 10 predicted proteins | sample S3v_1013CmetaG_FD_148634 | JGI IMG/M metagenome (GOLD analysis project Ga0196977, IMG submission 148634) | Soil microbial communities from Anza Borrego desert, Southern California, United States - S3+v_10-13C | ecosystem: Environmental > Terrestrial > Soil > Desert | place: USA: California...
GGCTGGTGCGCGAGATGGCAGCGCACGTCGCCGAGAACGGCGTCGGCGTGATGAATATGGCGGCGGCGGAACGACTGGTCCCGGCGAAGCGCGCCGGCGGCCTGCACGAGGTCGTGCTGAAGAACGGCGCCAGCCTCAAGGCCCGCGCTGTCGTGCTCGCGACGGGAGCGCGCTGGCGCCAGCTCGGCGTGCCGGGCGAGCAGGAATACCGCAACAAGGGAGTCGCCTACTGCCCGCACTGCGACGGCCCACTGTTCAAGGGCAAGCGCGTCGCGGTGGTCGGCGGCGGCAACTCGGGCGTCGAGGCGGCGATCGACCTGGCCATGATCGTCGGCCACGTCACGCTGATCGAGTTCGACGCGGCGCTGCGCGCCGACCAGGTGCTGCAGGACAAGCTCCGCAGCCTGCCGAACGTCGACATCCGCCTCTCGGCGCAGACCACCGAGGTGCTCGGCGACGGCGCGCGGGTCAGCGGGCTCGTCTACCGGAACCGCGTCTCCGGCCAGGAGCAGCGCATCGCGCTCGACGGCGTGTTCGTCCAGATCGGGCTGGTGCCGAACACCGAGTGGCTCGCGGATTCGGGCGTGGCGCTGTCGCCATTCGGCGAGATCGAAATCGACGCCCGCGCCGCGACCAACCTCCCCGGCGTGTTCGCCGCCGGCGACGTGACGACGGTGCCGTACAAGCAGATCGTCATTGCCATGGGCGAAGGCTCCAAGGCCGCGCTGTCGGCGTTCGACTATATCATCCGCAACGCGCCGGCGGAGGACCTGGCCGAGGCGGCCTGATCGAGTCAGCCGGTCAATCGCCGGTGATTGATTTGGTCGCTCAAGCTTATCGGACTATCTCGTTTCGGCCTCTCCTCGCCGCTTGCTAGGCTGCGCCAACAGCCTACGACAGGCAGGAGTCGCGCGCGGCAGACGCGGAACGAGGAGAGAGAGACGATGGATGCGAAAACGGGCTCGATCGAGGGCGGCTGCCCGGTCCCTCACGACGGCGGCGTGCGCGCCCTGCTCGGGCGGACCAACAAGGACTGGTGGCCGGAGATGCTGGCGACCGAGATCCTCAACCCCAACGGCCCGACCAACCCCCACGGCGAGGATTTCGACTACGCCGAGGCGTTCAACGCGCTCGACTACGCCGCGCTCAAGGCCGACCTCAAGGCGCTGATGACCAACAGCCAGCCGTGGTGGCCGGCGGACTACGGCCACTACGGCCCGTTCTTCATCCGCATGGCGTGGCACGCGGCGGGGACCTACCGCACCGCCGACGGCCGCGGCGGCGCCAACAGCGGGCAGCAGCGCTTCGCCCCGCTCGATTCCTGGCCCGACAATGGCAACCTCGATAAGGCCCGCCGGCTGCTGTGGCCGGTCAAGCAGAAGTACGGCAAGAACATCTCCTGGGCCGACCTGTTCATCCTCGCCGGCAACGTCGCGATCGAGGACATGGGCGGGCCGGTGTTCGGCTTCGGCGGCGGCCGCGCCGACGTGTTCGAGCCCGAGCGCGACATCTACTGGGGCTCCGAGGACAAGTGGGTCAACGAGGGCGTGCAGACCCGCATCGCCCCCGAGCACGGCATGCACGAGCTCGAAGGGCCGCTGGCGGCGATCCAGATGGGGCTGATCTACGTCAATCCCGAAGGCCCGGGCGGCAACCCCGACCCGCTGCAGTCGGCGCGCGACATCAAGGAAACCTTCCACCGCATGGCGATGAACCACGAGGAAACCGTGGCGCTCACCGCCGGCGGGCACACCTTCGGCAAGGCGCACGGCAATGGCGATCCCTCGCGGCTCGGCCCCGCGCCCGCCGGCGGCGACCTGGCCGCGCAAGGCTTCGGCTGGGTCAGCCAGAACGAGAGCGGCTGCGGCGAGCATACCGTGACCAGCGGGATCGAGGGCTCGTGGGTCAACACCCCGACGCAATGGAGCGAGAACTACTTCCGCCTGCTGCTCGACTACGAGTACGAGCTGGTCCGCTCGCCCGCCGGCGCGCAGCAGTGGCAGCCGGTCAACCAGCGCGAGGAGGACATGGCGCCGGCGGCGTGGGACCCGAGCCAGAAGGTCCCGACGATGATGACCACCGCCGACATGGCGCTCAAGATGGACCCCGAGCTGCGCGCGATCAGCGAGAAGTTCAGGAACGACCACGAGGCGTTCAAGGACGCCTTCGCCCGCGCCTGGTTCAAGCTGACCCACCGCGACATGGGCCCCAAGGTCCGCTATCTCGGCCCCGAGGTCCCGGCCGAGGACCTGATCTGGCAGGACCCGATCCCCGCCGGCACGATGCCGTCGGACGCCGAGGTCGAGGCGGTCAAGCAGAAGATCGCCGCGAGCGGGCTCACCGTCAGCCAGCTGGTCAAGGTCGCCTGGGCCTCGGCCTCGACCTACCGCAAGTCCGACCACCGCGGCGGCGCCAACGGCGCGCGCGTGCGCCTCGCGCCGCAGAAGGACTGGGACGTCAACGAGCCGGCGATGCTGGCCAACGTGCTCGCCACGCTCGACGGCCTGCGCGGCAGCCTCAGCATGGCCGACGCGATCGTGCTCGGCGGCGTGGTCGCGCTCGAGAAGGCGGGCGCCGGCAAGGTCCCGTTCACCGGCGGCCGCGGCGACGCGACCGCGGAGCAGACCGACGCCGACAGCTTCGCGGTGATGGAGCCCGAGGCCGACGCGTTCCGCAACTATGTCGGCAAGAAGAAGCTGGCGGTGAAGACCGAGGAGATGATGCTCGACCGCGCCAGCCTGCTCGGCCTGTCGGTGCCCGAGATGGTCGTGCTGATCGGCGGCCTGCGCGTGCTCGGCGCCAACCACGGCGAGCGCGGCCACGGCCACCTCACCCGGCGCTCGGGCCAGCTGACCAACGACTTCTTCGTCAACCTGCTCGACATGACCAACGTGTGGAGCGCCGTCGACGGCTCGAACGACGAGGAATACGTCGCCACCGATCGCGCCAGTGGCGGCGAGACCTGGCGGGCCACCCGCGCCGACCTGATCTTCGGCTCGAATGCCGAGCTGCGCGCGGTGTGCGAGGTCTATGCCGAGAACGGCGGGCAGGAGAAGTTCGTCCGCGACTTCGTCAAGGCGTGGACCAAGGTCATGGACGCGGACCGCTTCGACTTGAGCTGGGGCCGGTATCGCAAGGGCGACTAGGGCCCGCGCGGGCGCGCCCGCTTGAGCACCAGGTAGAGCGCGCCGTCGCCGCCGTGGCGGCGGTGCGCCTGCCTGATCGCGGCAATGTCGCCGGCGTGCGGACCGGCGGCGAGCCAGTCGAGCACCTTGGCGCGGATCGCCCCGCGCCGCGCGCCGCGGTCGGCGGCATCGACCGGCCGCGGCTTGCCGGTCACCAGCAGCACCAGCCGCGCCCCCATCGCCCTGGCTTGCGCCAGCCCCGCGTCCAGCCGTGCATGCGCCTGGTCGAGCGTGTGGCCGTGGAGGTCGAGCGTGAAGTCGGGCTCGAGCGCGGCGCGGGCGAGCTTGCGCTCCCACGAAGCGTCGAGGCCCGGTCCGGCATCGGTCCTTGGCGCTGGGGCAGCCGCCGGGCGCGGCTTGTCCCCCTCCCGCTTGTGGGAGGGGCTAGGGGAGGGCGTGTCGGACGCAGTGCCGGGGCTAACAGGCCCTCCCGCGGCCCCTCCCGCAAGCGGGAGGGGAGAAAGTGGCGTCACCGTCTCCGTCACCCGCCGCCACAGCGCGGCCTCGCCTGCGCTCAGCCCGCGCGGGGGCTTCATCGCGCGCCGAGCCGGGCGAGGGTTCCTTTCGGCAGCAGCAGCAGCGCCTGGCCGCGCGCGCTCATGCCGCCGGCGATGGTGCGCGCCGCCTCGCCGGCGCCCCAGAAGCTGTCGAAGCGGTTCGCCCCCTTGATCGCCCCGCCGGTGTCCTGCGCGATCCACAGGCCGTTCGCCTCTGCGCGGTCGAGCGTCAGCAGCACCGGCGCGCCGAGCGGGACGAACGCCGGATCGGCGGCGACCGAGCTCTCGCGCCGCACCGGCACCTCGAGCGCGCCGAGCGGCCCGTCGCCGAGCAGCTCGCGGAAGAACACCCAGCTCAGGTTCTCGCGCATCAGCGCGCGGCCCTCCGCGGGATGCTCGCGGATGTATTGCATGATCCCCTGCATCGAGCCCGGATATTGCCCCGGCCCGTCGCCGAGCAAGCCGCGCTCGCGCATCAGCCCGCCGATGCCGACGTAGTCGCGCCCGTTCTGCCCGGCATAGCCGATGCGGATGACCTCGCCTTCGGGGCTGCGCAAGCGGCCGGAGCCCTGGATCTGCAGGAAGAACAGCTCGACCGGATCGGCCGCCCAGGCAATCTCGAGCCCGCGCCCGGCGAGCGCGCCGTTCTCGATCTCGGTGCGGTCGTAGTACGGCACGAAGCGGCCGTTTTCGTCATGGCGGCCGAGCGGCGCGCGGCCGGTGCGCTGCTCGGGCGGAGTCTCGGCCGGCCAGTCGCGCACCAAGTCGGGCGGCAAGCCGTAAACGGGGACGTCGAAGCCGGGACGGCGCTGGCGCACGCCGGCGATCTCGGGCTCGTAGTAGCCGGTGACGAACGCCGCCCCGTCGCCGACCACCGCGCTCTCGAAATAGCTGGCGAAGAACCGCGCCGCGTCGGTGCGGGGCCAGGCGGAAGCGCCGTCGCAGGCGGGGCGCCAGTCGTCGGCGCGGGTCAGCCCGCTGGCGTCGGTCCGGCGCAGCAGCCGCGGGCAGCTCTCGACGAACGAGGCGAGCGCGGCGGCGGCATCGGCGGGCCGCAGCGCCAGCGATTCGACCGGCGGCCCGGCGCGCACGCCGAGCAGCGCCGCGGTGGAAGGCGTCGGCGCAGGGCTCGGCGCGGGGCTGGGCGTTGGCGTCGGTCGCGGGGCTTCGCCGGGCGGCACGAGGCGGACGCAGCCGCCGAGCAGCACAAGCGCGGCGAGGCTGGCGAACCGGCGCCCCCCCACGCGGGATCAGCCCTCGTCGGTTTCGTCGAGCAGCCAGTCGGGCCCGGCGGCATTCACGTCGCGGGCGAAAGTCCAGATGTCGTGGCTTTCCACCGCATCGTCGAGCGAGCCGGCGACCACGGTGCCGTCCTTGTCGCGGGTGACGGTGGCGATGTCGGCGGCGAAGTGCACGGCGATGCGCGCGGTCTTGCCTTCGAGCCGCGCCGAATGAACGGTGGTGTCCTCGATCCGGACCAGCCGGTTGTCGAGCACCTCGCCGGCCGCCGCGCGGGCGTGGATCGCCGCGGCGAAGCTCTGGTAGACGTCGTCGTCGCACAGCTGCTTGAGCTCGTCCTTGTCGCCGCGCCAGAACGCTTCGAGCACCATCGCGTAAGCGGCCTTGGCGCCTTCGAGGAAGGTCAGCAGGTCGAACCGGCGGTCGGCCGCGCCGATCTCGCGCAGGCCGTGCTCGATCGCCGGAGCGAAGCCAGCGATCTCGCGCTGGGCGCGCGGCAGCTCGGCGGCCGGCGCGGCGACCTTGCGCGGGGCGTTGCCCGTCTCGCTGCGCTCGAAGCGCGTCGGCACCGGCTCCTCCTCGTGCTCGGCCCGGCGCCCGAGCACTGAATAGAGCCTCAGCCCGAGGAAGGCCGCGATCATGGCCAGGATGACGATTTCGATGATCACTGCGTTTGTCCGATCAATGACCGGCTCCGCCCCTCATTGGGCCTCGCGAGCCGGCTCAGTCCCATTCGTGCCCGAAATAGGTGCCAAATACAAATGAACAACTCCTGTCCGGGCCGCTTGCTCCACCGCCGGCGCGGTTTTTTGGCGGGCGTTGCGGCACGGCCATGGCAATGCTAGGCGCGCGGCCGATGCAGCGGGCGCAGGGGCGCCCGACCCTAGCCGAAAGACCAACGGATCATGGCCGAAGAAGGCGACGTCCTCACCAATCTCGACTCCGACACCGGCGGCAACGGCGCCGACCACCAGCCGGTCGCCGGGCTGCTGTCGCAATACGTCAAGGACCTCTCGGTCGAGAACCCGCGCGCGCCGGAAAGCTTCCAGTGGACCGAGCAGCCGTCGCTCGACGTGCAGTTCAACATCGCCGCGCGCAAGGTCAACGACGAGATCAGCGAGGTCGAGCTGAAGATCTCCGCGACCGCCAAGGCCGCGCAGGGCACGATCTACATCGTCGAGCTGGCCTATTGCGGGCTGGTCGGCATGCGCAACATGCCCGAGGACCACATGCACGCGTTCACTTATGCCGAGGCGCCGCGGATCCTGTTCCCGTTCGCCCGCCGGGTGATCGCCGACGCCGTGCGCGACGCCGGCTTCCCGCCGCTGCTGCTCGACCCGATCGATTTCAACGGGCTCTACGTGCAGCAGCTCGAGCAGAAGCAGCCGAACATCGGCGAGGCGCCGGCCGGCGAGGCCTGATCCCGGCCCCGGCTCCGAGGTTCGCCGCGTGAGCAGCCTCGTCCGCAACGTCGGCACGATCGGCGGGCTGACCGCGGTCAGCCGCGTGTTCGGCTTCGCCCGCGACATGCTGCTCGCGCGCGTGCTCGGCGCGGGCGGGGTGGGCGACGCCTGGCAGTTGGCGTTCCAGCTGCCCAACATCTTCCGGCGCCTGTTCGCCGAGGGCGCGTTCGCCTCGGCATTCGTGCCGCTGTTCAACCGGCGGATGAGCCCGGACGAGGACATGACCGAGGCGTGCCGCTTCGCCGAGGAGGTGATGGCGGTGCTGATCCCGGTGCTGGTGGCGTTCTCGGCGCTGGCGATGATCGCGATGCCGTGGATCGCCGGGCTGTTCGCCAACGAGGGGATCGAGGCCGATCCGGAGCTTTACGACCTCGCGGTGCTGATGGCGCGGGTGGCGTTCCCCTATCTCGCGTTCATGAGCCTGGCGACGGTGTTCGCCGCCATCCTCAACAGCCTGTCGCGCTTCGCCGCCGCCGCGGCCGCGCCGATCCTGCTCAACGTGTGCATGATCGTGGCGCTGATCTACGGCGCCGCGCAGGCGGATTCGCCGGCGGTCAGGCAGCATACCGGGTTCCTGCTGGCGGTCGCCGTGACGGTCTCCGGCTTGCTGCAGATGCTGTGGCTCGGCTGGTGGGCGCGGCGGCAGGGCTTCCGCGTGCGCCTGCATCGCCCGCGGCTGACCGCCGGCGTCAGCGAGCTCGGCGTGCTGATCCTCCCCGCCGTGCTCGGCGCCGGGGTCTACCAGATCAGCCGCTTCATCGACCTGTTCTTCCTGTCGACGCTGGAGGACGGGGCCTACACCTTCCTGGCGATGGCCGACCGGCTCAACCAGCTGCCGCTGGGGATCATCGGCATCGCGCTCGGCACCGCCATCCTGCCCTCGCTGTCGCGCCACATCGCCCGCGACGACGGCGAGGGCGCGTTCCGCCTGCAGAGCAACGCCGTCGAGCTGGCGCTGCTGCTGACCTTGCCCGCGGCGGTGGCGCTGTACGTCTCGGGCAGCGCCTTCACGCGGGCGTTCTACACCGGCGGGGCCTACACCGTCGCCGACAGCCTCGCGACCGGCGCGGTCGTCTCGGCGCTGGTGCTCGGCCTGCCGGCCTATGTCCTGATCAAGGTGCTGGTGCCCAGCTTCTTCGCCCGCAAGGACACCCGCACGCCAGTGTTCACCGCGGGCGGCTCGCTGCTCATCAACGTCGCGCTGAACTTCGCGCTGGTGCCGCGGCTCGGGGTCGTCGGGCTGGCCTTGTCCGGCGCCGCTTCGGCGTGGTGCAACGTCGCCGCGCTGTACGCGATCCTCGCCTGGCGCGGCCACTTCCGGCTGACGTCGCTGGTGCTCGGCCGCATCCTGCGCATGGCCCTGGCGTCCGCTTTCATGGGCGCGGTTTTGTGGTATGCGCTGCCCTATGGAACGCAGTGGTATGCCGGTTCGGCGGTCGAACGGATCGCCGCGATCGCCGCGGTGGTGGCGCTGGGCGGCGGGGCCTTCCTCGCCGCCGCCGTCGCGCTGAGGGTGGTCGACCGCTCGACGCTCGACCAGTTGCGGCGCCGCCCCGCCTGATCCGTCGGGCCCCCGGTTTTCTTCCAGCTCACAGGTTCTCCATGCGCATCGTTTCCGGAATCCAGCCCACCGGCTCACTCCACCTCGGCAATTACCTGGGCGCGATCCGCAACTGGGTGCGCATGCAGGATGCCATGGCGGAGGGCAGCCAGTGCCTGTTCTTCCTGGCTGACCTGCACGCGATCTCGATGCCCTACGCGCCGGCGGAGCTGAAGGCAGCGACGCTGGAGATGGCGGCGGCGCTGGTCGCCTGCGGCATCGACCCCGAGCGTTCGATCCTGTTCAACCAGGCGCAAGTGCCGGCGCATGCCGAGATGCAGTGGCTCCTCAACGGCACCGCGCGGATGGGGTGGCTCAACCGCATGACGCAATGGAAGGACAAGGCCGGCAAGAACCGCGAAGGCCAGAGCGTCGCGCTGTTCGCCTATCCGGTGCTGCAGGCGGCCGACGTGCTGCTCTACCAGGCGACCCACGTGCCGGTCGGCGAGGACCAGAAGCAGCACCTCGAGCTCGCCCGCGACATCGCGCAGAAGTTTAACAACGACTTCTGCGCGGCCGATGCGCCGGTGTTCACCCTGCCCGATCCGATCATCCCGCCCCACGCGGCGCGGATCATGAGCCTGCGCGACGGCGCGGCCAAGATGAGCAAGTCCGATCCCTCGGACATGAGCCGGGTCAACCTGTCGGACGACCCCGACACCGTGATGCGCAAGATCAAGAAGGCCAAGACCGACCCCGAGCCGCTGCCGAGCGAGGAAGCCGGCCTCGCCGCGCGGCCCGAGGCGCTCAACCTGGTGACGATCTACGCCGCGCTCGCCGACAGGACTGTCTCCGAGGTCCTCGCCGCGCACGGCGGGCAGGGCTTCGGCGCGTTCAAGCCGGCGCTCGGCGAGCTGCTGGTCGAGACATTGCGGCCGATCACCGCGCGCTTCACCGGCCTGCTCGAGGACCGCGAGGCGCTCGACGCGATCCTCGCCCGCGGTGCCGCCCGGGCGCGGCAGATCGCCGGGCCGACGCTCGAGGCGGCCTACCGCGCGCTGGGCTTGCTGAGGGGCTGACGGACGGCGTCTGTTAGCGCTATCAATCCTCCAAGCAGGGGGGATTCGGCGATGCGCAAGGCAATCATGGCGGCATTCGCGGTGCTGTGGACGGCGGCGGCGGGCGCGGAGCCGGTCGGCCAGTTCGCCGAGCATGCCGACGTCGGCGAGGTCTCGACGCCGGGCACCGCGACGGTCGCCGACGGCGTCTATCGCCTGACCGCCAGCGGGGCGAACATCTGGGGCAGCGAGGATGCGTTCCACTACGCCTGGACTCAGCGCTCGGGCGACCTCCACATCGCCGCCGACATCGCCTTCGAGGCCGCGGGAACCGACCCGCACCGCAAGGCCGGGCTGATGATCCGCCAGAACCTCACCCCCGGCTCGCCTTATGCCGACGTGATGGTGCATGGCGACGGGCTGGTCTCGCTGCAGTACCGCGAGGCGCAGGACGGACCGACCCGGCAGATCGTCTCGGCGGTGACGCATGCGCGCCGCGTGCGGCTCGAGCGCGAAGGTGATTTCGTCTATTTCTCGGTCGCCGGGGCCGATGGCCAGCTTACCCATGCCGGCGGCAGCCTGCGCATTCCGTTCCAGGCGCCCTACCTGGTCGGGCTTGCCCTGTCGGCGCACAACGACGCGGTAACCGAGACCGCGACGTTCGCCAACGTCGAGCTGGCAGTTCCGCAACTCGCCTACGTGCCCGACACCGGCTACGCCGCCCGGGTCGAATCGACGCTCGAGGTGCTCGACGTCGGCGGCATTCGCGACCGCCGCGTGGTGCGGCACTTCGACGGCAAGATCGAGGCCCCCAACTGGAGCCGCGACGGCCGCGAGCTGATCTACAACAGCAGCGGCCGGATCTGGCGCATCCCGGTCGCGGGCGGCGAGCCGGTGGCCGTCGATACCGGCCGCTTCGTCGACAACAACAACGACCACGGCCTCTCGCCCGACGGCCGCCAGCTGGTCATTTCCGACCAGATCGAGCCCGACAACCTCAGCCGCATCCACCTCGTCACGCTCGACGGCTCGGCGCCGATCCGCACCGTGGTCGACGACGCCGCGGCCCGCTCGTACTGGCACGGCTGGACCCCCGACGGGGCCACGCTCGCCTACGTGCGCGTCGGGCTGGGCGACGGAAGCTACGACATCTGGGCCCAGGATGTCGCCGGAGGCGCGCCGCGGCCGCTGGTCGTCGGCCCGGGCGTCGACGACGGGCCCGAATACTCGCCCGACGGACGGCATCTCTACTTCAACTCGACCCGCTCGGGGGCGATGGCGCTGTGGCGCGCCAATGCCGACGGCAGCGAGCCGGTGCAGCTGACCCACGACCCCGCGCGGCGCGACTGGTTTGCGCACGCGTCGCCCGACGGCAAGTGGCTCGCCTACATCTCGTTCGGCGACGATATTGCGCTCGAGGACCATCCGCCGAACCGCGAGGACGTGCAGCTGAGGCTGATGCCCGCCGACGGCTCCGCGCCGCCGGTGATCCTCGCCCGGGTGTTCGGCGGCCAGGGGACGATCAACGTGCCGAGCTGGTCGCCCGACGGCCGCAGCATCGCGTTCGTCAGCTACCGGTTGAAGCGGTAGTGCGCGGCGGGCCGGCACGGGCCGAAAAAGCGCTGTTTTTCCGCCGCTTGCGTTCAACCGCTATTCAGCCCGGCGGGATTATGACACGCTCCATCGATGACAGACTCGCGCCCGGTTGAGGGGAGCTCGAGCTGCGTGCCTTGTTTTTCGGAGATAATTCCATGATCACCTTCAGCCAACTCGGCCGCGGTGTGAAGCTGGCGCTGGTGCCGCTGGCCCTCGCCGGGCTCGCCGCCTGCGCCTCGCCGTTCCGCGCCGACGTGCAGCGGTTCGAATCGCAGCTCCCCGTGCCCAACGGGCAGACCTTCACCGTCGTCGCCGACGATCCGGCGCTGGCCGGCGGCATCGAGTTCCGCCACTACGCGCAGCTCGTCGCCGACAACCTCGCGGCGCTCGGCTACACGCCGGTCAACAACCCGTCCGACGCCCAGCTGCTCGTCCGCTTCGACTACGGCGTCGACAACGGGCGCGAGCGCGTGCGCTCGACCGGCTTCGGCTACCGCGATCCGTTCTACTCGTCGTGGTACGGCTACCAGCCGGTGCTGGTGCGCACCCCCTACGGCACGCGCATCGCCTATGCCCGCGGGTTCAGCCCGTGGGGCTGGGGCTGGAACGACAGCTTCTTCGGCGGCGGCAGCGACGTCTACAGCTACACGGTCTACACCAGCGGCATCGAGATGAAGATCGACCGCGCGGGCGACGGCCAGCGGCTGTTCGAGGGCAAGGCCCAGGCCGCTTCGACCTCGAACCGCCTGCAGTACCTGGTGCCGAACCTGGTCGAGGCGATGTTCACCGGCTTCCCCGGCAACTCGGGCGAGACCGTGCGCATCTCGGTCGCGCCGGAGAACCAGCGCGCCAGCCGCTGAGCGGACCATCCATTCCCCGGGGGCGGGGCCCAGAGTTCCTGGGCCTCGCCCCTGACCTGACCGGCGGGCCCGCGAGGGCTCGCCCTTTTTTTGATTCGCTGGCCCGCGCCTCCGGTTGAACGGGCGTCGCGCGGCGGGTCGCGGCGCCCCGGGCAGGCGGCGGATGGCGAAACCGGGCGAGCGTCAGCCGAGCTTCGCATGGCCTCCGGTCGAGCCGAACCCGCCCGCGCCGCGCGCTGTCTCGTCGAGCTCGGCCACTTCGTTCCATTCCGCCAGGGTCACCGGCGCCAGCACCAGCTGGGCGATGCGCTCCCCGCGGGCGATGGCGAACGCCTCGCCGCCGTGGTTGATGACGATCACCTTCAGCTCGCCGCGATAGTCGCTGTCGATCGTGCCCGGGGTGTTGGGCACCGAAATGCCGTGCTTGAGCGCGAGGCCCGAGCGCGGTCGCACCTGGATTTCGTAGCCCGCCGGAATGGCCACCGCGAAGCCGGTCGCGACCGCGTGGCGCGCGCCCGGCGCGAGAACCACGTCCTCGGCCGCGAGCACGTCCATCCCGGCAGCGCCGGCGGTCGCATAGGCCGGCAGCGCCAGCCCCTCGCCGTGGGGCAGGCGCCGGATCCGCACCGGCACCGGGTCAGTCATCGCGCTCGGCTTCGTCCGGATTGTTCAACGCTTCGGCGATCTTCTCGACCAGCCGCCGCGCGACCGCCTGCTTGCTCATCGGCTCCCAGTCCTCGACCGCGTTCTCGGCGATCAGGTGGACAGTGTTGTCGTCGCCGCCCATCGCGCCGTCGGACACGTCGTTGGCGACGATCCAGTCGACCCCCTTGCTCTTGCGCTTGCGGGTGGCGTTGTCGATCACGTCCTCGGTCTCGGCGGCGAAGCCGACCAGCAGCCGCGGCCGCTGCTTGCCGGTGGCGGTGGTGGCGAGGATGTCGGGGTTCTCGGCGAGCAGCAGCGCCGGCGGGGCGGAGCCGCGCTTCTTGATCTTCTCCGGCGCGAAGTCCTTGGTCCGCCAGTCGGATAC
>Ga0196977_1000948_pt1 | contig 12462 bp, 10 predicted proteins | sample S3v_1013CmetaG_FD_148634 | JGI IMG/M metagenome (GOLD analysis project Ga0196977, IMG submission 148634) | Soil microbial communities from Anza Borrego desert, Southern California, United States - S3+v_10-13C | ecosystem: Environmental > Terrestrial > Soil > Desert | place: USA: California...
GACACCGGCTCCACCTACCTCACCGGCGTGACCTGCGGCTTCGGCATCTGCTCGATGACGCACAAACGCGCGGAGTCGCCCCTGATCAACTGCAGCGGGCATACCAACGTGACCATCGAATTCCTGTATTATGAAGGCGGAGAAGGAAGCGACGACAATGCCACGCTCGAATATTCACCCGACGGCGGCGCGACGTGGACGGTGATCGATCAGCTCGCGAAAACGCTGAACAACTGTCCCGCTCCCTCCGGCCTGTGGACGCACTTCACCGCGACGCTGCCCGGCACGGCCGACAACAACGCATCGGTCAAGATCGGCTTCCAATGGACGAACGACAACGACGGGCAGGGCGGCGATCCGTCCTTCGCAGTCGACAGCATTGCGCTTTACGACGGCGGGCTGGGCAACGTCACGCTGCCCGTGCGCCCGATGAGCGTGTACGCTGCCGGCAGCACGATCGTGATCGAGCCGGGAACGGATGATTACCGCGTGCTGAGCGTGAACGACGTGCTCGGCCGCACGATCAACGCTCCTGAAGTGAACAATCGCATCAGCGTGCCGAATGGCCGGGGCGTATATTTCGTGACGCTGGAGGTGAACGGGAAACGCGTGGTGAAGAAGCTGCTGTTGAATGAGTAGAAGAAATTTCTTTTGAACAGGTAAAAAAACGTCGGAGCCTATACGCTCCGGCGATCAGAGAAACAACGAGGCCCGGAACTTTATTCCGGGCTCGTTGTTTGAGCCGCCATCCACCTGCGCTTTTGAACCCACGACGAGTTACTTTTTTAAAACAAAAAACCCGGAAGAAAATCTTCCGGGTTTTGAGCCACCCATGGGATTTGAACCCACGACCTGCTGATTACGAATCAGCTGCTCTACCCCTGAGCTAAGGTGGCCTGAATGATCAGGGCGCAAAAATAAACATTCCTGCAGAAGTGCAAAAGCAATGCCTAAGACTTCACCGCCACGGGAAACAATTCTTTCAGCTTCGTCACCGTGTAATCGATCTCTTCTTTCGTGTTGAAGCGGCTGAAAGAGAAGCGCACCGAAGGACGGCTCATGTCGGCGCCGAGGGCGCGGAGCACGTGCGAGCCCACGTTGCTGCCCGACGTGCAGGCGCTTCCGCCCGAGGCGGCGATGCCGCTGATGTCGAGGTTGAAGAGCAGCATCTCTGCGTTTTCTGTCGGCGGCAGGCAAACGTTCAGCACGGTGTAGAGCGAGCTGCCTTTCGCATCGCCGTTGAAGGCGACGCCGGGGATCTCGCGCTCGAGCTGCTCGATCATGTACGTTTTCAACCCCTGGATGTGCTCCTGGTGCGCGTGCAGATCGCGGAAGGCGATCTCCATGGCTTTCGCCAGGCCGACGATGCCGTAAAGATTTTCCGTGCCGCCGCGCATGTTGCGCTCCTGCGCGCCGCCGAAAATGAGCGGGTCGATGTTCACCTCGCTGCTGATGTAGATGAAGCCCACACCTTTCGGGCCGTGGAATTTGTGCGCGGCGCCGTTGACGAAATGCACTTTCAGTTCTTTCAGATCCATCGCGTAATGCGCCATGGTCTGCACCGTATCGGAATGGAAGATCGCGCTGTATTTTTCGCAGAGCTCGCTCACTTTTTTCAGCGGCAGCAAATTGCCGATCTCGTTGTTGGCGTGCATGAGCGAAACCAGCGAGCGCTCGTTGTTCGCCAGCAATTCTTCGAGGTGCGCAAGGTCGATGTGCCCGTTGGGCTTCAGGTTGACGAAGCTCAGCTTGATCAGGCCTTTTTCTTCCATCATCTCCAGCGTGTGCAGCACGGCATGGTGCTCGAGCTGCGAGGTGATGGCATGCTTGAGGCCCATGTTGTCGATAGCGCAGCGGATGGCCATGTTGTCCGCCTCGGTGCCGCCGGAAGTGAAGAAAATTTCCGCGGGGGAAACGTTCAGGCATTTCGCCACCGTCTTGCGCGCCTGCTCGATGGCTGCGCGCGTGCGTCGCCCGTAGCCGTGGATGGACGAAGGATTGCCGAAATGCTCCGTCATGTACGGCAGCATCGCGTCAAGCACTTCTTTGTCGAGGGGCGTGGTGGCGGCGTTGTCGAGATAAACGTTCATAGCCTTGGACGATTTTCCTGCAAAGATAGCAGTTTCAGGGGCTTCGGAGGCAAACGGAATCGGAGATATGTTGTAGTTGTACTTCCCGACTTCGCTCGAGTTGACTTTACTAATCTACATACATAATGTAACGTCAATTCGAGCGAAGTCGGGAAGGAACGGGTAGAAAATTCTCGCTGCTACAACTGCTGCAGCTTGATCAGCTCGCGGATATCGAGCATGATCTTCTTCGCCAGGTTGTCCGCCGTCGTCTCCGATTCGCTCTCGGAATAAATGCGGATGATCGGCTCGGTGTTCGAGCGGCGCAGGTGCACCCATTCTTTGTCGAACTCGATCTTCACGCCGTCGACGGTGTTCACCGGCTGCTTTTTGTATTTCGTTTGAATGCCTTCGAGGATCTTGTCCACGTTGATCTCCGGCGTGAGCTCGATCTTATTTTTCGAGATGTGATAATCGGGATACGTGGAGCGCAGCATCGAGCAGGTCTTCCCGAAACGCGCGAGGTGGCTGAGGAAAAGCGCGATGCCGGCCAGCGCGTCGCGACCGTAATGCAATTCGGGGTAAATGACACCGCCGTTGCCTTCGCCGCCGATGACGGCATTTTTTTCCTTCATCAATTCAACCACGTTCACCTCGCCCACGGCGGAAGCGAAATATTGCCCGCCCGTTTTTTCGGTGACGTCGCGAAGCGCGCGCGTGGAAGAAAGATTCGAGACGGTATTTCCTTTTTTGTGATGCTTGAGCACGTAATCGGCCACGGCCACCAGCGTGTACTCTTCACCGAACATTTCCCCGTCCTCGCACACGATCGCCAGGCGGTCCACGTCGGGATCGACCACGATGCCGAGGCTGGCGTTGTGCTTTTTCACGGCCTTGGCGATGTCGCGCAGGTTCTCGGGCAGGGGCTCGGGGTTGTGCGGGAAATCGCCGGTGGGCTCGCAATACAGCTCGATGATGTTCTCCACGCCCAAAGCCTTGAGCAGCATGGGCACCACGATGCCGCCGGTAGAATTCACGCCATCGACCACGATCCTGAAGTTCCGCTCTTTGATGGCTTTCACGTCCACCAGCGGCAGGGCGAGAATTTTATCGATGTGGTATTGAAAATAGCCCTCTTTCGCGCTCGCTTTCCCCAAGTGGTTGACCTCGGCGAACTTATAGGCTTCTTTCGCGGCGATGTCCAGCACATCCTCCCCGTCTTTGGCGGAGATGAACTCGCCTTTCTCGTTGAGCAGCTTCAGCGCGTTCCATTGCTTGGGATTGTGGCTGGCGGTGAGGATGATGCCGCCGTCGGCCTTTTCGGCGGGAACGGCCATTTCAACGGTCGGCGTCGTGGACAGGCCCACGTCGATCACGTCGATGCCCAGGCCGTTCAAAGTGCCCAGCACCAGCTGGTTGACCATGGCGCCGGAGATCCGCGCATCGCGGCCGACCACGACTTTGAGGCGTTTTTTATCCTTCGCGCGCGCCGACAGCCAGGTGCCGTAAGCCGCGGTGAATTTCACGATGTCTAAGGGGCTTAGGCCTTCACCGGGTTTGCCCCCGATGGTGCCCCGGATGCCTGAAATGGATTTGATCAGTGCCACAGAATCAGAAAATTGGGTCCTAGAAAATGTTAAACAATGCTTCTTGGCTTGGCATAAACGGGGCTGCAAAGTTAGGGCTTTCGCCGGACGGTCTCCGAAAAGCTGCACCGAAATATGAACAAGAAAAATTGGCATTTGGGGATAACTTTGGGGACATTTCTACACTCTTTTTTCGTAACTTTGATAAAGTTTGCAGTGCACTAATATATCGTTCTATGAAGAGTGAGAAAAACCCGTCAAATGAGCTGGCTGAGCGTTTTGAGTCGATGCAAAAAAATAACACGTTTGGATTCTTTGAAGAAGAAGAATTAGAAGATCTCACCGATCACTACATGCGGACAAGGCAGCATAAAAAAGCCTTCGACGTGATCGAGCTCGCCCGCAAGCAGCACCCCTTTTCCGTTTTGTTCATCGTTATGAAAGCGCAGGTGCACATGCACCTCGGCGAAAACCAGCTCGCTCTCGAGCTGCTGGAACAGGCCGAGGCCATGGAGCCGTTCTTCGGTGAGCTGCATTTCACGCGCGGCAACATCTACAGTCAGATGGGCCTGCCCGAGAAAGCCATCGAATGCTTTAAAACGGCCGCCAAGCACGACGAGCCCGCCGACGAGGTCAGCCTGTGCATCGCCTACGAGCTGGGCAACATGGGCCGATACGACGAAGCTGTTCCCCTGCTGAAGAAAGCCATCAAGCTGAACCCGGATTACGACCAGGCGCTCTACGAGCTGGCCTTCTGCTTCGAGATGACCACGCAGCACGAAAAGGCCGTGGAATTCTTTACCGCGTTCACCGATCTGCGTCCCTACAGCCCCGCAGGCTGGTTCAACCTGGGCGTTTCGTTCAGCCGCGCCGGCCAGTTCGAGAAAGCCGTGTTCGCTTACGATTACGCCATCCTGATCGATGAAAAGTTCAGCTCGGCGTATTTCAACAAAGGCAACGCCCTGGCCGGGCTGAGCCGTTTTGACGAAGCCATCGAATCGTACCGCGAGACCTTCAAGTTCGAAGATCCCGATGCGAGCACCTACTATTACATCGGCGAGTGCTTCGAGCGCAAGACCGATTACGAGCAGGCCCTGATCCATTACAACAAGGCCATCCGCCTCAATCCCCAGCTGGCAGACGCCTGGATGGGCATCGGCGTGGTGCTCGACCAGCAGAACCGGCAGATGGAAGGCATTCACTACGTGAAAAAGGCCCTGGAGCTGGAGAACAACAATGCGGAATACTGGTACATCTTCGGCGAAATGGAGCACAAGATGGGCTTCTACGACGAGGCCGAGGCCGCGTACCGTAAAGTGATCGAGCTCGAGCCCGAGAACCAGGACATCTGGCTGGATTATTCCAACCTGCTGTTCGAGCAGGAGAACATGAACGGCGCCGTTGAATCCATGGCCGAGGGCATCAAGTACCACCCGGCCAGCGCGGAGCTCAACTACCGCATGTCCGCCTACCTGCTGCACACCGGCAAGCGCCAGGAAGCCCTGGGCTACCTGCAGCAGGCCCTGCACCTGGACTACGAGAAACACAAAGAGCTGTTCGAGTACCTCCCGCAGCTGCGCGACAACGCCGGCATCGTGGAGTTCATCGAGCAACACAAGAAGTAACGCTGAAGCGCGAAAGTTCCAGGTACAGGAGCAACGCTTCGCTGCAATGGCAATCAACAAAAGCCGCTGACTGACGTCAGCGGCTTTTATTTTTATCAATATATTCGCCATCGACATTTTTCAGCCAACATTCCTTGGCAGCTTGATGCACAAACAAAACAACCCTTCTATGCAACACATCTCCTCTCTTATCCGCCGCATATCCGGCATTGTTATCGTGACTTTCTGCTGCGTCTCCGCGCAGGCGCAATGGGCTTACGTCGGCCCGCCGGGATTTTCCCTGGGTCTTGGCAGCTACCAGAGCATGGTTGTCGGTTCCGACGGCACGCCCTATGTCGCTTATAACGACCAGAGCTTTCCGCCTTCGGGCAAGGCCGTTGTCATGAAGTTCGACGATACCAACTGGGTAGCTGTCGGCATGCCGGGGTTTACGGTCGACATGGCCGAACAGGGTTGCCTGGCGATCGATACAAACGATAGCCTTTATTTCTCTTTCCAGGATCAGTCGAACAGCGGCCGCGTCTCAGTGATGAAGTTCAACGGCTCCAGTTGGACCTATGTCGGCCAGCCCGGATTTTCCAATGGCTCGGCCACCTGTACTTCCCTGCGGGCCGATACGAACAATGTATTGTATTGCGCCTACGTCGACGGGAGCAGCGGCCGGGCAGTGGTCAAAACATTCAACGGCGTTAGCTGGGTGGCGGTCGGCCCTTCAGCGGAGGTATCGGGCAGCGGTGCGAATTATACCTCGCTGCAGATCGACCCGGTGACCAATGCTCCGTGGGTGGTGTTTACCGACGCCATGGCAAGCAATAATGCAACCGTTATGAAGTATGACGGCATTTCGTGGGTAACCGTAGGCGCCTCAGGCTTCAGCAATTCCCCCAGCGGGGTGCTGCAAACGGATATCGCGCTTGATGCCGCCGGAACCGCTTACGTCGGCTACTGGGATCCGTTCAACGCGCTGAAGGCGGCTGTGCGCAAATTCAACGGCACCAGCTGGGACACGGTTGGAACGCCGTTCATCTCGCAAGGGCAGGTGTACTTTACTTCGCTGGTCGTGGATGCGAGCGGTATTCCGTACATCTCCTATATGGATTATACGGTAAGCGGCAATGCCGCCACAACCATGCGGTACGATCCGTCCACCACCTCCTGGGTCAGTTTGGGTGCCCCGGGCTACTCGGGCAGCAATCCCGGCTACCTGGAAAGCGCGATTGACGGGAACAACAGCATTTATGTGACCTCCTTAGACGGCAGCAACGGTAACAAGGTTTCCGTGATGAAATACGCATTTTGCGCTCAACCGGTCATCAGCTCAAACGGGGCGGTGCTGACCTCTACTTCAGCATCCGCTTACCAATGGTATGTCAACCAGTCGCTCATTCCCGGCGCCAACGGGCAGTCGCATACCGCTACGCAGAGCGGCTGGTACTTCGTGACCGCGACCGACACGAACGGCTGCTCCGCTACATCGGATTCCGTCTTCATACTGATCAGCGGCACCGAAGAACCGGCGGCCGGGCTGGTGAAACTGTATCCCACTCTGTTCTCCGGAACACTGCAGCTGTCACTTCATTTCCCGGGCGTGCACGACTGGCAACTGTGTATCGCCGACATGACCGGCCGGGCCGTGTACAACCACTCCGGGTTGCAGCATAACATGATTCTCGATCTGCATAGCCTCGCGCCTGGCGTGTATGCGGTAATCCTGAGCAATGGGGCCGAGCGGGTTGTCCGGAAAGTGATGAAACAATAACCGTTCGGCCAGGATCGGGAACTGTCCCGCCGGGAATTATTACTTAGTTTTGCCCTCTGCCGGCGCACCGAAAAGCCGTAATTTACACTTCCATATGAATTTCGAACTTCCGCATATCCCCGAACGTCCTTCCAAACCGCGCGCGTTGGGATTGACCATGGTGATGGACAAAGGACTGGGAATCAAGCAAGCAGAATTGTTTATCGATAGTTGCGGTGGAATGGTCGACCTGCTCAAGCTGGGCTTCGGCACCTCCTATGTTTCGAAGAACCTGGAGCAGAAGATCAAGCTGTACAAAGAGGCCGGCATGCGCGTGTACCTCGGCGGCACGTTGTTCGAGGCGTTCATCGTGCGCAACATGTTCGAGGACTACATCCGCCTGGCCGAAAAGCTGAAGCTCGATCACGCGGAAGTTTCCGACGGCTCCATCGTCATGGAGCACGGGCGCAAGTGCGAGCTCATCAACAAGCTGGCGAAGCATTTCACGGTGCTTTCCGAGGTTGGTTCCAAAGAAGAAGGCATTATCATCCACCCGGCGAAATGGACCTCGATGATGAAGAAAGAGCTCGAGGCCGGCTCCTGGAAAGTGATCGCGGAAGCGCGGGAGAGCGGCAACGTGGGCATTTACCACCGCAACGGCTCGGCGCACACCATGCTCATCAATAAGATCATCGCCAAGGTGCCCAAGGACGACATCCTCTGGGAAGCCCCGCAGAAATCGCAGCAGGTTTGGTTCATCAAGCTGCTCGGCGCCAACGTGAACCTGGGCAACATCGCCTTCGACGACGTGATCCCGCTGGAAACCCTGCGCCTGGGCCTGCGCGGCGACACCTTCTTCACCTTCCTGCCCAAAACGCTCAAACCCACTACCTGATCCATGAAAGAAGTCACCGTACAGGACCTCAAGCGCATGCGCGACAACAACGAGCCGCACCAGTTGATCGACATCCGCGAACCGTATGAAGCGGACATCGCGCAGATCGGCGGCGAGCTGATTCCGATGGGACAGGTGATGCAGCAGGTGGACAAGATCGCGAAAGACAAGCCGGTGATCATCCATTGCCGCAGCGGGGCCCGTTCCGCCGCCATGGTCGCCAACCTGGAGAAGCAGGGCTTTACCAACCTCTACAATTTAAAAGGCGGCATCCTGGCCTGGGCCAAAGAGATCGATCCTTCTTTGCCGACTTACTAATCCGCACGCATGGAGTTCATCCACGAGCTGCTCAGGCTCCTCACCGACACGAGAGGTTTTATCCTTGAGTTCATCAACGATCACGGCACGCTGGTCTATGCCTTGCTGTTCCTGATCATCTTCGTCGAAACGGGGCTCGTCATCATGCCCTTCCTGCCCGGCGATTCGCTGCTCTTCGTCGCCGGCACTTTTTGCGCGGGCGCAGCGCCTGCATTGGACCTCGCCATTCTCATCCCCCTGCTGTGCGTGGCGGCGATCCTGGGCGACAACATCAATTACGCGGTGGGGCGTTTCGCGGGGACGCGCATGATGAAGCTGCGCATCGGGAAACGCATCCTGATCAAGCAGGCCTGGCTCGACAAGACGCACGCCTTCTTCGAAAAATACGGCACCAAGACGATCATCCTCGCGCGTTTCGTTCCCATCGTGCGCACCATCACGCCTTTCGTGGCCGGCGTGGGGCAAATGGATTACAAGAAGAAATTCCTCCCGTACGACGTGTTCGGCGGCGTGCTCTGGATCAGCAGCATGAGCCTGTGCGGCTACTTCTTCGGCAACATTCCCTGGGTGGAACAGCACTTCGAAGCCGTGGTGGTCGGAATCATCGCGCTTTCGGTGCTGCCGATGATTATCGCCTTTCTGCGTCACCGCTTCGGCAGGAAAAAAGCATGAGACGCTTCGGACTCATCGGTTATCCCCTCTCCCACTCGTTCTCGAAAATTTATTTCACGGAGAAATTCGAAAAGCTCGGCCTCAGCGATGCGCAGTATGAGCTGTTCCCGCTGAAAAGCATCGATGAGCTTCCGCAACTGCTGAGCAAACACCCGGATCTGCGCGGGCTGAACGTCACCATTCCCTACAAAGAGCAGGTCATTCCTTTCCTGCACGAGCTCGACGAAACGGCGGCGGCCGTGGGTGCGGTGAACACCATTCTCATTGGAGAAAAGCTGCGCGGCTTCAACACGGACGTGTACGGTTTCCGGCAATCGATCAAACCGTTTCTCACTTCGAAGCACGAGCGAGCGCTCATCCTCGGCACGGGCGGCGCCTCGAAGGCCGTGCACCACGTTTTAAAAACCATCGGCATCGACTGCGGGTTCGTCACGCGCGACAAAACGAAAGTTCCGCCGGGTGCGCTGGCATTTCATTATGAAGAGCTGAACGAGCACGTGATGCGCGCGTTCAAGCTGATCGTGAACACCACACCGCTGGGCATGCAGCCGGATGCGAATAGTTTTCCGCCTTTGCCTTACGCGCATCTCGATGCGGAACATTTGCTGTACGATCTCGTGTACAATCCCGCGGAAACCGAATTCATGAAACGCGGAAAACAAAATGGCGCACAGGTGATGAACGGGCTGGACATGCTGCGCCTGCAGGCGGAAAAAGCCTGGGAAATTTGGACCCGCTTGTGAAAGAATCGAAATACGGATCGCAAATCCCGCACGGCACGATTCGCCTAGTCGTATTCCGGCTCAATAAAAAAGCAGATCAGTCCTGGACTACTGATCTGCTTAAGGGTGCAACGTGAGAGCCATCACACGTTGCTGACAACCGGGAAGGTATATTTTCGACGTGCTGAAGGGATGTGCGATTCGTAAGCACTCGCTTCAATCACAACCGTATTCTTCACTTCACTACCAGCAGGCAGGATTTCGCCGTGCTTTTGCAGCGCATTTTTACGAGGTAAATCCCGGGAGGAAGCTGGTCGGCGATGACTTCGCGCTTGCCGGGATCGCCGCAGGCCACCGAAAACACCACGCTGCCTTTCTGATCGTACACTTCCACCATCGCCTGCGGCTCGCCGACTACGATGGCCACCGTTTCGCCGACGGCGCTGGGATTCGGGTACACCACCAGCGTGGGGCTGGAATGATATTCAACGCTGGTCAGTCCCAGCGCTTCGTGCACGCCGTTATGATCGACGAGCAGCAGGCGGTAATAATTCTGCCCTTCGCGCGGCGTGATGTCCGAAAAACGGTAATGGTTCTGGCTCGTCGCGCTGCCCATCGCGCTCACCTGTCCTGCCGTTTCGAACAGGATGCCGTCGCTGCTGCGCTCGATGAGGAAGTACCAGGCGTTGTGCTCTTCGGTCGCCGCCCACTCGAGTTGTACGGACACTTGCTGCGCTTTCGCGTCGAACGTGTGAAGAACATTCTCCGCCTGCAGCGAATCGTGCGTGAACGAAGCCAGGTAGAGGAAGAGGATGCGCTTGAAGAGTTTCATAAGCCGGTTTGTTTGTTTTTCTTGATGCTAAAGTAGACCGGGCTCACAAGCGCCGCCCGCAGAAAGAAATGGATTTCTGGAGGATGTAAGATTTTCGCGGTTTTTGTAAAGGCACGGGCGCCGCTCAAACAGAAGAATAATGAACAGGGAACGTCGAATGGCGAAGTGAAACGGTCAGCATCTCTTAAATAAACTTCATGATTCGACAAAGCGAAAGCCGGGAACCCCTTCCCGGCTTTCTTGGCACACAACAAACCCGCCTCGTTGTGGTTTTCCTTATGATCCGGAGTCTTGGCTACTCCGGCAGCAAAGGCAAGGTCTGTACGATGAAGACCAGTGAAAGACCCGTTCGCTTGTTGTTGGAAGACATGGCAAGAGGCATTGGAACGGGCCAAACGTACATTCCGCGGCATGCGGCAGTCAACACGACAGCGCGGTGAAAATGAGAACTCTATGCTTTCTGCGGGATCAGCGATTTGAAAAACAGCCGATTACGAAAACGGGAATCGTTTAGACTCAATATTTACAGTCTTCGAATGCGCTGATTCACAGCCTAAAGCACGGCATTGTTTGTCAGAAAAAAGTCAGTGCCGAGATCAGAGCAGGTCGAAAAGATCATTCACACCGGGTGCGCGGGCCGCGGTGAAGCCTTCGCCGTAAGCTACGCCGATCTGCCGGCCGTAAGTGGCCATGCGCGCCTTGACCTGCTCGAGAAATTCAGGCGTGGAGATCGGCGTGACGGGCTCGCTCGAAGAAGGATCGTAGAATTGCGAAGCAAAAGCGCGGATGGCTTCCATTTTCTTTTCCACGTACGGGCTCACGTCCACGATAAAGTTCGGTTCCAGCAGGCGGTCCTGGATATAATGGTAAACGGCGGCCGGCCTCCAGGCTTCCTGCAATTTTCCTTCGTACTCCGTTTCGATGCGGCGCAGTCCGGAATAAAAGCAGGCTTCGGAAATCAATTTCGCGGCGCGGCCGTGGTCGGGATGGCGGTCGCGGACGGCGTTGGCGAGCACGATGCGCGGGCGGTAATGGCGGATCTTTTCAATCAGGCGCAGCAAGCTCTCCTGATCGTTCCTGAAAAAACCATCGGCGAGCCCGAGGTTGTCGCGAAAATCCGCGCCGAGAATTTTTGCGGCGGCGGCCGCTTCCTGCAGGCGCAGACTTGCATTTCCCCGCGTGCCCAGCTCGCCCTTCGTGAGGTCGAGGATGCCGCAGCGGCGGCCCTGCGCAACGTGCTTCAGGAAAGTGCCGGAGCAGGATAATTCCACATCGTCGGGATGTACGCCTACGGCTAAGAGGTCGATTTGGAGGGTCATGCGGGCGCAAATATAGAGTTTATAATCTCATGCGTTCCATTGGAAAACCCGTGCTCCGCCAATGAAAAAGGCGGAAAAGAGTTTATGCTCGAGCGCACCGCAACCCGCTGAGGCCTTGTGAATAACTTTCTCTTGATCATCCCGGCCGCACTTTTAAATTTGCCTTCGCACGTATGCATCGCTTGCCCCTGCTCCTTCTTTTCTGCTGCACCGCGCTGCGCCTTTTCGGCGGAGCTCCTGCGGGCGTGCAGGCGCGCGAGATGGAGCTGGTCGGCTTTTTCAAAAGCTACACCGGCGCTTCGTCGTTCGAAAGCGCGCTGCGCGACAGCCTTTCGAAGCAATTCCGCCGCCGCCTGGTCGAGCTGCTGCAAAACGAAAGCAGCCTGGGCTACGAGTTCGACAGCCTGCGGCATTACGTATCCATCACGCAATCCGCCGACGGCCGCCTGCGCAGCTTCAGCTGGGACGAGCGCGAGGGAGGCAGCTGGCGCGACATGACCTGCTTCGCCCAATTCCGCGGCGGCGACGGGAAGCTGCACGTGCAGCAGTTGGACACCGACCGCGAAACGGAGACCGGCGATTTCTCCGACGTGCGCATCTACAGCATTCACATGGTGGAGCGCAACGGCCGCCCGGCCTACCTGCTGCTCGGCTCAGGCACGCACGGCAGCGGGCTGCACCATTCC
>Ga0196977_1000949_pt1 | contig 12458 bp, 10 predicted proteins | sample S3v_1013CmetaG_FD_148634 | JGI IMG/M metagenome (GOLD analysis project Ga0196977, IMG submission 148634) | Soil microbial communities from Anza Borrego desert, Southern California, United States - S3+v_10-13C | ecosystem: Environmental > Terrestrial > Soil > Desert | place: USA: California...
GGCGAGGGGGAGACGTTGGGGGACGTGGTGATTTCGGTGGAGCAGGCGGCGCGGCAGGCGGGGGAGGCGGGGCTGACGTTCGAGAACGAGGTGGAGCAGTTGATCCTGCACGGGCTGCTGCACCTGTGCGGGTACGACCACGAGACGGACGGGGGCGAGATGAACGCGCTCGAACTCCGCCTGCGCCGCCGACTTGGAATATAATGCGGACAGTAGACAGTAGACAGTAGTCAGTAGACAGTAGGAAGCCGCTGCTTTTCTACCGTCTACTGACTACCGTCTGCTGACTACTTGCTGATATGGAAATCCAGCTAGAGATCGGGATCACGTGCGTGCTGCTCATCGCGCTGGCGTTCGTCGCGACGGTGGACATGGCCTTCGGGCAGTTGAGCGACGTGGGCCTGCGGCGGTTGATTACGGAGCGGGAGGAGCGGGGCCGGCGCGACACCACCTTCCTCAGCGAAATCCTCGAAGACCGCCCGCGCTTCCGCTTCACCCTCAACGCCGTCATTCAGGTGCTGCTCGTGGCCGCGGCCGTGCTCGTCACCTCGATCTCGTACCAGTTCTTCGGGGCGCAGCGCCGCTTCCTGCTCATCGCCTTCTTCATGGGGCTGGCGCTGACCATCGTCTTCCGCCAGATCATCCCGCGCCTGCTGGCGAAGCGGAACCCGGAGCGGACGCTGCTCACCTTCCTCCCCGTGCTGCGCCCCTTCTACGGCGCGCTCTCGCTCGCGGCCGCTCGGCGGCAGTCGGCCGCCGAGCGCTCGCGCCGCGCCGACCCGCACGTCACGCAGGCGGCCGACGCGGCCGACGACGGCGGCGACGAGGACGACGACGGCAGCGACCTCCAAGCGCTCATCGAGGTCGGCGAGGAGGAGGGCATCCTCGAAGAGGAGGAGCGCGAGCGCATCCAGAACATCATCGAGTTCGGCGAGACGCGCGCCGGCGAGATCATGACTCCGCGCACGGACATCGTGGCGCTCCCCATCACGGCCAACGTGCGCGAGGCGCGCGACGCCGTCGTCGAGTCGAAATACTCGCGCCTGCCCGTCTACCGCGAGCAGATAGATAACGTCGAGGGGCTGATCTACGTCCGCGACCTGCTCGGCTGCTGGGCCGAGGGGCGCGAGGGGGAGCCCATCGAGGCGCTGCTCAGGCCCGCCTACTTCGTGCCCGAGACGAAGCCGGTCGACGAGCTGCTCGAAGAGATGCAGAAGACGCACGTCCAGCTCGCGCTCGTCGTGGACGAGTACGGCGGCCTCGCGGGCCTCGTCACCGTCGAAGACATCCTCGAAGAGATCGTCGGCGAGATCGAGGACGAGGACATCGAGGGCGAGGAGATCGTCGAGATCGTCGAGGCCGACGGCGGCTACTACGACGTGCTCGGCTCGACCGAGGTCGGCAAGGTGGAAAGGCTCTTCGATCTGGAAATAGAGGACGACGACTTCACGACCATCGCCGGCCTCGTCATCAGCGAGTCGGGGCGCGTCCCGCCGCCGGGCACGCGCCTGACCTTCCGCGGCCTCGACGTGGAAGTGCTCGAAGCCGACGAGCGCCGCATCGGCCGCCTCCGCCTGCGCCGCGCGCCCGAGAACGGCGAGGGGCCGGGGGAGGAAAGGCCCTAGCCGGCGGACGGCGGCGCCGACTCGCCGACGTTGCGGCCGCGAAGCTCTTTTCTGCTGACTACTGACTACTGTCTACTGACTACTTCTTTACAGGGGGAGCATGGCGAAGAAGAAGAGCAAGTTTCTGTCGGGGCGGCGCATCGACCCGCGGCCGTTGACGGGCGGCGAGTCTCTGGCCGATTTGATTGACGAGACGTTTCTGGCCTACAACGCGGCGCGGCTCAGGGAGGCGTGCCGGCTCTTCACGCAGAAGATGCTGGAGCCGGACGTGACCGTCGGGCTCTCGATCACGGGCGCCCTGACGCCGGCGGGCCTCGGCATCTCGTCGCTCATCCCGCTCATGCGCGCCGGCTTCGTGGACTGGATCATCACGACGGGCGCGAACCTCTACCACGACACGCACTTCGGCATCGGGCTCGCCCTGCATCAGGGCAACACCGCCATCTCCGACGTGGTGCTGCGCGAGGAGGAGGTCGTCCGCATCTACGACATCTTCTTCGACTACTCCGTGCTGCTCGACACCGACGCCTTCTTCCGCCGCCTCATCGAGGGCGAGGAGTTCCAGCGCCCGATGTCCACGGCCGAGTTCCATCACCTCTGCGGCAAGTACGTGCGCGAGCGCGAGCGCAAGCTGGGGCTGGAGGACAAGTCTTTCCTCGCCGCCGCCTACGAGTTCGGCGTGCCCGTCTACACCTCCAGCCCCGGCGACTCGTCCATCGGCATGAACGTCGCGGCGAAGGCGCTTCAGGGCAACCGGCTCGCCTTCGACCCCTCGGCCGACGTGAACGAGACGGCGGCCGTCGTGCTCGCGGCCAAGCGCGGCGCGATCCACGGCCGGGGCGACAAGGGGCGCAAGCACGGCGGCAAGTCGGCCGTCTTCATCCTCGGCGGCGGGAGCCCGAAGAACTTCATGCTCCAGACCGAGCCGCAGATTCAGGAGGTCTTGGGGATAGACGAGCGGGGCCACGACTACTTCCTGCAAATCACGGACGCGCGCCCCGACACCGGCGGGCTTTCGGGCGCGACGCCGGGCGAGGCCGTCTCGTGGGGCAAGGTAGACCCCGAACGCCTGCCCGACGCCGTCGTCTGCTACGTGGACACGACCATCGCGCTGCCGCTCATCACCGCCTACGCGCTCGCGCGCCACGAGCCGCGCGAGCCGAAGCGGCTCTACGACCGCCGCGCCGAGCTGATGGACTTGCTGCTCGAAGAGTACGGCCGGTCTGAGAGAAGGTGAAAGCCGCCGACCGTGAATCGTCAATCGCCGGTCGAAAAGGGCGCGCGCCTTCGAGCCTGCGATTTACCACTCACGCCGAGGGCTTCCCGAACACGGTTCACGATTTAAGATTCCCGACTGACGGTCTTTCAGGGGCTTCACATGGTTAAAACGATCAGGGACGACAAGCCGCGGGTCTACTTCGACTGCAACAAGTGCCCGGCCTTCTGCTGCTCGGTCTACGACCGCGTGCAGGTGACGAAGCGCGACATCACGCGGCTGGCCAAACACTTCAACGTCTCTTTCGAGACGGCCCGGCGCCGCTACACGCGCATCAACAAGGAGTCGGGCGAGCGCGTGCTCCGCCGCGTCGAGGACTCGATCTTCCACGAGACCTGCATGTTCCTCAATCAGGAGACGCGCGGCTGCGGCATCTACCACGCGCGGCCCGCGGTCTGCCGCGAGTACCCCGACCGCTCGCGCTGCGCCTACTACGACCTCCTCCAGTTTGAGCGCCGGCAGCAGGACGACGAGACGGTAGTCCCCCTCATCCAGATCACCTTCCGCGAAGTCAAGGAGGAGAAGGTCAAACGCGACAACGGCGTCGAGAAGGTCTGGGAGTGGGAGCCGGAGGGGAGTAAGACCGTAAACCGTAGGTCGTAGCTGCGCGGCGGCAACGCCGGGCGTCGGCCTTCGGCGTCCGATTCACGGTTTACGATCCACGATTCAGGGCTTTTGAAAGGTGCAAACCCATGCGCGAACTGTTGGCGAAGATGGTAGGGAAGAAGCTGGACGTTTTCTGCGGCGGCGCTTCGAGCCTGCGCGGGAAGCTGGTGAAGGTGGACGAGTCGGTGGCCCACCTCGTGGACGAGGACGACCGGATGTTCTATCTGGCCATCGAGCGCATCATCGTCTTCAGCGAGACGCGCGAGTCCGACCAGCGCGCCGGCTTCGTCACGGGCTTCTCGAAGTAGCGGCCGGCCCCGGCGCCCCGTAAAGGCGAAGGCCGGCGCGCCCCTCGTCAGGGTGCGTCGGCCCTTCCCGCCCGCGCGGGCGTTTCGGCCTTTTACCGGCCGGCCGAGGCGATGAGCGTGCGGGACTGCCCGAGCGGCACGCGGCGGAAGCCCGTGATGCGCTTCGACCAGTATTCGCCGAAGCGCGAGTAGACGACGCCGCGGCTCGTCGAGGCGTGGTAGAAGCCCTCGGCGTCGGCGACGATGCCGACGTGGCGCAGGCCGTTGAAGAAGACGAGCGTGCCGAACTTAAACTTATCCTCTTCGCCGGCCGGCTCGAAGCTCGACCAGAGGGTGCGCGCCGACCCGCGCTCGAAGGGGATGCCCGCCGACTGGAAGACGCTCCACACGAAACCCGAACAGTCGTAACGGCTCGGCCCCTCCGTGCCCAGACGGTAGGGCGTGCCCAGACGCTCCTCAATCGCCCCCAGCATCACGCGCTCGGTCGACCCGAGGCCCGCCGCGCGCGAAGCGATCAGCGGCAGCGCCGCCTCCGCCGGGGGCTCGGCCTCCGCCTCGTCCGCGGTCGAGACGACGTGCGGCTCGTTTTCGAGGCGCGCGCGCCCGGCGGCGTCGGTGGTCGTGGTGGTAGCCGAGAGGCCGCCGACGGTGCGGGGCCGCGTGGGGGAGGTCTGGGCTGAGGCGTTCAGGGCTGTCAGGCTCAGGGCAAAGCACACCGCGAGCGCACGGGGGAATATTCTGCTCAAAGACATCAGGGGGAGGTCTTCTCCTCTACACTAAACTTAAACTTGCTTCGGGTATTGCTTGGGGGTGAGGCGGGCGCGCCGTTGCGGCGCGTAAAATCATCCTACAGAACCAGATGCGGGCGCGGCAAGCGGCAATGTGACTGTTTCGTGAAAGACCATTACAAATTCGCCAAGATTGGCCGGAAAGGGGACGCGCCGTTAGTTCATCTTGAAAGCCCTGTGAGATTACAGAACATAAGTTCCGAGTTTCCGAGTTATAAACAGAGCCGCGGGCGGGTTGCGCGCCGTTAACATCAACCAAGTCGTTATCGCCCGCGGCTCTGTTTACTACCTGCCTTGAGCCCGAAACTCGAAACTCTAAACTAAGGCTTTTGTGGTAGCATGCGCCGCCAAGAAGGAGAGTGAAGGGCTATGCTGTTGGTCGAGAGCAGGGTCGCCGAGCGCGAGGTCGAGAGGGGCTCGCGCCTCGCCGTGCTGGACGCGCTTGAGGAGAGGGGGCTGGTGCCGCTCCTCCGCGCGGCGCGGCTCCACGGCTTCGGGCAGGCCCTCGCGGGCGAGGGGCGCGCGCGCGAGCTGGAGCGCGCCGTCGCCGCGTGGGCTGACGCCGAAGGCGACCTGCCTTACGTGCGCGGCGACATCTTTTGCTTCGAGGACTTTGCCCACTTCCTCGTCTTCGGCGAGGCGGGCGACTCGGCGCGGGGCCTGCGCGCCGGCGTCGTCTACACGGCCGAGACCGACGAGCCTGCGCGGAAGCTCGAAGCCTTCTGCCGCAAGGTGGAGGAGGCTCTGGGGGCGGGCGGCGCGCGTGAGGGCGCGGGCGGCGACGCGGCGGGCGCGCCTCCGCGAGTCGAGTGGCGCGCGCGCGAGCGCGGCGGGCGCGAGGCCTTCGCGCGCTTCGCGGGCGCGGCCGCGACCGACCCCGCCGCCGCGCAGTCGACGCCGCGCGGCCCGGACGCCGCACGCTCACGCGCCGCCGAACTGCTCGAAGACCCGGCCGGCCGCGCTCTGCTCCACCGCCTGAGCGAGGCGCAGGCCGACGGGCGCGTGGCCGAGCTGCACGCCCCCGCCGGGCGCGACGCGGCGCATGACGCGCTGGTCGCGCGCCTCGCGGGGGCCGGGCTCGTCCGCCGCGAGGTGCAGGTCAGTTGCCGCAAGGACGGCCGCTCGCTCTTCCGCCTGCCTTCGCCGGAGGCTCTGGCGATGGTGACGGCGAGCAACGCCGTGTGCAGCGAGTGCGGCGCGGCCGTGGCCGACGAGCGCGCCGAGGAGCTGGTCACGCCGACGCCTTTGGCCGCGTCTATGCTGAAGGACGGCGCGTGGCTGGTCAACGGCGTGCGCTCGTCGCTGGAGGGGTTGGGGCTGCCGGCGGAAGCGGTCGCCTCGCGCGGGTCGGACGAGGAGGGCAAGGCGCGCGTGCTCGCGGACGTGTGCGGCGAGTTGTTCCTCTTCGTCCTGCGCGACGGCGACTTCACGCCCGCGCACGCGCGGCGCGCGCTCGAAGGCGAGGCCGAGGCGCAGGCCACGCGCCTCGTCGTCGTGGCGACGGGGAAGGTTCACGAGGAGGCGCGCTCGCGTTTGCGCGAGCACGCGCGGCGGCGCGCGCGGGCCGGCGGCGAGGGCGAGGTCATTTTCGTCGAGGGCGCGGACGCGGCCACGCCCGAGGTGCGTCAGGCCGTCGAGCGCGTCTCGCGCGAGGCGCTCACGCGCGAGCTGTTCGAGCTGGATGCGGGCGCCGGCTTCAGCGTCGGCCACGCGCTCGCCGAGCGCTTCCGGCTGCTCGGCCGCGCCGGCGCCTTGCGCGACCTCGCCGCCTCGGCCGCGGGCGCGCTGGCCGGGAGCCTGAGAGAGATTTAATTAAGAATTAAGAATTAATAATTAAGAATTGGCTGTTGGGAATCCTGAAGGGCGCTTCGCAGGCACGTCATTCTTAATTCTTAATTCTTAATTCTTATATTGACCTGACATGTTGACAACGCGCGTGCCGGCGCGCGAATCTTAAAGGCCGTAAGCCCCCGCCGCCGCGCGGGCGGCGACCCTTCAAGCCCTGAAGTACAGACTATGAACAAACGATCGTTCCTGTTGACGCTTCCGTCGGCGTTCGTGTTTGCGGCGGCGGCCCACGCGCAGACGCCGGACTCGACGCCCGCGCACACGCGCCCGCGCACCGTCGCCGCGCGCCAGACGCCTTCGCCCACGCCGACGCAGCAGCCCGCGCGCACGCAGCCGGCCGCGCCCGCGCAGGCGAACACGACTTCGACGCCGAACACCGGCGCGAACCCGGCCGCGGTCAAGCCGCAGGGCGGCACGACGCAGCCGGCGCAGACGCCGGGCGCGAACGCGCCGCGGCCCGCGACGCCGACGCCCGCCGGCGCGCCCGCGCAGGGCGTCTTTCCCTCGCAAGCGCCCGCGTACGTCCCGCCCGTGCCGCTCCAGCCCGCGCGCCCGCTCGCGCCCTCCAAGTTCCGCACCAGCGTGGCCGAGGCGCAGCGACTCCTGAAGTCGAGGCTCACGCTGACGGCCGCGAACGCGACGCCTTCAATCTCCTTCGTCACGCTGGCCGCGCTCGATCAGGACTCCTCGCAGATTCACACGCTCTCCGTCCCGAAGCAGACCTTCCTGACGCGCGGGGCCGAGGTCACGCTGACGACGCCGCAGGGCATGCGCGTCCGGCTGCAAATCGTCCGGCCCAACTACGTCAACACGGCCGTCGTCGTCTCCGAGGCGGCCACGGGCCGGCAGCTCGCGCCGCTCGTCGTCGAGTACCCGATTGAAAAAGGCGGGCGCTTCCGCGAGATGGCCTATTACACCTCGGCGCACCCGGCGCTCGTCTCGCCCGAGCTGGTCAGGCACGGGCAGACCTACGTCCGCACGATGCTCGATCTCGCGGCCAAGCGCCTCAAGGAGAAGGGGCGCGTCATCTCGCCGCAGCTCGTGGACATCGCCGAGCGCCTCTGCGTCGTCGAGCACGTTGACCACCTCCGCTTCCGCACCGAAGACCGCCGCCGCATCTACGAAGAGGTCTACGCGCTCTACGCCCTGAACGAGCTGGACACCTACCGCTACTCGGTCAGCTCGGCCGGCGCGGGCGGCATGGTGCAGATGATCCCCTCGACCTACCGGATGCTGCGGAGCATGCACCCGTCGGTCGGCCTCAACCCGGACTTCGTCGTCGGCATGCGCAACCACGGCAACGCGCTCGAAGCGATGCTGCTCTACATGCAGGACACTTGGAACGGGCTGGCGCTCAACGAGGAGGTGCTCGGCGCGCTGGCGCGCAACGAGGCGACGCAGGCCGAGCTGATGGCCGCCGGCTACAACTCGAACCCGGCCCGCCTCCCGCTCTACCTCCGCCGCGGCGGCCCCGGCTGGCGCTCGCTCATCCCGCGCGAGACGCAGGTCTACCTGCCCATCTACAAGTCGGTCGAGAGCCTCATGGAGTTCAAGAACCGCGCCGAGGAGAAGTCGAAGCAGCCGCAGCCGGCGCCGCCCGCGGGCCGGCAGCAGTGAGCGGGCGCGTCGCCAACCGCGCGGGGCTCTCGCCGGCGCGTCTCGCCCGCGTCGAGAGCGAGTTGCCTCGCCACCGCACGCTTCAGGAGATGATGGCGTGGGGCCTCGCGCAGCCGGCGGGCGCGTGCCTGCCGCGAGTCGTCGCCGAGGTCGTCGTGCAGGACGAGTACACGCACGACCTCGTCGTGCCGTGGCGCGGCCTCTTCCTCGTCTACGGGGCGACCTGACTCGGGGCGGTGACGGCGGTCGCCGTCTGGGATCATCACCCCGGCGCGGACGAGCTTTTGCGGGCGCGGCTGGAGGGCGGCTGGAGGCCGACGCCTTCGCCGCTCAAGGGCGGGGACGCCGTGGTGGGGCACGCCTCCTGCCTGTTCTCTTCGTCTTGAACGCGCGCGGCGGGCGGGGCGGCGCGCATTAAAAACAGGAACGGCACGGAGGCGGTTCTCCGTGCCGTTCGCCGTTTAAGGCGCCTCCGGGTTGGCGGCCGTCACTTCCGCGCGACGGGCTTGCCCTCCGCGTCGAGGATGACGACCTCGCCGAGGTTCAGCTCGCGGACGCCCTGCTCGATGGTGGCGAGGTCGCCGACTAAGAGCAGCGTCGTCCCCGCGGGCGCGGCGTACTTGGCCGCCGCCGCGTTGGCCGCGGCCAGCGTGGTGCGCTCGATGCCGGTCGTCTCGTTCTGAAGCTCGGTCATCGGCAGGCCGAGCGCCCACAGGCCGACGATCTCGCCCGCGATGCGGCCGACCGACTCGAACTGCTGCGCGTAGCCGCGCACGCGCTTGAGCTGCGCCGTGCGGAACTCGGTCTCGCTGATCGGCTTCGCCCCGGCGATGGCCTTCAGCTCGCTGACGAACTCGACGACCGACTCCTTCGTCTTGTTCGTCTGCACGCCGCCCGACGCGATCCACGTCCCGGCCTCCGTGTACTGCGACGGGAACGAGAAGACGCCGTAGGAGTAGCCCTTGTTCTCGCGCAGGTTCAGGTTGAGCCGCGTGCCGAAGCCGCCGCCGCCGTAGACGAAGTCGGCGAGGCGGAAGGCGTAGTAGTCCTCCGAGCGGCGCGGCGGCGCGGCGAGGATGTGCGAGACGACCGTCTGCGCCGCGCCCTGCCTGTCCACGAGGAAGACCTTGCCGGGGCCGACCGGCTTCGGGGCCGGGACGGCGACCTTCGGGGCCGCGCCGCCCGCCCACGCGCCGAAGTGCTGGCGCGCCAGTTCGGTCGCCTCGGCGAGCGTGATGTCGCCGACGAAGACGAGGGCCGAGCTGCCCGGCTTCCAGTAGGTCTCGTGGAAGCGGACGAGGTCTTCGCGCGTGATCGGCTGGACGGTCGAGGGCAGGCCCCCGGCCGGGCGGCCGTAAGGGTGGTCAACGCCGAAGGCGAGCATCTGCGCGACGCGGTTGGCGACCGCGTTCGGGTTGTTGGACTGCTGCGCGAGCTGGTCGAGCAGGATTTTCTTCTCGCGGTCGAACTCGGCGGCCGGGAACGAGGGGTTGCGCGCCACGTCGGCTACGACGCCGAGCGCCGGGTTGAGGTTGCGCTTCAAGACCTCCATCGTGAGCGAGGCCGACTCGCGCGCGGCCCCGCCGCCGAGCGTGGTGCCGAGGTCGCCGAGCGTGGTGTCGATCTGGAGCGCGTCGCGCGTCTTCGTGCCGCGCCGCATGACGCGCGTGGTCAGGTTGGCGACGCCCTCGCGGCCGGCGGCGTCGGCGACGCTGCCGGCGCGCGTGGCGAGCGAGACCGAGACCTTCGGCAGCTCGCGCCGCTCGACGACGAACAGCTCCATGCCGTTCTCAAGCTTCGCCGTCTTCACCTCGGGCGCGCTGAAGGGCTTGTCGCCGCCGAGCGCCGGCTCCTTCGCGCGGTCGATGGCGACCTCCGAGGGGCGGGCCGACTGCTCGGGGTGGAAGCGCACGAGCAGGCGGTTGCGCGTGTTCAGGTAACGCTCGACGGCCGCGCGCACGCCGTCCGCGGTCGCGCCGCGGAAGCGCGCGAAGTCGGCGTCGAACTTGCCGGGGTCGCCGAGGAAGACGTTGTACTGGTTGAGCAGGTCGCTCTTGCCGCCGAAGCCGCCGATGCGCTCGAGGCCGGTGACGAAGTTGAACTCCCACTTCGTCTTCGCGCGGTCGAGCTCGGCCTGCGTCGGCCCCTCCTTGGCGAGGCGCGCGATCTCGTCGGTGACGACCTGCTCGATCTCGCGCAGCGACGAGCCGGGGCGCGCCGTGACCCACATGGCGAAGAAGCCGGAAAGCTCCTGCCCGCCTTGGAAGGCGACGGTGTTGGTGGCGAGCTGCCGGTCGTAGACGAGCGCGCGGTTGAGGCGGGCCGAGAGGCCGTCGGTCAGGATCGTGGCGGCGAGGTTCAGCTCGGCGTCGCCCGGCTGGAAGTAGCCCGGCGTGTGCCACGCGAAGTAGGTGCGCTCCTGCGGCACGCGGTCGTTGACCTCGACCACCTTCTCGCCGTCGAGCCGCACGATGCCCTTGGCCGGGCGGTCGAGCGCGGGGCCGGGCGGGATGGTGCCGAAGTATTTCTCGACGAGCCGCTTGGCCTCGTCGGGGTTGAAGTCGCCGGCGATGACGAGCGAGAGGTTGTTCGGCGTGTAGTAGGTGCGGAAGAACTCCTTCACGTCGTCGAGCGAGGCGGCCGTCAGGTCTTCGTGCAGGCCGATAACGTCGGTGTTGTAGGGGTGGCGCGGCGGGAAGAGGTTCTCCATGATGAGCTTGAACCAGCGGCCGTAGGGCTGGTTCTCAAGCCCCTGCCGGCGCTCGTTCTTGACCACGTCGCGCTGGTTGTCGAGCTTCTCTTTGGTCAGGGCGTCGGGGAGCGTCGCCAAGCGGTCGGCCTCGACCCAGAGGAGGTTTTCGAGGTTGCCCGAAGGCACGGTGGCGAAGTAGTTCGTCCTGTCCTGATTGGTCGTGCCGTTGACGCCGCCCTCGAAGAGGTTCGCGCCCGCGGCCTCGACGTAGTCGAAGTACTCCTTCGAGGCGTTCTTCGACCCCTGAAACATCATGTGCTCGAAGAGGTGCGCGAAGCCGCTGCGGCCCGCGCGCTCGTTCTTCGAGCCGACGTGGAACCACTGGTTGACGTGAACGACGGGGAGCTTGCGGTCAACGTGCAGGATGACGCGCAGGCCGTTGGGCAGCGTGTACTTCTCGAACTGAATCTGCGGCACAGACCCCTGCGGGGCCGCCGCCGCCGCGCCGCCCTGCGCCTGAGCCGCCGCGGGCAGGCTCTGGACGAGCACGAGCAGCAGCGCGAGCGGCAGGGAGAGGGCCTGAGATTTCAACTTGCTCACTGGGTTGGGACTCCTTTCGGGCAATTCCTTGACGTGGGCTGAGAGTGATTAAACGAGACTGGCCGGCCGCGGGTTTCGTCGCCCCGCGCGGTCGGGCGTGTCCGCCGGCTCACACCTACTTTACGAGAGCCGCGGCCGTTGCGCCAGCCGCCGGAATTCTTGAGTTTTGATTGCTGATTCGCGACTTCGGGGGCCGCGCCGCCTCCGCCGCGGCGGCCGCCCGGAAGTCCCGAAGCCGAAATCCACGCCGCGAATCAAAAATCCAAAATCCGAAACCGCCTCACCCGAGCGACGTGTCGAGGAACATCATCAGCACGAAGCCGGCCATGAGCCCGGCCGTCGCCTCCTGCGCGAACTCCTTGCGGTGGCTCTCGGGGATCATCTCGTCGCTGATGACGTAGAGCATGGCCCCGCCCGACAGGGCCAGCGCCCACGGCAGGACGCCCTGCGCCTGCGAGGTCGCGGCGTAGCCGACGAGGGCGGCGGCGGCCTCGACCACGCCCGTCACGAAGGCCGCGAAGAGCGCCTGCCCCCGCGTGTACTGCACGCCCGTCAGCGCCACGGCGACGACGAAGCCTTCGGGGATGTCCTGCAAGGCGATGCCGGCGAGGATCGGCGCGGCCAGATTGGGGTCGAGGCTGCCCGCGCCGGAGCCGACGGCCAGCCCCTCGGGGAAGTTGTGGAGCGCGATGGCGAGGACGAAGAGCCAGATGCGCTTGAGGCGCGCGCTCGGCGGGCCGCCCTCGCGCCCCTTCACGAAATGCTCGTGCGGCACGTAGCGGTTGCACAGGTGCAGGAACGCGCCGCCCGCGAGCACGCAGGCCCCGACGGCGAGGCCGGGGACGAGCCTCGCCTCCGAGCCTTCGGCCGCCAGCCGGAGCGCCGGGTTGAGCAGCGAGAAGCAGGTCGCCGCCAGCATCACGCCCGCGCTGAAGCCCATCAGCACGTCCTGCGTCCGCTCGGAGATGCGCCGCGTGAAGAGGGTGGGGAGCGCCCCCGCGCTCGTCGAAAGGAGCGTCACCGCGCTCCCCACCACCGCCATCTCGATGCCGGAGAGGCCGCCCAGAACATTCGTCATGCGGCGATATTAATTGTCTT
>Ga0196977_1000950_pt1 | contig 12458 bp, 13 predicted proteins | sample S3v_1013CmetaG_FD_148634 | JGI IMG/M metagenome (GOLD analysis project Ga0196977, IMG submission 148634) | Soil microbial communities from Anza Borrego desert, Southern California, United States - S3+v_10-13C | ecosystem: Environmental > Terrestrial > Soil > Desert | place: USA: California...
CGTGACGTGCGGGGACGGCGACACGGCGCGCATCGTCGAAGAGCTCGAAGCCGCGGGCGCTGACGCGATCGAGCTCGGTATCCCGTTCTCCGATCCGATCGCGGACGGGCCGGTCATTCAGGCCGCGTCGCAGCGCGCGCTGAAGAACGGCACGACCACCAACGACGTGTTCGCGATCGCGCGTGCGATTCGCGAGAGGAGCAGGATTCCGCTGATCGCGTTTTCGTACTGCAATCCGATCCTGCGCTACGGACCAGCCAAATTCGCGAAAGAAGCGAAAGCCGCGGGGATCGACTCGCTGCTGCTCACCGATCTGCCGCCCGAAGCTTCGGCCGATGTGCGCGGGGCAATGCACGCGGAAGGATTGGGCATCGTGTTTCTTCTCGCGCCGACGTCGACGGAAGCGCGCATTCGCGCCATCGACAAAGCGAGCGACGACTTCGTTTACTACGTCTCAACGACTGGTGTGACCGGGACGCGCAGCGAGCTCGATCCCGCGCTGCTCACGCGACTCGACGAAGTGCGCGCGAAGCTGAAGCACTCCATCGCGGTCGGCTTCGGCATCTCGAAACACGAGCATTACGAGCTGCTGCGCGATCGCTGCGATGCGATCGTCGTCGGCAGCGCAATCGTGCGCGCAATCGCAAAAGGCGAAAGCGCAGGTGATGTGGTGCGGACGATTCTTGGCCCCTCATCCGGCCGTCGGCCACCTTCTCACCACTCGCGTGGGGCGAAGGCTACATAAGCGATCGTTTTATGTAGCCTTCTCCCCTCGGCGAGGGGAGAAGGTGCCGAAGGCGGATGAGGGGAGCGTAAACTCGCCTCACTCATGAGGCCGTCATCCGAGGTCGCGACGCTCCGGCGGCTGGCCGCGGGCATCATCCGCGCGCAGGGCAACCGCTTCGTGAAAGAGCTCCTGCGCGCGAAGCAGATCCGCATCGGTGCGAACAAGGACGACTTCGAGCGCAATCTCTCCGACGCCATCGAAAGCGGCCAGCTCACGCTCATCGACGTCGAAGCGTGGCTGAGTGAAGTCGAAGGGTGGGGCAACCAGCACGTCTATCTCTTCAACATCGCGCCGGCGCTGCGCAAAGAACTGACGCGTCCCAGAATTCAACAAAGCGTCCACGCCGCCGGCCTCGGGAAACTGTGGGACGCGCCGACCGTGCTCGCGTTTCCGGAGCAGCGGCAACTCACTTCGATCTCTTTCAACGACTCCGTGTTGCGGCTCGTGTGGCAGGAGACATCGCCAGCGTGGGTGCCGGAGCCGGAGAAAAACTACATCGAGCAGGAAGGGCTCGACACATACGAATATCGCGCGTATCGCAAAGTCGAATGGCGCGCGATCAATCGCTTCGAGGCCCACGTCTCACGCGGACTGGCCGCGCTCTTCATCGCCAGTCCGATCCAGGGCAGCGAGCACAAGGAAGCAGTGCTCGAAGTGAAGCGCGTGCTCGCGTTGCTGCTCGATCTCGATCGCCTCGAGCGCGGCCAGTTCGACATTCCATCGGTCTCGAAGAATCTCGATCAGCGGAATGTGCCGACGAACAAAGTCCCCACGCCGCTCGTCAAAGCGCAAAAGTCGCGTCTCGGATCGGGCGGCTCGTACGTGGAGTTCGCCGCGAGCTCGGCCGACAAGGCGTACTGGGAAGAGCCCGCGATCCAGAACGTGCGCGATTCCGTGCGCGCGCAGCAACTGCCGGTGTTTCACGGGATGGAAGGCGTGTTCGTCTTCCAGAACGGCGACGGCCTTTCGCGTCCGCTGCGCGTGCAGCTCCACGGCAAGGACCATCGCATCCGTCTCCGCGCCGAGATGGACGCCGGCGAGGTCTGGACGATTCTCGGCAAATTGAGCACGTATCAATGAGCGCGGAGCGCGTTTCGACATCCGCGTCGTATTGGGACGCGCTTGCGCGCGAGCACGACGTCGCGCGGCTGCGCATGCTGTTCGAGCAACGCATCGGCGAGTTCACGCCTGCGATGTTGCCGCCGCCGGAACGCGCCGCGATCGTACTGCTCGAGCGCCTCGCCGCCGACGGTTTGCTGCACCGCGAAGTGCGCGAGCCGCCCGACGCATCGTCCGAAGAAGAAATCGTTTACGTGCGCAAGCTCGCGCCGCCGCGCGTCGTCGATTGGGTGATCGCCATTCACGGCATGAACTCATCGGGCGAATGGCAGGAATCGTTCACCTGGCAGCTCAGTACGACGTGGGGCCGTTCGGTGCCGGTCGCGGTCTATAAGTACGGCATCGTCACGGCCGGCGTGCTGATGCCATGGCGCCGCGGAACGTTGCGCGAAGCGTTGCGCCGCAGGATCGCGACACTGCGCGAGGAAGCGGAAGCGCGCGGATTCTCCGGCCGCCCCGACGTCATCGCGCACAGCTTCGGCACCTGGCTCCTCGGCCAACTGCTGGAGCAAGAGCTGACGCGCACCGATCCGCTCGCGTTCGGCCGCATCGTGCTGACCGGCTCCGTGCTTCGTCCGGATTTCGACTGGAAGCGCTTGAAAGACGCGGGTCTCCTCGAAGACGTGCTCAATCACTACGGCACCGGCGATCGCGTCGTGCCGCTCGCACAGACGGGCATTTACGATTCAGGACCTTCCGGCCGCCGCGGTTTCGACGGCGCGGAAGTGATCAACGTGCGCGCCGATGGCTTTGGCCACAGCGAGTTGTTCTCAACGAATGAGCTCGAACGCTCGTACACACAGTACTGGCGGCCGTTCCTCACGCTGCCGCGCGAAGAGTTGCGCGACCTGCCCGAGATCGCCGATCCCACGACGCGATGGCGTCCGTGGCCATGGCCGCTTCGCGGAAACGTGCTTGGGTTGCTGCTGCTGTGTGGGTTGATCGCCTGGTTCGCGCTGCGGTGACGCTGAGCACCCCCTCATCCGCCCTTCGGGCACCTTCTCCCCTCGCCGAGGGGAGAAGGCTACCAAGGTGGCCTTCGCCCCGCTTGCGGGGAGAAGGTGCCCGAAGGGCGGATGAGGGGTCTGTTTACTCCGGCTCTGATGCCGCGGCGCGGCGCTGCGCGTTGCGCACCGCCGCGCAGATCGAGCCGTACACCTCGCGCGCACGATCCTTCCTTCGCGTGAAATGAATGGCCGCTTTCGAGCGGCGCCCGAACACGGTCACCACGATCACGCCGGTGAACCAGCGCATCAGCATCATGATCGCGGTCGGCAGTCCGAGCACGGCGAACGTCGCCGCCAACATCCACGCATTGATGTCGATCACCAGAAAAAGGAACGCGAAGCCGAAAAAGAACGCGGTAACGAAGCCGGTCGTGAGGAGATAGGTCATACCGATCTCGCGATGAATCGTCACCAGCATCACGTCGTCGAACAGCACCCGCTTGTGCACGACGTCGTACTGCTCGTTCACTTCCAGCTCCAGGCCGTCGGCGACCTGATACACCATCGCGCGCGAGCCGACCGCGCGTGATTGGCCGAGCAGTTTGCGCGGCTCGTTCGCGCTCATGACGCTTGTCCGATCGCGTAGATGATGAATGCGATGGCGGCGACGCCGGCGAGGATTTCGAAAAAGCCGAGCAGCGCCACCGCGGTCACGCCGGCGGTCGAGCGTCCTTCGCTCTTGCGCTGCGTGCGGGCCTTGAGGCCGTAGTAAACCGCCACCGCGCCGAACGGCAGACCCAGAAACATGAAGGAGAAAAAGAGTCCGGCCAGCGCAGAGGAGCGCGCGATCGTGGCGAAATCACGGTATCGCCGCGCCGCCGGCAACGTCCCCTCGGCGCGCACGCGTTCGAAGCACGACGGACAGAACGAGCCGGTGCCGATGTTCATATCGCACAAGGCGCAGATGAAGAGACCGCAGCGCTGACACGACGCCGTCGCCGCATTCCGCAAATGATTCGCGCACGCGTTCGCCCCCTCGGGACCGACCGCCGTGACTTCCATCGGCGCGGGCGGTTTCCGTTGCGGCGGCTCGAACGCGGTGGCCTCGAACGCGCGTCCGCAATACGGGCACGTGATCACGCCGGTGCGAATCCAGTCCGACGTCAGCGGCACGTCGCAGCGCGGACAGTGCGGTCCGCGGTAGGACGTGACGATGGCGCCGGTGGTGATGGTCATCGGAACCGCGCTACGCTTCCACGACGCGCGTGCCGGCGACCATGTCGTGGATCGCCGTCTTCTCCTGCGTGAACAGCGCCGGGATGTAGTCGATCCAGAGACAGCCGAGGATCGTGCGGATGGCCACGCGGCCCCATGCCTGGCCGCCGCTGATCGACGAGCCGTCCGGCCGCACCACGCGCACCTTCACCGCCATCTTGCCGAGCGTCTGCCCGTTCTTGTACTGCAGCATCAGCGCTTCATAGATCACGGACAGAATCGTGAACGGCAGGCCGATGAAGTTGATCCACATCGGAGGTTCTTCACCGTTCGAGGCCATGAACATGAACACGCCCATGATCGTGTACATCGGAATCGCGATCAGCAGGCCGTCGACGAACACGGCGCCGAAGCGTTTCCAGATGGATGCGAGCTCGAGCTGCCCATGCTCGACGCCCGAACGCACGTCGAGGAGTTGCTCGTTCTTGCAGGTCGCGCAATACGGGCGGCCGGAAATCTCCACCAGGCAATCGGGGCAGTACGGTGTGCCGCACCGCGCGCAGCGGCGCACACCTTCAGCGACGTCGACGTGAGTTCTGCAGAGCATCCGGACATTTTACCGGAGGCCGCCTATGTAACCTTCTCCCCTTCGCAAAGGGGAGAAGGTGGCCGGAGGCCGGATGAGGGCTCTTCTCGACGCCGGATGCGCACCCCCTCATCCGCCCTTCGGGCACCGTCTCCCCTCGCGGAGGGGAGAAGGCTGCACTTAGCTCGGGTTGAACAATACTGCTGTCAAATCGCGCACGAGGTTTTCGCCGCTGATCTGCTCTTCCTCGAGCCCGAGTTTCTGCCGGTACTCGCGCCCCACTTCCTCGAACAAGTCGTACCGCGCTTCGGCCGTCATGCGATCCGCGCGAAGGCAAAGCGCGAGCAGGAACTCGCGCTCTTCGAGGCTGATGCGATGCCGCGCCAGGCGCAGGACGCGTGGCGTGCGCAAGCTGTTGTGACGCCGCTCCGCCGCGAGCTGCGCGCGATAGGCGAGCGGCTGCGCCTCGCGCACGACCAGCGTGTCCGCGACGACGTCGCCGATGCGCCGTCGCGCTCGCGACGTCATCACGGCGATCGCGCCAATGGCGTAGAACGCGGGGATGAAGTCGAGCACGCGCGTGATGTTGCGCACCAGCGATTGATGCAGCGAAACGGGCAGGCCGCGCGCATCGATCACGCGGATGCGCATCGCCTTCTTGCCCGGCGTACGACCCTGACGGCGCGTCTCGAACCACACATGCCACGCGAACGTCAGGAAGAAGTTGATGGTCACGAAGATCGCCAGCGCCACGCCGTAGGGCAGGAACACTCGCAGCGTTCCGTAGATCGTCGTCGCCGTTCCCTGCACGATCAGTGCGTCGAAGAGGATCGCCATGAAGCGACTGCCCGCGCCGGCCGGCTCGAGGCGAATCGGGACGTGTTCCGGCGTCGTGATCGTCAGCTCGCTCATTCGTCCGTCCGTCGCAGGAAGAGGTACGTCGTGAGTCCGAGGAAGAGCAGCATGGCCACGCCGATCTTGAGCGCGTACGGAATCGTCTTCGCGGAGAACTGCGAGAACGAGCCTTCGATGATGCCGGCGCACACGAGCGTCAACGCGGCGCCGATGACGATGCGCCACACGGACGGCAGCACGCGCCGCAGCGACGCGCCGCGCGAGAGGCTGCCCGGCATGAGCAACGCGCGGCCGACCAGCAACCCGGCCGCGCCGCCGAAGATGATGGCCGGCAGCTCGAGCGCACCGTGCGGCCCGACCCACGCGAAGAAGAAGACCGAGACGTCGTCGAGCGCATACATCGTTCCAATCGCGCCGAGGATGATGCCGTTGTAGAAGAGGATCGCCAAGCCGAGGACGATGGTCAGCGCGCCGAGGGCGAAGGCGAGGAAGGAGACGCGGATATTGTGCGTGTAGAGCGACGCGCCGAAGAGCACCGCGTCCTCGACGTTCGAGATGCGCTCTTCGCCGCGCTCGATTTTGTCGACGCGCTCTTTCGGCGATTCGGTGAAGAACGCCGCCGGCACGAGCCGTTCGCCGTTCGCCGGATCGACGAGGATCGCGATCGAGCCGAAGAGCGTTCCGAGGAGGAACGCTGACGCCGCGATGATGATGGCGATGCGCTCCCGGCGGAACGCAGACGGGATCTCGCGCGTGATCAACTTCACGAACGCGGGCCATGCCTGCGTCTCATGTCCCGCGCGATAGATGAAGCGATACGCGCGGCCGGTGAGCTGGTTGAGGTAGCCGAGGATCTCCGGATTTGCGGTCTGCGAGCGCGCGCGATTGAGATCGGTGCACGTGCGCCGGTACAACTCGACGAGCTCCTGCATCTCGGCGCGCGAGAGCTCGACGTCGTCCGCGCGATTGAGCAGTGCGTCGAGGGATTCCCATACGGGGCGGCGGTCGATAAGGAAGCGTTCGATGTTCATGCGATTGGGGGAGTCGTAGAGTCTTAGAGTCGTAGAGTCTTAGAGGGGACTCCGCGTCTTGCCTCCTCTAAGACTCTCCGACTCGACTCACAACATCTGCCTCCTCTTGATGTCGATATACGCGTTCACCGAATCCACTCCCCAATCCTCGGCCGTCGACTCGACCACGAGCGCGCCACGCGAGCGTAGTTCGCGGATCAGTTCCGCGCGGCCGAGCCAGAGATCGCGTGCGACCAGCGTGCGCGAGAGCTCATCACGATCGGCCGGCAGCAGCGAGGCCTGCGCGCGCAGATCGCGATCGGTGAGTGCGACGAGGAGCGGCAGGTGCTGCGGCGCGAGCATCGTCACGGCGCGCAACAGGTCGTGGCGCTCCTCGCGCTCGGGCAGCACGGTCAGGATCAAGATCAACGTGCGGTGATGCAGGCGCCGCCTCAGGCTCGCGGCCAGCGCGAGGTAATCGGTGTGGCGATACGCCGCTTCGAGCTGCGTGACGTACGCGGTGATCGCGCGCAGATGCGACGTGCCGCGCCCGGCGGGCAGTCCCTTGTCGACGCCGACGTCGAACGAGACGATGCCGGTCTTGTCCTCCATGCGGTTGCAGATGTAGCTGATCAGCACGGACGCGTTGACGGCGTGGTCGAGGCGCGTGATCTGTTCGACGCGCCCAGCCATGCGATGGCCGGAGTCGAGGCAGAGCAGCACGTCCTGGCTGCGCTCCATGCGGAACTCGCGCACGATGAGCCGGCCATGCCGCGCCGACGCGCGCCACGCCACGTCGCGAAAATCGTCGTCGCGCACGTAGTCGCGCAGCCGGTCGAAGTCGCGCCCCTTGCCGATCTTCGGCGCGGTACGCGCGCCAAGCGATCGCAGCGCGTAGTCGTTGAGCCGCTTGTGCATGCGCCCGACCGCGCGGAGGTTCGGCAGCACGTGCGCGATGGTGTCACCACCCGCTGCAACGATGCGCTCGACCAGCCCGTACATCGTCGCGGCGATGTACAACGGCTCGATGGCCGCGGTGCCGCGCGCGACGCCGCGGATCGTGAACGGCAGCGACAACACCTCACCCGCGCGAGAGGTCCCATCCCCCGTCGATGACCGCGGCTCAATGATCTCCGGCCACCGCTGCCGCACGGTCATATGGAGTGCGGCGGCAGAGCCGCCGCTTTTGAAAGTGGCAGCTGCGGCTGCCGCACTCCATCGGACCACGAACGCAACTTCCTCGCGCTCATCGAGCGGTAGCGCAAGCTTCACTTGCCGTTCCACGTCAAATCGCACCCGCCGCAACACCAACGCTTCGAATGCGCTCGCAACCAGCAGCAACAAGAACGCACCAGCCACAATCCACGCCATCGCCGGCACGACCGCCGCGAGCAGCGCGGTCATGGCCAGGATGATGGTCAGGCGGATCAGCAGCGGCGCGGGACGCATGGGTTATCGCGGCACTTCGACCGAATCGAAAATCCTTTTCAGCAAATCCTCGAGCGCCAGCCCCTCCATCTCCGCCTCGGGACTCAGCGTGATGCGATGTGACACCACCGGCGCGACCAGCGACTTCACATCGTCCGGCGTGATGAAGTCGCGGCCCGCGAGCGCGGCCGTCGCGCGGCTCGCCTCGAGCAACGCCAGCGACGCGCGCGGGCCGGCGCCGATCTGCACCGAATCATCGCGGCGCGTGCGCGCGACGAGCTCCTGGATGTAGCGAATGATGTGCGACTCGACGCGCACGCCGGTCGTGACCGTGCGGCGCGCCTGCAGCAGTTCCTCGCCGCTCACGACCGGTTGCAGCGACGCGACGATCTCGTCGTGCAGTCGGCGCCCGGCCGCGTACTCGTCGAGCATGCGCGTCTCGTCGTCCGTCTCCGGAAAGTCGATATTGATCTTGAACAGGAACCGATCCCGTTGCGCCTCGGGCAGCGGATACGTCCCTTCGAATTCGACCGGGTTCTGCGTCGCGAACACGGTGAAGATCGGCGAGATCTTGTAGCGCGCGCCGTCGATCGTGACCGCGTTCTCCTGCATCGCCTCGAGCAGCGCCGATTGCGTGCGCGGCGGCGTGCGGTTGATCTCGTCGGCGAGCAGCACATCGGTAAAGACGGGACCGGGCCGGAACACGAACTCCTGCGTCTTCTGGTTGAAGATGTTTGCGCCGAGGAGATCGGAGGGCATGAGGTCCGGCGTGAACTGGATGCGGCGGAAGCGGCAGCCGAGCAGCTTCGCCAGCGTCAGCGCGAGCAGCGTCTTGCCGGTGCCGGGAACGCCTTCGAGCAACATGTGCCCGCCCGCGAGCAGCGATGTCAGCGTGAGCGTCTTCACGCGCTCCTGACCCATGATCACGCGGTCGAGTTGCTCGCGCAGCGCCTGGAACCGCGTGGAGATTTCGGTGATCGATTGCATTTGCATTTCCTTCATAGCCATCTGGAGCGACGGGCTCTCAGCCCGTCGGCCTTGCCGTCGCGCTCGACGGGCTGAGAGCCCGTCGCTCCAGATTCGTAATTCGTTCGAATCCGTCGTTGATCGCGCGCAGTTGCATCGCAAACACCCGCCGCGGCATCCGCTCCCGCCCTTCCGGCGGCACGAGCCCCCCCGTCAATTCGTCGACGCGTTTGCGCAGCGCGTCGCCGCGCAGGCCGCTGCTGTGCGCGACGGCGCGCGTGAGCGAGTCGTAGTAGAGCGCGATCGCCTCCGCGTCGGTGGTGACCTCGTGATAGAGCGCGCCGAGGGAGCGGACGAGGTCGACGGCGTCGGAGCGCGTTTCGCGGGCGTCGACTTCCGCTGGGCCGATGCGGCGACCGCCGCGCCAGAAAATGAGGATCGCAGCAGTTGCCAGCATCAGCAGGAACGGCCCAAGGTTCCACTCCTTCATCAGCGCGAGCGCGCCGTCGCCGCGGACGATGCCGTGCAGCACCTCGTCGAAATACACCGGGCGTCCGTCGCCGCCCGCGAGCGCGGTGAGGAGCGCGAGGTTGTCCATCAGATTGTCGTTGCGCAGCAGCGCGGGCGCGGACAGGACGAACAGCTCGCCGTCGCCGATGCGCTCGCGTGCGAGCACGACGCGCGTGCCGGCCACGAAGATCGGCAGCATGCGCGAACGCAATGTGACGAATGCCTGCGAGTCGGGCGGCAGCGCGAGCGACTCGACAGCGGGCCAGATCGGCAGCACTTTGCGCGCGACACGTTCATTCGTGATCGCGGAATCGAGAGTGCCGCCGCGTGCGGCCAGCACGATGCGTCCGCCGCGGCGCAGGAACGCTTCGTCGCGATCGTTCAGCAGCGGCGGTGTCTTCGGACGCGGCGGTCCGACCTGTTTGTCGTCGAGCGCTTCCGGATCGAAGAAGCGCGGCATTTCGTTGACGACCCGGAACACGACCGCGTTGCGCTCGATCGGCTCGCGGCCGAGGGGTCGGGTGAGCATCGCCACCTTGCGGCGCTTGGCGAGATAGCCGGAGGCGAGGGAGAGGCCCTCTTTCGACGTGTTGGCGCTGGAGTAGACGTCGTACACGCGTTGCGGCGCGCGCCGGTCGGTGACGATCCAGATGATCGAGATCGCGACGAACAGCAGCAGCGCGAAAATCAGGGGCAAGGTCCGCTTCACGCCGCACCCCGCAGGCGCAGTTGTTCGAGAATGCGCCGCGCGTGTGCGCTGCAGTCGTCGAACGCGTCGCGCGTGCTCTGGTCCGCGCCGTACCACTCCTGTTCGAAGCGTTGTGTAAGGCGGATGAAGTCCGCCCGCCATGCCATCGACGGCGCCAGCGATGCGATGTACTCCCAGTTCGTGCGCCCCTTGCGGAAATGCAGCGCGCCGGCGGCGTAGCTGGTGACGAGGACAGCGTGGTACCAGGCGCGGATTGCTTCGCGGAAGTGGCCAGCGCCGGCCAGTTGCGCCGCGTAGCGTTCCCATTCGGTCGCGCCGCGCGAGAGCGGATCGTCGTCGCGTTCCGAGCGAATCGGGGCGGTCGACGTGACGACGTTCTCACGATCGCGGCGCGAGCGGCGCGCGACTTCGATCGCCAGCACGAGGATGATCAGCACGATCAGCGTGACGACGCCGATGACGATCCAGCGCAGGTTCGGTGTGCCGTCCGGCCGCTGGAACGAGCGGCGCGGAAACAGGTCGAGGAACCAGTCGATGAGATCGGCGACCTTTTTTCCAATCCAGCGGAACATCTCGACGATCGCGGTTGCGATGCGCTCGGAGAGCGGGACCTGCGGGACGACGTTGGTGTTGATCTCGCCGCCGGGCGCGAGCTCCGGCACGTCCTGCTCGGCCGCGACCTGCTGCAGCAGTTTGGGATCGGGCGGCGTGCCGGGGGCGCCGGTCCTGCGCAGTTCGTCGACGGTGAGCGCGATGCGGTTCAGGAGGATTGGATCGGCGCCGCGCGCCTGTCGAATCGCGTCGAGCAAAGAGTCATCCGCGTGAAACTTGCCGCGTGACGACACGATCTCTTTCCCTGCCAACGCGACGGCTTCCGCCTTCGCCGCATCGAGTTGCTTCGTAGCGAGCAGAGAATGAATGCGTTCGAGCGCGCCGATGTAATGTTCGATCGGCAACTGCGCGTGCAGTGTGCCGCATACGAGCAGCGACGCTGCGATGACGAAGCGCCTCATGCCGTGCGCCTCAGCTCGTCGAACCATGTGCGCAGGTCGTCGCCGCTCTCTTCCGCGCCTGCTTTGCGGACGAAGATGACGTGTGCGGCGATCCAGAAAGGCTCGACGATCACCAGTGCGCCGGCGACGAGGATCAGCAGGTAGCGGCGATTGCCGGCAGTGAAGAGCCGTTGCCAGTTCGGCGCATCGAAGCCGCCCACCGCGCCGGTGAGCCATTTGCCGAGCTCGAAGGCGGCGGCGAGATTCAGCAGCGCCACGATGGTCGCACAGAAGAAAACGAAGACCAGCACGAACGGGATCGCGACGCGTTTCGTGTAACGGAAGATGATCGCGAACGGAGCGATGACGCCGGCGCGCTCATTGAGCTCGAACGTCCCGATGGCCATGCCGGCCAGGATCACCGGTACGACGAATCCGAAGATCGTGAAGATGCTGATGTAGCCGGCGAGCATGGCGGTGGAGGCGGTGAGGACGTAGCAGGCCAGCGCCGCGGGACGGACGCGCCACGCTTCGCGTCCCGGTGCGGTACCGCGCGCGAGCGCCAGACGGCACGCGCGCGCATACACCGCGCGGCCCCAGAGCGCGAGGAGGATCGCGGCGACGATCATGTTGGCTGTGCCGCCGAGGAGATTGCCGTATTGCGCGGCGGTGGAGCCGACTTCGAGGAGTTGATCGAGGAAAAGCGCCTGCAGGAAGCGATAGGGGAGCACTGTCGCGATCAACAGGCCGGCCCAGGGAGCGGCAGTCATCGACACCACGTCCGCCGCTTCGTCGAGGACCGTGGTGGTGGAAAGCGGCGTGTGGATCAAAACATCCCCGCGAGGACGGCGGCGGTCCAGACCATGACGCGCGCGCCTGCGAACAAGAGCAACAGCGAGAGCGTCACGACCGCGGTCCAGCTCAATACCGGCGACCGCTGCACGATCGCGCCGCGCCTGGAGGCGAGGCACGACGCGCAATGCCAGATGCCGTCCCACTGCGTCGCGCATTCCTGGCAGAGCGTCTTCGCGCACGTCATGCAGCGCGCGAATGCGGGCCGCTCCGCGTGCACAGCACAGCGTTGCAGGATGGAGGACATTGGAGCGGGGGAGTTTAGCAGCGCTGCAGCGCTGACGCGCTCCGGCGCTGAGTCTCAGAGTCTCAGAGTCTCAGAGGCGTAGCCGCGCCGGCGCTGTTCGCAGGCGCGACCTTTTGCAACTTCGACGGCCCGTCTCGAAGGAGTAGCCGCTCGAACACTGTCGCAGCCCCGACCCTCTGAGACTCTGAGACTCTGAGACTTCCCCCCCCCCCCCCCCCCCCCCGCCGTTCCCACC
>Ga0196977_1000952_pt1 | contig 12440 bp, 10 predicted proteins | sample S3v_1013CmetaG_FD_148634 | JGI IMG/M metagenome (GOLD analysis project Ga0196977, IMG submission 148634) | Soil microbial communities from Anza Borrego desert, Southern California, United States - S3+v_10-13C | ecosystem: Environmental > Terrestrial > Soil > Desert | place: USA: California...
GCGGAGGTGGAGCACCTCGCGGTGGCGGCGCGGCAGGCGCCCGAGGGCGGCGGCGAGGTCGGGATGGCTTGCGGCATCGTGCCTCTCGGGCGGCGCCGCGAGCGACTCGCGCCGGGCGGCGCGCCCGGCGCTGCGGACGTGGTTCAGGGCCTGCGTGCGCAGGATGCGGGCGAGCCAGGGGCGCACGTCGCGCACCCTCCGGATCGTGCGGCGGTCGAGCTGGAGGATGCGGCAGAAGACGCTCTGGACGATGTCCTCCGCCGCGCCGGCGTGCCGCCTGCCGAGCGCGCCGCGCGCGCACGGGAGCATCCACCCGGCGTGGCGCTGCCACAATTCCCGGGCGGACGCTTCGTGTCCGGCGTGGGTGCGCCGGAGGAGTTGGCGGTCGTCGGCGGTCATCGAAAGGCTCAGTCGCCGGACGCGGGGGACGCCTTGGCGTCGGACTTCGGTTCCCGGTACGCCTGAAGAGCCGTGAGCGTTTCGGCCAATTGGGCTTGTCCCTTGGCATCGCCCTCGCGGGCACGCCCCAGGGCTGGGGCGAACAGTCTCCCCAGTTCGCCATATGCGCCGACTTCGCCCATCGCGCTCAGGGCGTCGAGCCTTTCGGCTGCGTCGGGGCGGTCCCAGAGCCGCAGGGCCTGTTCGTAGAAGGGCGTGAGGCGGCGGGCCTCCGCGACAACGGCCGCGCCGTTGAGCCGCCGGATGTTCGCGGCATGGCCCGGATCGAGCTCGGGATCGGGGCTCAGCTCGAGGAGCAGTGCGCCGGCGTCGGCCTTGTCGCCGTACTCCTTCGCGAGCCAGCCAATGGTGATCGCGCCTTCCATCTTGATGCACTCGCGGGTGTTGAACGGATCATCGGCCTCGAAGCGCTCGAGCGCGGCGATGATCAGGTCGCGTCCCTCGTCGGTCAGCGTGCCGTGCTCGAGCATGTGCTCGGTGAGCTGGTGCGCGTGCGCGGCGATCGCGATGCCCACGAGCGACGAGATGAGGATCCGGTCGCGCGAGACATGGCGCGCCGCGTTGTATATCGCGGCGAGCCGGGCGGCGGCGGCGTCCGGGTCGCCGGATTCGAGCTGGCGCCAGGCGTCGGCGCGGAGGATCCGCGACGCGGCACGCATCTTGCCCAGATGTGGGAGCAGCGCGCCCCATCCGTCCTGGTACATGACGCCGAAATCGCAGTGCTCCAGGTTCGAGGCCCAGACGAGCCGCTCGATGAGCGGCTGGGCGTTCACGAGCGCTTCGGTGGCCCGCTCGCGCGTGATACCTACGAGCTCGGCGGTCTCGGCGTCCTGCTCCGCCGTGGCGGACTCGCCCTGGAAGTAGTGAAACGCCGCCTCGAGCTCCGAGTGGAGCTGCAGGAAGAGCTGGTAATAGACCGGGCCGGCGTCCGTAGGCGCCATGGAATCCAGGAGTGCCGCGGACTCCTCGGGCGTGAGGCCGAGGCGGACCTCGACTTCTTGCGCCGACGGGGTCCCGGTCTGAGCCGCGCCGAGGCTCGGCGCGAGGAGCACTGCCGCGATCGCAAGGAAGACCGGACGGGAACGACGGTTGCTGCGCAGCGGATGCATGTGTCTCGAACTCCTCTCGTGGCGCTCGGCGCGGTCAGGGGGCGGCCCCGGCCCACACCAGCAGGACACCGCGCGGGGCGCCCTGTATCGCGCCGAGCCGTTACTTTGATAGCCATCCGCATGGAGGAGGATTGCAATGACGATTCCCCCACGGCATGTTCCCCTGGAGCGGCACGACCCGGGCGAGCCGCCCGAAGAGGCCGCGAGGCGGTTCTACGAGGTGATGCGCCTGCGCCGGACGGTGCGGATGTTCAGCGACCGGCCAGTATCGGCGGAGACGATCGAGTGGGTAATCCGCGCGGCGGGGACGGCCCCGAGCGGGGCGAACAAGCAGCCGTGGCGGTTCGTGGCGGTGAGCGACCCGGGGGTGAAGCGCCGGATCAGGGAGGCCGCGGAGGCGGAGGAGCGGGAGTTCTACGAGCGCCGGGCGAGCGACGAGTGGCTGGAGGACCTGGCGGCGCTGGGGACCGACGAGCACAAGGAGTTTCTGGAGGTCGCGCCGTGGCTGATCGTGGTGTTCAAGCTGATGAAGAGCGACGAGGGCGGGCAGGTGTACTACGCGAACGAGAGCGTGGGCATCGCCTGCGGGATGCTCTTGGCGGCGGCGCATCACGCAGGGCTGGGGACGCTGACGCACACCCCGAGCCCGATGGGGTTCCTGGCGGAGGTGCTGGAGCGGCCGGGGCACGAGCGGCCGTTCCTGCTTATTCCGATGGGGTATCCGGCGGAGGGGTGCGTGGTGCCGGACATTGAGCGCAAGCCGCTCGACGACATTATGGTGCGGGTGTAGGGGAGTACTGAGTGCTGAGTGCTGAGTGCTGAGTGCTGAGGAGGGAGGGGGAGGCATGGGTGGGGTGCGGCGGTTTGAGGATTTGGTGGCGTGGCAGAGGGCGAGGGAGTTGACGCGAGTCGTGTACGTGGCGACCGCGGAAGGGACGCTGGCGCGGGACTTTGGGCTGCGGGACCAGATGCGTCGCGCGTCGGTGTCGATCATGGCCAATATCGCTGAAGGCTTCGATCGGAGTCGGGCCGGCGAGTTTCACCAGTTCCTGTCCGTGGCTAAGGCCTCGTGCGCCGAGCTGCGATCCCACGTGTACGTCGCCCTGGATGCACAGCACCTCTCGCCCGACCGGGCCGACGAGATCATGCGTCTGGCGGAACAAACCAGCCGGGTCGTCTCCGGCCTACGAACGTTGGTCGCCCGCACCCGCACCAAGCCCCGATCTACGCAACCATTTCAGCACTGAGCACTGAGCACTGAGCACTCAGCACCCCTTCACCCAGTCGTTCTGCAACGCGATGACGTCCTGGGTTATTCTATCTAACCTTGCGAATGACCTGTGGAAGCCACAGTCCCGAGCTTGCGCTCGGGGCTCGCACGCGTCTCAGTGCAGCACCCGGTAGAGCTCGGCCTGGTCGGTGAGGCCCTGGGCGACCTTCTCGGCGCCGTCCACGCGCATAGGGGCGAAGCCGGAGTTGACGGCGCTCTGGTAGAGGGTGACGCCGTCGGCCTGGGCGGCGGTGAGGCGGCGGAGCTCGTCGTTCATGGTCATGATCTCGTAGACGGCCAGGCGCCCGCGGTAGCCGGCGCCGTAGCAGGCGTCGCACTGCTCGCCGGGGTCGGTGGGGCTGCGCCCGCCGCCGCCGCAGACGACGCAGGTGCGCCGGACGAGGCGTTGGGCCATCACGGCCATGAGCGACGAGGTGATGAGGTAGGGCTCGAGGCCGATATCGATCAGGCGGGGGATGGCGCTGGGAGCGTCGTTGGTGTGGAGCGTGGCGAGCACGAGGTGGCCGGTGAGAGAGGCCTGGATCGCGAGCTGCGCTGTCTCCTGGTCGCGGATCTCGCCGACGAGGATCACGTCGGGGTCTTGACGCAGGAGGGAGCGCAGGCCGGTGGCGAAGGTCACGCCGCGCTTGGGGTTCACCTGCATCTGGCTGATGCCCTCGAGGTGGTACTCGACCGGGTCCTCGATGGTCATGACGTTGCGGCTGGTGCGGTCGATGCGCCCGAGCGCGGCGTAGAGCGTGGTGGTCTTGCCCGAGCCGGTGGGGCCGGTGACGAGGATCATGCCCGTGGGCCTATCCACCAGGTCCATGAGCATGGCCTGCATCTTCTTGCCCATGCCGATCTGGTCGAGCGAGAGCTGCGTCTGGCTCTGGTCGAGCAGGCGGAGCACGAGGCGCTCGCCGTAGACGGTGGGGATGACCGAGAGGCGGATGTCGATCTTCTTCTGGCCGACGCGGACGGAGGTGTGGCCGTCCTGCGGCGAGTGGCGGTTGGCGATGTCGAGCTCGGTCATGACCTTGAGGCGGCTGGAGATCGCGGCGGCGAGGGACATCGGCGGGCTGAACGCGTCCATCAGCATGCCGTCGACGCGGAAGCGGATGACGAGCTTGTTCTCCATCGGGTGGACGTGGATGTCGCTGGCGCGCCGGCGGAGGGCCTCGAAGAGGATCATGTTGACGAGACGGATGACCGGCGTCTGGCGCGCGAGGCTGAGGAGGTCGGTGGCGGACCCGACGCCTGCGGCGACGCTCTCGATGGCGCGGGCGTCGAGGGGCATCTCCTCGATGATCTCGGTGACGAGGTCGCCGCGCTGCTCGTAGCCGCGGTTGATGAGGTTGGCGACGGCGGCGCGGGGGCTGAGGATGATGCGCAGGGGCATGCCGAGCATGTCCTCGAGCATGCTGAAGACGGCGGGCTGGAGGGGCTGGGCCGTGGCGACGCGCATGGCGTGGCCGTCGCTCTCGACGCCGGCGACGTTCTGCTGGCGGGCCAGCTCGGGGGGCACGGTCTCGTAGAACTTGCTGGCGGACTCCTGGAGGCGGGGCTCGAGGCGGAACTCGAGGCCGGTGCGCTCGGCGAGCTTGGAGAGCGCCTGCTGCTCGTCCATCGCAAGCATCGAGAGCATCACGTCCCACGGGTCGGTGTCGGAGCCCTCGGCGTGGCGGTAGAGGCGGAGCTGGTCGGGGCTCAGGCGCAGGGGGCCGAGCTGCTCGGCGACGTGCGATGATTCGTCGAGCGCGAGGGCGCCCGGCGCGTCGGCGGGCGCGCTGCGCGCGTTGGGCGGCGTCGCGCCGCCGGAGCGAAATCTGGCGAGCGGGCCTCCGGCCATCGTCAGCGGCCCTCCCCGCGCCGGACGACGCCGGCGTCGTCCTCGGTGAGGGGGATGATGGCCGGGTCCTCGCCGCCGGGCAGCCCGGGGAGGTCGTCGGCGTCGGCATCGAGGGCGGGGCTGATGAGCTCGATCTTGGTGGGGGAGAGCTCGGGCACGTCGGGAGCGATGCCGGCGAAGTCCTGCGGGCCGCGGGTGAGGAGGCGGAGGTCGGCGAAGTTGCGGTCGTTCAAGATGCGGGGGGTGATGAAGATGTAGAGCACCTGCTCGGCGCTGATCTTGTTGGTGTCCCGGAAGAGCAGGCCGAGGATCGGGATATCTCCGAGCAGCGGCACCTTGACGATCGTTTTGCGTGCGTCCTCGACCTTGATGCCGCCGACGACGATGGTGGTGTCGGAGGGGATGGTCACCGATTCGGAGCTGACGTTGCGGGTGTTCTTGGGCGGGGGGATGCCCTCCTCGCCGGCGCCGGTGAAGTTGGAGAGCTCGATCTCGTACGCGAGGCGGAGGTAGCCTGCCTCGGAGATGCTAGGGGTGATGGTGAGCGAGGTGCCGGCCTCCTCGTAGCCGCCGAAGGTGGTCTGGTCGGTGGTCTGGCCGGCGGTGGTGGTGGTGAAGGGCTGCTCCTCGACGCTGTTGATCGAGGCCTCGGTGTTGTCGTTGGCGAGGAGCTGGGGCGAGGAGAGGATGCGGGCGTCGGTGTTGGTCTGGATGGCGTTGAGGATGAAGGGGACGTAGCTGCTCTTGATGAGCGAGGCGGAGTAGCCGCCGAGGCCCGGGAGCGGGACCTTCGGGTCGGTGTAGCCGCCGCCCTCGGCCCGGGTGCCGAGGCCGAAGGCGGTCTGCGTGAAGAACTGGCCGGCCTGGAGCTGGCCCTCGACGGTGAGCGTGAAGTCCTTCGTGTTCGAGACGGCGAGGATCTTGACGTCCACGTAGACCTGCGGGCGGCGGACGTCGAGCTCCTCGATGATGCGGGCGAACTGCTGCTGGAGCTTGAGCGGGGCCTTCACGATGACGACGTTGGTCTCCTCGTGGAAGGTGACGAAGGAGTCTTCCGGGGTCGCGATGAAGCTGCCCTCGGCGGCCTGGCCGCCCTCGGCTTCCTGCTGGGCGCGGAGGAGCTGCTGGAAGGCGTTCCCGCCCTGCGTTCCGGTCTGATTGCCGCGGGCTCCGGGCAGGAGCGGGCTCTCGGTGCCGGAATCGCTCTCGATGACGTCCTGGAGGAGGGTGGCGAGGTCCTCGGCCTTGACGTTGCGGACGGCGTATCGCTCGATGACCATCTCGTCGAGCTCGATCTCGAGGGCCTCGATGAGCTTGCCGAGCTGCTCCTGCTGCTGGTTGGTGCCGTAGTAGAGGATCTTGCCGCGGGCGGCGTCGACCATCATGACCGAGCCGCCGCCGAGGGTGCTCTGCTGGTCGAACTGCCCCTGGCCCTGGTTGTTGCGTCCAAACTGGCCGAAGAAGGGCTGCTGGGTGTCGTCGAGGGAGTCCTCGAGCTCGATGACCTCGCCGAGGCCGCGCTGGCTGGCGATGTTGGCGATCATGGCGGCGCCGGCGCCGGCGGTGTACTCCTTGGGGATGAGGGTGGTCTCGACGTCGATGAGCTTGAGGATGTTGCGGACCTGGTCGAGCTCCTCCGGTGTGCCGCGGAACATCAGGGCATTGCCGGAGGGATCGATGGTGAGCCGGTCGGCGAGGTTGTCGAGGCTGGAGGCCTGGCCGGGGTTCTGGATGACCTGCTCCTGGCCGGGGACGGCGGTGCGCAGGGTGTTGGCCTGGCCGACGAGCGAGATGGCGCGCTCGCGCGCGGCCTGGGCTCCGACGTGGATCAGGTCGATGCGGGTGAACTCCGTCCGCCTGTACTCGGCGAGCACCTGCTCGATGAGCTCTTCGAGAGCGCGGACGCGCCGGGGTGAATCGGTGACGACGATGATGCCGAGGTCGTCCACGTAGGAGATCTGGCGCGCGCCCGGCTGGCCGGGCTGGGCGGTGGGATCGATGACCGCCTTGAGCGACGAGGGCTTGATGTTCGGCGTCGAGATGATCTTGGTCGTGGCGAAGTCGCCGGCGAAGGTCTGCGGCACCTCGGCGGCGGGCTGGATCGTGTAGATGCCCACGGGATCGAGCACCAGCGAGTAGTTGTACTGGGCGAGCAGCGCCTCCATCAGCGAGAGGAGCTGGTCGCGCGGCACCTCCTGCTCGGCGTTGAACATGACCGTGCCGGTGACCGTGCCCTTCGTCGCGACGTTGATCCCCAGCTCGTCGACGATGAAGTTGACGATCTCCATGAGCTCGATGGGCTCGCTCATCGGGAGGAAGGTGACCGAGTCGCCGCCCGCGGGCTCGAAGACGGGCTGGTCGAGGCCGTCGCCGGCGGGCTGCTCCGCCGGCTGCTCGGGGTCCTCGTCCTGCGCGAGGGCGGCAGGCGCCGCGAGGCCGCAGGCGCAGATGATCGCCGCGACGGCGATCGCGTTCAGCCCTGGCTTCCCCCGTGCGACATCCCAGCGGTTGTGATCCGTCACCGGCGCCTCTCCTTGTGCTGGAGCGCTAGGTTATACCGACTCCCTGTCCCCGGCGGATTGTCGGGGTCCGATCGGAAGCCGGCCATGCGTGTCGTCAGCCTCGTTCCTTCGGCGACGGAGATCCTCTGCCTTCTGGGCGGGCGGGAGCTCCTCGTCGGCCGCTCGCATGAGTGCAACTCTCCTACCGACGCCGGGCTGGGCGAGTTGCCGGTCTTGACCAAGCGGACGACCGACGCCGGAGCCGCGCCGGGCGAGATCGACGCGATCGTTCGCGCCGACGTGGCGGCGGGTCGGCCGCTCTACCGGCTCGACGAGCGGCTGCTCAGCGCACTGCGGCCCGACCTGATTCTGACGCAGGACCTGTGCGGCGTGTGCTCGATCGACCTCGCGAGCGTGCGCCGGGCGGCGGAGCGGCTGGACCGGCCGGCGAGGATCGTCAGCCTCAATCCCGAGACCGTCGAGGACGTGCTTGACGACGTGCTGCGGGTGGGTCGGGCGGCGGGCCTGGAGGAGCGGGCGCGCCACGCGGCGGTGGAGCTGCGCTCGCGCCTCTGGAGGGCGCAGGAGCACGTGAATCCCTACGCCGACGGCCCGGTGGTCGGCTTTCTGGAGTGGACCGATCCTTTGTTCGTGGCGGGGCATTGGACGGTGCAGCTCATCGAGCGGGCGGGTGGGCGGCACCCGCTGAATCCCACGGTGGCGCGGGCGGGTTCCGGGGCGGCGGCGGGGACGCAGATGGGCGAACGCGTGGCGGGCGCGTCGGTGGCGGTGGCGCCGGAGGCGTTCGTCGCTTCGCGTCCCGAGTTTGTGGTGGTCGCGCCGTGCGGGGTGGAACTGGCGCGGGCGTACGGCGAGGCCGAGGCGCTCACGCGCCGGGCGTGGTGGGGCGAGCTGCCGGCGGCCCGGTCGGCGCGCGTGGCGGTGGTGGATGGCGACGCGATGTTCAACCGTCCCGGGCCGCGGCTGGTGGATGCCTTCGAGTGGCTGGTGGGCTGGCTGAACGACCGCCCCGGGCTGATGCCGCGGGGCTTTCCGTGGCGGCCATTGCGCAGCCCGGCCCCATAACCGAGGACGAATGCGGCCGAGGGGCGGCGTCGCCGCCGGACGGCGAGGAATGCTCGCGATGGACCGGGCGCGTGGTAGGATGCCCCCGATGGCGCAGCGTCCGAACGGTGTGTACGCGGTGGTCTGGCGGGCGGGGAGCGTTCCATCCGATCTTGCCGGCGCGCTGCAACGGCAGGAGATCGCGTGGGAGGAGGCGGTGGGGCCCTTCGACGCGCTTTCGAGGGTGCTTGCGCGCCGAGCGGCCTCGGCGCAGGCGCGGGTGCTGCTGCTGGTCGAGCCCGAGTCGCTGGCGGGGGCCCCGGAGGTGAGGGGCGCGATCGAGAGGTTCGACCCGGCGACGGTGTGCTGGGGGTATTCGACGGCTCAATCGCCGCGCCTGAGCCCACTGGCCCCGGTGCGCAGCCGGGCGGAGCCGGAAGTCGTGGTGCATGGGCGGACCGCGGGCCGCCCTGCGCCGGATTTGCGCTTGGCGGGCGAGGGCGGGACGGCTGGGCAGGGGCGGGACGTCTCCGGGCAGCGGGACGGTCGGGAAGACGGGGGCGAGGTTCCGCCGCGATCTCTGCTGACGGCCGAGGAGTTATCGATGCTGCTGGCCGATGATCGGGAGTAGGGCCGTGTGGGGCGAACCCGCCGGGGCCGGGCTGGGGTACTGGGTGTGATGCCGCAGACGAGTGAGACCGAGGGCGTTCGGGTGATCCTGCTCGGCAGGACCGGTCTCGATTCGGCGCTGCGTCGCGATCCGGGCGTGGAGCTGGTGCGTGCGCGCACGCCGCTCGATGCTCTGGGCGAGCTCTCCGACCCGATGGAGGGAAGGTCGGTCGTGATCGTGGATCCTGATGCGGAGCCCGCGGCGTCGGGGCCTGGGGACCTGGCGGAGTTCATCGCGGGGCTGCGCCGCGTCGATCCCGGCGTGCGGGTGCTCCGCGTGTCGCACAACGGGGCGGCGCTGCCAAGTGGGTACGACGGGGGGATCGACGTCGAGCACGCGCAGGAAACGCTGCGCAGGTTCATCGAGAACGGGGCGGCGGGGGGCGGGGCGTGCGAGGCCGGCCCGGGCGCGAGCGTCGAAGTGAAGGGGGCGCCGGTCGCGGCGGCGTGCGCACGCGGCGAGCGGGAGGCCGGGAGCGCGAGCGGTGCGGGCGCGGGGGAGACGGTGCTCCTTCGGCGCGTGATCGACGGCGAGCCCGTGATGGGGGCGGCGCTGGAGCTGATCCGCGCGCGGCTGGGCGCGGGGGACGTCGTGTTCGCGGGCCGGGAGAGCGGGCGGTCGGCGCCGGCGTGGTCGGCGTGGGCCTCGGCTCCGGTGCGCGTCGGGACGGGGGGCGAGATCGCGGGCGAGCTGCGCAGCCGCGTGGCCGGCGCGGCGGCGCTCGAGGGGCAGGCGGTGTGGCTGGGGGCGTGGCTGGAGCTGGAGGCGAGGCAGGCGGAGCTCCGGGAGGCGGCGTACCGCGACCCGCTGACTGGCGCGTGGAACCGGAGGTATTTCGACGGGTTCCTGGCGCGCGCGATCGAGGAGGCGCGGCGGGCGCGGCGGGCGCTCACGGTTCTGGTGTTCGACATCGACGATTTCAAACGGTTCAACGACGCGTACGGGCACGGGGCGGGCGACGAGATCCTGACCGAGTGCGTGCGCCTGCTGAGCGCGGCGGTGCGGCCGACGGACAAGGTGTGCCGCATCGGGGGCGACGAGTTCGCGGTGATCTTCTACGAGCCCGAGGGCCCGCGCGAGCCGGACAGCCGGCACCCGACGAGCGTGTTCGACGTCGCGGAGCGGTTCCAGTCGCAGCTCCGGAGCGCGCAGTTCCGGAAGCTGCGCGACGAGCTGCCCGGGTGCCTCACGATCTCCGGGGGGCTCGCGACGTACCCGTGGGACGGGCGGACGGCCGAAGAGCTCGTGGAGCGCGCCGACCAGCTCGCGCTCGAGGGGAAGAAGCAGGGCAAGAACGTGATCGCGATCGGGCCCGGCTGCCGGCGGCTCGGGCGGGCGTGAGGCCGGGGGACAGTCCGAGAACTTGGGGCTGTGCGTGGCGATCCCGGTGCGCGGGGCGCGTGCCTCATGGCGCGGCCGGGATCGTCCGAAAGCTCCATTCGGCCCGCGTTCTCTGCAAAGGCGGCTCAGGCTCCCCGGGAGGGATGCTGTGGACAAGTCCAGTCTCATAGGCGTGATCATCGGGGTGGTGTGCCTGTCGTTCGTCGCGTGGCACGGCTCGCACGGCCACCTCATGATGTTCTTCTCGCTCGAGGGCGTGTTCACGGTCTTCGGCGGGAGCATCAGCGTGGTGTTCATGGCGATGCCGATGGACAGGCTGGTGCGCGTCCCGGGGTACGTCCGGAAGTTCATGTTCCAGGCGGGGCTCCAGCCGGTGGACATGGTCAAGCTCTTCACGGAGCTGTCCGACGTGTCGCGCAAGGAGGGGATCCTGGCGCTCGAGACCAGGGTGGAGAAGCTCGGCGACCCGTTCCTCATGAAGGGGCTCAAGCAGGCGGTGGACGGCGTGGACCCCTCGGCGATCGAGACGACGATGCGGTTCGAGATCCTGGCGATGCAGGAGCGGCACAAGGCGGGGAAGAAGTTCTTCGACCTGATCAAGCTGTACGGCCCGGGGTGGGGGCTGGTGGGCACGCTGATCGGCCAGATCGGCATGTTCGGGCAGCTCGGCTCGGGCAGCGTGGAGGCGATGGGCCACGCGCTGGCGCTCGCGGTGGTCGCGACGATGTACGGCACGGTGCTGGCGAACGCCGTCGCGGGACCGATCGGCGACAAGCTGGCGATGCGCTCGTCGCAGGAGATCCTCGCGAGGGAGATGATGCTCCAGGGCATCCTGTCGCTGCAGGCCGGCGACAGCCCGCGCATTACGCAGGACAAGATCCTGGCGTTCCTCCCGATCCCGACGCAGGATCGGTTGCGTGCGGCGGCGTAGCTTGCGAGAGGAGCGGTGCGGATGGGCAAGTCGCGGTCTCGCGATCACGAGGGTGAGGGGCACGCCTCGGGCGGAGGGCACTCCTCGCACGGGCCGCACGGTCACGGCGGCGGCGGCGGGCACGAGGAGCACGAGGGCGCCCCGGAGTGGCTCATCTCCTTCGCCGACAACGTGATGCTCATGATGGGCGTGTTCGTGATCCTGCTCGCCCTCAACATGGGCAAGTCCAGCAGCGCGCACTCGTCGACCGGCGACGACTCGGAATCCCAGTCGGCGCCGGCCGAGGGCAGCGGGGGGTACACCGACGAGGAGCTCGATTTCGCGCTGGCCGTGCGCGAGGCGTTCCACAACGCGGTGGACATCGACAGCACCGACCCGGAGGACGGCGCGCTGGTGCGCCGGCTGCGCGAGCGCCTGGCGGGGCGGTCCGAGGAGCCCGCGCTGAACCCCGGGCCCGCGGAGCCGGCGCTCGGGGCCGAGGAGTTCGCGCGGGTGGGGGACGTGATCGCGTTCCCCGAGTTCTCGGCGGAGATCGATCCCGTGTCGCGCGAGGTCATCGCGGGGCTGCTTCCGCGCCTGGCCGGGCTTCGCTACGCCATCGAGGTTCGCGGGCACGCGAGCCTCTGGGAGACCATGCACGATCCCGAGCAGGGCTACCGCCTGGCGTACGACCGCGCGCTGAGCGTGGCGCGGGTGCTGGCGGAAGAAGGAATCGCGTGGGAGCGGATCCTGATCGTCTCGTGCGGGGACAGCGAGAGCCGGGCGCGGGGGCAGGCGCCCGATCGCGCCTGGAGCGCGGCCCAGCGGGTGGAGGTGCTGCTCTCGGCGCGGCGCACGCCCGCGCCGAACGCCGAGCAGCGGGGCTCGCCTTGACGGCGCACGTGAGGGAGATTCCCCCGATGGGGGCGGGCGGCGCCGTGCGGGCAGAAGCGGCTGGAGTCCCACGGCGCTTTCGGGTAGGCTCATGGCGTTGAGCCCTCAGGAGTCCACTCCCGAGAAGAGCGTCGCGGCCCTGCGGGGGCCCACCGACGGGAGGGCCCGGCAGAGGCCCCTTCCGGACGGTGACACGCACGACCTTGCGATCGGCCTCGAGCCGGTGCTCCGGGATGTCTGTCACGGCAGGCTCGGGCCGGTCGAGTGGTTCCAGTCGACGTGGCAGCGGGGCGGGGCCGCCACGGGCTTCGCGACGTGGAGCTTTCCGGGCGGGGCGGAGGCGGAGGTCATCGTCAAGCTGCCGGTGGGGCC
>Ga0196977_1000953_pt1 | contig 12400 bp, 14 predicted proteins | sample S3v_1013CmetaG_FD_148634 | JGI IMG/M metagenome (GOLD analysis project Ga0196977, IMG submission 148634) | Soil microbial communities from Anza Borrego desert, Southern California, United States - S3+v_10-13C | ecosystem: Environmental > Terrestrial > Soil > Desert | place: USA: California...
TTACCGCGCCATGCGGATGAACACCACCGGGAGCAACAACACCGTGCTCGGCTCGGACGCGCTGGACGCGAACACCACCGGCAACTATAACGTGGCGGTGGGCAGCGGAACGCTCGGCTTGAATACGACCGGCAACAATAACGTCGCTGTAGGCAGCCAGGCGCTCGCCAACTCGACGGCTTCCAGCAACACCGCCGTCGGGTACAATGCGTTGAACGCTACCACGACAGGGAGCAACAACAGCGCCCTCGGCGACGGGGCGCTGCAAGCCAATACCACAGCTTCCAGCAACACGGCCGTCGGCTATCGTGCGATGTACGCGAACACCACCGGCATCAACAACAGCGTGCTGGGCAGTGACGCGCTGGACGCGAACACCACGGGAAACTATAACGTGGCGCTCGGCAATTCCGCGCTCGGCTCAAACACGAGCGGCAACCAGAACATCGCCATCGGAACTTCTACGCTGACCTTGAACACGACGGCGAACAGCAACATCGCGATCGGCAGCAATTCGCTGGAAGATAACGTCGCCGGTGAAGGAAACCTGGCCATCGGTGTCCGCTCGCTCAGCAATGCGAATGCGTCCGCCAGCAATACGGCGCTGGGCTACGAAGCGATGCGCTTCACGACGACCGGCGACCGGAATATCGCTGTTGGCGAGCATGCCCTGCTCTACAACACGACCGGCAACAGGAACACGGTCCTGGGCTACGAGGCCATGTATTCCAACACGACCGGCTCGTACAACGTGGCCATCGGCAACAGCGTGCTGCAGTATGCGACCACGGGCTCCAATACGGGTGTAGGCTCGGGTTGCCTGCAGGGCCTGACCACGGGCACGTTCAACACAGTGCTCGGCGGGGGGGCGCTCCTGATGAACGTCACCGGCAACAACAACACCGTCGTCGGCTTCGACGCGGGCAGCCAGAACCTCGGAAGCGGCAACGTGTTCATCGGCTTCTCCGCCGGCTACAACGAGGCGGGCAGCAACAAGCTGTACATCGACAACAGCAACACGGCCGCCCCGCTCATCTGGGGCGATTTCAACAGCGATTACGTGAACATCAACGGCAACCTCGGCGTCGGCACGTCCACGCCCACGCAGGCCAGGCTGGTGGTGAACGGCAGCGCCAGCAACACGCTGACCTTCGGTTACCTGAACGGCAGCGGCAACGTCGGCACTGCGACGGGAGCGAACAACTATTCGATCTACGCCAGCGCGCGCATCGCCGCAACGGAATTCAACGCGTACTCCGACGCGCGCATCAAGCGCATCCACGGACGCAGCAACGGCGCGCATGATCTGAATACGCTGCTCCAATTGCGCATCACCGATTACACGCTCATCGATACGATCGAGAAAGGCGGTCGCGCGTACAAAAAAGTGATCGCGCAGGAAGTGAAAGCCGTTTACCCGAACGCCGTCAACACGATGTGCGACGTGATCCCCGACATCTACACGCTTACGTCCATCAGCGGCGGAAGGATCGCGGTGAAGAATTCGCTGAAGGCAGGGGAGAAGGTGCGGCTGATCTTCGAGAACCGCGTCGAGCTGGCGCCCGTGCTGTCGGCGGACGAGAACGGGTTCAGCGTAGCGCTGAGCGACGAAGGAAAAGTGTTCGTGTACGGACGCGAGGTGAACGATTTCCACACGGTGGATTACGAAGCCTTGTCCATGCTGAACATTTCCGCCACGCAGGAATTGTTCAGGCGCCTGCTGAAATCCGAGAACGAGCTGAACCAGCTGAAGAGCGAGCATGCGCAGATCGAGCGCCGTCTCAGTCAACTGGAGAAGGGCCGGTTGAACGCGGGACGCTGAGCTTTTCAGCACGGCGGCTGCACCGGCGACGGTGCGGCTGTTATTCCCTTCGAAAAATAAATTTTGCGATCGGTAAGCCCGGGCGGGAAACGCCTGGGCTTACATTTTTTGCATGCAGAGGTAAAGATCCGATTCCGGCTGCAGCCCGAGCTTCCGCCGCAGGCGCTTCTTCGCCATCTTCACCGATTCGGGCGTGATCTTGCGCAGCTGCGCGATGTCTTTCGTGGAAAGGTTCATGCGCAGCATGCCGCAGAGCGCGCGCTCGCCTTTGCTCAGGTCGGGATACTGCGCCTCGAGCTTATCGAAGAAGGCTTTGTTCACGCTCTCGATGTTCTCGCCGATCAGCTCGAGCGATTCCGTGGTCTGGCTGCGCGCGCGGAGCTCGTGCACGAGGCGCTTCAGCGCGCTTTCGCTGTCTTCCGATTGCAGCACTTCCTGCAGGTCGCGCAGCAGGTCGCTCATGATCTCTTTTTTCTGCCGGTTGAGCAGCACCATGTCGGTGAGGTCGCGCTTCTTCAATTCCAGTTCGTGCTGCAGCTTTTCGCCTTCGAGCTGCTTCGTGCGCAGATCGGCTTCCGCGAGCCTGATCATGGCTGTCTGCTCGTTGCTTTTTTTCCGGAAAAGCAGGATGAGAAAAGCGATGGCGAGCAGGCTGAAAAAGCCGATGGCCAGGCCCATGATCCAATTCAGGCGCGACTGCGCGATGGCTTTCTGCAGGCGCAGCTCGCGGATCTCATTTTCGCGGCGGCGCCGTTCCAGCTCGCCCGAGGCGGCGACGCTCAGCAGCGATGCGTTGCGGGTTTTCTGCTGCGCGGCGGTGCTGTCCTTAAAATGCTCGAGCTGCTGCAGCGCGGCCAAAGCCTCGCCGGTGCGATCCAGCGTTTTCAATTGCCGGTAATGCATGTTGAGGTAACGCAAGCGCTGCCAGGCGACGGAGGAGAAAACATCCTGGAAAGAATTGTACACCGAGTCGATCAGCTGCAGCGCTTGCAGGTGCTTGCCTGCAGCCGTGTACACTTCTGCGCTGTTGAGCAGCGATTTGACCTGCCCGCTGTGGCTGCGCAGGCGATGATATAATTTTTCATTTCGCCGGTAGCCCTCATCCGCTTCCGCATAGGCTTTGCGCTGCAGCAGCAGGTGCGCCTGGTTGTCGCGGATGCTGGCGAGCAGGGAAGAGTCGTCCTTGTTTTTCAGCCTCAGCGAGCGCTCCGCGAGGGTATAATAGAAACCGGCCGAGTCGAGGCGGGCTGCGGCTTCGTGCTGGAAAGCGTAATTGTTGTAGGCCGAAGCCAGCCATAAAGGATCGGGATCTTTCTGCGCGGTGGCGATGGCTTTGCGGTAATAGAAAGCCGCGCTGTCCGTTTTTTTCATGCCGACGAAGAACGCGGCCAGCCTGGCCTGCTTGTTATACAAGCCGCTGTGGTCGGCGGGCTTCTTTTTTTCGCTTCCCGCGATCGCCTTGCGGAAATGCTCGGCGGCATAATCGTACAGCCCCGCCTGCCAGAGCAGCTCGCCGAAGCGGCTGTGCAGATCGCCGTACGTTTTTTTCTCCTCGGGCAGCCGGATCTCGAGCGCCAGCCCTTCCTCGCAATAGCGGATGGCCGTGAGGCGATCTTCCCGGCTCACGGCCTTGTTCATTTGCGCGACGATGGTGTCGAGGCGGCGGAGCAGCTGCGCGGTGTCTGAAATTGCTGCGGCCGCCTCTTCGCTGTTACCCGAACTGCCGCAGCTTTCCATCGCCGCCGTGATCAGCAGCAGGCAGAAGAGAGGGAATGCCCGGGCGAGGTTTTTCATCTACGCTGATGAGGTGAGGCAAATATAATCGCAGCCCCGGAATCAAAATCTGCATGAATCTGCGAAATCTGCGGCGAGTTTTTCCTTCTGGATTTGCAATTCGTTCAGAAGTGCTATCTTTGCACCCATTATTACGGTTCCGTAGCTCAACTGGATAGAGCACCTGACTACGGATCAGGAGGTTTGGGGTTCGAATCCCTACGGAACCGCGGAATAGGAGAACAAGGCTTGGAGCACAATTCCCAAGCCTTGTTGCGCTTATAACCGCTGCCTGCGCACAGTTCCCGCGCAATCCGGCGCAAATAAAGGGTATCTTGCAGGCAACAGACCGTTCACGCTGCTGAACCGGCAGGCACACCAGCCTGTTCCCTTCCCCGCTAAAAATAAAATCGCCGGCCTCCTGTTTTAGAACAGCGTGGAATCCCCGCTTTTGAGCAGACCGGCGCAGGAGCGTTGAACATTTTAGTCAGAAGAGCATTATGAAGCTATACATCAAATACATGGTCAGCCTTCGCTGCAAGATGATGGTGAAGGAAGAACTGAAAAAACTCGGCCTGCAATATGTCTTCGTCGACCTGGGCATGGTGGAAGTGCTGGAAGACATTACGGAAAAGCAGCGCGAGCAGCTGAAAGCCAACCTGCTTCGTTCGGGCCTGGAATTGCTGGACAACAAAAAAAGCATCCTGATCGAGAAAATAAAGAACGTGATCACCGAGATGATCCATTATTGCGACGAGCCGCCGAAAGCCAATTACTCCGATTACATCAGCGAAAAGCTGGGGTACGATTATACGTACCTGTCCAACGTGTTCTCGGAAGTGAAAGGCATCACCATCCAGCAATTCATCATCATCCACAAGATCGAACGGGCAAAGGAGCTGCTGCTGTACGATGAGCTGACGCTGACGGAGATCTCCTACAAGCTGCACTACAGCAGCGTTTCGCATTTGTCGAACCAGTTCAAGAAAGTGACGGGGCTTTCGCCGAGCTTTTACAAGCAGCTGAAGCAAAAACGAAAAGGCAACCTGGAAAACATGTGATTTGTATAACACTTACCCGGAAATGTGTAAGGCTTTGAGGGCCGGAAATCCGCTCCTTTGTCGTGTTAGTATTTATTCACTGTTAAAACTTGAACTAATGGACACGAACAACACGAGCGACACGAACAAAGCGAACAACACGAACGAGACGAATAAGCCGAACCCCGCTGAAAAATTTGCGATCCGCGGCGACTGGAACGCGCAATCGAAGCTGCTGAAGGAAGAATTCACGCAGCTGACGGACGCCGACCTGGAATTCGAATCCGGGAAAGAGCATGAGCTGCTCGGCCGCATGGCGACCAGGCTGAACATGAAGCACAGCGAAGTGATCGGCATCATCAAAAAAGGTCAGCCGGAAACCATTTAAGCTTCCCTGTCGATCGGGCGAAAAGACAGGAGCTTAAACCTGTCTTTTTTATTCGCCTTGTTTTACTTGCTAAACATTGAAATTTTATGGACACGCATCAAAACAATACCGCCGGGAACCCGGCAGGAGCCCGTGAATGGAACGTGCAGCCTGTGCTGCTGAAGGAAGGATTCGAGCACCATAACGGCAACGATCAGGCGCCCGGCGCCGGCAGGCAGAAAGAGCTGATGAGCCGCATAGAGGCCCGGATGAACAAGATCATCGGCATTCTCAAGCGCAGCTTGCCGCAGGTAATTTAGCCGGAGGTTCTTTATTTATTTTAAATCATTTTTTTAACTGTAGCCCGCGTGGAGAATTCTCGAGTTGAAAAGTCGGCTGCGTTCGTTGTGGGCGAGTTGCTGGATTACCTGCCGCATGCGGTGGTGATCAAGACGCTCATCCGGAAAACCACGGGCAACGTCAGCCTCATGGCATTTGACTGCGGCGAGATCCTGGTCGGGAAAGTGTCGCCCTTCGATACGCTCATCCAGATCATCGACGGGAAAGCGGAAGTGCTGATCGACGACGCATCCTGCCTGCTGGACACCGGGCAATCCATTATTATTCCCGCGGGAGCGCGCAACACCATCAAAGCGAACGTTCGTTTCAAAGCGCTTTCGACCAGCATCAAGAGCGGGTACGAAGAAGTGACCTGATCTGCGCGCCATTCCTCTTAAAGTGTGAATCATGCAACTCTTGCCCGGAAGTGTGTAACGCTTCCCGGCCCGAATACCCGCACCTTTACAGAGTGAAAGCTATTCACATCTGTTCCGCCAGCGGCGGAGATTTAATACACGCAAAATGAAAACGCAATTATTCTTCGCAACCCTTGCCCTCGCATCGCTTGCTTTCGTCCCCGGCTGCAAAAAAGAAACGCCTGTTCCTGCCAATCACTTCCATGCCGCCCTCCCGCTCGTGATCCCTGTTCAGTCCACCGCGCAGGCCGCCGTGCCTCTCGGCCTCGCATCCGGGCTGGCTGTTCTCGCAGGCTCTTCGGTCACGAGCACCGGCGCCACGACGGTCAACGGCGATATCGCTTTGAAAAACTCCGGCTCCTCGATAGCGGGATTTCCTCCCGGCGTCCTGCTCGGCGCGAAATACGTCAATGATGCCGTCGCCGGCCAGGCGAAGCTCGACCTGCTTGCCGCGTACAACGATGCCGCCGGCCGTCGCAGCCCGGACGTGACGATCCTGCCGGGCGAGATCGGCGGGCTGACGCTTACGCCGGGACTTTACAAGTCGCTTTCCTCGCTGTCCCTTTCATCCGGCGATCTCACCTTCGACGCGATGGGGAATGCGAATGCGATCTTCATCATACAGGTAGGCTCTTCGCTCTCCGTCACACAAAGCCGCCGGGTCATCCTCAAGGGCGGCGCGCAGGCGGCCAACATCTTCTGGCAGGTCGGCAGCTCGGCCACCTTCGGAACGGCTTCCGTTTTCAAAGGAACGATCCTGGCCATGCAATCCATCACGTTCGATACGGGAGCTGCGCTCAGCGGGCGGGCCATGTCGCACACCGGTTCCGTCACCATGAGCGCCTGCTCGATCTCGAACCAGTAAATATTTTCAAGGCATAAAAAGAAGAGCGTTGCTTCACGGCGGCGCTTTCTTGTTTTGCAGCAGCGCGATCGGGGAGAGGCGTTGTTTTTTTTATGACGTTTTTTTTTAGCGGATCAGAATGTGTGAACGATGTAACATATAGAACAAGTTGTGTAACGCATTCGCTTTCCTCCCGGCGCACCTTTGCGAGGTAAATGAGTTCACCCTTTTAAAAATCCATTCAAATGAAAAATAAATTACTCTTCATACTGGCGCTTGCAGGGCTGGGCGGAACGGCTTTCGCGCAGGCTCCCTCGCTGGGAACGGCGGCAGGTTTCGTTCTTTTCTCTTCGAACGGAGCCGTCAGCAACACCGGCATTTCACAGCTGACCGGTAACGTAGGAACGAACAGCGGCTCGAGCACGGCCTTCGGAAATGTGAACGGCGTGATGCATGACAACGACGGCGCCAGCGCGCAATGCTCCGCCGACCTGCTGCTCGCGTACAACCAGCTGAACGCCGCCGTACCCACCTTCTTTCCCGCCTCCTTATTGGGGAACGGGCAGGTGCTGGTTCCCGGCGTGTATTCCATTTCCGGCGCGGCAACGCTGAATCTCGACCTGACGCTGAACGCGCAAAATGATTCCAACGCCGTATTCATTTTCCAAATACAGGGGACCTTGTCCGCTAACGCCGGCTCAAAAATCAGGCTGAGCAACGGCGCACTCGCCTGCAACGTATTCTGGAAAGTGGAAGGCGCCGTCAATATGGCTTCGGGCACGTTCATGAGAGGAACGGTGATCGCGAATAATGCCGCCATCAGCCTCAGCGCCGGCGATACGCTTGAAGGCCGCGCGTTTTCCACCACCGGCGCAGTTTCGGTCGACGGCGTGCTGGCTTATACGCCGGTCGGTTGCGGCAGCCCGGTGCTTACGGGTCCTGCAGCTCCCCCGCTCGGCGCGGCCGCCTGCTATGCCATTTTTTCTTCTGACGGCGCTGTGTCGAACACGGGCATAACGTACGTCACCGGCGATGTCGGCAGCAACAACGGTTCCGTTTCGGGCTACAACCCCTTATATGTAACGGGCACGATCCACGCGGTCCCGGACGGCTCGACGGCGCAATGCGCAGCTGATCTGCTGGTCGCCTACAATTACGTGAACGTGCTGCCTTACGAGATCGAGCTGCTGTATCCTGCGCAGTTCGGCAAGAACCTGGTGCTGACGCCGCATACGTACCTGATGAACGGCGCCGCGACATTTACGGATACGCTTTACCTCAACGCGCAGGGAAATGCGAATGCCGTGTTCGTGATCCAGGTCAACGGCGCGCTTTCCACCAGCACGTATTCAAAAGTGGTGCTGATCAACGGCGCGCAGGCGGACAACGTATACTGGAAGGTGGAAGGCGCCGTCAGCATCAGCGACTACTCTGTTTTTTGCGGAACGATCATCTGTAACAACGGCGCGCTGGGTGCGATCAACACGGGCGTTACGCTCAACGGCAGGGCGCTGACGACCGCAGGCGCTTTATCGGGCGCAGCGATGACCGCCGTTGCCGGCTCGATACCTTCCAATTGCGGCACCGTGGGCATTGCATCTCCTGCAGGCTCAAGCGGCGCGGTGACGATCTGGCCGAACCCGTTCAGCACTTCCCTGGCATTGGTGCTCGAGGAGGCTTCGCCGGTGAACCGCTGCGAGCTGCAAGTGTACGATGTGCTGGGCGCAGTGGTGATGCATGCCGTCCTGACGCAGCGATCGACGCGGCTGGAGACCGGTCATTTGCCTTCCGGCGTTTACTTCTACAAAATAACCGGCAGCGACGATCAAACGATGCGATCGGGCAAGCTGATCGCGCAGCAATAAATTCACTCCATGCGAAGCTCCCCGCCAGGTCATCCGGCGGGGTTTTTTGTTTTTTCCAGGATGCTTTTCCCGGGAGCGCATCAGAATGTGTGAACGATGTAACATATAGAACAAGTTGTGTAACACATTCCCACTCCTCCTGGCGCACCTTTGTCCTGTGAGAGTTTCATTCACATCCGGGCCTCCCGGAAATTTAAATGACCAGAGCATGAAAAATGCAATAATAACGATCAGCCTCGCGTGCTGTTCGATGGCTTCGGCCACGGTGCATGCGCAAAGCTCAGACACGGATCCGCGTGAAAAATTTTCCTTCGGCATGAAAGCCGGCATGAATTATTCCAACGTATGGGACGAGCAGGGCCAGGATTTCAGAGCCGATGCGAAAGCCGGTTTTGCAGGCGGTTTCTTCTTCGGGATTCCCGTCGGCGAATACTTCGGTATTCAGCCGGAAGCGCTCATTTCGCAAAAAGGATTTAAAGGCTCCGGCACGATGTTCGGATCACCGTACTCGTTCAAGCGAACGACGACCTACCTGGATATCCCGCTGCAGTTTCAATTGAAGCCCGCTGAATTCCTGACCGTCGTCGCCGGCCCGCAGTTCTCGTATCTCCTGCATGAGAAGAACGTGTACACGCATGGCGCCGGAAGCTCCGTACAGGAACAGGAATTCGACAATGACAACATCCGCAGGAATATTTTCGGCGCGGTGACCGGCGCCGATCTCATCTTCTCGCACGTGGTTGTTTCGGGAAGAATGGGCTGGGATTTTCAAACCAACAACGGTGACGGCACGTCTTCCACGCCGCGCTACAAGAACCGTTGGATCCAGTTCACCGCAGGGTTCAAGATCTAAAATTCCCGGCGGCAGGGAACGTCCAAAAAACACACAGTAATTTCTTTTACAGTTTAGAAAACAGAACAATGAAAACGAAAAACACATTCAACATACTGCTGCTGCTTGCAGCCGTTACGATGCCTTTTATCCAGGGGTGCAAAAAATATCCTGAAGGTCCGGGCATGAGCCTTCGCAGCCGTGAAGAGCGCGTTGCCAACACCTGGAAGGTGGACAATTACAAAGTCAACGGCACCGATTACACTTCGCTGACCACGGACTATACCGAAACGTATTCGAAAGAAGGAAGCTACTCGTTTTCCTGGGGAAGCCTTAACGGGACCGGCACCTGGGCGTTCCAGAACAGCGACGAGCAGATTCGCATCACCGGCAGCGAGCGGACCATCTACATCCTGAAGCTGGAAGAAAAGCAATTCTGGTACTACTACATGGACGGAAGCGACCGGAAAGAATTTCACCTGGTACAGAAGTAAACGTTCCGCAACCGCAAAAACATCACAACAAAAAAAACCAAATGAAAAACTATAAATCAGTAACAGGCATCGCCGTTTTCCTGGCCGTATCCCTGTCCGTGCAAGCCCAGGAAAAAAGCCTGGTCATGAACGGCTCCTTCGAGACGATCTCCAGGGACGTGCACAGCACCGGCGATTTCGTCATCGCCGACAGCATCTCGAGCTCCAACAACACGAGCGTCGACCTGTACAGCAAAACCGCCTGCGGCCGCGATTACGGCGTTCCCGCCAATTACATGGGCACGCAGGAAAGCAAGACCGGGAGCAATTACGCCGGGATCATCGCTTTCTACGCCGACGACGCAGGCCTTTTCAGCACGAAGCCGGGCTACCGCAAATACAGCGAATACGTCCAGCTCGCATTTCACGAACCCCTGCTGGCCGGCAAAGCCTACACGGTGAGTTTCAACGCCAGCCTTGCAGAGAAAAGCGCGTATGCCGTTTCGGGCCTCGGCGTTTATTTTTCCAACGATAAAATGGACGTGAAGAACAACGCCTTCCTCAACGTCACGCCGCACGTGGTTTCGTGGAGCATCCTCGCCGCCAGGGAATGGACGGTTGTGACCGGTACGTACGTTGCCTCCGGCGGCGAACGTTACCTCACCCTGGGCTGCTTCGATCAGTTCATGGATACGGTGAAAGTCGCCGCTCCGAATACGAACAATTCGAGGAAAGCGTACTACTACATCGACGACGTAGGGCTTACGCCGGTGACGGAAGCGAAAGAAGACATCACCATGGTCTTGTCCGGCGCCTGCTACCAGCTCGACAACCTGCATTTTGAAACGGATAAAGCGATCATCCTCCCGGCGTCTTTCGACGAGATGAAATCGCTGTCGCTCTTCCTGAAAACCTATCCGTACATCGTGGTCTACATCGACGGGCACACGGATAAAATGGGCACGGAGAAGCACAACGACAACTTATCGCAGGCGCGCGCCGCGGCTGTAAAAAATTACCTGGTGGATGACGGCATCCGTTCGGCGCGTTTGCAGGCGCGCTCCTACGGTGAAAGCCAGCCGCTCGATAAGAAGAACGACAACAGCCTGACCAATCGCCGCGTTGAAATCACCATCTGCGCCGCCCCGGTCAAACGGATCGATTAGGGCGCAGGTGCGTGCTCCTGCCCGGCTGAAGTTGAAGTTGAGCCGTGAGAGAAAGAACCGGGCAGGAAACAACGCGCGAACAGGCAAACAGTTTTTAGCATTCACGAATCATAGCCACCAGTTCATGAGCAATCTCCTCTACTTCGTCGCCGTCATCCTGGTCATCGCCTGGGCCGTCGGCTACCTCGGCTTCAACACCGGCAGCATCATTCACGTTCTGCTGGTGATCGCGCTGATCGCCGTCATCCTGCGGATCATCCAGGGCAGAAGATTATAAGCGCATTTCACCTCATCAATTAAAAAAACAAAACATGGAAAATTCAAATAACACGGGACAACTGATCGGCGCGCTGCTGCTCGGTGCCGCAATCGGCGGTGCGCTGGGAATTCTTTTCGCGCCCGGTAAAGGCAGCGAAACGCGCAGGAAGCTCGCCGGCAAAGCCGAAGACGTGACCGATCTCTTCAAAGAAAAATTCAATTCGCTCCTGGAAGAAATGAAAAAAGGGATCGAAGCGGCGAAAGAGAAACCGGTCGAGCTCACAGAGAACGGCAAAGCCAACTAGGGATCCTATGGAAACTCAAGCCTCCCTGATCGAAACGCTGTTCGAAAAATCGGACCGCTACACGCGGACGAGCGCCGAGCTGTACAAGCTGAAGGCCATCGGCAAATCCGCGGAGCTGATCTCGGTCATGACCGCGCGGCTGGCCGTGATCGTGTTCATGATCCTGTTCTTTCTCATCCTGAACATCGGGATCGCCTTGTGGATCGGCGAAGGGCTGGGAAAAACGTACTTCGGCTTTTTCGCCGTCGCAGGTTTTTATGCCCTGGGCGGCGCGCTGCTTTACTTCTTCAGCAACAGGTGGATCACGGCGCCGCTGAGAAATTCAATCATCCTTCAAGCTTTGAAATAGCGCGCCATGCAACGATCTGAAGCCACCGAAGTATTAAAACGATTGATCCTCATCAAAGAGGCCGGCCACAAAGCGGAAGGACAGTTGCTGAAAGAGCATTTCCGCCTGACCTACGAAAGCCTCAGGCCCGTCAATCTCATCAAGAATGCGCTCCGGGAAGTGGTCTCCGCGCCGGAAGTAAAAACAAATCTCGTCAGCTCCGCTATCGGGCTTGCAGCGGGATTTCTCGTCAAAAAGCTCTTCACCCGGAACGCCGGCCCGCTGGCGAAGATCGCCGGCAGCTTCATTGAAACATTCGTTGCGAATAAGGTCGCGAACAATGCGGACGGCATCAAAGCGATCGGCAGCCTGCTCTTTGCAAAGATCACCGCGCCGCCTGCGAAGCCGGGAAAAACAGGATGACGGACGCGCCTTTCAAAATACCTTTTTACGCCAAAGCGGCGCTGATCTTCATCGCCGTGTTCGCGCTCGTCTACACGCTGTACATCGGCCAGGACATCATCATCCCGCTCGTGTACGCGACGATCATCGCCGTGCTGCTGAACCCGCTG
>Ga0196977_1000954_pt1 | contig 12370 bp, 11 predicted proteins | sample S3v_1013CmetaG_FD_148634 | JGI IMG/M metagenome (GOLD analysis project Ga0196977, IMG submission 148634) | Soil microbial communities from Anza Borrego desert, Southern California, United States - S3+v_10-13C | ecosystem: Environmental > Terrestrial > Soil > Desert | place: USA: California...
CGAGCAGCTCCTCGCCCGCGGCGTGGGCGTGCGCACGCTCACCAACTCCCCCGGCCGCCCCAACCCCTTCGGCGATCGTCTCGACCTCCGCCCGCTCGCCTTCGAGCGCCCCGACGACCTCGCTCGATCCCTCGACGGCGCCGAGGTCCTCTACAACACCTACTGGGTCCGCTTCGACCACGCGCTCTTCACGTTCGAGCAGGCCGTCGCTAATACCAAGACGCTTTTCGAGGCCGCCCGCCGTGCCGGCGTGCGGCGCATCGTCCACGTCTCCATCCTCCACGCCGAGAGCGCCGACGACCTCGGATATTACAAAGGCAAGCACGAGCTCGAGCTCGCGCTCGCGGCGTCCGGCGTCCCGCACGCGATCATCCGCCCCGGCGTCCTCTTCGGGCGCGGCGACATCCTCGTCAACAACATCGCCTGGGTGCTGCGCCGCCTGCCGGTATTCGGGCTATTCGGCGACGGCCGCTACCGCCTCCGCCCCCTGCACGTGGACGACATGGCGGCCCTCATGATCGACCACGCTTCCCGCGACGGCTTCACGCACGCCGATGCTGTCGGCCCCGAAGGCTTCGAGTACCGTGAGCTCGTCCGCGCCCTCGCCCGCATCATCGGTGTGCGCAGGCCGATCATCCCCGCGCCCCCCTCCCTGAGCTACGCCGTCGCGCGCGCCGTCAACCCGCTCGTCGGCGACGTCACCATCACGCGCGCGGAGATCGCCGGCCTGATGCGCGGGCTGCTCGATTCCGACGCCCCCGCCGCCGGGCACACCCGCCTGACCGACTGGGCCGCCGAGCACCGCGATACACTCGGCCGCCGCTACGCCAGCGAAGTGGGCCGCCGCGTCCGGCGCGACGTCGCGTACGAGGCCGTGTAAGCGATCGTCTCGCGCGCTCCGCGGCGCATGTGCTCCGATTCACGCCCCCTTCACCGGGCCGCCCCGCTCGTCCGGCTTCCCTTTGGGCGAGGAGGCCGCCATGGTGCAGCAAGTCCCCGTCAGCCCCGCCGCCGAAGCCGACCGCACAACCGGCGACGGTGTCCGCGAGGTCCTCCCCGATCTCGCCTACCGCCGGCTCGTGCTCGTCAACGTGATCTACCTCGGCGCGCCCGGCGAGCCCTGGGTGCTGGTCGACGCCGGCATCCCCGCCGGCGCGAGCGCCATCGTCGCCGCCGCCGAGGCTCGCTACGGCAAGGCCGCCGCGCCCGCCGCGATCGTGCTCACGCACGGCCACTTCGACCACGTCGGCTCCCTCACGGAGCTGCTGGAGCGCTGGCCCGTCCCGGTCTACGCCCACTCGCTCGAAGCGCCCTACCTCAACGGCTCGGCCGCCTACCCCCCGCCAGACCCCGCCGTGGGAGGGGGCGTGATGTCGTCGCTCTCGCGCTTCTTCCCGCGCGGCCCGATCGATGTCCGCGAGCATCTCATCCCCTTGCCCGGCGACGGCTCCCTCCCCGTGCTGCCCGGCTGGCGATGGATCCACACGCCCGGCCACACCCCGGGACACGTCTCCCTCTTCCGGGAGGCCGACGGCGCGCTCGTCGCCGGCGACGCCTTCATCACCACCGCGCAGGAGTCCGCCTACGCCGTGCTCACACAGACCCCCGAGCTCCACGGCCCGCCGATGTACTACACGCAGGATTGGGAAGCCGCGTGGGCCTCCGTCAACCGCCTCGCCGGCCTGCGCCCGGAGGTCGTTGTCACCGGCCACGGCCACGCCATGCGCGGCCCCGCGATGCGCGAGGCGCTCGACATCCTCGCACGCGACTTCGACTCCGTCGCCGTCCCCAAGGCCGGACGCGCGCCCGGCCAGCCCCTCCGGCCCGAATGCGGCACCGCGTACCGCGATCCGAAACCCTGAACCCCGCCCGCGCCCGCCCCGCCCGTCAAAGGAGCCGACCAATGGCCACGCAGCACAACCGCCGGGACCTCTCCGGCAAGCGCATCGCCTTCCTCGCCACCGACGGCTTCGAGGAATCCGAGCTCGTCCAGCCCCTCAACGCGCTGAAGGAAATGGGCGCCGACATCCACGTCGTCGCCCCCGCCAAGACAATGCTCCCCGGCGTCATCCGCGGCTGGGACCACACCAAGTGGGGGAGCGACGTCCCCGTGGACAAGTCCCTCGACGAGGCCCGGTCCGACGACTACGACGCCCTCGTCCTCCCCGGCGGCGTCATGAACCCCGACAAGCTGCGCACGGACACCAAAGCCCTGGACTTCCTGCGCGAGTTCTTCGAGGCCGGCAAGCCCGTCGGCGCCATCTGCCACGGCCCCCAGACCATGATCGACGCCGGCGTCGTCAGCGGCCGCACCATGACCTCCTACCCCGCCATCCGCCGCGACCTCGAGAACGCCGGCGCCCGCTGGGAAGACCGCGCGGTCGTCGTCGACCAGGGCCTCGTCACCAGCCGCAAGCCCGCCGACCTCCCCGCCTTCATCGACAAGGTCGCCGAGGAGGTCCTCGAAGGCATCCACTCCGGCCAGCACGCCTGACACCATCCGGCGTCACCAGCGGGTGCCACGGGTCAGACGCTGCTCTGAGCGTCTGCCCCGTGCGGCAGCCCTCCGCCCGCCGCTGTGCCACCGGCGGCTCGCCCGCCAGTGCGTCCCTACCGCATCAACAGACTCGTCACGCGACACCGAACGAGCGCCTGCCGCGATCGCGCTGCCCCCTACCGCACGATCACCAACTCCCGCGGCACCCCACCCACCCCGATTGGCGCATCCGTCAACACCGTGTTCGTGCTCGAATCGAGCACGTGCACGCCCTCCCCGCTCCAGCCGCCGATCGGGAAACACAGCAGCCCCGTCGCCTCGTCGAACGCCATTGTCGGCGCCATGTACCCCAGCGACTCGATCAGAAACTGATCGCCCACCCCGCCGCCGAGCGAGAACTCCACCAGGTACGACGACTCGACCCAGTCCATCGAGAACGAGAGATAGCCGCGCTCCGGGCTCACCATCACGAACGGCCCCAGGTCCGCCCCCACCCGCCCGTCCGACTCGCGCACCACTAGCCCCTCGCTCTTGAGCGTGTCAAGGTTCACCACCTCGAGCCCGCCCGGGTCGTGAAACCCGCCGGTCGCGCTCACGAAGAGCTTCCGCCCCACGATCTGCATCCGGTGCTTCGGCGGCGTGCCGGCAAGCTCGATCGCCTGCACGCCCGGACGCGACGGGTCCGCATCGACGATCTGCTCCGTGCGCAGATCGACCACCGCGAGCATGGCCGGCGCCGCGAACCAATACGGCTCGTTCTCGTTCAGCCTGCGCACCTGCACGATCAGCCGCTCGCCGTCGATTGTCATCATCCCAAGGTCGGGCACCCCGTCCGCATCGGCGAACACGCTGAGGTCGGGCCCCTGCGATATCGCGCCCGTCATCGGGTCGACGCGCAGCAGCCGCGTCTGCCCCTCCGCCGTCACATACGCCCGACGCGCCGAGGCCACCGCCACGTCCTGCGCCCACCGTGTCCCCAGCGGCCACTCCCTGATCGTCCTCCAGCCGTGCGGCAGCACGACCCGCAGCACCGCCGGGTCGCGCCCCAGCACATAGAGCAGGCTCCCACGCTGCCGGATCGCAGCGTCGCTCCCGCACTCGGCCAGCCCCGCCTCCCCCTCCCACGGCGGCGACAGCTCGACCGCCGCCAGCGACCCGCCCCCCGAGTGGCGCCCCGCGCCGACCACAAGCCGATCCGCGACCGGCACGACCACGCCCGTCCCGCTCTGCCCCGCGGCGATCCCGCCACCCAGCACAATCAACCCCGCCGCAAACGCCCCGCGCACTTGCCTTCGCATCGCGATTCCTCCCTCCCTCCGACCGCATTATGAGCCGCATCCCGTCGGAATCGAAGCCGATGCCCTTGACACAGACCCCGGGATCTGGTAACCATATGGTTACCTATGGCCGGCGAGCCCCAGAACACCCAGACCGACCTGGTCTTCGCGGCCTTGGCCCACGCCGCTCGCCGCCGCATCCTCGACCTCCTCGTCATGGCCCCGGGCATGACCGTCAAGGCCGTCGCCTCGCACTTCACCATCTCACGGATCGCCGTCATGAAGCACCTCGCCGCGCTCGAGCAGGCGAACCTCATCATCAGCGAGAAAGAGGGCCGCGAGCGCCGGCTCTACTTCAACCCCGTCCCCATCCAGCAGATCTACGACCGGTGGACCGACCAGTACAGCGCGTTCTGGGCCGGTCGCCTCGTCGATATCCAGGCCCGCGTCCAGGAAGCCGCGGCAGAGAAGGGAGCCAAGCGTGCCTAGCGCAGTCACCGTCGAGCAGCAGAGCGAGACCAAAGCAAAGTTCCGCGTCATGATCCGCGGCTCGATCGACGCCGTCTGGCGCGAGATCACCCGCACCGACGCGCCCATCGCGGCCTTCTTCAACAGCCGCATGCACGCCTCCGGCCCGCTCGGCCCCGGCGCCCGCATCGCCATGCGCACGCCCGACGGCAAGAACACCGGAGTGGTGGGGGAGATCCTCGAGTTCAGCCCCCCGCGCCGCTTCGCCCACACCTTCAAGTTCACGTCCTGCGACGACCCCGAGTGCAAGGTGATCTACGAGCTCGAGCCCAGGGGCGATCAAGTCCAGTTCACGCTCACGATCGAGGACCTGCCCGTCGGCACCAAGACCGCCAAGCAGATGCTCTGGGGCGGCAAGTTCATCACAAGCACCTTGAAGAGCGTCATCGAGACCGGCCGCCCAAGCTTCGGCGCCCGCATGTTCTTCACCCTCTTCAAGATCATGGGTCCCATTACCTCCAAGCAGTGCCGAAGCGAACGCTGGCCGGTGAACTGACAGCCGGCGGACGATCCATGGGTCCTAGGTGACCTAGAGGTCCCATGGAGCACCCCGAGTGGTGCCTTGGGGCTGCCCCAGATACCCTGCGCCCCATGCCCGCGCCGGCCCCCGTTCCCCCCGAGTTCCTCACCCAGTACGACGCCGAGCGCGCCCGCATCCTCCGCCGACGTGCCGTCTTCTACTGCCTCGCCGTCCTCGCGCTCCTCGGCCTCAGCTGGTCGGTCACGCTCGACGAGCTCTTCCGCGGCGTCGCGTTCACCGGCGGCGACTCCATGGGCTGGCCCGACATCCTTATGGATTCGCTCTACACCGCCACGTTCGGCTCCGCTCTCGTCTACTTCGCCCTCCGCCCCCGCTCGCGCCCCGAGATCGTCCGCGCCTTCCAGTGGGTCATCGCCGTCGTCGGCGTCACCGCCGTCGCCGCGACGCCCCTCGTCTCCAACGCCTCCTGGATCCCCGGCGCCACGCTCGACCACACGCCGGAGACCGATCGCGCCCAGGCCATCGCCTCCCTCGGCACAGTCTTCGTCCTCCATTTCCTCGCGTCCGTCTTCGTCGCCCTCTCGCCGCGCGAGGGCCTCGTCCCCTTCATCCCCATCCTCGCCGCCTTCGCCCTCTGGGTCGTCTTCGTCTCCGTCGGCTCCGCGGCCCAGCGTGCCGCCCTGATCCTCGCCTCCCCCCTCGCCGGCCTCCCCGGCCTCGTGTGGAGCTGGTGGCGCTACCGCAGCTTCACCGACCGCTTCCACGCCCGCGCCGTTCATAAGCGCTACGCCGAGGTCACCCGTGAGCTCACCGATGCACGCCGCGTGCACGAAGCCCTCTTCCCGCCCCCCATCACCCGCGGCCCGGTCCACGTCACCTACACCTACGAGCCCATGAGCGCCATCGGGGGCGACTTTCTCTTCGTCCGCCCGCTCTCGTTCCCGCCCTCCCAGCCCGCCGGCCCGATTGTCGTCGTGCTCATCGACGTCACCGGCCACGGCATCGCCGCGGCCCTTGCCGTCAACCGCATCCACGCCGAGCTCCAGCGCATCTGCGCCGAGGGCGCTACGCCGCCCGACGCCGTCATCGCCGCGCTCAATACCTTCGCCTGCGACTCACTCGCGCCCCAGGCGATGTTCGCCACCGCCGTCTGCCTCCGCGTCGTGCCTCCCGCCCAGCCCGGCGCGAACTGCGAGCTGCAGTGGGCCGGCGCCGGCCATCCGCCCGCCCTGCTCCGCGCCGCCGACGGCACGGTCCGGCGCCTCGACAGCACGGCGCCCATGCTCGGCGTGATCGATGCCGAGATGTTCCAGGCCGCGCTCGAGCGTCGCCCGCTCGGCTCGGGCGAAACCGTCATCGCCTACACCGACGGCGCGATCGAGGCCACCGACGCCGCCGGGCGCGAGCTCGGCATCGTCGGGCTCGAAGCCCTCCTCGCCGCCGCGCCCCCCGTCGGCCGGACCTTCGCCGACGCGCTCGCCGCCGCCGTCGCCCGCCACCGCACCGGATCCACCGCCGACGACCTGCTCATCGTCCAGCTCTCTCCCTCGCCCGCGCCGTAGGGGTCTCGCGGCCGGGCCGACACGGCCCGGCTCGACTCTCGACCTACCCTACCCCATTCGCACGGGGCGCGGCCCCGAGTGCCTAGCGCCGGATGCCTAGTGCCTCGCCGCCGCTGAGATGCACCCGCAAACACCTGATCCGGGTCATGCCGGCGGAGGGATCGCGATGAATCACCCAGCCAACAGCCCAGCGGCACACCACAGGGTCTACTCCCTCGCCGCGAATCCCGACGCCACCCGCCCCACGCAGCGCTTCGCCGTCCCCACGCGCGGCGCACGCAACCCCGGCGCCGGCCCCGCCACCACCCCCGGCTCCTTCGCCAACCGCCCCGAAATCGGCGGCCCGCTCACCTTCAGCTCGCCGGATTCTCCCGGCATGCCCGCCCCCAGCCCCTACACCGCCTGGGACTTCCTGCCGGACGACTGGTCGGTCGAGATCCTCGATTCGACCGACGCCGCCCCCTGCGCCTCATCCCCCTGTGCCTGCGAGGCCCACGTCTTCACCGACTCGCGGGGAGTGACGCGCCGCGTCACCACCACGCCCGGCTTCACGCCCATCACCCAGCTCGAGCACGCCCGCCTCGGCATCGTCACGCCGCAGATGCGCCGCGTCGCCGAGCGCGAGGGCCACCTCACCCCCGAGCAGGTGCGCGACGAGGTCGGCGCGGGGCGCATGGTCATCCCCGCCAACCGCAACCACCTCAAGCACCGCCTCGACCCTATGGCCATCGGCCGCGCCAGCAAGACGAAGATCAACGCCAACATGGGTGCGTCGCCCGTCTCCAGCGGCACCGACGAGGAGCTCGAGAAGCTCGATTGGGCCATCCGCTGGGGCGCCGACACGGTGATGGACCTGTCCACCGGTGGCGATATCGAGGCCTGCCGCGAGGCCTTCATCCGCCACTCGACCGTGCCCATCGGAAACGTCCCGATCTACTCGATGATCATCGGGCGCAGGATCGAGGACCTGACGCCCGAGGTGATCCTCTCGTCGATCCGTCACCAGGCCGCGCAGGGCGTGGACTACATGACCATCCACGCGGGCGTCCGCCACGCGCACCTCAAGTACGTGCGCGACCGCCTCATCGGCATCGTCTCCCGCGGCGGCTCTCTCCTCGCCAAGTGGATGATCGTCCACTCCACGCCCGAGCACGAGGCCGAGAATCCCATGTACACGCTCTGGGAGGAGATCTGCGACATCCTCCGCGAGCACGACGTCACCTTCTCTATCGGCGACGGCCTCCGCCCCGGCGGCCTCGCCGACGCCACCGACGACGCCCAGCTCGCCGAGCTCGAAACCCTCGGCGAGCTCACCGAGCGCGCCTGGCGCCGCGGCGTGCAGGTGATGATCGAGGGCCCCGGCCACGTGCCCCTCGACCAGATCGAGTTCAACGCCAAGCTCGAGCGCCGCCTCTGCCACGGCGCGCCGTTCTATGTGCTCGGCCCCCTCGTGACCGACGTCTTCCCCGGCTACGACCACATCACAAGCTGCATCGGCGCCACCCTCATCGCTTACCACGGCGCCAGCATGCTCTGCTACGTCACCCCCAAGGAGCACCTCGGCCTGCCCAAGCGCGGCGACGTCAAGGAAGGCTGCATCGCCTACAAGATCGCCGCCCACGCCGCGGACGTCGCCCTCGGCATCCCGCACACGCGCGACTGGGACGACGACCTCACCCGCGCCCGCGCCGCCCTCAACTGGGAGAAGCACTTCGAGCTCGCCTTCGACACCGACACCGCCCGCGCCTACCACGACGAGGACCTCGATGTGGACACCGATTTCTGCGCCATGTGCGGCCACGACTGGTGCTCCGTCCGCATCAGCAAGGAGATCCAGGAGTTCGCAAGCGGCAAGGCCGAGGGTTTCGAGCGCGTCGGCGCGAATGGCCGCGCAGGCGCCCCCGTCAAGTCCGCCGCGCTCACCCCCGAGCAGCAGGAAATCCTCGCCAAGCGCGGCTACCTCAACCCCGACGAGCTCCACAAGCTCGCGAGCAAGACCAAGAAGGCGATGCTGACCATCAACAGAGCCCGAAGCGCAAGCGAGGGTCCCGGCTCGGCGAATAGCGCCCGAAGCGCAAGCGAGGAGCCCTCTTCCGAAGCGGACCCCATCCCCAAGCCCTCCTGCCACTCCGACTACGTCGATCCCGAAACTTCCAAGCAGCTCCAGGAGCAGGCGCTGGGCTGAAGCGACCAGCCGGAACGCTCCGTTGGAATCTCCGACGGAGGTCCATCGCTCGCGCAGCGAGCTCCTGGCTTTCCGCCCCGGAGGGGCAGCCGTGTGCAGCCACGGGTGGAGCGCAGTCCCGGCGCGCCGGGACGAAGCGCAACCCGTGGTATTGGACGTCGAACTCCAGGAGCCCCCGGAGGGGGCGAAGGAGCCGGCCGTGTGCTCATCGGAGCGAAGTCCCTCGACATTGCCGCAGCGCCCACGCACCTCAAGTCCCAGTATCATCCATCCATGAGCCACGCCTACCACGATCGCGTCAGCCTCGAGATGGCCCGCATCGTCGCGGCCGGGCTGCCCGACCACCCCGAGTGGCTCGACCTGGCGCGCCGCAACCTCGACAACTGGAGCGAGCGGAACCGCGACGCCCCTCGCATGCTCCGCTGCTACGACGAATGGCGCCGGCGTCTGGAGCTGCCTGTCGCTGAGATCTGCGGCATCCTCACCGCCGAAACGGACGAAGGACAGCGGCTCCGCCAGACCTCCCCTTTCGTCGGTGTGCTCTCGCCACAGGAGGTCTGGCATATCAAACGGCGACTCCGCGATGAATCGTCAGCAGCTTGAGCACATTCTTCGGGCCGCGGCCGCGATCACCGGTGCTGAAGAGCTCGTCGTGATCGGTTCGCAGGCGATCCTCGGCGCATACCCGGACGCGCCCGCCGAGCTCCTCCACTCGTTCGAGGTGGATGTGTACTCCCGCAGGTCAAACGAAGACGCCGACCTCATCGATGGTTCCATCGGTGAAGGCTCCCCATTTCATCAGACATTCGGCTACTACGCCCACGGCGTCGCCGAAGAGACCGCCGTGCTCCCGGCGGGCTGGAAGGACCGCCTCGTCCCCCTGCGCGGCCCCGGAACCGGCGGCGCAACCGGCCTCTGTCTCGAACCGCACGACCTGGCAATCAGCAAGCTGGTGGCCGGACGGGAGAAGGACCTTTCCTATGTCGCCGCCATGGTCCGACACCGCCTGGTTGATCCAACCGTGCTTCAAGCCCGTCTGGATTTGACAACCCTCGACGATGCGCTTCGTGCCGCGTGCGCGGCGCGGCTGCGCCGGGCCGTCTCGCTGCCCTGAATCGGTCGACAGGCCAAGGCGCTCCTCGCACACTGCGCACCCCGAAGCCCCCTTGTGGTGGCGTCGCCGCGCCTGGATTCAAGCCGCGGCCGTCCTGCTCGTTGCCGCAGCGGTGGCGTGGAAAGCCTGGAACGAGTGGCCCGCCGCGTCGCCGCCGGCCGGTGCGCCCGCTGCGGCTACGAACTCGCTGTCACATAGCGACGGCGTGCGTGCATCCTCGAAAGTGGCGTGTGCGCCTTGCCCTGAGGAGCCGCCACGTCACAGATTCATCACCGATCTCACCACCCGAGGCGCGTCGAGCTCGTCCGAATGACCGAGCCGGCCCTACCGCCTCCGCCTCACCCCCACAACCCCACACACGCCGAGCAGCGCCAGCGCCCCAGGTCCCGGCACGTTCTCATACTCGTACGTCAGCGTCACCGTCCCCTCCTGCGACAGCATGCTGGCGAAGATCTCGATCCACTGCCCGTTGTCCGGCGGCGTCACCACACCGTCGAACCACCCGTCCATGAACCCCGTCAGCGGCTCACTCCCCGTGAAGTCGCCAAAGTATGAGCTGTCCACGTCCACCACGTTCGCGAAGCCGACCGTGTCGGTGAAGACGTACGGCGTCCCCGGCTGCCCATTGCTCCCCGCCCCCAAGTCGCCGGTGATCCCGTCGCTCCATTGTCCCCCAAGCCCCTGCAGCAGGTCGATCCCGCCGCCATTGAAATACGCAACCACGGTATGGGACGCCTCGGCGGACCACTCGCCGGCCTCCAGCGCGCCCTCGTACGTCTGCGCCGTGATCTCCATCGCGATCGTCCCGTCAAAGCCGACGCGCACGCCCGTCAGCTCACGCGTCCCGCCGGCCGTGTCGAACGGCTCGAACGAGAACGAGTGCTGCACGTCGTTGCTCGTCCACTCGTAGCTGAACGACTGCTGGATCACGTCGGCCCCAGCCGCGCCGGCCGCGGCGGCGAGCGTCGCCAGCGAGAGAGCAGTGCGGTTCATCCTCATCTTCTCCTGACGCCTTTGGCGTCTGCAGTGCTGCCCGATCGGCTGGAATCGCCCGGAGGCGAGACACGTCTCCAGCCCACCGCTGCCATACGTCCAACCTTATCCGCGGCTCCGTCTCCAGAGAGAATTCTCCAGAGATTTTTTTGGATACTTTCGCTGCACTGACCACGGTGTGGTACCATGTATTCCGGATGGAGACCGAACTCGCCCATTCCGCTGCACGCCCCGCCGTCTTTGCGGACGCCGCCGCCGCCCGGCTGCGCGATGCGCAGGCCGCCATGACCGACCTCCTTGCCGGGGCCGGTCTTGATGGAGCCCGGGCCACCGATGTTGCGCGCAAGCTCCGTCTAGACAAGACCTTAGCCTGGAAGATCGCCCGCTTCGTGCAGGAGGTGGAGCTGGGGGAGGCGGCGCGCCACATGCCCGGGCCGGGCGGCCTGGAGATCGTGCTGCGTGCCGCGGGGGCTCAGGGTGTCCCGCTGCCGCGCATCGAGGCGGTGCGCCAAGCCGATCAGCGGCTGCGCGACTTCGTCGACCGCCACGCGGGCGACCGCCGCTCCTTCGAGGCCATGCTTGCCGGCAGCGCGCCGGACGAGAGGCTCGTGCTCGAGGAGCGTCGCGCCTACTACCGCGCCGGCTCGACCATCTGGGGTGTGCGGGCGAGGGTGCAGTTCCTCGTGCTGGCGCTGCGTCCCTCCGCCCACGACGACGGCATGCTGGACGTCGTCCAGCTCGGCGGCCTCGCGGGTCTCGAGCGGCTCAGGCCCGACATCCCCTGGCTGATCCGCCGGCTGCGGGCGTCCGCGAGCGACGACGGGCGGGCGGTTATCCGCGTGCGCCGCGAGCCGCTCGACGCGGCGGGGGGCGCGAGCTCCCTGGTGCCGGAATACTGCAGCCAGCCCGTGCCGGAGCTCCGCCAATTCGAGGGCGCGAACGGCTGGATCTACCACGAGCTCGCGCCCGGCCCTGTCGGCCGACGCGGCGCCGTCACCTGCGTGATGGGAGAGATCTATCGCTCGGCGCTGCCGCTCCGCTACGCGCCCGACAACACCCAGGGGCGCTACACGCTCACCGTCCGCACGCCCGTCGAAGGGGTGCTCTTCGACCTGCTGATTCACCGCACGCTCTCGCACTTCGGCCGCGCCAGCGCCTCGGTCGCCGGCCTGCTCGAAGACCGCCCCGCCGGCGCCGGCGACGCGTGCCTGCTCTCGGGCCCGCAGGATGCGCACCGCTTGGGCGCGCCGCCTGTCGTGCAGACGCCGCGCCTCGCCTCCTACCCCGACATGGTCGCCGGCGCCCTCGCCCGCGCCGGCTGGGGCCCGCTCGCGGAGTTCGTCGGCTACCGCACGGAGATCGACTACCCCGCCGCCCCGTGCGATCTGGTGATGACCTGCCCGATCGCCGAGCGCGCCTGATCGGCTCTTGCCCTCGTTCGGCCGCCGCTCCGCCGAACCCGTTGTGGGGCCGCGGGGTTGCGCGACGCGCGCGCAGTTCCGCCCGACCCAGGCCCGCATCCGCGCCCCGAGCGGCGCGATCGCCCGCGCGTCGAACGCGCACCGGACCCCCGGATTATTTTGCCTTTACCGCTAACCGAACGTGCGTCCGCGGCTCTATCCGGGATTGAACGATCGGGCCCGTGCCCGAAAAGGAGCCGACGATGAAACCGCTGTCTGATCGCGTGCTGGCGGCGTGCTGGGTCGGGTGCCTCGGGGCAGGCGTGGGGGCGG
>Ga0196977_1000955_pt1 | contig 12363 bp, 11 predicted proteins | sample S3v_1013CmetaG_FD_148634 | JGI IMG/M metagenome (GOLD analysis project Ga0196977, IMG submission 148634) | Soil microbial communities from Anza Borrego desert, Southern California, United States - S3+v_10-13C | ecosystem: Environmental > Terrestrial > Soil > Desert | place: USA: California...
GTTGAATCCCCTCTGGGAGACCGGGATGGCTTCTTCAATCCGCGCGGGCGTCGAAGGTCTCGTCAGTGCGGACGCCGACACAGCCGCAGCCGTCCTTTTGCTGTGCGACCAACCTCACGTCACCCCCGATGTAATCTCCAGCCTCATCACAGCACACCGCGCCACCGGAAGCGCCGTCATCGCCTCGCAGTACGGCGGAAGCTCCGGCGTGCCGGCCCTTTTCGGCAGAGCGCTCTTCGCAGAACTGGCACGGCTCGAAGGTACGGCCGGCGCAAAGCAGGTCATCAAGAGACACGCCTCGGAGGCGCACTTCTTACCCTTCCCGAGCGGCGAGGTGGACGTGGACACGCCGGATGATTTCTCGCGCCTGATTGCACAGGATGCCGAACAGGAACAGGCTTGACGCCGTCCCATCGGTGCCGCGGCCGGGGCTTATTACGGCAACGGACGGTTCGTTCCAGATATAACGCCACTCGCCGAATGGGGGAATTTTCACCTAATCGTCGGGTCGCCTGCCGTCATGCTGATCGGGTCGCAGCTAACCCTTAAATTCAGGCACAAAAATGGTAGGCGCGTGCGGATTTGAACCGCAGACCCCTACCGTGTCAAGGTAGTGCTCTACCCCTGAGCTACGCGCCTACAATCGCTTTCAAAGCCTCTGAAAACGAGGGTTTAAAGTAACAAAGAGCCTCAGATTGTGTCAAGTGATGCTCTTGTTTCCACATTAATTTCCACATTCAATCTTTTCCGTTCTGCGCTTTCAAATGAGCTACAAACAGAAATCATTGTAACTCGCCAATTCTTGAGGAATTTTAGAATAGATTGAATATTATTTCAAGAAAATTCTGCATCTTGACGAATAATTTATTTACTTGTATAAATCTAGTTACTTATGGAGTTTCTGACTACAAAACAAGTAGCTGATCGTTTAGGCGTGACTATTAGGAGAGTTCAGGCACTTATAACAGATGGAAGATTACCAGCACAGAAATTCGGCAGGGACTACATGATTAAAGAGAAAGATTTGAAGTTAGTTGAAGAGCGAAAAGTTGGAAGGCCCAGAAAGAAGAAATAATTTTCTAGGTTAGAATTGTCGGAGTTGTCTTGAGGGCAGGCTAAGAAATTTGCCGAAAATGGCATTTTGATTTTGAAGAAAATATTTTTTATTTTTTTGTTTTGTTCAATTCTATCGCTTTCTACCTTTAACTGAACTCTCTGGATCAGGCTTATAATCAAACAAGATCGCTGGATGCGTTTTTAGCCTGTTGCAAAGGGTATTCAATGTTTTCAATGAAACTCTTTTAGCAGTTCCCTTCCACAGTTGATAACTCGAAGGCATTCCGATTCCTGTAAGTTTTGAAAGTTGTGAGGCATTTTCGATGCCTTGCCTTCTTGCAATCTCTTGAACCTGTAGTTTCAGCGCCATAGGCTCAAGACTATAGCACCGCTATCATATTGATTTTGGATAGCTTTACAAATTTGGAAAGACTAAACAAGGCGTTTCAGCAAAATGGCCTTAAATTACTCATTAATGCATTGATAAAAATTTCCATTATTGTTAATATTTTTCATTGTCAATGTTTCCACTATTGTAAGGGTTGAGCCTATATCCTTGGAAATGTCCGCCGATCCAATTTGTTATGCTGATCTAGTAGCAGACCGCGAAACGTGGCTTAATATTCTTGAGCCTGAATTATGCAAAGATTCTGCCGCTGTCGAGTGTCTTGCACGATTACTATTCATTGTTAAGAAGGAAATTAATAGTGGGCCAGAAGGAGTGATAAGGGCCAGTAAGATTTTATCTAACGGAATTGAGTTGATGTATCTTTATACTAATCCTCATAAAGCCGCTCTTGAATTATATATGTTATCGCTGGAAGGGGAGCTAAAGCCGCAGGATGAGCCGCTAAATTTGATTAATGCGGCGATTAAAAGAGCGAAGAATCAGGCTAGAAGAAATAGGTGAATATTTCTTGTTATAGGTAATTTGTTTGTTGGCTGAATCGTCTTGAGATCGCATTATGAAACTACACTTAAATGGCGTGTCGATTTCCGCGAATTCCTTATTCTTACTCTTTATAATTATTCGCTTAGATAAACCTTGTGAGAATTCCAAGCCATAGTTTCTAATGTGGAGGCGTACTTGGTAACTAATTCGTGGGTTTCGTATCCTTCATAAAGCTCATGCGGCTCAAGTTCCTTATTCAAAAATAAGATGCACTTAACTTTTTCACTCGCTAACTTTTTGAACAAATCTATTTCCTCTGATCTAAATGAGTCCGCAGTCTTGGAGAATATTAAGCTACATCTAATCCCTATTTTATCTAGTTGATCATGAACTGATTTAAATTTCTGTATATCATCGAGTGTAATTTCCCCACCTTCGCTTTTGCATTCTGCTATACCAATCTCAAAGCCCATATTTTGATTTTGCAAAATACATAAATCGATTTCACAATTAACCGAATTCCCCTTGATTTTTAAGGCCGGGGAATAACCATAACTAGAAAAACTAAGTCTCCTATGAAATTGTAGTAAAGTAAGAATTACCGGTATAGCCCCCTCTTGATTGTTGTCTTTCGCAAATAGACCGCTTTTTCTATATTTCCAATGACATTCATTGCTGAGGTGAAGGCTGGTTTGGTTTCTCCCACCACAATAGTTGCAGACCCAGTAATCATCTATTTCCCTTAATGATAGCCAAGTTCTTAACTTACAATGATCACACGTTAATTCTAAACCTGCCCGTAAAAATTCCTTCCTTAACAAGATTCTGAACACATCCCCTGTCTTCAACTTCGGTCCTATTCCGTACGGGCTGAAAACATTCTCGAATTTCCTAAAGTCTCCCATGAATAATTCTTTTACTCTCTCATCACTAATATCTATGGCCTTATTTATTCCTGCTTTCCAAGTAAATCTTCCGGTCTCTGACTTGAATACGAAATATTGAGAGATTAAATCATCATAATCATTCTTAAAGATTGCTTTGAGTTCCGTTTCCAGGAAAGAGCATTTACGAAAAATGATCTGCGATGCCGCACTTTGAGTTATAAAATCATCTCTTTTTAAAGAATCAAATAACCGCCTAACACCTGCTATCTTTAAGAGTCTCCCTCCTTCTACACCATTCAGCTTTTGAAGTATATGTTTAGTTAAAATCCCTGGCTGACTTATCTCTACCTTTAGACCGGCTAGATTAAAGATTTGACTAATTATGGACTCGTACGAAACAGGGGATAAAGATAATGAATACTCGCTACATTCAGTGATAATTCGGATTCCGTATTCCTCCACCCTAAATTTAAATGGATTACCAATAATGCTACGACCGTAGAACCCATTCAACTCTCTAATAAAAGGCGGTTTTAAAGTATGCTCAGGATAGGCATCTTCCTCCCCTGTACTACCTAAAGAAGTTGAGACTCCAATAGAAGTGATAAAACTTTGATGTTCAATTCTAGGGTTTTGACGATTTACTTTCGGTATTTCGGGTAAGCTAAAGGATATTTTATAACCGTCATTTGTCTTGTCTATAGAGGCCAATGTTTGAGCATCATTGAAATAAAAATTTGAAGGTCTCAAATTAAAACCATTCCAAGTAACTTCATGATCAGATGGGAATACTCCAATAGGAGTATCACTAGGGATTTTGGGGATTAATTTTTTAACTTCATCATATTTTGCTGACTGGCAGTAAGCTGTTATTCGATCTTTGTTATCTGAAGTCGGGGGTTGCGACTCATTCAGCCCCTTCAAATATTTTCTTAATGAGCCTTTGAACTTTTGCAGGTGATTACGTGGCAAAAATTCTACAATCGTTCCGGTAGCTCTTACATTCCAGAAAAGACATAAATCGGTGAAATCATTCTCATCCCCAACAAAAATCCCATTACCATATAACCTTTCATCGTAATATTTCAGTTCCGAAGAAGTTAATAAGATAGGCGTAATAGATTTTGGAGCACTAGCCCCTAATTGAAAAACCATATCATCCCCTATCTCTACTACATTCCCATGCAACCCCTCCAAGAAATTTGATTCAAAATCATCTTTAAGATTTAAATTGCTCGGATAGTAGCCAAAGGCAAGAGAAAATAAATTTTTGAAGGGATGATTTTCTGACCACTTGATAATTACGTGTCGGTTATAGTCTGCCGGTAAGCGGCGAGCTTTATGCTTGAATTCTTCCTCCCAATAATAGTTGACTACATTGAGAGAATCTAAATACATAATCGCATTTTTCTTAGTTATATGATCTTCGTAAAAAATTTCAGTTGAAACAAAATGTGGAGTACGTAAAAGAGGATATTTGTCTGTGAATTGAGTTATTTGTTCATCCTTAGCAACAGGGTAAATTACATCTACATTGAAAATATTAAGTAAACTCTCTGCGAAATCCGTATTAGCTGAAATGGGGATGATAGGATTATATATGCCTCCATATAACAATGTGCTAATTCCAGCAGCAGTTACGAGATCATCCACATTCCCTTCTCTGACCAAAAAACCTAATCTTACTGGCCGGTACATAATAGAAAGATTTTTTGTGGACATGATTAGTTATAAGTTAATACTTGATGAGCGAATAATGACAGTATGCTCTAGAATTGAGCAACAAACCTTTGTAAAAAATTCTTAGAATGCCAATGGATTTGTGAATCACTGAAATGTCTGAACTAATGTTTAGCTCTACTCGGCAACCTTGCTGGCAAATCTAACTTATCATCAATTAGAACATCCACGCATATTCCCGCTATCTGAGCATATCTTAGTAAGAGAGGTAAAGAAGGCTCTCTCTTACCCAATTCATAAGTTGAAATTGTCCCTTGTACAAGTTCTCTCTCAAAACCCAACCTTTTTATCAATTCATTCTGAGATAAATTTAGAGCAAGACGAATCTGTTTCAACTTCTTAGCTAACTTTTTAGGTTTCGGCCTCCTCGCTGTTCCCATCAGAAGTTTCCTCCTGACAGTCGAACAGCAATTATTTCTATATTGCTCTTAAAGTCATTTGACTTTATTATTCCATTGAATTTTAGAATCGCCAGAAGCACTTTGAATTTGTGCTTCTCAACGACTCTCATTCTTACTCTTTTAGTGCAGTTGCTTTAGGCATTGTTTGAGCAAGAATTTTTCAAAGAAATGAAGTTACAGAATATCAAAGACATAAGATAAGCGTCACGAAAGATTCTGGCTTTTTCAGAATCGTTTAGAGGTATGTCATATGAAGAAAACGGCTTTACATGTAGCGTTGTTAATCATACTTCTTTCTTTAGACTCTCTTTCAAACACTCAGGCTCAGAGTGTTCGTGAAAAGCCTTCTTCTAACATTTCAGCAGGAAAGAAATTAAAAGAAGCCTTAGAGAAAGTCCAAAAACAACCTACTTCGAGTGAAGCCTATATAAATTTAGGGAATGCCTACGCACGCTTGCGCAGAGTTGATGAAGCAATAGCAGCATTCAAACAAGCTATTCGTTTACGACCTGATCACGAGGAAGCCTACTTTAGTTTAGGGAATTATTATGATTGGCTAACATTGACTTCAAAGGAAGGTTCTAAAATTCAGAATCAATATGCTACAGCAGCCCTTGAAATATATAAACAAATAGTTCGCCTCAACCCCGATAATGCCCAAGCACATTTTAAGCTGGGCGAGAGTTATGAAGAGTTAAAGCGCAATGACGAAGCTATCGAGGCTTATAAAATAGCGATCAATTCAAACGCGGCGAACGACAGAGCCTATTTTAAATTAGGGAGGATGTATTTAGATAAAGTACAAAGCGCCAAGCTGTCAGATGCAAAATCAATTAGGTTAGTTTATAGCAGCGAGCTAAGGAACGCTATTAATGCTTTTCTTCAATCTGTAAGGATTAAGCCGGATGCTTATACATATTCAAAGTTAGGGCAAACCTACCAACTATTAGGCGATTACAACAATGCTATTGGGGCTTATAAGAATAGTATCTCCCATCCTTCAAAAGATGAAGTATTAAAAGAGAGTATTGAGTTAGAGGTCTACCAGCGTTTACTAGACATCTTTATTGAAACAAATGAACTAGCCAGAGGAGAAGAAATTCTAAGTCAATTAGTTCGGGAGAATCCTAATAGCAGTTACGGCCACTATACTCTCGGCAGACTATATATTCATGCTGATAATAAAAGCGCAGCCTTGAAAGAATATAAACTCCTGAAAAGGCTAAAGCCATCTTATTTAGCTAATTTCTTATTCGACAGTATATATAGATAACTCTCAATCTTCTGTTACAGAAAGTAATTTCTATTTCTCACTTCTACAACTGCCCAATAAGCCAAGAAGCAAAATTAATTCCGCTCACCTCTAGCCTTCATCAAGGCATTCAAAATGGCGCGTTTGGGCTGTATGACGATGGAAGGATGCTTATAACTGGGCGGAAGTTTAAGCGAGTTCTAACTTTCAGAATCGCAAATTACGATTCTTAGCAAAAGATACTATCAATTTTACCCATGTGAAGTTGTGAGGTTTGTGAGGTCTGTGAGGTTTAGTTTGATAGGGAATCAAGGCTAGGCTATTCATCCTCTATAGAGGTTATACCGAGAGCCTTTACCCAATAAGCTAACTCCTTCTGACTGGCATACCAGCCATACTTTCCTGTTCCCCCTTCACGATGTTTTTGAAAGCGTAACTGGGCCAGCTTCTTTCCTATCTTTCGGGATGCGACCTCATTTTCATCTATGTCGAGGTCAAGCTCTTCAATGAGCTTCAATGCTTCAGTTTCGATTTTGGCGGTAGTAACGAATACCTTTGAGGTGTCAAGATCAACATCACTAACCTCACATAAGCTCACAACCTCACAGCCGAGACATCTACAGAGGCTTCGGATAATTAATGATGTAATATCTTCACTTTCAAAATCCTGCCTTTCACGTTGATAACTGAAAGAGAGTTCATTCATCCTCTCCCACAATCCTTTAATTCCTCGATCTTCGAGCCAAAGAGCAATTGCTAATATTGCTTTCCAGGGTTCTAAAGCTCGACCTTTCAGAGAAGATGAATTATTAACTTTGGTTTCGTAACTGGACAACTCTCTCAGATTTGCCAAAGCTAAAGCCCATAAATCATCTACAAGTTTTCTATAATCATGCGGCCATAATTTAAAATCTTGAGGATCGTTATTCGCTTTAGTTTTATCAGTAGTTCTAATAAGAGGAACAATAATTGTCCGACTTGCTAAAACTGAATCCGGCAATGCAATTGCTGAGAATGCTCTCGCACAATATGTATTTACATAACGGTTTCGCCATTTATTGTTTCCAACTGATTCTTTAACAGTCACATGGCTTCCCCTTCTATTTCCTGCTAAGAGAAGAGTCCTCTTATCGGAGTCAAATTTGCGGCTCTCAAGATTTTCTGCATCATCGAAACAAATAGTTGCTCCATAATCTGCTAAATCTCTAAGAGACGCATAACTCCCACCAGCAAGCAACAATTGTCCTAAATAACTTAACTGGCTTATCAGGGTTAATAATTGGGTCTTTCCACTTCCCCTTTCCCCATTGGGCCATAAGAAACCAATAACATTGAAAGCACTTAGAAACCACGTTGCTAAAATATAGCAGGCTATGAATTCACACATTGATCTTTGATCTGCTAGGCTTCGATCAAAGGCTATAAATCTGTCTATAGTCGTGCGAATTCTGTCGAATAAAACTTTCGGATCAATTCTTTCTCCTGCTTGATAACATTTAACTCCTTTAGCAGACCACAGCTTTTCTACGGGCGGAATTTCAGTCAATGAAATCTCAAATCCAAGATTATTAAGTGGGTTCTTTTCGCTGTTAAATAACATCCCATCATCGCGCATTATCATCAGCCGCTTTTCAGTCTTAATTAGTGGCGGATCATGTTTAATGATTTTCCCATCTTCATCAGTCGTTTCAGAAAGAGTTAATTTAACGTCAAGCCAGGTTGCGACGTATCCTCTTTCTTCTATTAATGAAATTGGTTTGCGTAGCGTTATTGGTGGCGTATCTAGTATTTCAAGTTTATTTGTTTGTTGTTCATTCTCCTTTGTCTTGAAGCCTAAAGCATTCTTTAGGGCATCTATTGTTTCCTCGCCTAGTAATGAAGTCAGCTTTTTCCACCCGAATACAGGCTCATTATTTTGTAGCCGACTAAAAGCATAACTCATTCCCTGACTTGCTCTTTTTAAGTTCATTCCAGCAGCTTTTGAGATTTTTTCTATTAATGGCTTTACTTCGGTTTCTTTCCATCCTAATTTGAATAACACTGATGCTAAAGCCGTTGTAGCTTTAATATCATTGGGTGAACTGGGCCAATTTTTAGCAATTATTGAAATTGCTTCAGAAAAATTCTGTGGTATAGCTTCATTAATGCTATAATTGGCCTGTCCAGCTTGAGGTTCACTATGGTTGTTAGAGCCGTTGGTAGTTCCAGCTACTAGCGGCTTTAATTCTATTGTCATCTTTCACCTTCCTTCCGAATGCCAGTATTACTTGGCTTTTCGCAGCTTTTCAGCAACGCGGCTATATGTTCAGGGCTGAAGTAGAGCCTTCTGCCTATCCGAAAACAGGCCAGCTTGCCACTCTTCATTAATCGCCACACCGTTGTGCGTGGAAAGGGCAGTTGCTTCACAGTAAGAAGCTCAGTCGAGCTTGTTTGTGCTGTCATATCCGCTCCTTAAAAGAAAAGATCGAAGAGTTGTTTCTCTTCGATCCCTATCATGCCTGATTGTTCCGCTACGCACAGCAACGCGAAATTACAAATTCTGGTTTTTTCGCGTTACCTTCTTCTCTATAATCCCATGCCGGTTGCGCCACTCCTTTAGGCTCTGTTCAGTGTCCTTACTGTCTGGCCCGATTTCGTTTAAGACATCTGCTATAAGAGCATCATGCCATTCCTTCGTATTATCACGCACATATTTGTAGAGTCCTTTCATAAACCTTGTATGGTCTGGTTTTTGTTTCGCTCCGATCCCTTCAGTTTCTCTTAACATGAGCTTTATAAATTTATCAGCGTAGTAATTGAGTAATGGCGGAAGATTAGAAACTTCAGGATGATACTTATGCTTATCTATACGGCGAACTAAGTTGGTATTGTTAAGTTTTTGAATATCTACAGCAATTTTTTTCAGTTTCTTCTGCAATCTTTCCAGATCACGTTTTTGGAATTCTCCTAATGCCGCCTCTATTGAATCCATTGACCGAAAATCAATAGTGCGTTGCGGCTCGCTCATACGTTCTGCATGTTCGCGCGATGTAGCGAACCGTTTTCTTTTTCCAATATATCTTCTTGTAATAACAATTTCTGATCGTGAAGTAAGAAGTTTGAAGTAATTACCTAGTTCTTCTGCATCGCATCCTTTTTCACAAAGCGAAATAAATGAATCCTTGCCCGTGTGTTTCAATCCTAGATATTCTGCTACTTCTGATGCCTTATATGTGGACTTAAAATTAATTGATTTATTAGTCAATTGGCCTCCCTGAAAAAGTCATTCCCTAAAAATAAAAAGGCTCGCTAATGTTCGAGACAAAAGCGAGCCGAAGTTTATCAGAATTCACTAACTAAGAATGAAGCTAGTTAATCATTTCTGACTCTTCCTGTTTTGTTCCCTGTGCTGCCTGTTCAGCATTGAAAGAATCTAAAACAGAAGCAGCACGGTAGACAGATTCCATATTGCTTCTCACATAAATATAAAATGCACTTAACGTAGAATGCCCACTAATCCTCATAACTTCTGCTGGTGGCAATCCAGCTTGAATCATCCTCGTGATGCAGGTTGCTCTGCAATCATGAAAATGGAAATCATCAATTTTTGCCGCCGCCAATGCTTTCCCAAATCCCTTCTTAATAGTAGTCAGCTTTCCAAAAACTAACTCGGCGGGATTCTTGGAAGATATTTGCCAGAGTCTTTCTAACTCTTGGTAAACTCGAATTGTCATAGCTACCGTGCGTGAGCGTGCGGTCTTGGAATTAAATGCGCGCACGGTTACGATTTTTTGGTCAAGATCAATATCAGACCATTTCAGCGTGAAAATTTCCCCTCGTCTTAATGCACAATCGAGGGCCAATAAAGTTATTCCCTTTAAGTGGCTTCGTTTTGGTTCGGCATCAAAAGCAGCAAAAAGACGTTTCTCTTCATCGCGGCTTAAAATTCGTAAACGATGAGTTTCAACGCTAATAAGACTTTCACCATTATTAAATGGGTTGCGTTGTAGCCATTGCTCACGAACGGCAATATTGAACATTCGTTTTAGCTTTCCGAGTTCTTTGTTGACGGCTGAAATTGTGCGCGTTGAGCGGAGTTCTGCTTTCGGATTAGTTTGTAATTCTCGCTTATAACGTTTTAGATCAATTTGTGTTGGAGTTTGCAACCGCTTATGTCTATAGGTGCGAATGTCACCATAAGTGATTGAGCGAATTTTTCTTTTTCCGAAAAACTCTTGGAGTGGTTTTACTTGATATAGAGCCTCTTCGCGCCCTCTTACGCCAGAAATTTTCATCTCTCCGACATACACAGCTTCGTGAAGATAATTTTGAATGTAATGCTCGGCTAACTCTGCGAAATCCATATTCGCATTTTCAAGTGAGCGTTCACCATTATCTTCTAATTCACGAACTAAAGATTTAAGAGCCTTGCTTGCTGCTTTCTCATCTTTAGCACTACGTTTAATGTCATGCCGGATTCCCTGTTCATTGGTAAAAGTTATTCTTGCGTACCAACGTCCATTGTTATCTTGATAAGTGTAGCCAGTTCGTTCTTTCGCCATATCTTTACCTCCGGCGTTTCCACACTCGTTTCCACATTGAGCATAGAAAGCAGAAAAAAAGTTAGTAGCGAAGAATGAAAAGATGTGAATTTATGAGGAATTAATGTAGAAAAGGCGCGTGTCAAGGTAGTGCTCTACCCCTGAGCTACGCGCCTACGTGGTGACAAAACTCGCTTCCAGGTGGCTGAAAAAGCGAAGCCGTAAATTAACAAAGCGGGAGCAAGCCTGTCAAGCACGCCATCTCATTTCAATTACCGCTACTTCTTTTCAAGTGTCGCGTCGACCGTTATGTTACCCCCCGCACTTAACGTTACGGTTCGAGCCCATTCCTTGTGGCCGCTTTTCTCAATTTTTACGGTGTGTTCCCCTGCCGGCAAATTTAAAGTGGAGGGCGTCGTCCCCATAAACTTGCCGTCTACTGTAATCTCAGCGCCGTCCGGTGATGACTTCAAAGCAACCGCCGACAAATCTGTATTGAGGGAATCGGGCTGCGGAGTCGAGTTAGTTGATGTCGCCATTTGGACATTTGAAGGTGCGGAGTTGATAGGGGTGTCGGCCGCTATATAGCCCGTGATTTCTGTGCCCTTCGGAATGACGATGTTTTTGCCCTTAATGAAGAAGAAGAGAGGGGCTGCAGGGAAAAAGACTATCGCCGTTGCGACGACGGCACCTGTCATAACTCCCGTCCGACTTCCGCCGCTCCCACCCTTCACTGCTCGCAGGGGGGCTTTATCTCCATTAGTCAAGCGGACGTAATCAATATTAACGTTAAGTTTTCCCGAACGCCCGAAGCTCTTTTTGGGCTTGGCTTCTGTCACGGTGGCGATGGCGGTTCCGCCTTGAGGGATAACAACTAGATCACCGACTTTAACGTCCTCGACCACCTCGAAATCAACCTTGTCATTTACCTTCGACGTGCCCGATGAGATTGTCTGAGCGAGGCGGAGCCTGACGGGCGTGTCCTCTGCCAGGACAGGTCTTGAGGCGCTGTCTGTAACTGTGGAAGTATGTTGTTGCTGATTCCGCGACATGCCTACCTGAAAATTGGCGGTAACGAGGATCGCAGCGATAACGAGTAGCGCGGTTATATTTTTTCGCATTTGGTGGCTCCGTTGTGCAGAAGGGTTGTGAGTTATTCTCCGCGTGAGGAGAATGATGCCGAACGGCGCAGAAGACTATTGCCTCCCACGTACCGGGACAAGAAATCTAAGACGATTTACCTTGGAAGTTGCTGACGCGAGGCTGAGGCGGAGATAAACTCAGTACAGACCCTGTGAGCGTTGCGCAATATAAATGAGGCGGCCTCCAACGTCAAGCCGCCAGCGCGAGTATTTCGCCCCGATCTTTCAGGCACTCGCCGTCTCCGCGGACACCTGCTCCCACTCCTCGTAGAGCTTGCGAAGCCGCTCGTCCGCGCTCTTGTACTCTTCGTTGAGAGCCTTGAGGCGTGAGGGATCGCGCGCGACTTCCGGTCGGCCCAGTTGTTCGGAAATCTCAGTCAGGCGCTTTTCCGCGTCACTGATCTCCGTCTCGATTGACTGCGAATCACGGGCGGGCTGTTTCTTCTTGCCCTTGCTCTGGGCCGCTTTCGTCT
>Ga0196977_1000958_pt1 | contig 12301 bp, 16 predicted proteins | sample S3v_1013CmetaG_FD_148634 | JGI IMG/M metagenome (GOLD analysis project Ga0196977, IMG submission 148634) | Soil microbial communities from Anza Borrego desert, Southern California, United States - S3+v_10-13C | ecosystem: Environmental > Terrestrial > Soil > Desert | place: USA: California...
CCAAAGGTACTGAAGGTGCTTCAAGGGCCATTGTCCTCAGTATACGGGAGAGCTAGCTGATGCGGTTGAAGACGGCGTTAATAAGGGCAAGGACGATGCCGAAGAGGAAGGCCGCCCAGAAGCCAGAGATAACGAAGCCCGGGACGATCATGGCGGCAAGCATGATAAGAAGGGCGTTCAATACCAGCGAGAAGAGGCCGAGCGTAACGATGGTAAGAGGGAGTGTTAGAAGCACGAGAATCGGCTTCACGAATAGGTTGATGACGCCGAGCACTACGGAAAGTACGATAGCGCCAACAAGCGTGACTTCCACTCCAGGGATGAGGTACGCGGCAATGAGGATGGCGACAGTCGATACGATCCAATGGATGAGTGACATATGGTAATTGGTTATTGATACAGTCTAACGCGCAAAGCTGAAGCTCCGGACGATGTACGCAGCCTCTTCCGTCGGCAGAACATTTGCCGGAGGCGTATACGGCTCGTACGCCTCAAGCGCAAAGCACTGTCCGTCGTGAACGGTGCGGTAGCTGGTGACACGGCGCTCATCCTCCGTGCCAAGTTCGTCGAAGGTGAATACCTGCCATGCCGTACCTCCGAACTCTACGGGTTCGCCCTGAGTCTCCGATGGTCCAGCCTCTTCGCAGCTCTCAAGCGCATTCGCATCGCTTGACGCTCCTATGCGCACTTCTCCTCCAGCCGTTGTGAAGCGCACGATGAGCGTGCCGGGATCGGATACGTTCGCGCGCCACGAAGGCTCTCCCTCCGGAAAAGTATCTTCAACTCCCGCGCTTGCCGGATACTGCACCGTGAAGCCGTACTCGCCATTGGCGTGTATGTTCAGGGAGGAGTAGTCGACTACCGGAGTAAGGTTATCGTCCTCAAGCCTTGGAGCCGACTGCCGCGCAAACCCCCAAAGGAGAAGCGCGATGCCAAGCGCTGCGATCACAACCCCCGAAGCCACAAGCCATCCAAAGCGCGTCATATGCTCAGTATATACCTTCAATCCTCTCTACGAATATCTGGTCGCCGTTCACCACTCCCAGGACCCTGATAGTCGCTCCCTCGGGAATCCCAAACTCCGCGCTCTCCCCCGACGCGCACGGAATATCTCCTGCCTCGGGCGAGCACCCGCGATCCCCGAAAATGAGCTGCTTCGTGCGCATGCCTCCTTCGGGACGCTCGTACGCGATATACGGCACCGGAGTCTCGCTGCCTGAGTCGTACACGACAATGCCGGTAAGCACGGCATACCCGTCCTCCCCTTCGGGAAGAGGGTCAATTGCCAGGAGCTCCGGACCTGTATCAACCGACGTACCCAGGAGTGGATACAGTACGCTTGAGGCCCAAAGCAGAAGCCCTCCGATAATAAGGGCGAGAAAGAGAGCCTTTCCAATGAAAGCCATAACGAACCTAGTATGAATAGACGCACCTAATTCTTGGGTGAAGCGCGCAAGCTGTAGAGTACGCGCGCAATACGCAGGTCGTCGTACGTATACGCGCCCTTTAACATTCCATGGACGGGAGAAAGTTTTTCGATCCCTTTCTTCTTGAAGGCGGCAAAGATTTTGGGTAATTCCTTTTTGAGGTCTGGAGGAACGCTCTCGCTTACGATCGCGGGATCGAGCTTCCCTGCCTGCATGAGTTTCTCGACGTGATCGCAGATCGTCCCGTACGTAAGTCCCCGCTCTAGGGCAGCCTCTCTCAGGGTCATGCCGTCCTCTAGAAGCTCGAGCGTCTTGTCATACGTGCCAGCTCTCGGACGCATGCCGCTTCCGCCTCTAGGTTCAAGACTTCCGCCGCAGGCACGTATAAAGTTCTTCTCGAGTTCTGCACGTTCACCGGATTCCTCTAGCTCTCCAAACCCTATCGCTGCTTCTTGCGAAAGTTCACGGAACTCCGCATCCCTTCTCGCAACCTCAGGATGCACTAAGAGAGCGTTCTCGCTCCAGCCGAGCACGAAGAGTCCTTCGAGTGTGCGAACGCGGGAAAGCGCGACATACCCCTGTCCGTATTCAAAGGCGCGAGAAAGGTCGACCACTGCAGCGTCGAGACTCATGCCCTGACTCTTATGCACCGTAATAGCCCAGGCAAGACGGAGCGGTATCTGCGTTATCTTCGCGCGTACCTTGCCGCCTTCCTCGACCGCCCATTCAGCAGGAGGAACGACAAGCATCCTGCCGTCACGCGTCTCTATCTTTGGATAGTTAGTGCCGCGCTCAAACCCCGTGACGACTCCGAGCGTTCCGTTCCAGAGTCCCAACTGCGGAAGATTCTTCGTGCCCATGACGATTGCTCCCTCCTTCAAGGTGAGGCTTTCCGGAGAGAGGCATCCTCGCTTGAGGGCCTCCACAAGAAGCGGAGCTCCCGTGCCCTGCATGCCGAATGACACGGGGCGCCCGGGGAGCTTTGCAAGCCGTTCGGCATTCAGGCGATCGACGTCCACATTGTGAGTGAAGAGCCTTGGAATGTCCTCGTGCTCCTCTGACGTTTCAGTCTCCCGGGCCAGTATGGCGCTTGCGGTAAGGTGGTCAGCCTCCTGTGAACGTATGCTTCCGAGAATGGAGAGGAAATCCGGATCCTCCTGCCGGTGCTGCTCGGTGAGGTAGCAGACGACCGGGTTAATCTCCTTCCAAACCGGCGACTCGAAAGCAAACTGCCCCGTTCCTCCCCGCACGATCGGCGGCAACTGGAAGAAGTCCCCGACCAGTACCACCTGCATGCCCCCGAACGCTTCGGGCCGTCTCTTCACTTCCTTGCACACGCGGTCGACCATGGAAAGCACGTGGGCCGATAGCATGGACACCTCGTCGATGATGAGGATGTTCGTCTTCTGTATGCGGCGAACTACATGCTCCTTGCTTGCGATCTGATCAAGCTCGGTCTCAGACAGCTCCTCCTTTACGCCAATACCGCTCCAAGAGTGCACGGTCATACCATGAATGTGCGTTGCGGCAATGCCGGTCGATGCCGTTATGGCGGGCTCTACCTCGTGCTCCCTGAGCCACTTCACATACGCATTCACCGTATGGGTCTTCCCGCTGCCCGGCTCGCCGGTGAGAAAGACGTTCACGCCGGTCTTGAGTATCTGGAGAGCTTCCTGCTGCAGCATCGGCGTATTGTATCAAGAACGGCCCTCGTTACAGATGAGGACATTCTGATGCACTTATGAAGAAGTTATCTCCACCAGCTCCTGCGCTCGGGTGCGGGTAGAGGCTCGGGTGCGGGAGCTGGTTCTGTAGAGGTGGCAGCAGTCTCGGGAGTAGTGGTTCCCATGTCCACCTGTACGAGAATATCGGCATTCTTAAGAAGGGTCGAAACAATGTCGGAGGAGCGCTCGGCTTCGCGGGCTTTTCTGAAGGCTCTCTTCATGTCTTCAGGGTCTTCGCGCTCGAGCGATTCCTTGGCCTCAGCAAGTGCTTCGTCGGTTTCGGCAACGTGTTCAGCTACGGTCGGAAGAAGAAGCCCGGTCTTCGCCTCGGCAGAAACTGAGCCTGCCGTTTCGGTAACGATGGCAAGCGTCTCGCTCTGCGTCGCGTCTTCCTCGAGGTCGCGTTCGAGCGCGATCCGGGTCTCGCTCACTACCTCGCGGCGAAGCTCGACTGCGCGTAGAAGATTCCGGGTCGAGGCGTGCGCAGGACGGTCCTTCTCTCCGGTTTCCTCGAGGCGGTCCTCCACGAGGTCGAGGATGTCTGCGTGCGCTTCAAGGCTTGCTTCGAGGTGCGAGCGTACATCTAGAGACGCTTTGGCTTCACCGTTCTCCTCCAGGGTCTCGGCTGCGGCAAGCGTGCTGTCCACGTGTTCGCTGAACTCCTGCTCAAGATACACCTGCGTGTCGGCATCAAGCGTCTCGTTTACCGCAAGCTTGGCTGCCTCTTCAAGACGCTCTTCTGCAAGCTCTGAATGCTTCTCTGCCTTTTCTTTCGGAGTTCCAGCAAGTACAACTTCAATGGGCTCCTTCACCTTCACTTTCACCGTATACAAAGGGCTTCCAGGGAGCGCGTCTCCGGACGCGTATGCGGTGCCTCCGGCCAGAAGAAGCACTGCCACGAGCGCAGCACCCGCGCGGTACCAGCCAGGTATGGAAAGCCATGCGAAAGAACTCGGCACCGGTACGTGCGCCTTTGCTGTATGGAAATCGGCGTACTCAGAAAGCATCGCGCGCATGCGGGCACGCGTGCTGTCGGCAAGCGTGAGGCCGCGAAGTTCGCGGAGGAGGTATTCAATATTGTCGTTACGTTTCTGCATGTATATGATTGCGGACCTTTTTGAGAGCGCGGTTCAGACGAACCGAAACAGCGTTTGCTGACTCATTGTTCAGCTCCGCGATCTCAGAGGGGGTCCATCCCTCCATGAAGCGAAGGAGGAGCACGTCTCGCGACGGCTCATCGAGTTCGTTGATCACGGCAAGGAGCTTCTGCATCTCGGCGTTATCGGTGATCTCCTTCATGCCGCTTCCGGCAAAGTCGATCCCTGCCTCCTGAAGCTGGTCGAGCGAGCTTTCCTTCTTCTTCCGGTACCAGTCGATGACCCGGTTCCTGGCAAGGGTGTATAGGAAGGCCCGCGTGTTGTCAGGAACCGTCCCGCCCCGAAGCACCTGCCAGAAGCGCGTGTACACGTCCTGGACCAGATCCTCTGCCCGCTCCCGGTCCGATACCTTCATGAGGCAGAAGCGATAGAGGTCGTCCGCGTACGCGTCGTACGCAGCCAAAAAGAGGGCCTTGAGCTCGTGATGGTCCATAGGTAGTGACGGTCCGGGAATGCATTCCTTACTGCTTTTCCCTATTCGTCAAGAGTGCACATGATACCAGATTCCTAAGCTCACCTGTGGCGACGGGCCCGCACTAGGCGGGCCCGTCTGTCCCAAGCTACGAGCTTATTTGCTAATACGCTTCGCCGGAAGCATTGCTTGACGCTTCTCCCGAAGCTTCGGTATCGCTTGAAGCCTCGGTATCGTCTGGTCCAGCCATATCGGCAGTGGTCACGCTTTCTGCTTCCGCAGCTGCCGAGCCTGAAAGGCTCGCATGGATCGCGTCAAGAAGCTCCGCTTCGGCGCGAGCAGTTAGAGTGCCGTTTGCGCTCGCCATGATCTCCTGTACGCGCGCCTGAAGATCAGTCTCGATGCTGTCTGATCCCTCTACCGCAAAAAGGAAGCGGTACCAGGGATAGTCGATATCAACGGTGCCGTCGGCGTGTACCTCGGCGGTCGTGCGGATGCTGCCTGGAATGAACCCCAGGAAGTGGGCCTTCTGGCGGTACTTGACCGAGATGCGATCGCTTGAGGCGTCGATACTCTCGATATTGGTATCCCGCTTCATCTTGGCGGTTGCGAACACGGTGAGGTCGTCGGAGGTCGAAACGGATGCCGAGCCGCGCTCAGCGCTCTCAGCGTCAAGACTTGCCGAGACGATATCGTCCTGCGTGAGGGAGACTGATATGTTCGTGTCCGAGTCGTCGGTCGCGTCCTCTTCATCAGAGGACGTATCCGCGTCAGCGTCTACGGACGCATCAAGGTCGGCGTCTGCTGACGCATCGACATCGCCACCCCCTACAGATCCTCCCACGGAGCCGCTTGCCCCGCCTCCTACGTCAATGCCTACCTGCGCCTGCGCGCCTGAAACGGTAAATACCCCTACAAGCACACCGGCAAGTCCGATTGCAATGAGTTTATTCATACGGATGATTGTTAGATGTTCAGTTTACTCTACTGCGCAACTGAGTAGGCGCCCATGAGGCTCGCGAGCACGAGCGCCGGAAGTGCGATAGCTAGATCGTATTTGATGCTTTTCAACATAGGCGTCCGATTAATGTTATATATGACGGCTCTGCCTGAGCTTCCTTACTCCAGGCACGCCTGACTAGGGCATCATATGCAGAGGTACATGAACAGTTGATGTAGCGTATACTCGACCCCAATGGCATACCCCATGCGCATCAACAAGTATCTGGCAGAGCAGGGATACGCGACCAGACGAGGCGCCGATGAGCTTATAAAGAAGGGGCAAGTGTTCATTAACGGAAAACCTGCCGAGCTTGGGAGCAAGGTAGAGGAGGACGATACGGTCGAGGTAAAGACCGGGAAGCGGAAGGCTCAAGACTACCTATATTTTGCATATAACAAGCCTCGTGGAGTGATCACGCACTCGCCCAGCGAGGGCGAGGAGGACGTTCGGGATTCGCTTCCTGGGCTTGCGGATATGGGAGTGTTTCCAGTTGGCCGGCTTGATAAGGACTCGCACGGCCTCATCATCCTTACCAACGACGGGCGCATAACAGACAGACTCCTCAATCCGCGGCATGAGCATGATAAGGAATATGCAGTACGCACGAAGAGTCCCTTAAGGAAGAACTTCAAGGCGCGCATGGAGGAAGGCGTCGTTATCGAGGGTTATAAGACGAAGCCCTCAAAAGTAAGCATCACCGGAGATCATTCCTTTTCCGTCACTCTGACTGAAGGCAAGAAGCATCAGATACGCAGAATGCTGGTCGCGCTATACAACGAAGTTGCTGATCTTAAGCGCACTCGAGTGCTGAACATCAGGCTTGGGAAACTTAAAGCAGGAGAAGCAAGAGCAATTGAAGGGGCAGAGCTCGATGAATTCCTTGAACTTCTGGGACTTAAATCATCAGGATCGCACCAATAACAATTAACCCTGCTCCAAGACTCGCCTTCCAAGTGAATTGCGTACCGAGAAAAAGAATGGAGAGAATGAGCACAAAGACCACGCTCAAACGGTCAAGCGCCGCTACTCCGGGAGCAGGCCCGATCTTAAGCGCCCCAAACATTGCGAGCCACGAGAGAGCTCCGGCGATACCCGAAAGTGTTATGAACAAAAGCGCCTTTCCTTGCGGAATGGATGCGAAATCAAGTTTGCCAAGAGAAAGGGATACGATCACAAGAAAGGCGGCCATGATGACCGCACGGACGGTGGTTGCAAGGGTTGTATCGATTCCCTGAAGCCCTACCTTTCCGAGAATGGCGACTGCTGCTGCAAAGACGGCGGCAAGAAGGGCAAGAGGTATCCAAGTCATAGAGTGAGAGAGATGTTCATATTATGTCTTCGTCAAAATGTTTTGCGGACTTCCTTTTAGGAAGGCCTCTACATTCTGTACAGCAATTTCTATTCCGTTTTTACCCGCTTCCTTGGTGATTCCTGCAACATGCGGAGTGACAAGAATCTTTTCGTTTTTCAAACACTTTTGATAGAAGTCGTTGGTGACGTCGAAAAGCGGTTCAGGGTCGCAATCAATGCCGGCCCCTTCTAGAATTCCGCTATTAATGGACTCAATGACTCCGTCAATGTCGTAAGTATAAGGACGGGCAAAAGTCACGTAGTAGCTCCCCGGCTTAAGTGACACAAAGAAGTCCTTATCAAGAAGATTCTTGCTCGATGAATTGCAGTTCAATGCGTTAACAACCAAATCCGCGTCTGCGGCCTTCTTCTTCAGATCATCTCCTCGCACAAAGTAGTCGACGTCCATCTTAAGCACAGTTAGCACATCGCCAACTCCGCTACCAATACTGCCTTTTCCAACAATAAGTACTTTCTTGCCTTCCAAGCTTGGGTGGCGAACAAACTCGTGACTTACTGTCGTACGCAGGTAGAGTGGGAATTTTCTAAAAAGGGATAGTGTAATGAATATCGTCCACTCGGTAATTGAATTGCGATTCCCGCTCTGAGCATTAGCGACGTAAACGCCTTTTGCTTTAAGTTTCTCAGAATCAAAGGGTCCAAGTTCTATATAATGATATGTCACAAATACGTTCTCAAGATTCTCGAGATTCTCTAAGAGATAGTCACCATCGCTTAGGATGACATCAGAACCCTCAACAGCGGCAAGCCATTCCTCAGGGGAGGAGTAGCCTGAGACAGTTTTTACCTCTCCAAGAGCCTCAAGGCGGCTCTTTTGCTCATCGGTAAAGGGAAAGCTCCCGGCAACAGTGATCTTCTTCATTGAGTTAGATTATACCCGGGTTTACAACTTTACTAATTGTCCTGAACATTTTCTCATACCCAGCGCTATTTGGATGAAGCCCATCGTAAAGGTCCTCCTTTTCATTTAATACATCAAAAACCTCTATAAAAACGAGGCCGTGCTCCTTGGCATGTTCCTCCAAGAAAAAGTTGTACTTTTTTATCACTTCGTTCTCAAAGCGTGAACCACTACCCCAGTCGGTTGTCTCGTCAACTTTAGTTGCACCAACAAGATAGACTTTACTTGTATAAGTTAGGGCCCTTTTGGTTAGCTCCCTGATGTTCTCCTTGAAGTTTTCTAGATTGACTTTATTTGCTTGCCCTCCCTGAGGAAACTTCGAGTCATTGATCGCAACTGCAAAAATGACAATATCCGGCTTTATAGCATCTGCCTCAACGTTAAATCGCTTCAAAATATCTAAAGTGGTATCTCCGCAAACGCCAAAGTTGTAGACGTTGGTCGAGTCTTCGTTGAAAAGCGATTTTCGAAGTCGGCCCACCCAACCAAGGGCCTCCGAATCCCCCGATCCGTATGAAATGCTGTCACCCCAGACACCGATTACCATACCTAATGAAATTACACTCCGGGTCTCTTAATAACTTGATCCGGGTCAGGATTCTTCTGCTTTAGATTCTCTACAACCTTTTGCGCAACATCATCTGGGTCCATAAAGTTACCGAACTCTGCTGGCAGGTCTTCGTAAAGGTCAGTTTTCATTCCTCCGGGATAGACTGCGAATATTTTTATAGTCGAATCCTTATTTTCGCCCCGAAGCGCGTCGATATATCCGCGGATAGCCCACTTGCTTGCTGCGTATAGCTTTGCGTTTTTGGCACGTGTAGCGTCGAGCGCCGCTCCTGACAAAACATTGAGAATGAGTCCGTCTCTTCCTTCCATGCACCTCAGCGCGGTTCTTGAACCCAGGACTGTCCCAAAGAAGTTTATGTCGAGTTGCATGTGAGCTCTATCCATATCTAGAAGTTCTCCTTTGGGGAAGGTTAGGAAGACTCCCGCGTTGTTTACCCAAATATCTATATTCCCGATACTTTTTTGAACTTCATCAGCTATGTTGCGCAGGGCATGTTCGTTTCTGACATCTCCTTGAAAAGGGGCTGCCCCGATCTCTTCTGCTGTCTTGTCCAGACTTTCTCTGTCGTCACTAACGATAGCGACCTTGCTACCTTCAGCGATAAAAGCGGCTGCGAGGGACTTACCGAATCCCTTGCTACCACCCGTTATTACGACTACTTTGTCGCGCAAGCTCATGGAGGTAGTTTAGCAGACCGGTTCATAACTGTTGATTTCGAATTACCGAGCCTCTCCTAACCTAGTTGCGGGCATTGGATGACGTTAGAACTAGCTTATCTGCTGAATATCCTCGAGGTCAGTATCCCGTCCCAACAGCCTCTTATACGCAATAAGGGACCGTTTACTTTGAACAGGGAGCTCAAAGCCCTCAATCTTGAGAAGTTGCCTATCCATCTCCTCAGGCTGCTCTACCCATTTCCCGTCCTTTGTGCGAATACGAACTTCTTCGATCTGGTTGATATCCACGGGAACATCCTGGATTTGTAGCTTCAAAAGCCACAGATCGAACTCATCGTCTGGTCCCTCAATCTCCCTGTTCCAGTCTTCAGTTATAAAGTCCTTGAAGAGTTCCCTTACCTTCTGCGCATCTTCCTTATGTATTTCCAGATCAATATCGTACAAAGGTCGCTTGGAGCCGTGGGCGATCGCTGCGAGGCCACCGGTCATCTGGAATGGAATATTGTTCTCATTCAAAGTTGCGACAAGATGGTGAAGTGCCTTCCATTGAAGATCAGTGAGCATTTATGAATTGTACCTAACTCTCCTCGGTCTACCGAATCTATCTCAACCTAGCTGGCGTCTCGTGTTAGAATCGTGCTCGGTCAAGCCCTGCTTACTCCGTTTTACTTCGATTTAGCTTCTCAAAACGACGCGTCTCGTGCGCAGATACAAGTTAAGGAGTTTTTGGAAAGCTCACAACACTACCTATACTGTTTTTAATAGCATCTCTACATGCTTTAGCGTATTCTTCATTCTTTGATTCTTTTACATATTTTGCAACTTTAAACAGATCAGTAGTTCTTATCAGAACGCAGTTTGAAGACTTCGCTGTGTTAATACACTTGGTTGTAAATTGCTCCACTCGTTCAGATGGTTTTATAAGACGAAAACCATTCCCAAACAGAATTCCAATTGCAGGAGTGTCCACTTCATCTCTCTGCAAATCTTCTTGAATATTTAAGGCCAATTGTCTAAATTTATCAATATTCACTGCAGAAGTGTCTTTTCCTTCAGCTTCTCCAATAAAACGTTCTCCCTCTGGCGAAGTAATAATATGGTCTAGTTCTAGATTTCCATCGTTGTAGTTTTCTGCACTATAACCAAGAATCTCCAAGGCAATATTAATAGCATGCTCAAGATGCTTACCATTTTCAAAAAGTAAATCTCTCAACTTTACTTCTTCATCAGCCTTCTTCAAGAACTCACTCTTCTGTAAAGATAGTTCCTCAATTTTCTTCGTTATTCCTTCAACCTCACTTTGTAAAACCTCTTCTTGACTTAGTCTAAAGTCAACTTCACTTGTCCAATCTGGCGGCGGAGTCCTATCTCCACCCTTACGCAGGGATTTATCTATATCAACAAGCGTCTTAACTAAAGATTTTCCAAACTGTGTAGCCTCTTTTGTCCAGTATTCCTTTTTATCCTTCCCCTTAACTTCTGTAAATTTCTTCTCGTCATAGCTTATGTAGGGCAAAAGAACAAGGTTCCCACTTTTTACCTTGAAAATTGCTCCTAAAATTTTTGTCTTGTCCTTACCAGTAAAAATAATCTCTGCACCAGTGATATTTTCTAAGTAGAGTTGATATTCCAAATTCTTATTGAATTTGTCATTAAAATCACTAAATACAGTATTTCCTGAAAATGAGACCGTCTTTCCAGAAGCAGATGTCAATGTGCCAATGCTAATTGGCAAAAAACTGTAGTTTGTTCTTGTGTATGTACTGTGTAGGTTTTCACCTTTCCTGGGATGGGATACCCCGGATGAAAGTTCATAAGTTTCCTGTTTAGATAAAGTTATAAAAACATTTTTCCCAGATTCTAAAAAATCTGTTATTTCCTTTTTAAGGTGATTTAGCTTTCTCTCATATTTGCTGGATGTGGGGACGTTGTAACAACCTCCTCCTGAGGAAAATGCAATCCAGCTTCCATAACCTTCTCCTCGTGGATATAGCTCTTCGGGCGAAATTAATAAAATATCAGCATCCATCAAAGACTTGTCGTCGTAAAAATCAACATTGTTTTCTTCAAAAGTTGGTATCCTGTATCCGATTGTAAATATTTGTTTCTCCATATCTAACTCCTTTCCATCACCTCTTTCAACTTATCCAAAATCTCCTGCATGAATGGTGCATGCAATTGATCCGATTCGCTCCATTCGTAGTATTCAAGTTCAGTCTCATTTTCTGAGATTGGTGTATAGGTATAGCGAACCCTGTAATCCTGATGTGTGGCGTCGAGCTGAAAGACTTTCGGTGGTTCGTACTTTGTAACTACATACTCGTTTACTTTTCCCGAAGAATCCCAATTCTCATACTTTGTCCCAATTTGTGGAGGAAAGGAATCAGCCTTTTCTCCCTCAACGGAATCTATCCATTTTGGAGTGTTGTTTGGATTCGTGGTGAATTCAAACACTTCATCTATTGGCCTATTTATTTTGACAGTGAGCCTTAAGTCTTTCATGGCTAAATTATATCGTGTTTGGCACAAAACCGCCTGGACGACGGTTTTGTGTAACCGACGCGTCTCGTGCAGAATAACCTCGCACGACTTAGCTGGGGGGCCAGGACTCGAACCTGAATTAACGGGACCAAAACCCGCTGTCCTACCATTAGACGACCCCCCAATATGTGGCCAATGCGGCTTCGCCACGTAGGGGCATAGTAAGATAAATGCATGGCCATGTACACGCTTGCCTTTGCTCCCGCATACATTTGTAAGGACTCTCCCGAGCGCCTTGATTTCCATATTCAAAGCGGTGATTACTTCTCCTTTCTCGCTACCAAGCTCGGCTTCCTTGAAGAAGCCGTGAAGCGCTGCGTTGGCATGTCGTCCGAAGAGCTGAAGATTGCAAGCGAGCTCCGCCGGGATCTCAAGTACGTCCAGGCGCACTATAAAATACTGCCGAGAAGCGGGGATGAGATACAGGACGTGCGTCCATCAGGCGACCTTTTCTCCAAGTAACTCGTAGACGGCGAGCTCAAGGGCAAGCGAAGGAATCGGAGAATAACGAATACGC
>Ga0196977_1000959_pt1 | contig 12301 bp, 1 predicted proteins | sample S3v_1013CmetaG_FD_148634 | JGI IMG/M metagenome (GOLD analysis project Ga0196977, IMG submission 148634) | Soil microbial communities from Anza Borrego desert, Southern California, United States - S3+v_10-13C | ecosystem: Environmental > Terrestrial > Soil > Desert | place: USA: California...
CGCCTGAGCACCTGCGTCGGCCCGGCCGGGTCGGGCGGGGCGCTGTAGGTGAACTGCCCCTCGTCGGCCAGCGCATCGGTCGCGCCGGCCGGGTTGCCGGTCGCGTGGTGCTTCGCCACGTCCCGCCCGTAGAGTTCGAGCTGCGTGACGGTGACATCCTTGCCCTGCGTGAAGTAGGGGAAGAAGTCCCTGCGGATGGTGGCGCCGAAGTCGGCCGCGCCGCCCACGAAGGCCGCCCACTCGGTGGGGAAGTCGTGCCGGAGGCTGAAGAGCAGCGCGAGCCCGGCCTGATTCGCCTCTTGGAAAAGGTCGTCGAGCGTCTGTTTGACCTTCGTCGGGTCAACGCCCTGCCGCGCCGTGTAGCGGACGTGGAGGATCACGTCGGAGATGGTGGCGTAGTCGAAGGCGGGGTAGTCCTTCGGCAGCTCCAGCTTCCACGAACTGACCGCGCCCGCATTCTCGAAGGGCAGGTAGCGCTCGTCGCGCAGGCTCGCCTCGAACATGCCCGTGTCGTTCGACGCGCCGCTGGTGACGACGGACTGGATGGCGCCGGCGTAGTCCACGAAGCGGTCGTCCTCGGCGCCCTGCCGCGCGTACTCGCCGTCCTTCGGCAGCGGCGACTTGCGCACGCTGCTGCGCAACAGCGACAGCGTGCAGTTGACGCTCGTGTAGGGGCCGACGACCGAGGGCACGGAGACGGCGACGCTCTTGATGCGGCGCATGTAGTGGCCGGGGCAGTCGCGGTCGTAGAGCCACTCGGGGATGGTCACCTGACAGGTTCCCGTGGCCTTGAGCGTGAGCAGGGCGAGCGGGTCGAGCTGGCGCAGTGAGACGTGGCGCGTCAGCTCCAGCTCGCGCTTGTTGTGGTCGTGGTAGGCCATCTCCATCCGCTTGAGGTCGAGGTGGAGCGCCTCGCCGGAGAGCAGCCCCTTGCGGCCGCCGTCCCAGTAGTTGAACTTGACGAAGTCCTGCGACTCAAGCTCGGGGCGCATCAGCTCCTGCTTCATGGCGCGCTCGGCCCGCCGCGCCGTGTCGAAGGCGAAGCGGTAATACTCGTAGTAGAGGCGCGAGATTTCGCCCTGCATCCAGAGGTAGAGGTCTTCGTTGCTGAACTTGTCCCGGAGGAACGCGTGCACCTCCTCGTTCTGCTCGATCTGCTGCCTGACGTTGAGGTACTCGTGGTGCGCGACCTGCTCGGCGATGAGCGAGGTGAGCACCTGACGGCCCGACTGCATCAGCTCCTGCGCGGCGAGGTTGTACTGCAACACCCAGTCGTCCGCGCGCCGCGCGTAGCCGGCGGTCTTCGACGCGCGGCCGCCGCCGCTCTCGTGGTCGGCCGCCTCGATGTTCTGGATGGCGGAGACGAAGCGGCCCGCGCCGGCCAGCAGCGTCCCGCCGAAGAGCTTGGCGTGGCCGCCGAGCCCCCAGAAGTGAAGGTCGAGGCCCATGTCGGGGATGAGCGAGAGGACGGCCGAGGTGGTGTCGGCGGCGATGGCGGCGAAGCGGCGCGAGTGGGCCTCGGGCAGGTGGACGTTCAGCTCCATGTCCTCGTTGAAGTCGAGGTGGAGCTGGCCCGGCCCCGTCGCCCCGGACTGCTGCGAGGGCGACCCGCCGCCGGCCGGCTTCAACCGCGGCGGCGGCTGCGCGGCGAGCGGCTTGTCGTACTGCGCGACGAGCGCGGCGTAAGCCTCGTCGAAGTTCTCCTCGGTCAGCTCGCGCCGGTCGAGCGTGACGGCGTCGGGCGCGTTCTGGTCGGGGGGCGCGTTGAGGAGGCGGCCGTAGTGGCGCAGCCGTTCGAGGGCGGCGCGGCGGCCGGTGAGCAGCGACGTGGTGGCCTCGCGCGCTGACTGCCACTGGAGGTAGCGCACCTCCTGCGTCATCCGCTGAATCTTCAACTCGTGCTGCTGGCGCGTCAGCCCCAGACGCTCGGCGTCGCCCTTCTCGATGGCCGAGAGGAGCGCGCCGCCGAGGGCGCGCACCTCGCCGCACAGCTCCAGAGCCTTCTGGATGAGCGTCAGCGAGCGGACGGGGCCGGGCGGGCGGTTGAGGCCGCTGACGACGCTGCCGATGTCGAGCCCGGCGGCGGCCGCCTTGACCAGCATGCCGGGGTCGACGGGCGGGTCGAAGAGCGCGAGCGGGCGCACCACGCCCTCGATGTTCATGCAGTGGCGAATCTTGAAGAGGCGGTCGGCGACCGTGTCCCAGTAGCCGAGCAGCTTGTCGTTGCGCGGCAGGCAGAAGTAGAGCGTGCGGCCGATGCCGAAGAGCGGCCCGGCGCCGGCCGGCGCGCCGCCGCCCCCGCCCGCCGGCGCGAGGTTGAAGGGGAACTGACCTTCGAGTTCGACGAGGGCGTTACCCATCGGGTCGTTCGGCAGCGCCTTGAGCTGCGCGAAGGTCTTGGGGCGCACCTCGCCGCGCGGCGGGATGCGCTGCGGGCGCGGCCCGAGCAGGTTGGCCGCGAGCACGTAGCGCTGCGTCGCCTCGTTGATGGACTCGACCGTGTCCTGCTGGAAGAGGTGGTCGCCCCACGCGATGAGGTTGTCGAGGTACTTCATCACCACGTTGTACTGGTAGGCGATGAGGCGCGTGCGCGCGACGACGTGGGGCTGGAAGGGCTTCCTGAGCGACTCGTTGTAGCCGGCGATGGTCTCGTCGCGCAGCCGCCTCTCGGTCGCGTCCAGCTCCGACTCGGGCTTGCTCAGCAGCAGGAGCAGCTCGTCTATCTGCGGCGCGCTCTTGCCGCGGAAGCCGAGGAACTTCCAGAAGCGCGCGGGCGGCGCGACGCTCTTGTCGTTCGAGGTCGGGTCGAAGATGAAGTGGAACCAGCGCGCCGCCTCGGCGAACCGCTGCGTCTTGCTGAGGTGGACGGCGACGGTGAGCGGGATGTGGAAGAACAGCTCCCAGTTGTAGACGGCGTAGGGGCCGCCGAGGCTCACGTCGATCTCCTTCGGGAAGTACTCGACCCGCGTCGTCGAGTTCTGCTGCGGGTCATAGAGAGCCTTGAAGAAGTCCTGCCTGAGATCGGCCTGCCACTTCACGTCCATCAGGTCGGCGAGCGTGCCCTCGTTGAGCCGCGCGATCAGCTCGCCGACGAACGGGTGGAAGAAGTTCTCGAAGGTGTAGGTGAAGCGCGTCTCGCCGGCCCGCACGAAGACGGACTCCTCGACCTTCGTCTTGGCGAAGTCGTGATAGCTGTGGTTGTAACCGGGTGCGGCCATGGCTTGCCTCCTCACATCCTGACGCCCTGCCCGGACAGCGCGCCCCGCGCGCCGATCCGCCTGCCGTTGAAGTTGACGCTGCCGGTGGCGGCGATGCCGCGCCGGATGTCCGCGTCCTCGGTGACGAAGCGCACCACGTCGGCCGGGTTAACCACCCTGTAGTCGTCCGGGCCGAGCGGGTCGTCCTCCCACGGCCGGCGCGGGAGGCGCGGGTCGCGCTCGAAGACGAGCGGCGGAATCTCGTGGACGACGCCCGGCGTGTAGTCGACGCCGTAGCCGGGGTGGCGCCCGTACGGCACGGCCTCGTGCGCCGTCCTCACGTGGAAGACGTGGAGCGGGTCGGCGTAGAAGAAGGGGGCCGCCCAGATGTTCTTGACGGGGTGCTGCGTCTCGACGGTGCGGTCCGCGAGCGGGTTGGTCAGGAGCGTGCGCTTGTGGGTCGTGCCGGCCTCGCCGAGCGCCGAGTCCTCGAAGATGTAGTACTCGATGCGGAAGGCGGCGAGGTGCGAGTCGAGGTAGCGCGGGCCGATGAACATGTCGGCGACGACGTGGGGGTCGTCCTCCTCGCGCCGGGGCTGGCCGTGCGTGTTGTAGAGGATGAAGGTCGAGTAGCCCTCGAAGTCGAAGGAGACGCGCAGGTGGTGTTTGGCGCCCTCCTCGTGCGTGGTGAGCAGGAGCCGGGAGCGGTCGAAGTCCTCGGGCGAGGTGAACCACGTGACCTCGGTCGGGCGGTCCACGTCGGAGGTCTTGGCCGCCTGCCACTTGCCGTTGTAATACTCGCTCCAGCAGAGCACGGCCTTGACCGTCACGCGGGCGTTGTCCTGCGAGTTCTGCTTCGCGTCGGCTTGCACGCTGGCCATCGAAGCGGCGGCGAGGTTGCCGCCGTTCTGCGAGGTCTTCAGCTTGGTCGGGTCGATCTGCGACTCCTTTTGCAGCCGCGCCCAGAAGAGCAGGAGCCGCCCCTTCCAGACGACGGGGACGACCGGGTTGTCTTCGATGTCGAGCTTGATCTGCTCCCACGGCGTCCAGCCGACGCCCTCGCGGCGGCGGTAGTAATACTTGCGGCCCGCGCCGGTCGTGCGCGCGACGACGTGGTCGATGGCGCTGCGCTGGCGGGCGGGGTCGGCCTCGACGTGGTAGATGCCGCACGGCTCCAGCTTCGCGATCTCTTCGAGGCGGGCGAGGTAGTTGAGCAGCGCGGCGGCGGCCGTGTCGTCGGTGATGTCGCTCTGCAACAGCTCGCTCTCGACCTCTTTGAAGAAGGGCGACTTGTTGTCGCGCAGCTCCGGCTCCAGCCAGTTCTCGGGGAAGAGGAAGACCTTGCGGTTGGCCTCCCAGATGCGGTAGCGCTTCATCCACTCCCACTGCTTCGCGTCGAGGGCGGCGGGCGAGACGAAGCGCTCGAGGTTCATCAGGCAGCGCTCGATGAAGAGCTGGACGGAGGAGAGCGCGTGGCGGATGCGCGAGGTCTGCATGCACGGCTCCATCTGCACGTCCATCAGAAAGTATTCGAAGAGCTTGTCGGCCGTGTCGACGTGCGCGGTGTCGGGCCGCGAGCGCATCTGGTGGAGGATGTAGGCGACGAGCGCGTCGCGCTGGAGGGCGCGCATCTCGTCGTTGACGGGCTGCACGACCGTGCGCCAGTCCTCCGGCTCGTAGCGCGCGCGCAGCGCCGCTTGCAGGGCGCGCACCGTGCCGGCCGCCGGCTCGTTGGTCGTCGCCTGTATCAGCGCGGAGGCCGGCACGCCCATTAAGGTCGCCAGCGCGAAGGCGTCGTAGACGCGACGGAACTCGGCGAGGCCCGACAGCGCGGCGACGCCCAGCCCGAAGTGGGCCAGCAGATCGTCGAACGATTTCCTGTCCCAGCGCGTCAGCTTGAAGAGGAGGCCGTCGGCGTCGGCGGCCGCGGCGGCCGGGGCGCGCAGGACGTTTAGAAGCGACTCGTCGTCGGGCGCGAGTTCGCTCTTGATGCGCGCGAAGTCGAGCAGGGCGGCGAGCGGGGCGAGCAGCGCGGCGGCGACCGCGGGCGCGGGCGGCCCCGTCGCGGGGAGCAGGTTCGGCCAGTTGTCGCCGGCGATTTGGTAGTCGGCGTGCGCGGCGAGGTGCGCGAACTCGGCCGGCGTCAGGCGCAGGCCCTGAGCGAGCGACGCGGCCTTGAGGAAGCGAACGTAGGCGGCGATGAACGGCGGGAAGAGGGCTGCGGGGTAGAGGTGGCGCGCGGGGATCACCTCGCGCGGCCGCTTCGGCGTCTCCCACTTGACGGCGGCCGCGTCCCTCACGCGGTTGACCGTCACCACCAGCTCGTGCAGCGCGCCCGCCGCCAGCTCCAGAGGCTGCGTGTTGCGCCAGACCTTCCCGTTCCGCGTCAGCGCGCGCGGCTGCCCGCCGAGGCTCAGGGTGACGGTCGCGCCCGCGTCGGCCTCGACGACGAAGTTGTAGAAGCCGGCCTCGGGCGTCTCGACCAGACCGCTCCAGACGGCGGAGACGGCCGCGCCGGGCGTGGCGGCGTTGGCGGGCAGGGGGTTGTCGCCGCCGGGCGCGTAGTCGAGACTGGCGGCGGCCGCGACGTTGAGATCGACCGCGCCGGTCGCCGTGTCGCGGAAGAAGAATTGCGCGGCGAGGCCGGCGCGGTCGAGGGCCACGATGTCGTCGAGGGCGGGCCGGGCGGGCTGCCCTTCGGCGTGGAGCGGGAAGGGCGCGGCGGGCGGGTCGAGCACGGCCCGCGTGAAGTCGGGGGTGGTGTTGGCCGCGGCGCTGAGCCGCTGCAAAGCCTGCTGCCGCTTGCGCCGGCGCGCGAGTTCGGGCCGGAAGGCCGCGAGCAGCGCCGCGCGCCTCTCTTCGGGCGGCGCGGCCGAGGTGACGTAAGCCGCGTAGAGCGGCTCAAGCTCGGGGTGGCGCGTGAAGAAGGAGCCGCGCGCGTCCTCGCCGAGCGCGAAGAGCGCGGCGACCGCCGCCTGAAAGTCGGCCGAGACGCCGGCCAGTCCCGTGAGCGCGTCGCGCGTCGCCGCGTCGAGCGGCCCGGTGCGCGTCAGGCGGTGGCGGAAGTCGTCATAGCCGAGGCGCGCGTCGGCGGCCGTGACGGCGGCTTCGAGCGCCGGCTGCGCGTGCGTGTAGGGCACGTCGAGGAGGATGGTCTCGTCAAGCAGGGCGAAGAAGGCGTCGGCCGTCTCGCTGCCGTAGACGAGCGCCATGCGCGCGCGCGCGAGGTCGCCGCCCGGGTCTTCGACGGCGGCGAACTGGTCTTCGATGCCGGCGAAGTCGCCGCGCAGCGTGCGCGCGAACTCCAACACCTGCGCCGGGTCGGGCGCGGACTTGCCGCTCAGGTCCTGATCCCACATTAGGTAGAGCGCGGCCGAAGATTTGAGCGAGCGACCTTTGAGGGCCGCGACCAGCTCGACGAGACGCAGGACGGCCGGGTCGGTCGGGTCGGGCGCGGCGAACGGGTCGAGGCCGGTCAGGCTGGTCAGCAGGAGCAGCTCGCGGACGCTGAGCTTCAGCTTGCGCGCGAGCCAGCCGCGGCGGAAGACGGCGCTCAGGTTGTCGAGCGTGAGGCCCGTGAGCGCCGCCTGATTGGCGGCGTAGAGCGCGTCAACGGCGGCCTGAAACTGCGCGCCGACGCCGGGCAGCGCCTTGAGCGCGTCGCGCGTCGCGGCGGTGAGTGCGCCTTTGAAGCTCAACCGGTTGGCGGCGCCGTCGTAGGCGAGGCCGGGCGCGGTTTCGAGGACGGCCGCGCCGAGCGTGGGCTGCGGGTGCGTGTAGGCGACCGAAGAGGTGTCGGCGTCGAAGCCGAGGGCCGCGAGGATGTGGGCGAACTCCTCGCCGGTCAGGCCGAAGGCGGCGCGCAGGGCTTCGGCGTGCCCGACGAGCTTCTGCGTGTCGTCGCGCAGGTACTCGCCGTAGCCGTTGTCGGCGAAGGCCGCGTCCTGCTCAAGCATCGCCGGGCTGAGGAACATCTGCCGGTAGAGCGAGGACTGGCCGTAGGTGCCGAGCGGCGACCAGAGCGCGAGCAGCGGCAGGAGGTCGCGCTTCGCGTTGAGGTTCAGCTCGCGCATGACGCGCAGGACGATGCCGAGGCGCGGCAGGAGCCTGCGGAAGCCGGCGTCGAGTTCGGCGAGGGTGTCTACGGCGGCGGCCGCGGCCGGGAAGGGCGGCACGGGGAAGAGCGCGCAGACGGCCGCGTCGGTCTGCTCGACCGTCCAGCCGAGCTTGCGCCAGAGGCGTATGAAGCGGAGCAGGCGCGCGAACTCGACCGCGCCGATGCGCGTCGAGGTGTCGCCGACGCCGTCCATCGGCCGCGCGAAGCGGAACTCAAGCGCGTCGAAGCTGCACGGGTCGGGCTCGGCCGAAGGGTCTGCGAGCGTGATGATGCCCATCGCCCGCTCGAAGTTGGCGTCGTCGCGCACCCAAGCCTTGATGTCGCCGCCGTAGGCGGCCGGGTCGGGGGCGAGCGCGCCGCGCGTGCGCAGGTAGGCGAAGAGGTCGTAGAGCGTGCGGGCGGACGCGCCGGCGAGGATCGAGGCCGGGTCGGCGAGCGGGTCGTCGAAGTGCGCGACGAGCGTCGCCTCGTCGAGGTCGGGCTCGAAGCCCGCGAGCGTGTCGCCGAGGCCCTCGGCGGCCTTGCCCATGACGGCGTTGCCGACCACCTGACCCAGCGCGTCAAAGGCGGCCTCGACCCGGTTGCCGTTGGCGTCGGTGACGCGGGAGGGTTGCAGGACGCGGTAGTCGTTGACGGCGGCCGTCGCGTTGCCGACGGCATCGGTGAGCGTCGCCGGCAGGAGGTCGTAGGCGTCGTAACTGACGCGCGTGCGCGCGCCGAAGGCGTCCACGGCGCGGCGCGGCAGGAAGAAGTGCGCGCGGGCCTCGGCGAGTTCGGCGGGCGCGGCGGCGTCGTCCGGCGAGTAGAAGACGCGCCCCGAAGGCATCCACCAGCCTTCGACGCCGGCGAGCTGCACGTAACCGCCTTCGGTCAGCGCCGCGTCGGGCACGAGGCCGTCGAAGAGGCGCGCGACGTGCGCGGGCGTGAGCGCGAGCTGGTAGGACTCGCCGTGCAGCGCGCGCGGCTCCAACTCTTCGAGCGCGAGCAGCGCCGAGAGGTCGTCGCGGCGGTAGAGGGTGCGCGTGCGGTCAACGACGCGCCGCCTCGGCGTGGACGGCAGCGCGCCGGAGCCGTCCACGTCCGCGCTCGGAATCTCCTCGTAAGGGGTGTCCTGCGCGCCGCCCCAGAGCGCGTCCCAATGACTTTCAAGCTCCGCGAAGTTGAAGAGGTTGGTGATGCCGGGGCGGTTCGCGAGCGGCGCGACGCCGTACCACTCGGCGACGACAGCCTCGGCCGGCTGCGGCGCGCGGTGCGCGTCGGGGAAGGCGGCCGGGTCGGCAACCGGCCCGGTCATCGTGCGCCCGGTGGCCGAGACGCGCAGGCGCGACTGGTCGTGGGCGAGCATGGCACGGTAGGCGGCCGACAGCTCGGGCTCAGGCGCGGGGTGGCCGGGCCGCCGCGGGTAGCCGACCGTCACCTTGCTCAGCTCGTTGCCGAAAGCGTCCACCCTCAGCGTCACGTCGTGCGTGACGCGCGGGTCGCCGGGGTCGCGCTCGTAGTGGAAGGAGACGGCCTCGCGCTGGTGCGTGTGGAAGACGGCGTGCCGGTTGACGCCCTTCTGCTGGACGCGGCGGACGGTGAAGTTCTGCTCGGTGACGGTGTAGGGGAGCGCGGCGCGCGGCGAGCCGTCTTCGGCGTAGACCTCGACGCGTAGCGCCTGACCCTTGAGCGCGCGCACGGCCTCGCGCGCCTCGTCCGCGCCGAGGCCGGGCGGGAGCACGGTGTCGGGCAGCAGCAACGCCGCGCGGTCCGCGGCCCGGTCGGCGGGGCGCAGCGCCGGCTCGACCCAGTACTCGCGCTCGTACTGGCGCGAGACGGCCTCGCCCTCGACGAAGGCCCCGTTATGGAACCACGTGCGCGTGAGCACGGGCGGAACCCACGAGGCCGCGTCCCAGTTGAGGTCTTCGCCTTCGGGGAAGGCGGTCTCGGCGCGGTGCTCCTCGGTGTCCCACTGCTCGACCATGCCGAAGCCGCGGAACTCGCGCTCGTCGGGGTCGAAGTAGCCGTGGTGGTAGCGGTAGCGCGTGACGAAGCGGCTGCGCCCGACCCGGTCGAAGGTCTCGACGCGCTCGACGACGTGGACGACGTGCGGCAGCTTCGTCACCCACGGGCGGCCGGCCAGCTTGTCGGCGAGGTAGAAGCGCGTCGAGGGCGCGAAGCGCACGCGCGTCTCGGCCCCGAGGTTGTTGCGCGTGCCGACCATCAGGTGCGGCTTGCGCGAACCCATCAGGTCGACGTAGCGCAGCGCGGCGTGCGACTCGCCCGGCAGCGGCGAAGACCAGACGAGGCAGGCCGTGCCGTTGCCGAGCAAGTCCGTCACCTGCACGTCGCTCAGGGCGTCGGCGCCGGGGAAGACGGCGAGGCGGCGGGGCGCGGCCCACGAGTTACCCGAGCGGTTGAAGCAGACCATCACGCCGTCTTCGCCGACGTAGAGGAGGTCGGTCGTGCCGGAGCCGTCGAGGTCGGCGAAGCGGAGGCGGCGCGGCTCGAAGCCCTCGCCGCCGGCGAAGCGCGGCGCGTCGTCCATCGACACCTTCGCGCCGAAGCGGCCGTGGCCGAGGTTGGGCCAGTAGCAGACCTCGCCGGCGCGCACGCGCACGATGTCGCTCAGGCCGTCGCCCGTCATGTCGGCGAGCGTGACGCTCTGCGTGCCGTCGGCGAAGACGACGCGCGGGCCGCGCTCCTCGTCCCACGGCACGGGCACGCGCTCGGCCGCGCCGAAGCCTTCCGCGCCGAGCGAGGGGTAGAAGGTGTGGACGCCCTCCTCGGTGATGAGCAGGTCGGCGCGGCCGTCGCCCGTCAGGTCGACGAACTTCAGGTTCGGCTCAGACCAGTCGAGCTGCGGCAGCGACGTGAAGGGGCGGAAAGGCTCCCAGCCCTCGCCCGCGGCGCGCGCGAAGTAGCCGGGCGCGGGCGCCTCGAAGCTGACGAGCTGGAGGCGGCCGCCGCCTTCGAGGTCTAAGAGCTGCTGGCCGCCGCGGAGGCTGGCCGGGGCGGGGAGGGCCGGAACCTGTTCGAGCGGGCCGAAGCGGGCGCGCGCCGCGCGTTCGCCGCCCGCGAGCGTGACCTCGTTGACGGGGCTGAGGTTTCGTTTGTAGCCCCAGCCGCCGTCGTGCTCGGAGAGGATGCCGGGCAGCCCCTCGCCGTCGAGGTCGAGCCAGCGGAAGCGCGCCCCGTCGAGCCCCTCGGGCAGACCCGCACGGCTCTCCGCGTCCTCAAGCGTCAGCACCTCGGCGCTCACTTCGGGCTGGCTGTAGAAGAACTCCAACGGCGGCGTCGAGCGGCGCACGACCTCTGCGCCGCGCCGGCGGTAGCCGGTCTGCGTCACGGACGCGAGGAAGGTGTAGACGGGGTTGCGCTCGTCGGCGGGCGCGACTTCGTCCGAGTAGAGCAGGTCGGTCGAGCGCACGAGCGCGGGCTGTTCGAAGCCGGCCTGACCCGCGAACCGGTGGAAGAGCAGCACGCGCTCGCAGCGCCGGTAGGTGCGAACCTCGAAGCCGGCGCGGTAGCTGGAGAACGGGTCGGGCCGCACGGGCCAGTCGCGGTCGGGCGCCGGCGCGGGCGACTCCGCGCGGTGGTCGCCGTAGTCGAAGACCATCTGGAAGTGCCAGTCGGCCGGCGGCGCCTGCGCGGGGCCGGCCGCGCCCCAGTCGCGGAAGTACGGCGCGACGTTGCCGTAGCGAACCCACTTCGGGTAACGCTGCGCCGCGCGCGCGGCCCCCGAACGGTTGGCCTCGCAGGCCGAGGCCGTCGCCACCCCGCGCGAGTCTTCGGGCGCGTAGACGTAGTGCGCGGCGTGGCCGCGGTCGTCGAAGGTGAGGTGGATGAGGTAGGAGTAGACGCGGCGCGGGTCGCGCGGGTCGCGGACGCGGCTGTTCTCGTCGAAGCCGAAGAGGGTGGTGACGTTGTCGGTCGTGATCAGGCGCCAATGGCTGACGCCGTCGTCGTCGCGCGTCCAGCGCTCGACGCGCGCGAACAGACCTTCGACCCGCGGCCGGTAGGGGCGCACGCGGTAGGCGACGCCGCGGACGGTGCGCGGCGTCGAGACGCGCCCGCCCGCGGCGTCGAGCACGGGAACCAAATCCTCGGAGCCGGCGAGGATGAAGGTGTCAGACTCGTCCTCGTCGCGGTAGCGCGGCAGCCCCCTGTCGGTCTTGCGCGTGATGGCGGGCAGCGAGAGCGTCCAGCCGAAGCCGAACGGCCCGTTGCCCGAGCCGGAGTCGTAGGAGAGCGAAAGCTCCGGGCCGAAGCCGGAGCGGCCGGGGCTCGTCGCCAGCGGGACGCTCATCGAGCCGGAGCCGGTCGCCGGGTTCGAGCCGAACTTCTCCCCCTGCCCGCGGATGGCCCCGCCGCCCTTCGGCAGGTTGATGGCCGGCAGCGAGGCGCTCCCGCGCTGACCCGCCGCGGCCTGCCCCGCGGTCTCCCTGCCGCTGTTTTTGCCTTCGGGTTGCACTCGCTTGGGCGCGCGAACGATTCGACGCCGCGCGGCGGCGTCGCGCGCGCGACGCCGCCGCGTCGGCGGAGTCTGGGGCGAGGTTTGTGGCTCGGCGGTCGGGTTAATTTCGTCCGAGTCGGCGTTCGGGCCGAGTCGTCGGGAGCGCCGCGGCGAGCGCTTCGGCCGTCTCCGGGGTTCTCAGGGGTTGGGGGATTGGCTTCGTCGGAAACCTCGGCGGCTTCAGGTGAGGCGAGGAGCAGGGTCTTTTCAGAAGTGGAAGTCCATATTTGCGCGGCGGCTAAAATAATGCCGGGCAGGTTCAATGTCAAGAAAATGTTTGGCCGGTCAAAATCCAACACGTCGGCCGCAACGGCCGTCGCGGCCGGGCCGAGACGCTTAGCGTTCGGATGACAAAAGTCCGCGCGCGTGAACTGAAACGACTTCCGAATTCGCGTTAAGGGTAGGCACGCGAATGGGGGCGGAGTGAGTCAGGGGAGGCGCGTCATGAAGACGACGAAGCACGGCGCGAGCAGAGGAGACGCTTGATGATTT
>Ga0196977_1000960_pt1 | contig 12289 bp, 12 predicted proteins | sample S3v_1013CmetaG_FD_148634 | JGI IMG/M metagenome (GOLD analysis project Ga0196977, IMG submission 148634) | Soil microbial communities from Anza Borrego desert, Southern California, United States - S3+v_10-13C | ecosystem: Environmental > Terrestrial > Soil > Desert | place: USA: California...
AGCCAGCTTTCGTATGTCGTGCTCGCGACGGCGCTGCTCGCGCCGCTCTCGATCGTCGGCGCGGCGCTCCACGTCGCAGCGCACGCGGTGGGGAAGATCACGCTCTTTTTCGCGGCGGGCGCGATATACACCGCGGCGCACAAGACCGAGGTGAGCCAGCTCGACGGCATCGGGCGCCGCATGCCCTGGACCATGGGCGCTTTCGCAGTGGGTGCGTTATCGATGATCGGGCTGCCGCCCGCCGCCGGCTTCGTCAGCAAGTGGTACATGCTCCAGGGCGCGCTCGCCGCCTCGCAATGGGTCGCGTTCGGGGTGATCACGCTGAGCACGCTCCTCACAGCCGCTTACTTCGTGCCGATCGTCTATCGGGCTTTTCTCGTGCGCGCGCCGGCCGGCGAGCATGTCCATGGCGAAGCGCCGTGGACGATGGTGCTGGCGCTCACGGCGACGGCGGCCGCGACGGTGTTCCTGTTTTTCCAGCCGGCGGTGCCGCTCGCGCTCGCGCGCGCGCTTGCCGGTAGCTGAAGGAGGGCCGAGATGGAACAGCACTGGCTGGTGCGTCCCGCGACCATCCGCAAGCTCTGGTTGGGCTTCATTCTGATACTGGCCGCGACGCTCGCCGCGGAGCTCTTCGTGTCGCACGACGCGCACTTCGGCATCGAAGCCTCGTTCGCATTCCATGCGTGGTACGGCTTTCTCTCCTGCGCTGCCCTGATCGGCGTCGCGAGACTGCTCGGCTTGATCCTCAAGCGTCGCGACAGCTATTACGAGGAGCGTGAATGACGGCGCTCCTCGCCCACCCGGCGCTGGTGTTGATACTCGGCGCGGTCGCGATCGCGGTTCTGCGCGGCCACGCGCGCAGCGGGCTCGTCGTGACGCTGCCGCTCCTCGCGTTGTACCTCCTTTGGAGTCTGCCCGACGGCACGCATGCGCACATACGATTCCTGGAGCTCGATCTTCAGCCGCTCGCGATCGACAAACTGTCGCGGCTTTTTGGCACCGTTTTCGCGATCATGCTGCTCGCAGGCGGGCTGTTCGGCCTGAACCAGCAAAGCCGCGTCGAGCTGCCCGCCGCTTTCGTCTATGGCGGCGCGGCGATCGGCGTCACGCTCGCGGGCGATCTGGTGACGCTGTTCGTCTGTTGGGAGCTGATGGCGATCGGCTCCACGGTCGTCATCTGGAGCGGCGCGGCCGGGGCCTACCGCGCAAGCATGCGTTATCTGTCGATTCACCTGCTCGGGGGCGTGCTGCTGATGGCGGGCATCGCCGGCCACGTTGCCGCAGGCGGATCCGTCGCGTTCGATCGCCTGTCGCTCGACTCGGCCGCGCACTGGCTGATCCTCGCCGGGTTTCTGGTGAACGTCGGTGCGCCGCCGCTCTCCGCGTGGCTTCCCGACGCGTATCCGGAGGCATCGTGGAGCGGGATGGTCTTTCTCTCGGCGTTCACGACGAAGACGGCGGTGTACGTGCTGCTGCGCGGGTTTCCCGGTGTCGAGCTGCTGGTTTACATCGGCCTGTTCATGATCTTCTACGGCATCGTCTACGCGCTGCTCGAGAACGACATGCGGCGCATTCTCGCCTACAGCATCGTGAACCAGGTCGGGTTCATGGTGGTCGGCATCGGCCTCGGTACGCAGATGGCGCTGAACGGCGCCGCGGCGCACGCCTTCACGCACATCATCTACAAGGCGCTGCTGCTGATGTCCGCCGGCTCCGTCCTGCTCATGACCGGGCGGCGCAAATGTACGGATCTCGGGGGTCTGTTCCGCAGCATGCCCGTGACCGCGGTCTGCGGCATCGTGGGCGCGCTCGCAATCTCCTCGTTCCCGCTGACGTCCGGGTTCGTGAGCAAATCGATGATCTCGCAGGCCGCGGCCGACGAGCACCTGCTTTACGTCTGGCTCGCTCTTGCGGCGGCGTCGGCGGGCGTCTTCCTGCACGCCGGCATCAAGTTCCCATGGTTCGTTTTCTTCCAGAAGGACTCGGGGCTGCGGCCGCCGGATCCGCCGTGGAACATGCGGCTCGCCATGATTTTCTTCGCCGTGTTGTGCATCGGGCTCGGCGTCGCGCCCGGACCGCTGTACGCGCTGCTGCCGTATCCCATCGATTACGTGCCGTATACCGCCGCGCACGTCGTCACGCAGTTGCAACTGCTGCTGTTTTCGGGCCTCGCGTTCTTCGTCATGCTCGGCCTGCTGCGGCGCACGCTCACGATCACGCTCGACGTGGACTGGCTCTACCGCGTGCCCCTGCCGGCGATCGCACGAGCGCTGTCGCGCTCGTGGGCCACAGCGGCCCGGAGCGTCGGCGCAGCGGTGGTGCCGCGGCTGCGCGATACGGGCGCGCGGTTCTATCGAGAGCATGGTCTGGAGGGCCTCGCCGCTCGCACATCGCCCACCGGCAGCATGGCATTGTGGCTGATGATCATGCTGCTCGCGTATCTGCTCCTCTACTACCTCTGAGCGACCGGACTGTCGCGGTATTTCGGGCAAAACGCCTTCGATCCGCGGTACAGATTCGCCGGTGCGCAATGCGCTGTCGGCATAGCGCTTGCGTAGCGAGAAGCGGACTTCGCTTCACCGCTTCCCTTTCACGAGGTGTCCATGCTGGCCATGAGCTATCGCGGGCCGTACCGCGTCCGCATCGTCGGAAAACCCATACCCGAGATCGAGCACCCCCGCGACGCGATCGTGCGCGTCACGCGCGCCTGCATCTGCGGCTCCGACCTGCACCTCTATCACGGGCTCGTACCCGACACGCGCGTCGGGCAGACCTTCGGACACGAGTTCGTCGGCATCGTGGAGGAGGTCGGCTCGAACGTGCGGAACCTGAAACCCGGCGACCGCGTGCTGGTGCCGTTCAATATCGCGTGCGGCGAGTGCTACTTCTGCCTGAAGGGGCTGTTCGGCAACTGCCACAATTCGAACCCGAATGCGACCGCGGCCGGCGGCATTTTCGGTTATTCCCATACGTGCGGCGGATACGACGGCGGCCAGGCCGAATACGTCCGGGTGCCGTATGCGGACGTAGGCCCGTACAAGATCCCGGACGGGATCGACGACGACAACGCGGCGCTCTGCACCGACGTGTTTCCCACCGGTTACCAGGCGGCGGAGATGGCCGGCGTGAAGCGCGGAGACACCGTGCTCGTATTCGGCGCGGGCCCGGTCGGGCTCTTCGCCGCCAAGAGCGCGTGGTTCATGGGGGCTGCCCGCGTGATGATCGTGGACGAGTACGAATACCGGCTCGATTTCGCACGCAGATTTGCCCATTGCGAGACGCTCAACTTCCGTGAGATCAAGGATCCGGTCTGGTACCTCAAGAAGGAGGCGGACTGGCTCGGCTGGGACTGCGCGATCGACGCCGTCGGCGCGGAAGCCCGCGGGAGCGGCCTGCAGCACCTCACCGGCGTAAAGCTGCCGCTGCAGGCGGGCGCGGCCACCGCCCTCTATTGGGCGATCGACGTCGTCCGCAAAGGCGGCGTGGTGTCGGTCGTCGGAGTGTACGGACCCACGATGAACGCGGTGCCGATCGGCAACGCGCTCAACAAGGGGCTTACGCTGCGTATGAACCAGGCGAGCGTGAAACGCAATCTTCCGCGGTGCATCGAGCACATAGAGGCCGGGCACATCAATCCGAAAGAAGTAATCACGCACCGTATCCCGCTCGAGGAGATCGGCGAGGGCTATCACATCTTTTCGAGCAAGCTCGACGAGTGCATCAAGCCCGTGGTGATTCCGCCGCGGGCGATGGCGTAGGAGGCGCGCAATGGAACAGCTACTCGGCTCATCGTCACAGGACGTTCTGGAGACGCCGGTTCGCGGCGGCCCGCGCATCAGCAGCGCCGACCGGCAGTCGATCGACCTCTCGCGGACGATTCCCGGCTGGGGCTCCGATCTCGACCGGCAGGCTCGCCCCGGTGTGCCGCGCGACAAGGCGCCGGAGATCGGCTCGGAGCTTCTCTATCCGCCGATCGAGCAGCAGCCGCCGCGCGTGAAGATTCACAAATCGACCGAGCACGCGCGCATGACGCCGGTTTTCGGAACGGCGTGTCCGCCGCAGGGCTTGAGCGGCATGCTGCGGGACGCTGCGTATCACTTCAGTGAAGGGCGGCTCGCGCGGTGGCTCACGCTCATGCTGGCCGACCGGGTGAACGTGGTCGAAGGCATCGTCGGGGACCTCGCGCACGGCCACGTTCCGAATCTGGTGAAGGAGACCGGGCTCAGGTCCGAGCTCAGGTACAACCGCGCGAACTTCATGAAGAAGGTTGCGGTGGCCGGCGTGGCGGTGGGGCTGGTGATCCTCTACGCCCGGTCGCGGCGTAGCTAAATCCGCCGCTGCGAAAGAAAAGAACCCGCCTTCCGGCGGGTTCTTTTTGCCTATGCGGGCAGCAGGCTCGCTTCCTTGAGCGTGAGCTGCTCCAGCCAGCTTTTCACGGTGACGAGGTGGCGCTGCTCGTGCAGGTGCGCCTGCTGAAACTGCTGCACCAGCTCGTCGTGGCCCATCTCCTGCGCGAGGCGGATGAGAAGCTCCCAGCCTGCGTTGTCGGTGAGCTCCGCGATGAGCACCGTCTCGACGCACTGCGCGAGCGAGGTGCGCGGATCCGTAATGGTCTGAACGAGGCCCAGCGCCTGCACACCGGTCACGTCCGCGCACGGCGTCATCGCCGTGGGGTCGCCGCCGAGCTGCTCGATCGCGCGACGCACGAGCTCGAAGTGGCGCGCTTCCTCGCCGTGGATCTGCTCGAGCTTCGCGAGCTCGATCACGTCCCTGCCGGCCTGCGCGGCCAGACACTTCATGATGAGCCCTTCGTACAGACGCGTGCCGCCGCGCTCGAACGCGAGCCGCTGGCCGAGCTTGTCCAGCAGCACCTCGGCCCGGTTGCCGGTCAACATCTCCGCGCCCGCTTTGAACACGCCTTTGACCGTGCTCGGCGGCGGCACCGAGCCGATCGGATCGGCTTCCATGATGTACTGGCCGCGGATCGCGGCGAGGGCGCCGACATCGCCTTCGCTCGTGGGCATGCCGCGCTCCGAGCCCTGCAGGAGCTCCTTGCTGTCGCCGGGAGACATCGCGATACCGGTGCGGTTCTTACCGATCCTGACTTCCTTCTTCATGGTCCGTCTCCTCAGAAGTTCACGACTTTGCGGGTGAGCTCCGTGCCGGGGCCCAGCGGTAGCCGGCGGAAACCGACTGCGACGGCGAGCCGTCGGCGCTCACCTGCGCGCGGTAGTCCCGCGACGCCTTGCCCTCCTTGCTCTTCGGCACGTATTGCGTGCCCAGCGCGCGCAGATCGACCTCGTTCGCCAGCACCTTGCGCACGAACTCACGCTGTTCCGCGTACGGAATGGGGTCCGGCATTTCGGGCAGCAGCTCCGCGGCGTCGCGGCCTTCGATGCGCTGAAAGATTTCCATCGCAAGGTTCAGATGACCGAGCTCGTAGTCGAGGAAGCGCTCCCAGATCGCCTTGATGCGGGGGTTGGTCTCCTGCTCGGCGGCACCGCGGTAGTTCCAGACTTCGCACGCTTCGTGCATCACCCATTTTTCGAGCCAGGTCTCGCTCGCGTCGATGATCGACTCGTACTGCGTGACGTGCTGCTCCTCGATCGAGGCGATCTCGGCATAAAGCTGCCGCGCCACCGGGTCGCTGAAGATCGGCCCGATGTTCATGTAATAGTTATGCGTCTGCTGCTCGCCCGCCATGATCGTCAGCGCGTGGAGCTTGGACAGCGGGTGCGCGGCCAGCTTGTCGTACGGCTCGCGCAGATCGTCCATCGGCGCGCGGTGATGCTCGATCGTCGGGCGTCCCGGCAGGATGTCGGTGTAGCTCTGGAGGATGTTGTTCGCGTCCTTGCCTTCCAGCCGGTCGAGCAGCGCCGAATAGCGGTACAGATGGTCGAAATCTTCAAGCAGGCCAAAGCGATACGTCTGGGCGAGGTACTCGTCGGGCTCGCGCTGCGCCACCGCGGCGGTCACTTCGATCGCCACCTGTTCGTAGGCTATCGTCGTCTCGAGCGGCGAATGGTCGGCGCCGATGAGCCAGTTGATCATCGTGTGCTGGTGCTGCTCCGCCCGCCTCACCTGCGCGAGCGGGAGCTGCAGGTCCCGATTCATGCGGGCACACGCATGCGAGAAACGCAGCGCCTCTTCCTCGATGCCGTTCATGAGGATGATGCGGATGCGTGTGTACGTGTCGTCGTCCAGCTTGCTGATCGGCTTCTGCACCAGATCCTTCCAGGTGAAGCGTTGCCGATCGAGGGGACATCCTTTTTCCTGAAAGATATTCGCCATCCGAACCTCGCGTTAAAAAAATAACGCACAGCACGTTCGCTATGCGTTGCCTCTGTCTGCTCGCAAGCTGCGTGCCGCCAGCGGAATAACTGCACGTTCACCGCGCGGCCGGCATATCGGGGCGGTACGCGGCCTGCAGACGGAGCGGCCATGTCGAACGACTCGACTACAGCTGAAGCGGCGGCAGCCGCGCCTGCCGCAGCGCCGGCTTCGGTTTTCCATGACGAGCACGTGCTCGACCTGCTCGCGTACAAGATCCTGCTCACGTGGCTGCGGAATCGCTATGTCGAAAGCTTCTCCTTCACGCTCCACCTCAATGCGCTGACGCAGGAGCAGATGGGGTTGCTCGCCGATGCGATGGTCGCCGCCGCCCGCTCGGACGGCACGTTCGAACGCAGTGAGCGGGAGCACCTGGAGGCCGCGTGGAAGCTCATCGGTGTGAACGAGAGCGCGGCTGCGCTCTTCGCGACGGCACTTCAATCGCCGCGTGCGCTGCACGACATCCTCGATGCGGCCGGCGACGCACAGTCGCGTGCCCTGGTGTACATCGGGTCGCTGCTCGCGATCGAAAAGCGGAGCGTCGTTCACCGCTACTACCTGAGGTATCTGGCGGCGCGCCTCGGCCTGCCCAACGAGCTCGTCTCGGCGCTCGAGCAGCGCTTCGCGAAGTAGCGTCAGGCGCTCTCGGGCGGCGCGGCGGGTTCCTCGGTGAGCGCCTGGAGCCCGCGCTGCACGGCCTCGCTTTCGACGAGCAGGTGCCGCGAGATGTCGCTCAACGTGATCCACCCGATGACATGACCGGCGTCGTTCACCACCGGCAGCCGCCGCACCTGGTGCGCGGCGATGAGATCCATCGCGGTGCGCAGCGAATCGTCTGCGCGGCACGTAAAAAGCATCGTGCTCGCGATCTGCATCACGCTGGTACGCTTGGGATCCCGCCCCTCGGCGACCAGTCGATAGAGGATGTCGCGGTCGGTGACGACGCCGCGCAGCTCCTCGGCCGTGCCCACGGGCAACGCGCTCACGTCGAGCTCGCCCATGAGCTGCGCGGCGTGCTGCACGCTCGACTCGGGCGCAATGAACTCCACACTGCGCACCATCAGGTCCGATACTTTGGTCGCCATTCGCTTACCTCGTGTCGTGTCTCAGCCGGGCGTGAGGTTCCACACCGCAGCGATCAGCGGCACGCCCGTCAGCACCACCAGGATCGAAAGCGGCAGGCCGAGCTTCCAGTAATCGCTGAAGCGATAGCCGCCGGGCCCCATGACCAGCGTATTGCACTGATGCCCGAAGGGCGTGAGGAAGTCGCAGGCCGCGCCCACCGCGACCGCCATCAGGAAAGCATCGGGATTCAGCCCGAGCTGCAGGGCGAGGCTGGCCGCGATAGGCGCAACCATGAGCACGGTCGCGGCGTTGTTCAGGAATGGCGTCACTGCCATCGCGGCCACCAGCACCAGCGCGAGCGCGCCCAGCGGCGGCAGTGCCCCGGCCGCCCCTGACAGCCAGCCCGCGATGAGCTCGCTGCCGCCGGTCGTGCGGATCGCCTCGCTCACCGGGATCAGCGCCCCAAGCAGGATCAATATGGGCCACTCCATCGTTTCGTAGGCTTCGCGCAGCGTCAGCGAGCGCGTGAGCAGCAGCATGACCGCAGCGGCGAAGAAGGCAATTGCGATCGGCAGGACCTCGGTGACCACGAGCACGATGGCCGCGGCCAGAATAATGACCGGAATCCAGCGGTGGCGCGCGCTGCCGAAGCCGATCGAGCGCTCGGCGAGCGGCAGCACGCCGAATTCAGCCAGGACATCCGGCAGCGTGTCGAGCCGCCCCTGCATGACCATGACGTCTCCGGCCTCGAAGCGCATCGAGCGCAGCCGCTGCGTGATGCGCTCGCCGCTGCGACTCACCGCCAGGACGTTGACGTTGTAGCGATCGCCGAAATCGAGGCTCTGGAGCGTTCGTCCGACGAGCCTCGAATCGACGCCGATGACGCCTTCCACCACCCCCACGACGTCGCCGTCGCCGGAGGACTTCTCGTCCTTGCTGCGGTTCGAGAGCTCGAGTCCGCCGCGAACGATCACGCGTTCGAGCGCTTCAGGATCACCTTCGAGGAGCAGCAGGTCGCCCGCCTGGAGCAGGATGTTCGGCGTCGGCTTGTAGCGCCGGTAGCGCTCGCGCACGATGGTCGTCACCGCGAGCTTCCCTTCCGCGAGACTTTCCAGATAGGCCGCGTTGCGACCGACCGCCGAAGAGCCCTCGGGCACGCAAACTTCGACCACGTAATTCTCGATGTTGATCGCCGCTTCGATCGAGGTGCCGCCGCGGCGGGCCTTCGGCAGCAGCACGTACGCAAACGTGAGGTAGAGGAGTCCGACGGCCGCCAGGCCGAGCCCGACCGGGGCATAGTCGAACATCGCGAACGGCTCTCCGAGAATCTCCTCGCGCATACGCGCCACGATCACGTTCGGCGAAGTACCGACGAGCGTGATGAGTCCGCCGAGGAGGGAGCCGAACGCGAGCGGCATCAGGAGCTGTGAAGCGGAGCTGTCCGTGCGCTTGGCCATCTGGAACGCAACGGGCATCAGGATCGCGAGCGCCCCCACGTTCTTGATGATCGTCGAGAGCGCCGTGACGGCGAATACGAGCGTAAACACCTGCGCGCGCGCGGATTTGAGGAACGGCGTGAGCGGGCGCAGCAGCCGCTCGGTCACGCCGGATTTCGCCACGGCTGCGCTCACCAGCAGGGCGGTCGCGACGATCACCACGACGTCGTCAGAGAAGCCCGAGAACGCTTCCTTTGCAGGCACGATGCCCACGAGCACGGACGCGAGCAGGGCGAGCAGCGCGACGACGTCGTAACGCAGACGTCCCCATACGAAAAGCGCCATCATCGTGCCGACGATGGCGAAGGCGAAGGCCTGCTGAAGCGTCATCTGATCTCATGCTTGCGGTGGCCGTTCGCCGATTGCAAGGCGTGTGCCTCTGGCGCGAGACGTTACTGCAATGTGTACAGGTACGCCGCCATGTCGTGCGCGTCGCGCTCGCTCACGCCGAGATTCGGCATCGCGCTGCGGGGATTCACCGCCTGCGGCTCGCGCAGCCACCGCGCCATGTTCTCCGGCGTGTTGGGCAGCATGCCGGCGATGTACTGGCGCAGCGCCATGCGCTCGAGCGGCGGCCCGACCGGGTTCTCGGCGCCGACGACTCCGGGAATCACGTGGCACATCGTGCAGGCGTACTGCGAGAGCGCGCGCTTGCCGCGGCGCGGGTCCGCAGGCGCGCCCGGCGGCGGTTCGGCGCTGAGCGCGGACGCGTTCGAGGGAAGCGCTCGCGCGCGCTCGGCGTACTCCGCGGGCGTCATCATGGCGAGCGCTTCGAGCCCGGCGACCACGGCCCAGAGATCGCTTTCTGCCAGCCGGAACTCCCACGCCGGCATGCCGGTCATCTTGATGCCGTTGCGCACGACCCAGTAGAGCTCGGCCGGTCTGCGCTCGCGCGCGGCGAGCGCGAAATTTTTCGCGAGCGGGGTCAGGCCGAGCGCGAAAGGCTCCGGCGGCACACCGGGCGCGCCATGGCATTGCACGCAGTGCTGGCGATAGAGCACCAGTCCGCGACCGACCTGCCCCGGATCGCCGAGCGGCGGCACCTCGATGCCGCGCGCATGGCGCTGGATCGATTCGCGAAGGCCGATCTGGAGCAACTCGTAGGTCGCCGCGAGGTGCTGGCGCGTCGCGGCGACATCGTAGAACCCGGCGTACAGCACCGCTGCGGCCGTGATGCCCGCGCCGAGCGCGAGCGCGGCGAGGACGAGGAGGACCGAGCTCAGGCGCACGCGCATGTCGTTCTCATCGCAAGGTGTAGAGGTAAGCGACCATATCGCGGGCGTGCGTCGGAGGCACCTGCATGTCGGGCATGCGCGTGAGCGGATCGATGCTGCGGGGCGATTCGATCCAGCGGGCCATGTTCTGCGGCGTGTTCGGCAGCATGCCGCCGACATACGCGCGGCGGGCGATCAGCGTGAGCGGCGGTCCTACGTCGCCGCGCGCCGCCGCGACGCCCGGAATCGTATGGCAGGTGCCGCAGCCGTACTGGCGCAGCAGGAGCCGGCCGTTTTCGCGGTCGCCGGGTGCGTGGGGCGGCGAGGGCGGCGGCGCTTCGCACGCACCGAGCGTCGCTGCGAGCAGTGCTGCCAGCGAGATCCAGCGTGTGCTGCGCCGGGTCACTCGCATGGAGGCAGCCACAGGAATGTCACACCTTCGAAAATCACGGCGACCAGCGCGAGCGCCGCGAGGCCCGCGCTGCTCGACTCGATGAAGCCGCCGTCGGCGCGATGCGTGCGCGGGAGGCGGGCGATGAAGGGCATCAGCGCTGCCGCGGCGATCAGGCTGGAGATGCCGATAACCCACGGGATCGCGGCGACCCACGCCTGCCCGTCGTCGAGAAAGCGGCGCGCGCATGCGAGGCCGGTGTAGCCGTAGATCGCGGCAAAGTGCAGCGCCCAAACCATGATGCCGGCGGAGATCCGCAGCGCCGCGGCGGCGAAGGGTGTGTCGCGCGTGCTCATGCAATCAGCCTTGGGAAGCCGTGCACGAGGAGGAGCCCGGCGAGCGTCTGCGCAACGGTGTAGTGCCAGAAGAGCGCGGTATTGTCGAAGGTCGCCCGGCGCTCCCGATCGAGCTTGCCTGCAATGCCGCGCGCGATGGTGAAAGACGCCATGAGGATCACGATGACTGCGAAGAAGCCGAACAGCGAGACGACCAGCCAGACGGCCGCGCCGTACGCCGATCGGACCGCCGAAACGCCAACACCCAGGTGCCCGGCCAGCTCCGCCGAGAATCCGGCGATCATCAGGGTGACAGCGAGCGCAAGCATCACGCACGCCGCCGTTCTCGCATTGTCGTGAAGCGCGCGTGCGGCATACGCGACGCACGCGCTGCTCGCGAGCAGCGCTGCCGCTGCGATGACCGCATAGGCGGCGGGTGGCATCGAGCGCGCCTCCGCCCACGCTTCCGGCGAAACCGTCCACAGAAAGAGGTACGAGAACGCGGCGCTCGCGAATGTCGAGGCCGACACCAGCACGAGCACGATCATCGCCCACCACGACTGCGACGAAGGACCGGTCATGTACACCGGCAGCCGCAGCCCGCCGCCGACGTCCACCGGCGGATGCGACGGGCCCGGATCGAGCGACCACAGCCAGGCGACGACAGCCGCCGTCGCGATCGCGCCGCAGACGAGCGCCGGCGCGACGAGCTTCACGGTGAGCAGCAGAAAAAAGGCGGCCGTGAACACCGCCGCGATGAAATGCGCCCAGCCGGGGAACGGCATCTGGAGGAGCCATTGCGGCCGCGCTTCGACGGGACTCGTCACGATGGTCTCGCGCCCGCCGGTCGGCGCGCCGGGCAGATAGTAGCGCCCGGCTTCGACGTCCTCTGCGAGGGTTGGGTCGTCCCACAGCGGGTAGCGGCTCTTCACCACCGGTATGCTGCGGTTCGAATAATTGCCGTTCGGGAGCCATTCGAGCGTACCGCTGTTCCAGACGTTGCCGGCGTTTTCCTCGGTGGCAAAGCGGAAGTTCCGCGCAATGTCGACGAGCAGGAGGAGCACGCCGGCTGCGACCAGGTATGCGCCCGCGGTCGAGACCAGGTTCAGGAGGTCCCAGCCGAGTCCGCCCGGATAGGTGTACACGCGCCGCGGCATGCCCGCGAGACCCGTGATGTGCATCGGAAAGAACGCGATGTTCACGCCGGCGAAAACGAGACCGAAGACCCAGCGTCCGAGTCGTTCCGAGAGCGGACGGCGGCTCACGTACGGCATCCAGTAGTACAGCGCGGCGAGCAGCGGTAACACCATGCCGCCGATCAGCACGTAATGGAAATGCGCGACGACGAAATAGGTGTCGTGGACCTGCCAGTCGAACGGCACGACGGCGACCATGACGCCGGTGAGCCCCCCGATCACGAAGACCGCGAGAGCCCCGATGATGAACAGCGTCGGCGTT
>Ga0196977_1000961_pt1 | contig 12287 bp, 7 predicted proteins | sample S3v_1013CmetaG_FD_148634 | JGI IMG/M metagenome (GOLD analysis project Ga0196977, IMG submission 148634) | Soil microbial communities from Anza Borrego desert, Southern California, United States - S3+v_10-13C | ecosystem: Environmental > Terrestrial > Soil > Desert | place: USA: California...
TTATCGCGGTCTGTGCCCGTGCCGGTGGTCGAGTTGCCGTTGGGTGCAACCGAAGATCGAGTTTGCGGAACGATCGATATCGAACGGGCGCTGGCGTCGGGTAAGAAGGTTTTCGATCCGGGATTGCTGGCGCGCGCCAATCGTGGGTTTCTTTACATCGATGAAGTGAACCTGCTGGAGGATCATCTGGTCGATCTTTTGCTCGACGTGGCGGCGACGGGAAGAAATAGAGTCGAGCGCGAGGGGATCTCGATCGAACATCCGGCGAGTTTTGTTTTGATCGGTTCAGGCAATCCGGAGGAAGGCGATCTGCGGCCACAGTTGCTCGATCGTTTTGGATTGCACACGGAAGTGGTTACCGAAAACTACCTGAAGAACCGCGTCGACATCGTCGAGCGCCGCGATGCGTACGATCGCGACGCGGCAGAGTTCTGTGAATCGTTTGCGCCGGAGCAGCAGCAGTTGGCGAAGCGAATCGCGCGAGCGCGTTCCAATTTGCGAAAGGTCAATGTGCCGCGACCGATACTCGAAAAGATCGCGCAGCTGTGTGCGGACCTGCAGGTCGACGGTCATCGTGGAGAACTAACGATTATGCGGGCGTCGCGCGCCTTGGCGGCGTTCGAGGGACGCCGCGCAGTCAATGAGGACGACGTGAGGCGCGTATCGGCGATGTCGTTGCGCCATCGCTTGCGGCGTGATGCGTTGGACGAGACGGCGACGAGCGAACAGATCGCCCAGGCAGTGGATGAAGTTCTTCCGCAAAGTAGAACGACGCCCAAGGCAAGCGATCAAGGAGAAGGGGATCAAAAACCCGATGGTGAAGATCCTTCTTTTGCTCCGCCTAATCCCTCTCCCTCGACCTCGCGCAACGGTGCACGTCCGAACAAGATGGATGGACCATCACCACCCGCGGTTGACAATCGATCGCGCGAGTCGCGTCTTGAAGACCAGTTGCAGCCGAAGGATCGAACGCGGAAGTCGCGTACGAAGACGCGGCGCTCGGCAGGTGCGAAGGCTGCGATGCAACAATTGCGCGGGCGGTACATGCGATCCGTTGAGTTCAAGAATAACGGTGCGAGAGTAGCCGTTGATGCAACGTTGCGGGCGATGGTCGCACAAGCGCGCGCGCCGTTGACACCCGTTTCTGCGAACGCATTGCGTTATAAGTTACTCAAAGACAAGCAGGGGACACTCTTCATCTTTGCGATCGACGCTTCCGGCAGCATGGCCGCTAATCGCATCGCGCGCGCGAAGTCGACGATTCTCAAGCTGCTGCGTAAGTCTTATTTGAATCGCGACAGCGTGGCGATCGTTTCGTTTCACGGGATGACGGCGAATCTCGACTTGCCACCATCGCGAAGTATTCTGCGCGCGCGGCGCGTGCTGGACACGTTGCGCATGGGCGGAAGCACGCCGCTTGGCGCGGGACTCGTCACGACGATCGAACTGATTAAGCTCGTCGGCGATAACTTTGGCGAAACGGTCGTGTTACTGTTCACAGACGGGCGTTCGAATGTTCCGCTGCGTCGCAACGGGGTCAACGTACGCTCTTTGCGTCATCTGAAGATTGAAGCCGAGTTGCGTGAGCTCAACCTCGCATTGCGGAAGACACGCGCGCGCGTGATCGTGGTCGATACGCAGAAAGAGTTTGAGTCGAGTGAAGAGACGCGACGGCTTGCCAAGATACTCCAGGCGCAGTTTGTGAAATTGGCGCCTGTTGTCCGTTAAATCTATCGGAATGGACTCCACCAAACGCGATGCTCGGGTGTTCGAACTCTACGAGCAGTTGCTGGATATCGAACAGCGACTGATTCCTACCGGTCTGCACGTTTTTGGTCGACCGTCTTCGGCGGGCGAACAGGCTGATTTGTTCAGGATGATCGCGTCGTTTGATCGTCCGGAACATGGTGTTCGCGCGTTGCCGGCGGAACTGCTCGACGACGCAATAGGCGAGTTTGTGTCTCGGGGCGCCAAAGCAGCCACTGAACTCGTGCAACGGCATGGCCTCGAGGAGGAAATCGCAAGATCGCTTTTCGCTTTGCTCGAAAACGTTCGCACAAAACTTCAAACCAATACTGAGATCGATTCGCTTGTGCGGGCGTTGCGGGGCGAGTTTATTGAACCCGGCCCCGGCGCGGACATCATTCAGAATCCCGACGTTTTACCGACCGGCAGAAACACCCACGCGATCAATCCTTACTCAGTGCCTTCTGCGGTAGCGTTTGCTCGCAGCGAGCTCGTTGCCACCAGTCTCCTCGAACGTTATCGCAGCGAGAACGGGCGCTATCCCGAAGCGATGGCCCTCGTGCTGTGGGGCTTGGACAACATCAAGACGCAGGGCGAAGGCGTGGCGCAGGCGCTATGGCTCCTCGGCGTGCGCCCGGTGCGCGATGCCTTGAATAGGACCACGAGCGTTGCGGCTATGTCGTTGGAAGAGTTGGGACGGCCGCGCATTGATATCGTCATGACCGTTTCCGGAATCTTTCGCGACCTCTTTAGTCCGACGGTCCAACTGCTCGACAAAGCAGTGCGCCTGGTGGCCCAACTCGACGAACCGCCCGAGTCGAATTACGTGCGGAAGCATGTAATGGAACAGATCGAGCAGGATGCGTGCACGCTCGATGAAGCTGCGGTGCGTGTGTTTTCCAACGCGCCCGGTAATTACGGCACCAACGTCAATTTCATGGTGATGGATTCGCAGTGGGAACGCGAAGAGACGCTCGGCGATCTCTTTGTGACGCGAAAGTGTTTCGCTTACGGCCGCGACTCGCAGGGTCGCGCGATCGAGGGCAGGGAAGCGCGGCTCGCGATGGACCATGCTTTGTCGCGCGTCGAAGCGACGTATCAGAACATCGACACGTTTGAGATTGGTCTTACGGACGTGGACCACTATTTTGAGTACCTCGGCGGTGTGTCGAAGGCGGTCGAAAAACGCGCGCGCGCGAAGCCGGCGATCTACTTGTCTGACAGTTTGTCGCGCGAAGTGAAGATCCGTTCGCTGGAAGAGACGGTGCGTCTGGAAACCCGCACGAAGACGTTGAATCCGAAGTGGTACGAGGGAATGCTCAAGCACGGCTTCCGCGGCGTTGCCGAGATCGAGAACCACGTTTCCAATACGTTTGGTTGGAGCGCGACGGCCGACGCCGTCGACGACTGGATTTATACAGAAGTGGCGAACACGTTTCTGTTTGACGAGTCGATGCTGGAGCGTTTGCGCGATCTGAATCCGCACTCTGCGCACGCGCTCGCGCAGCGTTTGCTGGAAGCGAACGGCCGCGGTTATTGGGACGCGGACACGGAGGCGCTTGCGAAGCTGCGCGACATCAGCCGCAGTCTGGAAGATCAGTTGGAAGGCGTTGCATGAACATCACGGTTTTGTATGTGGGTTCGAGTTTGTTGGCGCCGCTTAAGAATGGGGAGCGCGAAATTAATCGCGCCTACGGTTTGGGCTTGCGGGTCGCGGCTTACAACTTCGGCTCGCCGCTGAGTGACGGTGACTGGGTTGACGTCGAACGCGATCTGGCGAAAGCGAATGTTGTTTATGTCATTCACGTGATGGATGGCGAGAACGCGTCGCGACTAATCAAGGCGCTTGAAGCGCGAAGACACGACGCTGTGGTCGTGATCAACTGCATGCCCGAGTTGATGCGGCACACGCGGATGGGGCGCTTGGACGTGAGCCGGCTGAAATCGGTGAGCGCCTGGTTTCGAAAACCAGGCGGAAGGGATAAAAAGGTCAACCACGGGAAGTACCTTAGACTTGTAGATCGGCTACCACAAATACTTAAATTCCTTCCTACAGCCGGTGCTCTTACGGACGCGAAACACTATCTATATCTCTTCTGCTACTTCCTCCAGCCGACACCGGCGAACATCCAGTCGATGCTGCTTTACTCGCTAAAGCATTACGTTCGCGACGCTCGATTGAAATCTGTAAGGCTCGAAGCGCCGCAGCAAGTGCCGTCGGTGGCAATCTATCACCCCGACACACAGAAGCTCTTCGAGAGTTTTGAAGCTTACGAAAAGTGGTACACGGCGAAGAAGAAACAACCGCTTGACCCGAAATCAACCATCGGGTTGCTGTTGATGCGGCCACAAGTCATCAGCAAAACTACCAAACACTACGACACCTTAATCAAGTCGATCGAAGCCGAAGGTCTCAGCGTCATCCCTGCCATTGCGACGCTCATGGATAACCGCGAGGCCGTATCCCGGTTCTTCATCCATGAAAGCGACGCTCGCGTCAGTCAGATAATATCCCTCACCGGGTTTAGTTTTGTCGGCGGCCCGGCCATGAACGACAGCGCGGCGGCTTCCGAGTTTCTCAAGAAGCTGAATCTTCCGTATCGCTCTGCTGTCAGCCTCGACACACAAACCATCGAAGCGTGGACTGACTCAGCCACCGGTCTCAATCCCATCCAAGCCGGCATGCAGATAGCCATTCCCGAGATCGACGGCGCGACGGAGCCATTCATTTATGGAGGCATTCCCAGCCGCGGACAAGAACCCGTGGCGCTCGAAGACCGCTGTACGCGGTTCGCGCGTCGTGTGAAGCGCTGGCATAGCCTGCAAACCGCACCGCGCGATCGAGTCAAACTCGCGATCGTCCTGTTCTGCTTTCCGCCGAGCAAGGGCAACATTGGCACCGCCGCGGACCTCGACGTGTTTCCCGGCATCTACGACCTGCTGATCCGCTTGCGCGACGAAGGTTATCGAGTTGAAGTGCCGCAGGACGCCGGCGACCTGCGAGAGCGTTTACTCGGTGGCAACTCCGAAGAGTTTGGCGCGACCGCAAACGTGGCTTACCGGATGAGCGCTGATGAATATAGGCGTCACTGCCCGTATGTTAAAGAGGTGGAAAAGGATTGGGGCGCCGTGCCGAGTCACATAAAGATCGAGGGTCTCAGCCTTGGGAATATTTTCATCGGCGTGCAACCAACGTTCGGCTACGAAGGCGATCCGATGCGGCTGATGATGGCGCGTAGTGGATCGCCGCATCACGGCTTCATGGGCTTTTATACCTACTTGTCGAAAGTCCTGAACGCCGATGGCGTCATTCACTTTGGCACTCACGGCTCGCTCGAGTTCATGCCCGGCAAGCAGATTGGACTCTCCGGCGAGTGCTGGCCGGATCGGCTTATCCACGAACTGCCGAACTTCTACGTCTACAGCGTCAACAATCCTTCCGAAGGCTCGATCGCCAAACGCCGCTCGTACGCGGAGTTGATCTCCTATCTCACGCCGCCGATCGAAAACGCAGGCCTGTACAAAGAGTTTGCGAGTCTAAAGGAGTTGGTGATGGCTTACCGCGAGTCGCGCTCAGAGGCCGAACGTGCGCGGCTGTTTGAGTCGATCGCTCAGCTATCCGTGGAACTTCACCTGAACTAGCCCTCGAAACTGATCCTTATCCACTCGATGCCGGAACGCCTCGACGCCGTCAATCAACACGACGGGAATGTCGAACTGATATTTTCTGAGTAGCTCGTCATCAGATTCGATGTTGACCTCTTCGAGGGTGAAGCGATCGATGCAGCCCGCAGTCTCAATGGCGAGCTTGGCGTCGTCGCAGAGATGACAGCCGGGGCGTGAATAAACAATTACATGAGGTTTGGTCAACGAACAACTCCTCGCGTTGGGCGTTATCGCCCGAATTGGGCGTAAAATTTCTTGCCAGCTAATCGCGAAACAGGTATAAATGTCACGCCGACCACATTATATTGTTTTTGATTAGGCGCGGCGCTCTTCATGTTTAAGCAAATAACTTGCTTTTCTGCGCAGAGAGTAATCCCTGTAAGACGGGGACTTGTATACTCGGCTCTCTGCTAGCTTTGTCGAAGTGTACCCACGGAAGTTCGCAACGCCCACAAAGGATGAAGTGACGGAGGTTTCGACTTGGATAGTCAAGCCGATCAAATATCCGCTCGACCAGGCGCACTAAACGTGCCGGCTCCGGCTAATGTTCGTGCCGCAGCGCCGGCGAAGCCGGACACAGTCGAGACGACTTCTGCTGATCCTCCAGTGAACAAGATGCGCCGCCGCATCGTCTGGGCGACGGTCGCCGGTTCGCTGATCACTTTCTTTCTGATGTTCGTGCGGTTCTTCCTGCCGCGTTCAATTCTCGAACCGTCCAGCATCTTTCGCATCGGATCGCCGAACGACTACGCGCTCGGCGTCGATACCAAGTGGCAGCAACAGTATCGCATCTGGGTGACGAGGACGTCCGACCGGCTCTTTGTAATCTACGCGCGGTGCACGCATCTCGGCTGCACGCCCGACTGGAAAGCCAGCGAGAACAAGTTCAAGTGCCCTTGCCACGGAAGTGGTTACGACAGCGAAGGGATCAACTTCGAAGGCCCGGCGCCGCGGCCGATGGACCGTGCGAAGGTAACGCTCGATGCGGAAGGGCAGATCGTGGTGGACGTCGGCACGCTTTACGAGTGGCCAAAGGGTGGAACGAACGAGTTTGAAGACGACGGCGCTTTTATCAGGGTGTAAGCCACGAATTAACATAGATGGACGATCCCAAAGAGACAAAACAACTGACGGCCGGCGACGAAACGGACAACAAGGGTCTCGTCACGCGAGTTAAAGAGGGCACGAGTGCGCTCAAAGACCGCGCGATGGACGAGGCGAAGGAATACAAGGATCCGCAGGAGACGCAGCTTTGGAAATCGATCTTTCGTGTCTCGCACGACCGCTCGGATCCGCGAAACCGTTCGCTGGCAATTCTTTCAAACGTCTTCCTCCACCTGCACCCGGCGAAGATCAATCGCGACGCGGTGCGGTATCCGTTCACTTGGGGCATGGGCGGCATCACGTTCTATCTCTTTATTGTGCTGACGTTTACGGGTGTGTTGTTAATGTTTTACTACCACCCGACCAAGGCCGACGCTTTTCGCGACATTCTCTATCTCGAACACGACGTGCCCTTTGGCAAACTCCTGCGCAACATGCATCGCTGGGCCGCGCACCTGATGGTGATCACGACCTGGCTACACATGTTTCGCGTCGTGTTGACGGGATCGTACAAGCGGCCGCGCGAATTTAACTGGTGTGTGGGCGTGGTGTTGCTGGTGTTGACGCTGCTGCTTTCGTTTACGGGTTACCTGTTGCCGGACGATCAGCTTGGTTTCTGGGCGGTGACCGTCGGCACAAACATGGCGCGCGCGACACCGATGCTCGGGCATGAAGGTCCTTTTGGCGCGCAGCTCGGATTGACTGCTTACAACGACGTGCGATTTGGGTTACTGGGCGGCTCGATCGTGGATTCGAACGCCTTGCTGCGGTCGTATATTTGGCACTGCATCGGCATCCCGCTCGTGGCGTCGATATTTATGGCCGTGCACTTCTGGCGCATACGCAAAGACGGCGGCATCTCGGGCCCGGCGCCTGTCGTGCTCGAATCCGAAATGAAGGCCGTGAAGAAGAAATGATGCGAAGATTCATTAATAAATGGACAGTTCTCATCGTTCTCCTGCTGATCGTTGGCCTTTGGGCGATTAACGTTCATGACTGGCATCAGCTTTGGGTGATCTCGTCGACTCCCGATAACATTCCGATCGTCGCGATGCTTCTGCTCGTGCCGTTCTTCACGTGGATGGGCGTCAAGCAGGCCGTTGCGAACGATCGACTGATCGAGTCGTTGGAGGCGGATCCCAAGCTCGCCAAAACGCATCATCGTAAAGTTGAACCGTGGCGGCCGGGTTGGGCACGGGAACTCCACGTCTGGCCCTATCTCGTGCGCGTCGAATTTTTGGCCACCGTTATTGTTACGGTGGTTCTTTTTATTTGGTCCATCACACTCAACGCGCCGCTCGAAGAACCCGCCAATCCAAACCTGACGATGAACCCGTCGAAAGCACCGTGGTACTTCCTCGGTTTGCAGGAGATGCTGGTTTACTTCGACCCATGGATCGCGGGCGTGGTGATGCCGTCGATCATCATGGTCGGATTGATGGCCTTTCCATACGTCGATTCGAATCCGCTCGGTAACGGCTATTACACATTGCGCCAGCGGCGTTTCGCGCTCTGGATGTTTGGCGCGGGATTTTTACAGTGGATCTTGTTGATCGTGATCGGCACGTTTATTCGTGGTCCGGGCTGGATCTGGTTCTGGCCGGGACAGACGTGGGACCACAACGCGGTGGTGTTCGATAAGAACGTCGACCTGCACGACATGATCGCTACGAGCAGGTTCGGCAAGACACTGGGTCTCGGTTTCCTGGCCCACGATCCGTTCAAGTTCTTGTTTGGTTTGATCGTCGTCACCGGCTTTTACATTGTCGGCGGACTCTTCTTTCACTGGTTGATGACGGTTGACTTCAAGAAAATTTCTTTTCGGCCGCTGCGGCTGTTTCCGAAGAATGAGTTTGAACAAAGGATTCTTCAACGAACAAGTATCTTGCAGTACCTGACGTTCCAATTCTTCGCGGTCAGCGTGTTGCTCGCGTTGCCGGTGAAACTGATTTTGCGCTTAGCGTTGACGATTAAGTACGTGTGGGTGACTCCCTGGTTTAACATCTGAGAAGGGCTCAACATTGAGCACGCGGAGGGACGATCATAGTGGCTGATTCTCCAGCACCAGGCGAATCATTGATTAGAAGGGAACCGGAGTTACCGGCGAACGATCCTATTGCCAGCCGCTCGACCAGCGGATGGATGCTCGTTAGCGCGCTTTTGATGACGATCTCGATCGCCTGGGCGCTTTACGACGAAGCATTCGGGCAGCGCCCGTGGAAGGGAATGCAACAGGAGTTCGTCGCCCGTTACTCGCGCTACCTCGACAGCATCAAGGCCAACGCCGGCAAATCGGAAACAGAGATCAAGGAGAGTCCTGAGTATCAGCAGCTCGACGCTGAGTACCAGGCAGCCGAAGATCAGGTCAAAGATCAAGTAAAACAGATCGACGCGGAAGTCGCTCAGGTCCAGAGAAAGCTCGACGCGGTAACCGATCCGTTTCAGAACCAGCGCGGGCGTCTCACCGTCATCAATTACAACGTAGAAACCGCGCACAGCGACAGCGCGAAAAAGCGTTATCGCGATCAGGCGGAAGCAAAGAGGCAGGAAATGATCGAAGTTGACCTTCCGTCTGATGACGGAAGCTCGACGAAGACCGAGCGGATGAATTACGGCGAGCTCGAGAAGTTGTACGACCAACTGCGCGAGACAAAAGCCAAGCGATTAGGCGATAAAGCGGAACTGCTCAAAACGCCGACCGAGTTAAGAAAGAAACGCGACGATTATTTAAGAAACCAACTGCTCAGTCTGCCGCCCGCGGCGATCGACGGTCTCAAGGCCAAGATGGCCAACTACGATTACTCGATCCTGGGCCATCAGATCAGCGTCAACGCTTACAACATCGTCGATCGTTGTGAAGTCTGTCACGCCGGCATCAGAGAACCACTGGAATTGACGCCCGCGAGTCTCGCGCCCGACAAGCCCGGCGGCCAACCGGACGATCTGGCGCGCGCGTTCGTCAGCCATCCGAACAAAGAGATTTTCGCGAATCACAATCCGGAGAAGTTCGGCTGTGCAAGTTGTCACTGGGGCAATGGTCGGGCGACCACGAGCGATACGAAAGGCCACGGACGGCATCGTTTCTGGCTGTGGCCCATGTTTGAGAAAGAGAACACGCAGGCCGGTTGTCAGCAGTGTCACGCGCGCGATCGCGTCACCGACGGTGCCGCGACGTTGAACCTCGGGCGCGATCTTTTCTCACAGCGCGGTTGTCAGGGTTGTCACCGTTACGAAGGTTTCGATCGTGAAAGCGACACGCTCGCCGCCGCCCGGTCGCAGATCGCGCAGCTCGACGATCAGATGACGGCAAACGAGAAACAAATTCGTGCCGACACGCAGCGTTCGGGTGAAGTTGAAAGCAACGAAGAAGCGCAACGCTTGTTGGCCCATGCCGACAGTCTTCGAGTCACAAACAGTTTGCTGGCAGCGCGCAAGGATCAGCTCAACCTGCAAACGAAGTACTTGATGCAGGACCAGAAGAAGGTTGGTCCAAACCTGAAAGACGTCCGCGTTAAGTTGCGCAAAGAGTGGGTGCCGCATTGGCTCGAGAATCCGCAGGCATTTCGTCCCGGCACCAAGATGCCGACTTTCTGGCGCTTCGCCGAGCCGCTTGAAGGCACGCATGGAGAGATGCGTGACAAGGACGGACCACAGCAGATCCAGGCGATCGCTGCGTACCTCTGGCAGGACAGTTTCGATATCAAACTGCCCGAGCAGCAACGCGGCGACGCCAACCACGGCAAACAACTTTTCGAAACACGCGGCTGTTTGGCCTGTCACTCGATCGGTGAAGGCGACAGCAAGATGGGCGGTGATTTCGCCGCGAACCTGCAGCGTGTCGGCGAAAAAGCAAATTTCGATTACATCGTCCGCTGGATTCACAATCCACGCGAACGCGTCGCTCCTTATTGTCCGAAAGAGAAGCGCGACCTGACGCACGAAGACTACGCGAAGAAAGGTCTGCCGTTCGTTTTCGACACTGGACTGCATTCACGCTGCCCGAATGACGGCGCGGAATTGCAGGTGCAGAACATGACGGTAATGCCAAACTTCCGTCTGTCCGAACAGGATTCGCGCGACATCGCCACGTTTCTATTCTCGCTTTCATCGCCGCCGAGCTACGAGTCCGCGGCGTTCATGGACGATTCAGCCTTGAAAGAGAAGGGCCGGCTGCTCATTAAGCAGTATGGCTGCGCCGGTTGCCATGAGATTCGCGGTTTTGAGGACGAACAGCGCATCGGTAAGGAATTGACAGTTGAAGGCGCTACGCCGATCGAACGTCTTGATTTCGCGCTCCAGACGCATAACGCGGAAGACGGATTCGAGCCGCTGGAAGCGTTCCGGAAGGAACGAGAAGAGCGGAAGTCGGAAGAAAAGCCGTGGTACAACCACAAAGGCTTCTTCGAACACAAGATCACGCAACCGTCAATTTACGATGTAGGCAAGGAGAAGGATCCGAAGGATAAGTTGCGCATGCCGCAGCCTTATCTCACGCCGGAGTGGCGCGTTGCGCTGACGACGTTCCTGCTTGGCAGCGTCGGCATTGAAGGCGCGAACGTGCCGAGTACGCTCTTCTACAATCCGCAGGATCAGCGGCGGCAGGACATTCAAAACGGCTGGTGGGTGATCAAGAAGTACAACTGTCAGGGTTGTCACCAGCTTCAGGTCGGACAGCGCTCGGTGGTCCAGGAGCTCGCGTTCTATCAAACGCCGGAAGGCAAGGATTTGCTGCCGCCGCGTTTGACGAGTGAAGGTGCGCGTGTCGATCCGGCATGGCTGTTGAAGTTCTTGCACGATCCCTCGTTAAGTGGTGAAAAGACGCCGGAACAGACGCGACAGATCAGCGCCCTGATTGGATCGCCGGCTGCTAACGCGCAGCCGTCACCTGTAGCGAATGCGACGGCCAGTCCAACGCCCGCTAATCAGGCGGCGAAGTTGCCGCCGCAGCCGGGTCTCGACCGCAATGGCGTGCGTCCGTACTTGCAGTTCCGCATGCCGACGTTCAACTTCTCGCCGAATGAGTTGCAGGTTCTGGTGCGGTTCTTTATGGCGATGTCGGGACAGAATGATCCGTACATTAAGGAACCGTTGCAGCCGCTAACCGCGGACGAGCGGCTCACGGCGCGGCAGATGTTTACTTCCGGAACGCCGTGCCTGAAGTGTCATATCACGGGCGATCCGGAGCACGATTCGAAGGCCATCGCGCCCAACTTCCTATTGGCGAGCGAGCGTTTGAAACCGGAATGGACGTTCCGGTGGCTGCTCGATCCGGCACAGATCAGCCCGGGAACCGCGATGCCCTCGGGACTGTTTCGAAAGGAAGGCGAGCGGTGGGTGGTTAATCTGCCGAACCCGCCGGAGAGCGCGAATGCCTATCACGACGATCACGCGTGGTTGCTGGTGCGTTACATGTTTCTGATGAATCCGGCCGAGCAGCAGGCGTTGCTGTCGACGAGTCCGGCTGCAACGGCTGGTCCGGTCGTGCAGAATCATGCGCGCGCAAAAAGGCGCAAACGAACAGGTTTTCATCATCGACGCAATCAGTCACCAGCCGCAGTCGGCCGTAGCGCCGCGCGGGCGTTGGTTGAAAGCCGCTGATAAAGCGGATACAGTTATCGCGCAAGTATCTTAGTTTGGAGGAATTGCTCAATGAATAAGCAGACAAAGGTCTGGCTTGTGTTAACGATTGCTCTGTCGCTCGTGCTTGCGGTTGCATGCGGCGGCGGAGGGACTAATTCGACGAACCCGCCGGCCAACAGTGAAGGAACCAG
>Ga0196977_1000962_pt1 | contig 12285 bp, 11 predicted proteins | sample S3v_1013CmetaG_FD_148634 | JGI IMG/M metagenome (GOLD analysis project Ga0196977, IMG submission 148634) | Soil microbial communities from Anza Borrego desert, Southern California, United States - S3+v_10-13C | ecosystem: Environmental > Terrestrial > Soil > Desert | place: USA: California...
ATCCCCGTCAGCCAGGCCAGCGCTTCGATCCACAAAAAGCGCGTATGCGCCATTTGCCTGAGGAAGATCAGGCGGTAAATGCCCACGACGTGAAATCCAAAAACGGAGATCGCCAGCAAAGGATGATACAAGGATAGCAGGAACGCGAACACCGCATCCGCAAAGCAAGCCGCGACGATATTGAACGGCTTCGAAACGCTCCTGACGCCGTGAACGACCAGGAAATAGCAGGGTATGCAAACGATCCCCGCGATCCTGAGCTGATCCATGAAGATCAACGCCAGCGCAGCGATGATCCCGGCAAGACCGATGTAGGCGGGGAGGTTGTGAATTTTTTTCATGGCTGAGGCAAAGCGACACGGAAGAGCGATCGCTCTTCAGCTACGAAGATAATGGTGCGGCGGACTTCGGCGGGAATAAATTTTCGTGATCGCGATTTCGCGGCGAAATCCAAGGCGGAGTCAGGCGCCCTTGTACTCGTCCGAGCTTACCACGCTCACAAAATATTTCTGCAAAAACACCAATCCGTCTTTCTGCGGATCATCGATCGCATCGAAATATTCCTGCAGGTAATCGTGCGCGGCGGCCTGTGCGGTGGATGCGGCTGCTTCCGGGGCTTCCGGCTTCCGCAGCAGGCGCACACCCGCTTTTCGCACCGCTTCGATCCAGGCGGTTTCACGCTGCGAATTTTTCTCGATCGGGATCGGTTCCTTGCCGAAGTCGAGGCGCTCGTGCAGCGTTTCGAAATCTTCGTCCTGCGCCTGCTCGCCGTACCAGGCGAGATCGAGGAAACCTCCGCCCTCTTCCTGCTCCTGCGACGACCAGTTGAGCGTGATGATGTACAGCTCGTGCCATTCATCGATCACCCACAGCGAAGCGGTGCCGCCATCAAAGGAAACGGATCCGTTCACCACCGTCAGTTTTCCGGGAAGGCTCATCAGTGAAAAAATTAGTTGTTATCCCTTCGGGAAAGTAAAGCAGAACGAATGACGACACGAATATCGAATGTTCGTTATTTGATTTAGTGTCCTGAAGAGTGCAACGAAATCATTCGCCGCTGCCGTACAGCGATTCGATCAGCCCTTCGTTCTCTTTCGTCACCACCTTGCGCTTCAGGCTCAGCTTCGGCGTCATCTGCCCGCCCTCGATCGTCCAGGGATTGGCCAGCAGCGCGAACTTTTTCACGCTCTCGTATTGCGCGAGCTTTTTGTTCACCTCGTCCACTTCTTCTTTCAGGCGGCGCAGCACTTCGGGGTGCTTCACCATCTCGTCCTTGCTGCCGAACTTCAGTCCTTTGCGCGCGCCCCATTCGGCGAGAAAATCGAAGGAAGGCACGATGAGCGCGGCGGGGAATTTCCTGTTCTCGCCGATCACCATCACCTGCTCGATGAAGCGCGACTCTTTCAACTTATTTTCGATGAGCTGCGGCGCGATGTATTTTCCGCCGGAAGTTTTGAAGAGCTCCTTTTTGCGGTCGGTAATTTTCAGGAAACGGTTATTCACCATCTCGCCGATGTCGCCCGTATGGAACCAGCCTTCCGAATCGATCACTTCGGCGGTAGCGTCGGGGCGCTTGTAGTAGCCGAGCATGACGTTCGGCCCTTTGACGAGGATTTCGCCGTCGGGCGCGATCTTCACCTGCACCTCGTCGATCAGCAAGCCCACGCTGCCGATGCACATCTCGTCTTCAGGAATGTGATTGACGGCGATGAGCGGCGAAGTTTCCGTCAGCCCGTAGCCTTCGAGCACGGGAATACCTGCGGCGCGGAAGACGCGGGCAAGGCGGGGCTGCAGGGCGGCGCCGCCGGAAACGACCGCTTTGATATTTCCCCCGAGGCCTTCGCGCCATTTGCTGAACACCAGCTTGCGCGCGATCTTCAGCTGGAAGTTGTACCACCAGCCGTGATTTTTCTCGCCGTCGTATTTCAGTCCCAGCTCGAGCGCCCAGAAGAACAGCCAGCGTTTGATGCCTTTCAGCGCCTGTCCTTTGCCGACGATGCGGTCGTATACTTTTTCGAGCAGGCGCGGCACGCAGGTGAAAATATCCGGCTTCACCTCGCGGATGTTGTCGCCGATCGTCTCCAGGCTTTCCGCGTAATACACGGAAGTGCCGAGGTACAAATACATGTACACTTTCATGCGCTCGTACGAGTGGTTGAGCGGCAGGAAGCTCAGCGCGCGGCTCTGGCTGCCGGCAGGCGTGAGGTTGCGCGCGGCGTAGAAATTGCTGATGATGTTGTTGTGCGAAAGCATCACGCCCTTCGGATTGCCGGTGGTTCCTGAAGTGTAGAGGATCGTGGCCATGTCGCCCGGCTTGATGTTGTCGGTGATCGCCTTGATCTTCGCCTTGTCGCAGTTCTTGCGGCCGGCTTCCAGCACTTCGTTCCAGCTGTGCAGCCCCGGCGCGGGATCGATGCAGTACAGGCCTTTCATGCTCGTCAACCCTTGCGCGGCGTTCTGCACTTTATCGTACAGGTCTTTGCTCGAGACGAAGGTGAATTTCACTTCCGCGTCGTTGAGAATAAAACGCAGGTCGTTCTCGCTGATGGTCGGGTACACGGGCACGAGGATGCCGCCCGCCAGCTGCGTGCCGAAGTCCACGAAGTTCCATTCGGGCCGGTTGTTGGCGATGAGCGCCACGCGGTCGCCCGGCTGCAGGCCGAGCTGCACCAGCCCGCAGGCCAGCGCTTCCGCGTGCTCGGTGAATTGCTCCAGGCTGAACTTGATCCATTCCCCTTTCACTTTCCCGGCGAGCACGTCGGGCTTGTTGCCGTATTTCTCCTTGTAGTACGGCAGAATGTCGAACAGGCGTGTGACTTCCATAAGAAAACAGGTATTAGACTGCTTATAAATATATTGATTTTACGCAGAGGAGGGTTTTATGTTTCTTTGTGAGCCGTTCGCTGCACTGTGCACGCAGCGAACCGGCGCAAAGAAATTTCAGCAACGCTACTATGACCATCGATCTCCGCAGCGACACCGTTACACGCCCCACCAAAGCCATGCTCCAGGCCATGCTGAGCGCCGAGCTGGGCGACGACGTTTTCAATGAAGACCCGACCGTGCTGGCCCTCGAGGAAAAAACCGCGAAGCTGTTCGGCCACGAAGCGGGCTTGTTCTGCCCCTCGGGCACGATGACGAACCAGATCGCGATCAAGGTGCACACGCAGCCGGGCGACGAGGTGCTCTGCGATGCGAGCGCGCACATCTACAATTACGAAGGCGGCGGCATCGGCTTCAACTCGGGCGCGCAGGCGAAATTAATTCCCGGCGATCGCGGGCGGATCAGCGCGCAGCAGGTGGAGGAAAACATCAACCCCACGTTCGACTGGCTGACGCGCACGCGCCTGGTGAGCGTGGAGAACACGGCCAACCGCGCGGGCGGCAGCTGGTACACGCTGGAGCAGATGGAAAGCATCGCAGATGTTTGTCGAAAGCACGACCTGCGTTATCACCTCGACGGCGCGCGCATCTTCAACGCGCTGGTGGAAACGGGCGACAGCGGGTCGAGCGTGGGAAAATTATTCGATTCGGTTTCGGTGTGCCTTTCGAAGGGCCTGGGCGCGCCGGCGGGCTCGGTGCTGCTGGGCGGGAAAGAATTTGTGCGGCAGGCGCGGCGCGTGCGCAAGGTGCTGGGCGGCGGCATGCGGCAGGCGGGCATCTTGGCGGCCGCGGGAATTTATGCGCTGGACCATCACGTGGAGCGGCTGAAAGACGATCATCGCCGCGCGAAACAGCTGGGCGAAACTATCCGGGCATTGCCTTACGTGGAAAATTTGCTGCCGGTGGAGACGAACATTTTGATCTTCACGCTCAATGAAAAAATGAAGAGCGAGGATTTCGTGCGGCAGCTGAATGAGAACGGTGTAAAAGCCGTCGGTTTCGGGAAGCAGACGATCCGCTTCGTGACGCACCTGGATTTTACGGATGAGATGCTGGAACGGACGGTGGAGGTGCTGAGGAGGATCAAGTGATGCGTTTTATAGTTTTTTGAACCAGTCATCGCGAACGAAGCCGCCTTCGGCGGCGCAGTGAAGCGATCTCTTTCAGCGAGCGCCGTAACGCAGTGAAGGCGGGCCTGAATTCAATGGCTCGCTCCGCAGCGGGTACTTAATGCGAGTACGCCGCCAACTCATCTCTGCTCCACATCCGGCAGCGCGTCGATCCGCTCCACTTTGAGCTCGACCGGCTTCCCTTCCTCCCGCGCATAGATCACGAAACCCTTGCTCAGATCGGCAGTCTCGTTCGCCGCAGGAATATTCTTTCCTGCCGGTCGCTTGCGGATGCGCAATTGGAAAAGCCCCTGCGCCTCGGGCTTGAACTCTTTCAAATAGCTCCACTGCACGTCCTCCTTCGACATTTCCATCTGCACGAGGTAAAAATCGTAGCTCAGCTTTTTGTTGCCGGCGATGGTTTTTACCGAGTCGATGATGAAGGCTTGCGCGCTGCGCTTTTCGAAGTTGGCGAGGTAATTTTCTTCCAGCAGCTTTTTGGAGGCGGTGACCTCGCGCGTGCTCGTGGCTTTCACCAGGCGCATTTGCTGGGCGCCGAGCGAGAGCGAGAGAAGACTGAGAAGAAGCGACAGGGAGAGGCGCATGGTTGACGAAAGATACAATTTTCAGGCCATGAACGGGCGTACGGGGACGTTCTTTTTCCTTCTTCGCCTCGGCGAATTATTCGTTTCACGGCGGATAAAAGTATCCGCGTAACTTTGCGCGCAAATGACCAAACATTTTTACAACGGCCTGAAGCTCGGCATCCTCGGGGGCGGACAGCTCGGGCGCATGCTCATCCAGGAAGCGATCAACTACAACGTGCACGTTTCCATTCTCGATCCCGATCCGCAGGCGCCGTGCAAGGACATCGCGAACAGCTTTTCCGTCGGCCGCCTCAGCGATTTCGATCACGTATACGACTTCGGAAGAACCTGCGACCTGCTCACCATCGAGATCGAGCACGTGAACGTGGAAGCGCTGGAGCGCCTGGAAAAGCAAGGCATTCCCGTTTACCCGCAGCCGCACATCCTGCGCATGATCCAGGACAAAGGCTTGCAGAAAACATTTTACAAAGAGCATCACATTCCCACCGCGGAATTTTTTCTCGTCGAGAATAAAAAAGAGATCTCCGCGCACGCCGCGCAATTCCCCTTCATGCAGAAGCTGCGCAAAGGCGGCTACGACGGCCGCGGCGTGAGCAGGCTCGATGATCCGAACGATCTCGAGCAGGCCTTCGACGCGCCCAGCGTGCTGGAGAAATTCGTGGATTTCGCGAAAGAGATTTCCGTGATCGTCTCGCGCAACCCGCAGGGCGAGACGAAAAGTTTCCCCGTCGTGGAATTGGAATTCAACCCCGAAGCGAACCTGGTCGAATTTCTTTTTTCGCCTGCGGATATTCCGCCTGCCGCCGAAGAAGAAGCGCAGCGCATTGCCCGCACGATCGCGGAGAAGCTCGGCATCGTCGGCCTGCTCGCGGTGGAAATGTTCTTGACGAAAGACGGCAAAGTGCTCGTGAACGAGATCGCGCCGCGGCCGCATAACAGCGGGCACCAGAGCATCGAAGGCAATTTCAGCTCGCAGTACGAGCAGCACCTGCGCGCCATCTTCTCGCAGCCGCCCGGCAGCACCGCGCTCGTGATGCCCAGCGTGATGATCAACCTGCTCGGTGAAAAAGGTTTTGAAGGCGATGCGGTGTACGAAGGCCTCGAGGACGTGCTGCAGCTCGAAGGCGTGTACGTGCACCTCTACGGGAAGAAGATCACCAAGCCCTTCCGTAAAATGGGGCACGTCACCGTGCTCGCGCCCACCATGGCCGAAGCGAAACGCAAAGCGCTCGAAGTAAAAGCGAAGCTGAAAGTGAAGGCCTGAAGTATGGTATTCTCTTTGCGGCTTTTTCACGGGACTGTTCCTTTTTTCGCTTTGCACGTTATCCGTTCAGATCGCCGGCCGTGAAAATTTTTATTTCGCTTTTCCTGTTTTTCTTTTTTTCGCTGAACGCGCGATCGCAGTGCTGCTGCGGTACGGCGGGCAGCGGAAGCCTCTCGGCGAGTCCCGGCGAAGCGCCCTCCCTTTTCCCCGGCGCCCGGCAGTGGATCGCGGAGATGCAGGGTGAATACAGGAGCTATCGCTTGCCCGTTTTGTCCACGGATAACCACAGCTCCACGGCGCTGCTCAGGGAGCTTTCCGCTTTCACTGCAGGAATCCGTTACGGCTTCACGGAAAAAATCGCTGCATCGCTTCACCAGCCTTACCTGCTGCTAAGCACGAACCAGGGTGCGCACCGGGGACACGGCGACCTGCTGCTGCTCGGTCATTACCGCGCGATCGAAAAAGGCAGCTTGCGCCTCGTATTTTCCGGCGGCTGCAAATTTCCCACGGGAGAAAAAGCGGGGGGACAAACACCCTTCGTCACGGGCACCGCCTCCTTCGATCCTGTCGCGGGCCTGCTCGTGCAGATCCCCGGCGAACAATTTTCCCTGTTGGGCTCCGCGTATTGGCGGCATGCAGGTGAAAGCGCGAATGCCATGCGCTTCGGTGATGCGTTCACGCACGGTATCGCATTCATCTACGGAAAAAACAATCTCAGCTGCACGACGGATTCCGCCGCACGCCCTGCGCTCAGCTGCAGCGCGGGCCTCAGCGGCGAGCGTTTATTTCCGCAGGAGCAAGGCGTCGGTCTCGTGGAGAATACGGGCAGCTATACGGTCTCGGCCAACGCGGGCTGCGCGCTGCGGTTCGGGAAATGACTGCTGCCGCTTTCGTTCGAGCTGCCTTTTTATCATGTGCATCGCGGCCTGCAGTCCTCGCCGGCGGGGCGCGTGCGGCTGGGAATTTCGCGGCTGATTCGCTAACTTTATAGAAACAGGTCTTTTATGAATCGCAAACCGGTCCTCTTCGCCTCCGCTCTTCTGCTCGCCGTTGCGCTCAGCTCCTGCTGCAAGGAAGGCACGAACGGCGAAGCCACGCTCACCGTTCACCTCGCGCACCACGGCACGCCGATCACCAGCACCACGGCATATCCCGATACGATCTTCATCAAGTTCAACGCCGACGAATTGCCCGGCACCAAGCCTTCCGATTTCGACACGTACGTGGTCGGAACTGCGGGTGAAGATCACGTGCACGTGAAAAACCTGAAGTGCGGGAAATATTACCTCTACGGCGTGGGCTTCGATCCCGCCGGGCCGTACCGCGTCACCGGCGGCATGGGGGTGAAGATCAAGCACGGCCAACGCAAGGACGAGCAGCACATCGAGCTCGCCGTAACGGAATAACGCATGAAACGTTTTTGCTTTTTTCTTTTCGCGGCGATCGCATTTTCCGCCTGCAAAAAAGAGCCCGGCCAGGTTCCCGCGGGCGAGGTCGAAGTGCGCGTGCACGTGAAGCACCACGACGTGCCGATCCCGAACGCGCGCGTCTTCGTCAAATACAACACCGTGAATTTCCCCGGGCAGGACACCACGCTGTACGAATTGCGGCAGGTGGCCGACGGCAACGGCTTCACGGTCTTCAGCGGCCTGGGCAACGCGCGCACCGACTACCTGTTCTACGCGAAAGGCATCGACCCTTCTTTCGACAGCAGCGGCACGACACCCGTCTGGGGTTATTTCCCCGTGCGCATCGAGACCGATCCCGGCGAAGACTACACGCGCACGATCACCATCGCAGTAAGTGAATAAATTGTTTCCCTGAGGCATTTCCTTCGCCGGTCTGCGCAATTAATTCACCAGTGAGAACATGCGTTTTCCGCTGCATCGCCCGCCACCCGGCGCTGGCATGATTTTTCCGCGCGTTCCATCGTCATTCACCAAAAAACAAAACGATGGCACACGAAGAACATCACAAGATCATGGCCGCGCTGGGCCAATGCGCCGCCGAATGCAACCACTGCGCCACTGCCTGCCTCGACGAGCAGGACGTGAAAATGCTCATCCGCTGCATCAAGCTTAACCGCGACTGCTCGGACATCTGCAGCCTCACCGCCGCTTTCGTGGCGAGAAGCTCGGAGCATGCCGATCACTTATTGGAAGAATGCGCCGAGATCTGCGAAGCCTGCGCGGAAGAATGCGAAAAGCACGCGGAGCACATGGAGCACTGCAGGCGCTGCGCGCAGGTTTGCCGTGAATGCGCGGAAGCCTGCCGCGTCGCTGCGTGAATAAAACATTCAAAATTCAGGATCCAAAATTTTTGCATTCGCACTTTCCACGCGCATCCTTTGGCGCCGCGCGGGATTTTGTGCGAATGCAAAAATTTTGAATTTCGAATTCGTGCCGGGCCTGCGCGCGCTAATTTCCGGGTTTTTCAATTTGCCTATCTTTTCGGCGGAACAGAAAAACGTTTTTGTTTTTTGATCCGTAAAAAGTCCAGGCATGAAACTGCGCGCCCTGCTCATCGACGACGAAGCTCCGAACCTGGAGAACCTGGGCAGCCTGATCCGCAGCTATTGCTCTTCCATCGACGTGAGCGGGGCCGTTTCCAGCGTGAATGAGGCGCTCGCGTTCCTCGAACGGCAGGAGATCGACGCCGTTTTCCTGGATATCGAGATGCCGCAGCGCAACGGCTTCACGCTGCTGCCCGCTTTGCAGAAAAAAAACATTCCCGTCGTTTTCGTCACCGCGCACAGCCGCTACGCCATCCAGGCGCTCAAAGCCAGCGCGCTCGATTATTTGCTGAAGCCCGTGGACATCGACGAGCTGGCGGAAGCCGAACAAAAATTAATGCGGCACCACCAGGTGAAAGCCGCGGGCGCGCCCGAACGCTACTCCGCCCTGCTCGACAACCTGGAAAGCGGGCGCATCCTGCAAAAACTTTTGCTGCCGCAGCAGTCGGGGCTCAGCGTGATCGCCGTGACGGACATCGTCAGCCTCGAAGGCGACGATTGCTACACGACCTTTTTCCTGGCGGACGGGCGGCGACTGATGGTGTCGCGCACGCTGAAGGAATATGAAACGATGCTGGAAAGCAACGCGGCGTTCTTCCGCATTCACAAATCGCACATCGTCAACCTGGAGCACGTCACCGGCTTCTCCGGCGATCATGCGGAATTGGGCAACGGCCAGCGCCTGCCGGTCTCGCGCAGGAAGAAGCAAGGCTTTCTCCTGGAGCTGCGCAGGCATTTTCCCGGGCAGCCATGAAGCAGGCGTACCTTCTTACCTGCCGCTGCGTGCTGCTGCTCGCGCTTTTCTCCTGTCACTTGCATGGGCAAACGGCGCCGTCGCGCGATCTCGGGCAAAGCTCCGGCCTCGCGCATGCGCTGGTGTTCCGCATTTTCCAGGACAAAGAACATTACCTGTGGTTCTGCACCACCAACGGGCTCAGCCGCTACGACGGGAGAACGTTCGTCAACTACTACGACACGGAAGGTCTCGGCAACAACCAGGTGATGTCGATGACGCAAACGGCGGACGGGAAATTGTGGGCGGCCACGTACGGCGGGGACCTGCACTATCTCGAACAAGACAAATTCATCGCGCACCGTTTTTCCGGACCGCGCCCGCGCAACGTCACCGCGATGCTGGCCGCAGGCGATACGCTTTACTTCATCGACAATATTTCCGCGACTATTTTCCGGGTCGCAGGCGGCAAAGCGGATACGCTCGACCTGCACGCCGCCGGCCCGGGCGGCATGCGCCCCGCGCTGTACGACATCTGCATCACGCCCGCGGAACTGCTCATCGGCACGTCGTTCGGGCTGATGAGCTGGCGCGGGAACAAGCTGGTGAAACTGCTCGGCGGGCAAGTGGTGTACGACGTGCTGCGCGATGCGGCGGGAAAAATCTGGCTGGGCGCCGACGGTGCGGTCATCGGTTTTGGAGACGGGGAAACGCAGTTCAGGGAAGAAGGCGATGCCCCGCCGCACGCTTTTCGCAACCTCGTTCAAACCAAAGACGGCAAGCTGCTCGCCTGCTCCGACCGAAAAAAAGTATTTCATCTCGACCTGCAGCAAAAAAAGCTCGTCCCGGAAAAACAGCTGCGGCTCGAAACGCTGAACAACATCACGGATGTTCTTTGCGATCACGAAAACAATTTGTGGTTCTCCACTTATGGCGCAGGACTGCGCTGCTTTCCCGATCTCGGCGTGGTGAGCTACACGACCGACGACGGGTTGAGCAACAATTTTATCCGCAGGATCTTTCCCGCTCCCGGCGGCGCGGTATGGCTGTGCACGTATAATTCGCAGCCTTACATTTCTTACCTGCGCAACGATTCGGTGCTGCGTCTCCCGTTCGACGTAAAGCGTTTCTCCAACAACATCCACGACGCGGCAAGCGACGGGCGGCGGATGTATTTTGCCCTCAGCACGGGCGTGGCGTACGACCCGGCCCGCGGCAGCTTCACACCGCTCGAAGCGCCGTCGCCGATCAGCCTCTGCAGCGACAGCCGCCGCCGGGTCTGGATCGGGCAGTACAGCGTAAAAGACGGCAGGCTGCCCGTGCTGCAGGGCGACAGCGTCGGCGCGGTGAGCGAACCCGCGCTGGATGCGCGCCGCATCCGTGTCATTCGCAGCGACGGGCGCGGGCGGGTATGGATGGGCAGCGATTCGGGATTGTTTTGTTTCAGCGAAGAAGGAAAGCTGCTGCGCCGTTTCGGCGTTGCGGAAGGCCTGCAGCACGCGCAGGTGACGGACATCGCCGCCGGCCGCGACGGAAGCGTGTGGATCACGGATGCGGAGGGCGTCGGCTTCATCGCGCCCGGCGCTGCCGTTTGCACGCCGGTGGAAAAAGCGCGCCGCGGCCTCCACTTCACCGCGCTCTGCTGCGACTCTGCCGGGCGCGTGTGGGCGGGCACCACTTCCGGTCTCTATTATTACAAAAAAGAAAAGCGGGCGTTCGTCCCGTTCCGCCGGGCCTTCGGCAACGCAGAAGTGCTGAGCCTCGCTGCGGGCGCTGACAGGCGGCTGTGGGTGGGTACGGCGCAGGGCTTGTACAGGATCGAGCAGCCGGGCGGGTCAGCGGCGCCGCTGCCGGAGCTGCGCATCACGTCGGTGAGCGTGAACGGCGCTGCGCTGCCCACAGGTTCGCTCGACGCGCTTACGCATACGCAAAATTCCGTGCAGGTGGAGCTCGCCGCCGTGAGCTTCCTCTTCGGAGAAGAATTGCGCTTCCGTTATTTCCTCGAAGGCGCCGACGACACCTGGCACAGCACCGAGCAGCCGCAGTTGCGTTTTTCCGGGCTCGCGCCGCGCGCTTATCGCCTGCGCGTCAAAGGTGTTTTGCCCGACGGCACGGAGACGAACGAAGTGACGCTGGCGTTCCGCATCGCCGCGCCGTTCTGGCGCAGCGCGTGGTTCTTCCTGCTGCTGCTCGCGGTTTTCTCCGGCGCGGCCTGGCTGCTGTTCCGGCGAAGGATCGCAGCGGTCAGGAAGCAGGCGCAGGAGAAATTGGCGGCGCACGAAAAGATGGTGGAGCTCGAGCAGCAGGCCACCGCCGCGATGATGCACCCGCACTTCATCTTCAACGCGCTGAACTCGATCCAGAATTACATCTCGAAAAACGATCAGCGCGCCGCGCACAAATATCTTTCGCAATTCTCGAAGCTCATCCGCCTCACGCTGGAGAACGCCTACCGCAAGCACGTGCCGCTGGAAGAAGAGCTGCAGCGGCTGGAGCTGTATCTCGAGCTGGAAAAAAACCGCTACCCCGACAAGCTCAGCTACCGCATCCGGGTGAGCGACGACATTCACGCGGCGGACGCGCGCATTCCGTCGATGGTGATCCAGCCTTTCGTGGAGAATGCGCTCTGGCACGGGCTCGCGCACTGCGATCATGCGGGACTGATCGAGATAAGCGTTGCCGCCGCCGGCCCGGATCACCTGCGCATCACGATCAGCGACAATGGCAGCGGCCTTCCCCCCCAGCCCCCGCCGCCGGAAGAAAAAGATCATTACTCCCTCGGCATCCGCCTGGCCCGCGAGCGGCTGGAGCTGCTGGCGGAAGCCAGCGGCCAACCCGCATCGATCAGCATTGTTTCCGGGCCCGCCGCGCAGCCGCCTTTCCAGGGCACGCGCGTGGAACTGCTGATCCCTATTCTCTGAGCCGTACCGTTCGCTGACCCGCCGCTGCCGTTTCCTGATTGCCCGTTGAAAAGCTTGCTGCGATTGACTCCCTTTGTTTGTCGTCAAAGGGCGAATCATGAAAGCGATCCTCATTTCCGTTCCGCTGCTTGCCGCTTCCGCGCTCTCCGCGCAGGTCACCGTGTCGACTTTAGCAGGCACGGGCGCGGCAGGTTGGGCGGACGGCCCGGGGAACATCGCGCAGTTCGATCTGCCGAAAGGGATCACGTTCGACGG
>Ga0196977_1000964_pt1 | contig 12254 bp, 11 predicted proteins | sample S3v_1013CmetaG_FD_148634 | JGI IMG/M metagenome (GOLD analysis project Ga0196977, IMG submission 148634) | Soil microbial communities from Anza Borrego desert, Southern California, United States - S3+v_10-13C | ecosystem: Environmental > Terrestrial > Soil > Desert | place: USA: California...
CACTCGGACGTGATCCCCGGCGTGGCCGACGCCGGCACGATGTCGATCCGCCGCCGGGTCATTAACAACACGGGCGCGCCGGTCTCCCGCCTGCGCTTCCGCATCTCCGAGATGACCACCTACCCGGCGACGGCGGGCGCGGCCGACATGCGCGCGCTCGACTCGGTCTCCGTCTCGGGCGTCAACATCACGAACGACTCGGGCACTTGCGGAGGCCCCGCGTCCTGCGCCGTCACCGTCGGGGGCACGACGCTGGAGCAGGAGCCGAACCAGCCCGCGGGCGGCGGCCTGAACGCGACGCTGACCGTGACGCTCGGCACGCCTCTGGCGGCCGGCGACCACGTCCTCGTCCACTTCCGCCTCGGCGTCAAGCAGACCGGCCTCTTCCGCTTCTACATCGTCACCGAGACGCTGCCGTAAGCGGGAGGGCTTGAGGCTTAAGGCCAGAGGCTGGCGGAAGTTGATTCTTCCGCCAGCCTCTTTGTCTACCGCCGCCCGCTTCGCGTCCGGGCCGCCGCCCCGACCGGCCTCAACCCCCGGCCCCCCAAGCCGTCACCCGAGCCACTGCAACACGTCGTCGCCGCCGCCGGGGCGCGCGCCGCCGACGACGCCGATGAAGTAGTCTTCGAGCGAGAGCGCGCCGCCCGCCCCGTCGCCGCCGACGCTGATGCCGCGCCGCAGTTCGTCGAGCGGGCCGGAGGCCGCCAACCGCCCCTCGCTGATGATGGCGATGTCGGTGCAGAGCCGCTCGACGATCTCAAGGACGTGCGAGGTGAGGAAGACGGTCAGGCCGCGCGCGGTGAGTCGCAGCAGGAGGTCTTTCAAAGTCCGCGAGGCGATGGCGTCCACGCCCTCGAACGGCTCGTCGAGGAAGAGGATTTCGGGCCGGTGGATGAGCGCGCACGCGAGCGAGAGTTTCTTCTTCATCCCGTGCGAGTATTCGACGACGAGCTTGCGCGGCTCCGCGTCCAGCTCCATCAGCTCCAGAAGCTCGCGCGAGCGCCCGGCGATCTCGGCGCGCCCCAGCCCGTACATCCGCCCCGTGAACGCCAGCATCTCCGCGCCCGTCAGGCGCTCGAAGAGGTTCAGGTCTTCGGGCACGACGCCGATGCGGCGTTTGACTTCGAGCGGCTCGGCGGCGAGGTCGCGCCCGAGCACGACGACGCGCCCCTCGGTCGGCGCGAGCAGCCCCGTCAGCATCTTGATGGTCGTGGACTTCCCCGCCCCGTTCGGCCCGAGGAAGCCGAAGAGGGCCCCGGCCCGCACGCGCAGGTCGACGTGATCGACGGCCGTGAAATCCCCGAACCGGCGCACCAGCCCGAACGTCTCGACGGCCGCCGCCCCGCCGCCCCTCTCCCCGCCGGCTCCGCTCTCCATGCCGCCTTTGTAAGCGCCCGGCCCGCGCACGGTCAAGCGGCGGCCGGCGAAGTGTTAGACGCCGCGCGGCTTCTGATGTAACTTATCGCGCATGTTCTGCTCGGGCTGCGGGGCCGCAGACCAAAGCGCCAACTCCTACTGCCGCCGCTGCGGCACGTACCTGCAAGACCCTTCGCCGTGGCGTCGCCGCGACAGCCCCGAGCGGGCCGCCCTCTGGCTCGCCGTCGTCAGCGTCCCCGCCTTCCTCTTCTGCCTCGCCCTGATGTTCATCATCTTCCGCATCACCGTGCGGGGCGGCGGCCCGGCTTACTTCATCATCTCCTACGGCCTCTGCGGCGGCCTCGGCGGCTTCTCGGTCGCCTGCTTCTTCTACGGCCTCCGCCTGCGCCGCCGCTTCCTCAACGCCCGCGGGCCGGTTAACACTCTGAGTCAGGGGGAGGCCGACACCGCGCGTCTGCCGCCCGCGAGCGCCGGGCCGGAGGCCGAGACCGCCCTGCTCGAAACGAAACCCGAAGCGGCGGGCCGACGCGCGGACGGCGCGCGCGAGGACGGGGTGAGACAGGATGTCAGTCGTTCGCGCTGAAACGCCGGCCGACCGCGAGGCCGTGCGGCTGGTGAACGAGCGGGCGTTCGGGGGGCCGGCCGAAGCCGACTTGGTGGACGCGCTGCGCGAGAGTGGCGCGCCGCGCGTCTCGCTCGTCGCGGAGGTCGAAGGCCGGGTCGTCGGCCACATCTTCTTCAGCCCCGTGTCGATCGAATCGGAAGCGGGCGCGTGGGGCGCGTTCGCGCTGGGGCCGATGGGCGTGCTGCCGGAGTTTCAGAGGCGGGGCGTGGGGTCTGAGCTGATCCGGCGCGGTCTGGAGGAGTGCCGGCGCGCGGGGCAGGAGGTCGTCTTCGTCCTCGGCCACGCGGACTACTACCCGCGCTTCGGCTTCCGCCCCGCGGCGTCTCGGGGACTGCGCTGCGAGTACCCCGTGCCCGCGGAGGTCTTCATGGTGGCGGAGTTGCGCGAGGGCGCGCTGGCCGGCCGCACCGGCCTCGTTAAGTACCGCCCCGAGTTCGGCGGCGTGTGAAGGACGGGCGTCGGGTTTCGGGTGTGGGCGACTCGCCTTCCGCCCGACACCCGTCACCCTTCGCATTCCTGTGATAGATTTGGCGGCGGACTCTGTTGGTTTCGATTTTTCGCGTCGGGGGGTTTGGCGGGCATGAGGAGATCGGTCGGGCGCGGCGTGGCGGCGCTGTTGATGCTGGCGGCGTGCGCGGGCGTGGGTCTGAGGGCACAGGGCCGGAGGGCGGGGGCCGGCGCGGAGTCGGGCCTGACGGGCGTCTACCGCATCAACATCGGGGAGAGCGATAAGCTTTACACGGTGGTCGAGGGCGCGTCGTCAGACCTCCCCTTCGGCGAGCAGCAGCGCTTCTTCATAGACCTCGCCGTGCGACTGACGCCGCCCGACCTGATCGCCATCGAGCGGCGGGGGCGGCGCGTCACCATCGGCTCGTCGCGCTCGTCGCGCGTCACGCTCGTGGCCGACGGCGTCGGCCACTCCGAGCGCGCGGCGGACGGCCGCGCCGTCTACTCGCGCACCGCGCTCGAAGGCGGGAAGCTGGTCTTCACCTCGCGCGGCCGCGCCGAGGACAACTTCACGGTCATCTTCGCGCCCGCGGACGGGGGCCGCCGCCTGCGCGTCACGCGCCGCATCTCGGCCGAGAACCTGAGCGAGCCGGTCGTCATCCAGACCGTCTACGACAAAATCTCCGAGTCGGCCCGCTGGGACATCTACGGCGAGCCGCTGCTGGCCGGCGCCCGGCCGCCCGGCGACGCCGCGCCGACGCCGGCCGCGCCCGAACCCGCCGGCACAAACGCGGAGGCGGCCGGCGTCATGCGCGACGCGGCCGAAGCCCTGAGCGACGCGCTCGGCCGCTGGATCGGCGCCACCAACGCGCGCGACCTCGCGCGGCAGATGGACTTTTACATGCCGCGCCTCGACGCCTTCTACCTCGCGCGCAACGTCACGCGCGACTTCGTCCGCGCCGAGAAGTCGCGCGCCTTCTCGGACGCCGACCTCATCGACATCCGCGCCGCCGAGCCCGAGATCATCCTCCGCGACCGCGGCCGGGCGGCCGTCATGCGCTTCCGCAAGCAGTACCGCATCGAGGGCGGCCGCCGCACGCGGCGCGGCGAGGTCGTGCAGGAACTCCGCTGGCGGCGCACCCCGCGCGGCTGGAAGATCACCAGCGAGCGCGACATCAGGGTGATACGGTAAAAGCCGCGGGTCGCGAGCCGTAAATCGCGAGCCGTTAAAAACCCGAGGGCCGCCGCGGCTTGAATGATTCAAGCCGCGGCGGCCCTCGACGCGTCTTTTCGATTCACGATTTACGGCTCGCGACTCGCCGCTTTTTTATCCCCGCAGATGCGGTCTCGCCTCGGCGGCGCGGACGTGGGCGGGGAAGTCGCGGTGCGTGCTCATGAGGAAGGCGTTGGAGCTGGGGGCGAGCGCGTTGCCGTGCGTGGCGAGCAGGCGCACCATGCGGCTGAAGGCGGTCGCGCCGTAGTAGTGGCCGTCGCGCAGCGAGACGAGCACATCGGCCGTGTGGCCGACGCGGGGCTCGGCGAGCGAGGCGTAGATGTTGGCGGGCGCGTCCGGGTAGGTGTGGGCGGCGGTGCGCGCCAGCCACTCCGCGTCGGGCGCGAAGCCGCGCTCGTCGAGCAGGCCGTCGGCCGCCAGCGCCGCCACCGTCGCCGAGAGTTCGAGCGGGTCGCCGTCCACCCGCGCGTAGCGGTAGAAGACCGCGCCGCCCCTCGCCTCACGCTCGACGCGGGCGCGGCCGCGCGCGCCGGTGACGACGACCGCGCCGGCGTCGCGGTGGACGCTGAAGTCCACGCCTTCGAGGTCGCCGAGCTCGCCGGCGAGTTCGGCCGGGTCGGTCTCGTCGCCGCAGTAGAGCGCGGCGTAGCCGCAGAGCCCGAAGGCCGGGGCCGCGACCCTCCGCCTGCCGCGCGGCCGGCGCAGGTCGCCCGCCACCTCGTAGCCCGCGCGGCGCAGGTGCGTCTGGAGCGGCACGCGGCGGTTCTCGACGAGGTTCATGCCGTGGTCGGAGAAGAGCACGATCTCGGTCTCGGAGCCGGCCTCCTTTTGCGCGCGGCGCAGGAGGCGGTCGAGCGAGCGGAGCGCGACCGAGAGGCGCGCCGGGCCGCCGATGTGCAGCAGGCCGTCGGTCGCCTTGAGGAAGCCGAAGAAGTCGCGCGCCGGGTCGGCGGCGAGGAACCTTTCGCGGAAGCGGCGCTGGTCGGCGCGCCACACCGTGTCGGTGGCGACGTAGACGAGGAACTCGAAGGGCAGCGGCTCCTGATAATCGAGCTCGTCCATGTAGGACGAGGGAACCTTGTCGGGCGTGCGCCGGCCGAGGTACTTGCGGACGCCGCCGCGCAGCTCCTTCGCCTCGCGGTCGAAGTAGAGGCTTTCGTAGCCGGGCGGCGGCGTCGCGCCGAGCATCTCGGCCAGCGCGACGTTCGTCAGCGTCGGGAAGGGCGAGAGCAGGCGCGCCGGGTCGCGGAAGTTGTCGAAGAGGCCGGCCGAGCGGGCCTCGGCCAACGTCTCGAACGGCACGCCGTCGAGGCAGAGGAGCAGGCGGCGCGGGCGCGCGGGCGTCGCCGCGGGCCGGGCGGCCGCCTCCCTCTCGGCCGCCGCCGCGCGCGCCGCGAGCGAGGCCATCAGGCTTTGCGAGGAACAGCTACTGTCGATCATAACCCCGGCCTTGTTCATCGGACTGGAAAACAAGTTGTCAGTCGTCAGTCGTCAGTCGTCAGTTTTTGTCTTTACCGACGACTGACGACTTAAAGGTCGCCCCCCCGGCCCGGGCCGTGCCCCGGCGGGTTCCGCGTCGCCGGAGAGGTCGGAGACTTTGCCGGAGGGCTTGAAGGGCTGCTTGAGCCCGCGGCGCGCCTCCTCGTGCGAGTCGTAGACGTTGGGGCGAGAGAGGACGGCCTTGTAGTGCGTGAGCGCCTCGTCGCGCTTGCCGGCGAGGTCGAGGGCCTGCGCGGCGCGGAGGCACGAGCGGGTGACGAGCGTCGCCTCGGCGCCGGGGGCCGCGCCGGCCGCGAGGAACTCTTTGGCCGCGCGCTCGGGCTGGCCCGCGACGAAGAGCGCGTCGCCGTAGGAGTAGCGCACGAGGTCTACGGGCACGCGCGGGCCGCCGGCCCCGCCGCGCGCCGACAGCAGCGACTCGAAGATGGCGAAGGCTTCCTCCTCGGTCTTCTTCGCCGCCTCGGGCGCGGTCGCGCGGTCGAGCGCGGCCTGCGAGACGAGCGCGTCGGCCGCCTCCATCTTGAAGAGGTAGTTGCGCGGGTAGCTGGCGGCCAGCTCGGCCGCGTAGCGGTGCGCGTCGCGGAAGCGGCCCTCGCGCTTGAGCAGGGCGATGAGCAGCACGCGCGCGTCCTCGCGCGCCCACGTGCCCTCGCGGGCCACCTGTTCGAGCGTCGCCAGCCCCCGCTTCTTCGAGCCGCGGAAGCCGCCGACGGCCGCCATGATCTTGACCGGCAGCGGCAGCCCGCCGACCACGTAGTCGTACATCCCGATGGTGATCTTCGCGTCGTGGAAAGTGGGGTCGAGCTTGACGACCTTGCGGTGGCGGTCGACGGAGTCCGAGCCGTTGCTCAGGGCCGACATGAAGCTGCGCTCGACCATCGCGCCCCACGCCGCCTTCAGCCCCTCGACCGCGCCGAGGTAGTAGAGCGCTTCGGTGTCGTTCGGGTTGACCTTGAGCCGCGCCTCGCAGAGCGCCTTCGCCTGACGGGTCAGCTCGCGGAACTCGGCGACGGTCTTCGGGTCGGCCTTGTCGTCCTTCTCCTTGTAGAAGCCCTCGGTGTTGTAGAGCGAGGCCTGAAGGCGGCGCGACTCGTTCAGCGTCCGGAGCCAGAGGGCGGCGGCGAGGAACTGCGGCCCGGCCGGGTGGTCGGGGAACGCCTTCGCCATCTCGCGGAAGCGCGCCTGCGCGCCCGAGTAGTCGAGGTTGTAGAGCGCGCCGAAGCCCTCCTTGCGCAGCGCGTCGAAGCGCGCGCGGTCGATGTCGGCGGCCTTCGCGGGCGCGGGGCCGCCGGCCGCCTGCGCCGCCTGCGCGGCGGCTGGCGCCGGGGCCGTCAGCAAAAGGATCGTCAGCAGGAACTTGTAAGTCTTCATAAAGCTTCACCGTCAAAGGGTCGTTTCAACTCTCCGGGGAGAACCACACTCAGCCGCCGAAGGCTTCGAGGTACTTGACGCCCGCGCCCGTGTTGAAGAGGACGACGCGCTCGCCCCTTGTGACCTCGCCGCGCCCGATCAACTTTCTGAGGGCCGGCAAACAGGCCGCGCCCTCGGGCGCGACGAACAGCCCCTCGGCCGCGCCGATCTCGCCGACCGCCTCCAGCAGCTCGGCGTCGCTCACCGCGACCGCAGCCCCTTTGGATGCGCGCAGCGCGTCGAGGATCAAAAAATCGCCGATGGCCTTCGGCACGCGCAGGCCCGAGGCCACCGTCGCCGCGTCGGCGAACTCGTCGGCTGTCCGCTTCCCCTGCTCGAAGGCGCGGACGACGGGCGCGCAGCCCTCGGACTGCACCGAGACCATCCGCGGGCGCTTCGCGCCGACCCAGCCCATCCGCTCCATCTCGTCGAACGCCTTCCACATGCCGACCAGCCCCGTGCCGCCGCCCGTCGGGTAGACGATCACGTCGGGCAGCTCCCACCCGAGCTGTTCGGCCAGCTCGTAGCCGAGCGTCTTCTTGCCCTCGACGCGGTAAGGCTCCTTCAAAGTCGAAACGTCGAACCACCCTTCGGCCTCCCTGCGCCGCGCGACCTCCGCGCCGCAGTCGGTGATGAGGCCGTCGATGAGGGTGACGCGCGCGCCCGTCTGCTCGCACTCGACGACGTTGGCGCGCGGCGTGTCGCGGGGCATGAAGATGTGCGCTTCGAGGCCGGCGCGGGCCGCGTAGGCCGCCAGCGCCCCGGCGGCGTTGCCGGCCGAAGGGACGGCCAGCTTCTTGGCGCCCAGTTCCTTCGCCATCGAGACGGCCGCCGCCATCCCGCGCGCCTTGAAGCTCTGCGTCGGGTTCTGCGACTCGTCCTTGATGAAGAGTTCGCCGAGGCCGAGCCGCTCGCCCAGCCGCGCGGCCCGCAGCAGCGGCGTCCAGCCCTCGCCGAGCGAGACGACGTTCTCGTCGCGCTCGACGGGCAAGACCTCGCGGTAGCGCCACAGATCGCCCGGCCGCCCCGGCAGACTCTCCTTTGTCAAACTGCGCGCCGCGCGTTCCAAGTCGTAGCGCACGAGCAGCGGCTTGCCGCACCCGACGCACAGGTTTTGCAACCGCCGTGCCTCATGCCTGCGCCCGCACGCCGCGCATTCAAGGTGTGTCACGAACATTCGCGCCGAACCTCCCGCCGGGCCGGTTCGGCCCGAAAATCCAACAAAAAAAGCCCTCCCGGCCGCTCACAGCCGGGGGGCCGACGACAGATTTCGCCTTTCCTTAACCCACCCCGCGCGCGCCCGGCGTAAGGGATAGTTTACCCACGCCGCCGGCCCACGCGCCAGTTGGAGCGACTATGTTGCGCACGCGGAGGGATTGGGGGCCGCGGACGGAAAAGGCGGCCTCTCTTTTCCGTCCGCGGCCCGCGACCGAAAAGTGTCAGTGCTTGCCGTGCTGGCCGGAGTTGTCCTTGATCTGGTCGCGGATTTCGCCGCCGGGGAACTTCGAGGAGTGGACGTTGGTGTAAGTCCGCCCGGCGCGCATGGCGCGGATGAGTTCGGCGAACTCGCCGGGCGCGACGCCCTGCGCCGTCGGGCCGACCACGTCGGCCGCCGTGACCGTGCCCGTGATGGTCGCGGGCGGGGCCGGGCAGGGCTGCGTGCCCGGCGGGGTCGGCGGGCTGGCGAGGTTCGAGCAGAGCCAGACGCTGATGCCGCCGTTGACGCCCGGCTGGCCGACGTGGATGTGGGCCTGCTGGACGGCCCCTTCGAGGTCGGCGTAACTCAGTTTGTAGGTGATCTGCGACTCGTCGTTGCTGATGCGGGCGCTGAAGTTGCCGTTGGCGACGGTCGAGACGGCCGGGACTTCTTCGAAGCCGGTCAGGAACGCCCGGAAGTTCTTCGAGTTGACCACGGCCAGCGCCGCCGCGGCGCACAGCAGGACGGCGGCCGCGGCCAGAATGCTTCGTTTCCTCATACACACCTCCAGAGAGAGAACTGATCGAGGTTCAAAGGGGAGCGGCGCGGCGCAAGCGAATGAGGCCCGGCCCGCGAGGAGACCCGCCTGCGCCTGAGTGCGATCAATTGGGGCGTTCGTGCGCCGCGCATGATAGCAGAAGTAGGCAGTAGAGAGTAGCCAGTAGTCAGTAGTCAGTAGCCAGTAGCCAGTAGCCAGTAGCCAGTAGCGCTCCGCGTGATTGCTGCTGACGCTAACACCGGGACGGTGCGCCGCCGAAGGTCTTTATCTACTGACTACTGGCTACTGACTACTGCTTACCGTCTACTTAGTTCCCTTCGCTAGAGTTTTTGGCGCTTCTCGTTTAAGGTTAGGACACGCACTCGAATAACACGGGGAGAGATTTACCGGGGCGTGGGTCGCGCGGGCGCGGCGCTCGCCCCGCTCGACGGATGAAGATTCGCCTGATCGCGCTCGACCTCGACGGCACGCTTCTGGACTCGCGCGGGCAAGTGAGCGGGCGCAACCGCGCGGCCGTAGCCTCGGCGCGCGCGCGGGGCGTGAGGGTGGCGCTCGTCACGGGCCGCCGCTTCCGCGACGCGCGCCCCGTCGCCTTAGACCTCGGGCTGGACGTGCCGGTCGTCGCGCACAACGGCGCGCTCACCAAGCACGCGCGCACGCTGGAGACGGTGGCCGTGCGCTTGATGCCGGCCGAGGCGGCCCGCGTGGTCGTCCGCACGGGCCGCGCCCACGGGGCCGACGCGCTCGTCAGCGACGACCACGAAGGCGCGGGCCTGCTCGTCTACGACCGCGTCAGCGAGGGGAACACGGCGCTGCAAAAATACATCGAGTGGTCGCGGCGCGTCGTCGGCGACGAGGCGGCCGGCGTCGTCCGCCGCGTGCCCTCGCTCGAAGACTACCTCGACCACGACCCGCTGCACGTCACCTTCTCGGGCGGCTGCTCGGCGATGGAGCGGCTCGCCGAGGGGCTGCGGGGCGAGTTGGGCGCGGCCGTCAGGCTGCTGCTCACGCTCTACCCGAAGCCCGACTTCGCGCTGCTCGACGTGATCCACGCCGAAGCCTCGAAGGGCGCGGGCCTCGCGGCCGTCGCCGCCGAGCAGGGCTTAAGCGCCGCGGAGGTGATGGCCGTCGGCGACAACTTCAACGACCTCGAAATGATCGAGTACGCCGGCACGGGCGTCCTCATGGGCAACGCCGACCCGGCCTTGCGCGAGCGCGGCCGGTTCCACCTGACGGCCTCGAACGACGAGGACGGCGTCGCCGAGGCGATCGAACGATTCGTTCTACGAGAAGGTTATCAGTAAACAGTTATCAGCCGTCGGCGGGCCGGGTGAGTTGTGTCCCTGACGCTTTTAACTGCCCGCCCGCCGGGGGCCGGCTGATAACTGACGGCTGACGACTGACGACTTGAAAGGACTTTTTTATGGCTAATCGAATCGCGAACATCAAGACGAACCACGGCACGATCCGCTTCGAGCTGCTCGAAGACGAGTCGCCGAAGACGGCCGAGAACTTCCGCCTGCTGGCCGAGGCGGGCAAGTACGACGGCGTCATCTTCCACCGCGTCATCAAGGGCTTCATGATTCAGGGCGGCGACCCGACGGGGACGGGGCGCGGCGGGCAGTCGGCGTGGGGCGGGCGCTTCGACGACGAGATCAACCCGCGCTCGGAACTCTACCGCGGCCCCTACGCGAAGGGCACCGTGGCGATGGCCAACGCCGGCCCCAACACCAACGGCTCGCAGTTCTTCATCATGCACGCCGACTACCCGCTCCCGCCCAACTACACCAAGTTCGGCCGCGTCGTCGAGGGTCAGGACGTGGTGGACAAGATCGCCACCACCCAGACCGACCACGGCGACCGCCCCGTCAGCGAGGTGAGGATGGAGAAGGTCACGATAGAAAATGCGGAATGATGAATGCAGAGTGCAGAATGCAGGCAGGGCGGTTTTCGTCCTGCACTCTGCATTCTGACTTCTGCGCTTCTCTACTCGGCCGGACGGCGGACTGCCCCAAGCCCCCGGTCAACTCGCCCCGCGCGAACGCGAGGCGCGGCGGCGCGACGGCGACCAGCGCCGCCAGCGCCGCGCGCTTCAACCCTGTCATTCATCGTCATCAGTCGCCTCCCGGATGTTTTTCAGAGGGCGGCCGGCACGTCATGTTTGACGGGGCCGTGGCCGCGGCCGAGGCCGGGCGCGCGGCGGATGGCTTCGGTGACGAAGCGCTTGGCGGCCCCGACCGACTCTTCGAGCGTCAGGCCGCGCGCGAGGCAGGCGGCGACGGCGGCGGCGAGCGTGCAGCCCGTGCCGTGCGTCGAGGTCGTCTCGATGCGTTCGGCGCGGAAGAGCGAGACGCGGCCGCCCTCGTCGAGCAGGTCGAGCGCGTCCGAGGTCAGGTGGCCGCCCTTGACGAGCACGGCCGCCGCGCCCATCTCGCGCAGGCGCGAGGCGGCGCGGGCCATGCCCTCCTCGTCGCGGATGGTCAGCCCTGTGAGGCGCTCGGCCTCGGGGATGTTGGGCGTGACGACGCGCGCCAGCGGCAGCAGTTCCCTCTTCAAAGCCTCCAGCGCCTCGTCGTCGATCAGGTCGTACCCCGAGGTCGAGCGCACCACGGGGTCGACGACGGGCGCGGGCAGCGCCTCCCCGCGCAGCAGCCGCGCGACCTCGCCGATGACCTCGCGCGTCGGCAGCATCCCCGTCTTCATGCCCGCGACGCGGAAGTCTTCGACGACCGGCAACACCTGCCGGCGGACGGCCTCGGCCGTCTGGTGCGCCGCGCCGAAGACGCCGGTCGTGTTCTGATAGGTCAGCGACGTGACGGCCGCCGCCGCGAAACAGCCGAAGGCCGTAAAGGTCTTGATGTCGGCGACGACGCCGGCCCCGCCCGAAGGGTCGAACCCGGCCACGGTCAGCGCCACCGGCGGCGCAGTTGATTCGGTAGAGGACATAAAAGAAGTAGACAGTAGTCAGTAGTCAGTAGTCAGTAGTCAGTAGTCAGTAGTCAGTAGGAAGAGCTTCGGTATCGTATCGTCAGCGCGTCGGCGTCGGCAAACTTAACGCGGAGTCTACTGACTACTGTCTACTGTCTACTGTCTACTGAATTCTTCCGCCGCGCGGAGGACGGCCGCGAGGTCGCCGGCGTCGGCGAAGAGGCGGATGGCGGCGACGCCGCGCGCGCCGGCGTCGAAGCAGGCGCGGGCGTTCTCAAGGGTGACGCCGCCGAGGGCGACGACGGGGAAGGGGGAGAGGGCGCGGGCCGCCTCGCCGAACCGTTCGAGTCCGAGGGGCGGGCCGTAGGCGCGCTTCGAGGGGGTGTCGAAGACGGGGCCGAGGAGGGCGAAGTCCGCGCCGCCGTCGCGCGCGGCGCGCGCCTCCGCGTGCGAGTGGGCCGAGACGCCGACGACGAAGTCGGGGCCGAAGGCGCGGCGGACGGTCGAGGCTTCGAGCGAGTCGGCGGCGAGGTGGACGCCGTCGCAGCCGGCGGCGCGCGCCACGTCGGCGCGGTCGTTGACGAGGACGCGCGTCCCCGTGCCCCGCGTGAGTCGCGCGGCGCGCGCGGCCAATTCGCAGAGGACGCGCGCCGTCAAATTCTTCTCGCGGAGTTGGACGAGGTGGACGCCGGCCGACGCCGCGCGCCCGACGAGGTCGAGGACGGCGCGGAACTCGGCGGACTCGGGCGTCGTCCGC
>Ga0196977_1000966_pt1 | contig 12233 bp, 12 predicted proteins | sample S3v_1013CmetaG_FD_148634 | JGI IMG/M metagenome (GOLD analysis project Ga0196977, IMG submission 148634) | Soil microbial communities from Anza Borrego desert, Southern California, United States - S3+v_10-13C | ecosystem: Environmental > Terrestrial > Soil > Desert | place: USA: California...
TCGAGATCTTCGCGCAGGCCCAGCGCCAGGGTGCGCCGCAGCGCCTCGCGGGCGGCGTGGAGGGCGGCGGGATCGGCCGGGGTCATGACCATGGCCAGGTCCGGCTCGCTCGGCAGCTGCAGCAGGAGCGCCTTGAAGGCCGGCTCGGCCGACTGGTCGGACAGGGCGCGGCCCACGGCTACGGCGAAGGCCCGCTCGGCGTCCTCGTCGGGGGTTCCGCAGGCGCGGTTGAGGATCAGGTCGCGGGCCAGGTTCTGGCCGGCCTCCCAGCGGTTGAAGAGGTCCGGATCGGCGGCGAGGCGCACGAAGCGGTGCGCCTCGGGCGCGTCGGTGTTGAGGATCACCGGCGCCGAGAAGCCGCGCAGGGCCGAGAGCACCGGCGGGCGTTCGACCTCGGCCAGGCGTACGCGCATCTCGGCCTGGTCCATGACGATCACCGTCTCCTCGACGGTGCGGTCGTTGCCGGTGGTGCGGAAGGTCTGCGGCCGGCCCTCCTCGTCGAGCAGGCCGATGCGGACGGGCACGGGCACGCACTCCTTGCGGTCCTGGCCGGGCGTCGGGCGGGTGGTCTGGGCCAGGCGCAGGTCGAGCGTTCCGGTGCGCTGGTCGTAGTCGCAATCGATGCGGATCTCGGGCGTGCCGGCCTGCCGATACCAGGTGAAGAACTTCGAGAAATCCTTGCCGGTGACGTCGGCGAAGCACTGGATGAAGGCTTCGACCGTGGTGGCGTGGCCGTCCCACTGCTCGAAGTAGCGGTCCATGCCGCGCCGGAAGTCGCGGTCGCCGACCAGCACCTTCAGCATGCGGATCAGCTCCGACCCCTTCTCGTACACGGTCGCGGTGTAGAAGTTGTCGATCTTCAGATACTTGTCCGGTCGGACCGGGTGCGCCAGCGGGCCGGCGTCCTCGGCGAACTGGCGGGTGCGCAGGGCGCGCACGTCCTTGATCCGCTGCACCGCGGCGTCACGCATGTCGGCCGAGAAGCCCTGGTCGCGGAAGACCGTCAGGCCCTCCTTCAGGCACAGCTGGAACCAGTCGCGGCAGGTGATCCGGTTGCCGGTCCAGTTGTGGAAGTACTCGTGCGCCACGACGCTCTCGATGCGCTCGAAGTCCATGTCGGTGGCGGTCGCCGGATCGGCCAGCAACAGGGAGCTGTTGAAGATGTTCAGCCCCTTGTTCTCCATCGCCCCGAAATTGAAGTCGCGCACGGCCACGATCATGAACAGGTCGAGGTCGTACTCGCGCCCGTAGGTCTCCTCGTCCCATTTCATCGAGCGCTTGAGCGCGTCCATGGCGTAGGTCGCGCGGCCGGCCATGCCCGGGTCGACGTAGATGCGCAGGGCGATGTCGCGTCCGCTCATGGTGGTGAAGCTGTCGGTCAGCTCGTCCAGTTCGCCGGCGACGAGCGCGAACAGGTAGGCCGGCTTGGGGAATGGGTCGTTCCAGACGGCGTAGTGGCGCCCGCCCTCCAGCTCGCCGGCCTCCTCGAGGTTGCCGTTGGCCAACAGGCGCGGGAAGCGGGCCCTGTCGGCCTCCAGCCGCACCGTGTAGCGCGCCAGCACGTCGGGCCGGTCCATGAACCAGGTGATCTTGCGGAAGCCCTCCGCCTCGCACTGGGTGCAGAAGCGGCCGCCGGACATGTAGAGACCCTCCAGCGCCGTGTTGCCGTCGGGGTCCAGCTCGACCTCGGTCTCCAGCACGAAGGCGTCTGGCGGATTCTGAACGGTCAGGCCCTCGTCGGTGATGGTGTAGCAGCCGTCGCCGAAGGGCTCGCCGTCGATGGCGAAGCTTACCGGCTTCAGCCGCTCGCCGTGCAGGAATAGCGGCAGGTCGTGCTCGCCATTGCGCCGGATCGCCAGCTTGGAAATCACCCGCGTCGTCTTGGGCTCCAGCCGGAAGGTCAGGTCGACGGTGTCGATGAGGAACGCCGGCGGGGCGTAGTCGGACAGCTTGATCGGCTTCGGCGTGTCGGTGCGCATGGCTGACACCTAGAGGCTGGCGGCCCCGGATTCCAGCGTGACGAGAGGCCCGCCGCGGCATTTCGCGTCCTGGCTTGGCCGTAATACACGGCAAGGCTCAGCCGTAGAGGGGAGTCCGCCGCGGCCTAGGGGCGACGCTTCGTCCGGACCAGGTTGAAAACACCGCCGGCGACCAGGGCGGCGCCCGGCAGGCCGATAAGGCTGCTCAGTTGCCACATGGCCGGCGCGTATGGACCGAAGGCCAGCATCAGGAACGCGGCGGTCGCCATCAGGCCGCCGCCGACGACAAACAGGGCGATGCTGAGGGCCCGGTCGGAGCTTGCCTCGTGCGGCTCTGGTTTAGGCACGCGGGCTCCTGAAAGTGCTCTTCGGTCGCGCCGACATGCTGCCGCGCTTCGACCGGTCGCGCTAGTCCGCTGACCGTTGCGCCGTCGGCAGCCCCGCCACCACTACAGTCTTGATGTTCACGAACTCGAGCAGGCCGTAGCGGCCGCATTCGCGGCCGTGCCCTGAGTGCTTCACGCCGCCGAAGGGCAGGTGCGAGGCCGAGGCGACGTTCCGGTTCACGAAGGCCATGCCGGCCTCCAGGTCTTCGGCGGCGATGCGCTCGCCGCGGGCCAGGTCGGTTGTCAGGACGCCGGAGCCCAAGCCGAACTCGCTGGCGTTGGCGATGCGGACGGCGTCGGCCTCGTCCCTGGCGCGGATCACCGCGGCGACCGGGCCGAACAGCTCCTCGTCGTGGGCCGGCTGGCCGGGTCGGACATTCGTGAGCACCGTGGCGGGGTACCAGGCCCCGGGCCGATCCGGAATCTCGCCGCCGAGCATGAGGCGCGCGCCGGCGGCGACGGAGGCCTTGACCTGACGGTGCAGCCCGTCACGCGCCTTCGCCGAGACCAGCGGGCCGAAGCGGGTCTCCGAATCCGTGGGATCGCCCGGCTGGATCGCCGCCATCTCGCGCGCCAGGGCCTGTTCGAAGGCCTCGGCGACGCTCTCGATGACGATGAAGCGCTTGCCCGCGACGCAGGACTGGCCGCCGTTCACCATCCGCGCCGTGGCCGCGACCTTCGCCGCCCCGTCGATGTCGGCGTCCTCCAGCACGAGGTAGGCGTCGGCGCCGCCGAGCTCGAGCACGGTCTTCTTCAGCGCCCGCCCGGCCTCGGCGGCCACGGCGCGGCCGGCGGCGACCGAGCCGGTCAGGGTGACGGCGGCGACCCGGTCGTCGGCGATGAGCGCCGCCACGTCCTCGGAGCCCACCAGCAGGGTGCGGAAGGCGTCGTGCGGCAGGCCGGCGTCCTGGAACATCTGCTCGATGGCCAGCGCGCATCCGGGCACGTTCGACGCGTGCTTCAGCACCGCGCAATTGCCCGCCATCAGCGCCGGGGCGGCGAAGCGAATGGCCTGCCAGAACGGGAAGTTCCACGGCATCACCGCCAGCACCACGCCCAGCGGATTGAAGGTGACGAAGGCCTTGGCGGCGCCGGCCATCCGGGCCGGCTCGGGGGCCAGCATCTCGGCGGCGTGGTCGGCGAAGAACTCGCAGTGGCCGGCGCACTTGTCGATCTCGGCGCGGCCGTCACTGAGCGTCTTGCCCATCTCGGCGGTCATCAAGGCGGCGAACTCGTCGCGGCGCGTGCGCAGGATGGCTGCGGCGGCGCGCAGGCCGCGGGCGCGCTCGTCGATCGGGGTGGCGCGCCAGCCGGGGAAGGCGGCGTGAACCTTGCCGAGGATGGCGCCGGCCTCTACCGGCGTGTGGCCGTCGTAGGCGCGGCCGGGCTCGCCGGTGGCTGGGTTTACGGTCTGGAATCGCCCGGGGAGCGGCATGGGCGCGACAAGCCACGCCCGCCGCGAGGGTTCAAGGCGGCCCCGATCACAAGGCGGTAATTGCTATTCCGCGGCGACCTGGCTGGGGTCGAGGTCGTCTCCGGCGCCCTCCGGCGGGGCCGAGGGCTGCAGCACGCTCTGCAGCAGCATCTGCGCCTTGCCGGCCATGACGATCACCGACTGCGGGGCGTCGTCGTGGTCGTCCTCGACGTACTTCACCAGCTCTTCGGCCAGCTTCATCAGGCGGGGGGCGTTCACGATCAGGCGCGCCTGCAGCTCCATCCTGTGCGGATCGCGGTCGTACTCCGCGCCCGGCACGCGCCAGCCGCCCCAGTCGGTGGGGTCTGTGACAACGACCGGATAGGTGCCGGGGTAGGGGTGGTGCGGACAGTCCTCGGGGGCCTGCCATTTGTTGCGGGCGCGCAGCAGGCGCCAGTCGCCGGTCTCCAGCGAGGCGGCCGCCTCGTCGGTGCGCTCGGCCTGCAGCTCCTGGGCGTTGAAGTCGCGGCCGAAGCCGACGTCGTAGGTGACGCGCACCGGCTCGGCGAATCCCTTGGCCCAGACCGGCAGGACCTTCTCGATCTGGGCCCAGGCCCCGACGCATTCGACCCAGACCCTTTGGCCCTTCTGGAAACTGGCCTTTGCCATGCCCGCATCACCCCGAGAACCGGACGCTTTCGTCCTTGTTGCCGGTCAGTCTGCTCGACAAGGGTTAGCGTTTGGTTCGCCGAAGACGCGAATTCACCCCCGTCTACGCGGCGAACGCGCCGCGCAGGGGGGCGAACAGGGGCGAAACTGCGTAAATATCAACAAAAATAATATGTTGATGGCTTCTCGGGATCAGTTCGGTTTGGAGATGTCCGCCAGGGTCTCGCCGGTGTCCTTCTCGCGCGCCTTCTTGGTCAGGTCGCCGATGGAGACCACCCCCACCAGGTCGCCGTTGTCGGTGACGATGGGGAAGCGGCGCAGCTGGTGTTCGCCCATGGCGTTCAGGACGTCGTCCAGGCTGTCGTCCTTGGAGCAGGTGTAGACGTCCCGGGTCATGATCTCCGACACCGAGGTGCTGGGATCGAGCCCCTTGGCCACCACGCGCGTGGCGATGTCGCGGTCGGTCACCGCCCCGATCACGCGGGTGCCGTCGCAGACCGGGACGAAGCCGAAGTCGCCCGTCGCCATGCGTTGGGCGACCGACTGGACCGACTCGTCGGCGCGCGCGGTCTCCGGGTTTTCGGTCATGATGTCGCGAACCTTCATGGGGTGTCTCCAGGCAATGGCGGGCCGGGCGCCCGCTCCCGTGCCGGATGAACCCTGCGCGGGCGCGCCGGTTCCAATGTCGCACAGGCCGCCGTTTGCTTTTGGGGCCGCGGGGGCTAAAGCCCGGCCATGACCGATACCACCAAGCTTGCCGAAGCCGCGCTGCAGCGCCTGGGCGTCTCGGCACGGGGGGACATCGCCGTCCGCTCCCCGATCGACGGGTCCGAGATCGGCCGTGTGTCCTGGCAATCCGCCGCCGATGTGAAGGCCGCCGTGGGCCGCGCCGTCGCCGCCTTCGAAACCTGGCGCGCCGCGCCCGCGCCGCGGCGGGGCGAGCTGGTGCGCCTGCTCGGCGACGAGCTGCGCCAGGCGAAGGACGACCTCGGCCTGCTGGTCTCCATCGAGGCGGGCAAGATCCGCTCCGAGGGCCTCGGCGAGGTCCAGGAGATGATCGACATCTGCGACTTCGCCACCGGCCTGTCGCGCCAGCTCTACGGCTTGACCCTGCCCAGCGAACGGCCGGGCCACCACATGCTGGAGCGCTGGCAGCCGCTCGGGCCGGTGGGGGTGATTTCGGCCTTCAACTTCCCGGTCGCGGTCTGGGCCTGGAACGCGGCCCTGGCGCTGGTCTGCGGCGATCCGGTGATCTGGAAGCCCTCGGAGAAGACCCCGCTCGTGGCGCTGGCCACCCAGGCCATCTTCGAGCGCGCCGCCGCCCGCTTCGGCGACGCCCCCGCCAACCTTTCGCAGGTCGTGGTCGGCCTGGCCGACGTCGGGGAGGCGTTGGTGGACGATCCGCGCGTCCCGCTGATCTCGGCCACCGGCTCCACCCGCATGGGCCGCGCCCTGGGTCCCCGCGTCGCCGCCCGCTTCGGCCGCTCCCTGCTCGAGCTCGGCGGCAACAACGCCATGATCGTCGCCCCCTCGGCCGACCTCGACATGGCCGTGCGCGCCATCGCCTTCTCGGCCGTCGGCACCTGCGGCCAGCGCTGCACCAGCCTGCGCCGCCTGATCGTGCATGAGTCCATCGCCGACGGCCTCGTTGACCGCCTGAAACGCGCCTACGCCACCCTGCCGATCGGCAGCCCGCTGGACGACGGGACCCTGGTCGGCCCGCTCATCGACGAGGCGGCCGCGGAAAGCTTCGACCGGGCGCTGGAGCAGGCCCGGTCCGAGGGCGGGGAGGTGGTGCAGGGCGGCGGCCGGGTCGAGCGCTCGGGCGCCTACGTGAACCCCGCCATCGTGCGCATGCCGGCCCAGACCGAGGTGGTCCGCCACGAAACCTTCGCCCCCATCCTTTATGTCCTCACCTACCAGACCCTGGACGAGGCCATCGCCCTGCAGAACGCGGTCCCCCAGGGCCTTTCCTCCTGCATCTTCACGGGCGACGTGCGCGAGAGCGAGCGGTTCCTCTCGGCGGTGGGCAGCGACTGCGGCATAGCCAACGTCAACATCGGCCCCTCGGGAGCCGAGATCGGCGGCGCCTTCGGCGGCGAGAAGGAGACCGGCGGCGGCCGCGAATCCGGCTCCGACGCCTGGAAGGCCTACATGCGCCGCCAGACCCAGACGGTGAACTGGTCGAGCGAACTCCCGCTGGCGCAGGGCGTGAAGTTCACCGTCTGAACCTCACCTCGGTGCGGAAACAGAAACGGGCGCCCGGCTCGCGCCGAACGCCCGTTCCTCCCCTCCCGGTGATGCCTAGTCGCGCGAAGCGGTCGCGGAGGGGCTCAGGTCCCCCGACCGCCGCACCAGGCCCGGGAATTCGCCCCGTTCGTTGTCGAAGCCGCGGCCTTCGGACGCCATGCCGGCGACCTCGCGCCAGCTGACGCGGTCGGAAATCCACGGGTCGCCGCGCAGCTTCTGGCCCCAGGTGGCGACAGCGATCGCCCACTGGGTCGAGGCCGGGGCGGCGGCGTAGGCGCGGAAGCCGTCGGCGTCGGTGATCGGCCGCTCCATCAGCCGCGAGTTGGACTGGCCCGGCAGCTTGTAGCGGACGCGCAGGAAGGCCAGTTCACCAGCGGGCGCCCTGGCCGGCTGGTCCTCGCGCTGGTAACGCAGGGGGTCGACCGAGGACGGCCCGCCGACGGGCGTGATCTCGTAAAGCGCGGTGACCGAGGCGCCCGAGCCCACCTCGCCGGCGTCAACGCGATCGTTGTTGAAGTCCTCGCGGTTGAGCAGCCGCGTCTCGTAGCCCACCAGGCGCCATTCGCTGACCCGGGCGGGATTGAACTCGACCTGGATCTTCACGTCGTCGGCGATCGGGAACAGGCCGTTCTCGAAGTCGTAGCGGAACACCTTGCGGCCCTCCGCCAGGCTGTCGATGTAGGCCGCCGTGCCGTTGCCGCTCTGGGCCAGGGTCTGCATCAGGGCGTCGTTGTAGTTGCCGCGACCGAAGCCGTAGATCGACAGGTAGACGCCGGTCTTGCGCTTGTCGGAGATGAAGTCCTCGAGCTTCTCGGGATCGGAGATGCCGACGTTGAAGTCGCCGTCGGTCATCAGGATGACGCGGTTGGCGGCGCCCTCGCGGAAGTTCCGCTGGGCCAGGCTGTAGGCCAGCTCCAGCCCCGCGCCGCCCGCGGTCGAGCCGCCGGCCTGCAGCGAGTTCACGGCGCAGCGCATCTTCAGCTTCTGCGTGCCCGGCGTCGGCTCCAGCACTGCGCCCGCGGCCCCGGCGTAGACCACCATCGAGACGCGGTCCTCGGGACGCAGCTGGTCGATCAGGACGTTCAGCGACTGCTGCGCCAGCTGCAGCCGGTCGGGGCCCTGCATCGAGCCCGACACGTCGACCAGGAACACGAGGTTCAGCGGCGGCCGCTGGGTGGCCGGGATGTCGTACCCCTGCAGGCCGATGTGGACGATGCGCTTCCCCTCGTTCCACGGCGAGGGTGTCACCGCCACGAAGGGGCGGAACGGCTCGGCGCGGCTCTGCGGCAGCGGATAGTCGTAGTCGAAGTAGTTGATCAGCTCCTCGACCCGCACCGCGTCGCGCGGCGGCAGGCGGCCCTCGTTCAGGAACCGGCGCACGTTCGAATAGGACGCGGTGTCCACGTCGATCGAGAAGGTCGAGGTCGGCTGCTCGGCGACGCGGCGCACCGGGTTGGTCACGGCGTCCGGATAGCGCTCCGTCTCCACCGTCCCGGCGGGCGGGCCATAGGGGATGGTCGGCGCGACGTATCCGTAGGTGAGGCCCGGCTGGGCCTCGCGGGCGACCCGGCTGCCGGTGACCGCGACGGACTGATCGGCGGCGTTGGGCTGCGGGGCCGGCATCATCACCGGAGGCGGGGGAGGCGGCGGGGGCGGAGGCGGCGGCGGCGGGGGGGCTATCCCCAGGGCCCCTGGACGGGTCCGCACCCGGCCGCGCCCGTAGTCGTCGCCGTCACGGCCGTAGTTGACGAAGCCGAGCTCGCGGCAGGCCTCGGCGGTGGGCTCGCCGTCCCGGACGGGGCGGCGGCTGGGCTGGGCGGTGGTCGGGGCCGCCATCGACGCGATCAACGCCGACGCACAGACGGCCTTCAATAGACGCGAACGGAACATGGCGGCTTCTCCCTCATTGCCTTTCGGTAATGTGGAGAGCGCCGTTCGGCGGAATTAAGGGACAAGCTTGGCCGATTGTGTCCAAGCCGCGTCCGGATGTGGCGAACCCTCAGTAGGTGGAGGTGCAGGCGTTGCTCGGGCAGCCGCGGCTGACGCGGACGTTGGAGACGCCCTGGCCGGGATCGCGCTTCAGCCGCGAGCCGCTGGTGGTGGTGCGCTGCAGCCTCGGATTTGGCGCCTCGACGACCGGCACGGCTTCGCGCTCGGCCCGCGCCCGCTCGAGCGCCTCAAGCTGCAGGATCACGAAGCGGACGTCGTCGGGGACGGCGGGCTTCTCGGCCGGCGCCGGCGCCGGGGCGTCAGGCTGGGCCAGGACCGGCGAGGCGGCGAGCAAGGCGAAGGCGACAAATCCGACAAGGCGCATGGAGGCCTCCCTGGACGAGCGACGCCCCGATTTCGCCGCCGGTGGCCGCCCGGCGTCAAGGCGACCCCGGCGGCGACGCATCAATTGCCGGCGCAGTCCTCGTCGCCCAGGCGCAGGCTGACTTCGCAGGCGCGGATGACGCGGACGGAAGAGGCGCCGCGCGACCCGCGCGACCTGGCGCGGCTGGAGGTCTGCTCGGCGTCGTTGCGCCAGCCGAGGGGGTAGTGGCTCGGGCTCAGCTGGAGGTCTTCACTGCCGACGGTGGTCACCGGCGAGATCGCTTCGAAATCCTGGCGGACGATGCGCGACCCGGACAGCTTCACGTCTTCGACCGTCGTGCTGTCATCCTGCGCGAAGGCAGGCGTGGCGAGGCACAGGGCCGCGGCCACGAGGAACATGCGGGTAGGAAACATTGGGAGATCCCCGTAACTGCAGCCCTGCGCAGGATTGATCGCCGGGCGCCCGGAAACGGGGTTAGCTCCGGGCTCAGGCCAGGACGTCGTGGTGGTCTCGGTGGCGCTTCAGCCAGGCGACGGCGTAGCCGCACACGGGCCGCAGCTTCACGCCCTGGTCGCGGGCGCTGTTGGCCAGGGCCTCCATGAACGTCCCGGCCGCGCCGGTGCCGCGCAGCGACTGCGCCGCCTCGACGTGCAGGATGGCCAGGGTGTCGCCGCTCTGTGCGTAGTCGGCCCACACCAACCCGTCGTCGAAGGCCATCTCGAAGCGGTTCTCTTCGGGGAGGTGGCGGATGCGGTTCTCGTTCATCGTGTCCATGGCTTCACAATCGACGGGCCGGGCGGATCGTTCCGCCCTTCCCCTGGCTGCGCGTAACGCTAAGGTCGCCCCACAGATAGGGAGCCCCCTGCATGCGCGCCGCCGTCCATCTCGCCGCCGTTTCCGCCCTGGCGCTCGGCCTGGCGGCCTGCAATCCGCCGAAGAAGGCCGAAGACGCCCCGGCCGCGCCCGGCGCTCCCGCCGCGGAGAAGGGCGCGCCGTCCGGCCCCGCGACCGGCGCCGTCGATCCCAACACCCTGCCGCGCCGCCAGCCCGGCCTCTGGGAGACCTCGATGACGGTGAAAGGCGAGGACCAGCCGCCGGTCACCACCCAGATGTGCCTCGACGCGGCGTCGGAGCAGCGCTCTTCGGTCTGGGGCAACGAGATGTCGCGCGAGATGTGCCAGCGCTACGAGGTCGTGCGCCAGCCCGACGGCAGCTACAGGTTCGGCTCCACCTGCAACATGGGCTCCGGCGGCGTCACGCGCAGCGAAGGGACGGCGTCCGGCGACCTGAGGTCTAACTACGTGGTGCGCATGCGCTCGACGACCTCGGGCGCCGAACTCGAGATGCTGAACCGCGACCAGGAGTTCACCATCGCGGCGAAGCGCCTCGGGCCCTGCAAGGCCGGCCAGCGCGGCGGCGACATGATCATCAACGGCCGCGTGGTGGCGAACCTGAACGACCTGCCCGGCCCGGGCTCGGCGAGCGGGAAGCGTTAATCCTTCCCCGCTGGGGAAGGTGGATCGGCGCGGCACGCGCCGAGACGGACTGGGGCCGCGCGTCAGCGCGGTCGGTGAGTTGTGGTGAACCGCGCCAGGCTCCGCCCGGCGCCCCCCGCCTGAGCTGGCCGCTCAGGCGCCTCCCCCAGAGGGGGAGGTTATGCCGGCTGGCCGTTGACCAGCCTGAGCAGGCCGAGCACGCTCTTCACGCAGAACCAGATCGTGGTGATCAGCGCCGCGACGGCCCAGACGATGAACAGCGGGATCGCCGCCACCGCCCCGATAACCGGCATCACCGCCAGCAGGCCGGCGCCGATCAGGAACGGGGCGATCATCCACCAGAACACGAACCAGAACATGCGGATCTGCTGGTCGAAGTGGCTGCGCACCCACATCGAGGCGCCGTCGCGGCAGACGTAGGCGACGATCACCCCGATCGGGCTGATCAGGTTCGCGGAGAACACGCCGGCGATATAGAGGCCGTAGACGATGAAGGCCGGCACCTTGCCGTCGTCGGAGTCGGCGCGGCTGTGGGGCGCAGGATGGGTCATCGCTCAGGGCTCCCGTTCGGTCTCAGACGGTCCACGTCTGCGGATGGAATATCGGTTCGCCACGGTGCAGACGCACCATGCCCACGAAACAACGCATGACGAGCCAGACCGCCGTCGCGACGATGGTCAGGGGGAACAGGCCAAACGGCAGGAACAGCACCAGCACCGCCGCACCGAGCCCGGCCATGACGATCCAGAAGGTCCGGATCTGGAAGGTGTAGTGGCTCTTCAGCCAGGCCGGGGCGTCGCGACGCTGCTTGTAGGCCCACCAGCACGCGAAGGGCAGGGCTGGCAGGCCGACCCCCATGAGAGCGGTCAGATAGGCCAGGTAGACCGCGAACGGCGAGCGCTTGACCTCGTAGGTGGCCTCGCCCGCCTGCGGCGAGGCCGGGCCCACGGCCGGAGCGGCGGCGGTCTCGGCGACCGCCTCGGGTTCGGGCTCCACCTGGCGCAGCGGTTTCCAGTCCGCCGCCGGGGCGTCGTCCCAGGGCTCGGGGCCGTGCAGATCGGCCTCGACGGGCGTTGGGGCGGGTCGGGCGGCGAGAGGCGCGGGCGCCTCGACGATCTCGACGACGGGGGCCGGCTCGGGCTCGGCCTCGTCGACCGGCGCGGCCTCGAGTTCGGCCGGCTCGACCGATTCCGGCTCCGGCTGGTCCTCGAACAGGTCGGCCTCGACGTCGTAGGCCTCGATCTCGGCGATCGCCGCCTCCAGCCCCGACTTCCGCTCGGGCGCAGGTTCCGGCTCGGGCGCCGGCGCGGCGTCCTCGACGGGCTCCTCCGGCTCGTCCCAGGGCTCCGGCTCCTCCGCGGGCAGGTCCGGCGAAGCCTCCTCGGGCGCGGGGTCCGCCGGCGGGGCCGGCGGCGCGTCGAAGGGCTCTTCCTCCTCGGGGAGGTCGGGCGCGATGTCCTTGGGCTCGTTCATCTCGGTTGCAACCTGTCGGGTCGGCGGCGGTTTCGCAACCGCCTCACCCTTCGGAACTCGCGCAACGGACCAGCGGAACCGGGTCGAAAGGCGCGCCCTCGATCTTCAGGTTCTCCTCCCCGCCGGTGAAGGTCAGGGTCGCCGGGGCCGGGTCGGTCTCCGCCGAGCAGGTGGCGGGTACGCTCCACCGGGCCGGACCCTCCTGCCGCAGGTCTTCGGGCTTCCAGCGGCAGAAGACCTCGCCCGGCGTAT
>Ga0196977_1000967_pt1 | contig 12225 bp, 10 predicted proteins | sample S3v_1013CmetaG_FD_148634 | JGI IMG/M metagenome (GOLD analysis project Ga0196977, IMG submission 148634) | Soil microbial communities from Anza Borrego desert, Southern California, United States - S3+v_10-13C | ecosystem: Environmental > Terrestrial > Soil > Desert | place: USA: California...
GCAGGCGTTCATATCCCGGCGCGGCAGCGTGATGACGTGGGACGGACGGCTCGACAATCGCGAGGATCTCATCGCGCAGTTGTGGCGTGATCTTGATCAGGGGACCACCGATGTAGCGATCGCGATGGCCGCGTATGAAAAAGGGGGAGTCGAAGGTTTCCGTCACCTGGTCGGCGACTGGAGCCTCGTCGTTTGGGACGCCGAGCGCCAGACAGTGTCGCTCGCCAGCGACTACATGGGTGTTCGGCCGCTCCACTACCTTGTGCGTAGAGATTCGGTCTCCTGGTCCACGACGCTCGAATGCCTGATCCGCGTACACGAGCTGTACGACGAGATCGAACCGCACTACCTTGTCGGCTTCTTGTCCAACGCTCGTCCCGCGGGTCTCACTCCGTACAAGAACGTATTCTCTGTCGAAACCGCGCAAAGCGTGACGGTTTCACGCGACGGATCGATCGCGAAGAGCCGGTTCTGGAGTCTGGGCTCGCCGGAAATCCGCCACCGCACCCTCGAGGACTACGAGAGACATCTTCGCACAGTGTTCTTAGACGCAGTGCGGAACCGTTTGCGCTCGCACGCTCCAGTCTGGTCGGAACTAAGCGGCGGATTGGATTCGTCGTCGGTCGTGTGCGCCGCCGACCTGCTCATCAAGCAAGGTCTCGCGGTGGCGCCAGACCTCCGCACCTTCTCGTTTATTACCGACGGCTCACCAGAGACGGATGAACGCCGCTTCGTCGCCCGTGTTGATGAGCAAACCGGGCGCACCACTCACCTCATTCAGCAAGATGCCTCCTTCGAGCTTGTCGATCCCACGCGGCATTGGATCACTCCGGCTCAACCGACCTATGGCACGCTCCAGTCGTACAAGCTGGTTCGCAACTCAGGCGGCCGCCTACTGTTGACCGGTCATGGTGGCGACTCCGTGATGGGCAACGTCGTCGATTACTACTACGACATCACGGCCCTGCTACGCCGCGGCAGAGTGTTCGAAGCCGTGGGGCTTGCGCGTGAGCGGGCTCTTGCAGCGAAGCACACGGTTTGGAACATGCTGTATCGCGCGACGCAGAATTTCACCCACGACATGGCCGTGCGACGGAATCTCGCGCAACTGTTCAAAGGATCGGGAGGCGTACCTCCAGCGACCGATAAACATATTGCTGAGGCATTTCTTCTGAAGCCTGAGTTCGCGATTTACTGGAAGGACGCCTGGACCAAGCTGTTTGCTCGCGCGTTCGAATTTCCAGACGTATCGCAGTGGGATCTCGCTCTCGGAGTGACCCTCATGGGCGAACGCCGCCACGCACAAGCACCATCAGACGAGCCTCTCGGGCTCACGAGCCACCCGCTTCTGGACCGCCAGGTTGTGGAGTTCATGCTCGGCATTCCGTTCTCCGTCGTCGCGCCGCCGGGACAGCCGCGGGCCCTGATGCGCCGTGCGTTCGCTCCGTTCATGCCGCCAAGCATCGTCGCGCGGTTCTCGAAAGGGTTCGCACTACCGTTCTATTTGAGGAACACCAGGGACGTCCTCCTTCGATGGATCAAGGACCCCGACAACCTCAAGATTGTGCAGCTCGATTTTCTGGATCCCAGCCGTCTTCTCCCATATCTCGAGGCGCTTCGAGACAACGGGAAACAGCCCGATTTCTTTATGCAGTTGTTGAAGATCGAGCAATGGCTCGAATCTCGTGAGCGTTACCTCTGTGGGCGACGCACAGCCGGCTTACCGCGCATCGCAAGCCAGCACGCTGCCGAAAGTTTGGCAGTCGCTGCCGCGGCAGGATCGGGCGCCGACCGAGTACAACCCGCGCTTTCCAGCGCGCACGGGAGCGCAGGGTGAGAACACTTCTGAACTCCATGGTTGTAACGCGAGGATTCGTTCGGAATTCTTCAAAGAAAGGAGGTACAGGCCATGACATATGAAACGCCAGAGTTGTTACTCGTCGGCCCGGCGAGCGATCTCGTTCGTGGGTCTAAGTCGGATGGTGGTGTCGACCGCTTCCCCGAGTCGGATCTGAGAAAAGGCGGGGACGTAGAAGAAGGTCTCGATTAACAGACGATCGAGCAATCCTAAACAAGTCGCCCGGCCTCTTCTTCGCCGGCGCAGGAGAGGTCGGGCAACCAGTCGAGATTTGTATGGCGACAACAGCCGAAGAACTTATCGCATTCATCAGGCAGTGCAGTGTTACAGACGGAGAGGCCGCCTCTTTCGTCGAACGAGCACGGAATCCTGACTATTGGATTTCCCTGTGCCCGACAATGACCATAACTGCGGGTCAGCCGGAGACTGGTCCATCAGATGATTTGGATTCGGACCTCGCCAGCGTAATCCACGACTATAGGACCTACGGGCACTGCGCGGTTTACGATGCGTTCGCGCCTGGCGACATTGCAGCTCTCAAGACGGCGGCGACCTCAATATCCGAGGCTGGTTGGCCGCTGATATTCGCGTTCGTATATGACATGTTTTGGAAGATCGGACGCGCCCCAAAATTGCGCGCGTTCGTCAGCTCGCTCATCGGACCCGGATACCAGCCAACGGTATCGTTCTGGGTTAACCACGTTCCGGCGGTGCGTGGTGGGTCGGGATTTCCTCCACACATGGATGATGTTTGGCCGGGACATCATACCGTCACGTGCTGGGTGCCGTTGACGCAAGTGACGCCCGACAACGGATGCCTCTATGTGATCGAGAGAGACTCAGAAAATTCCGGCGAGTCTGTCAATCTTTCGGGCGCCAATTTGACGGGCGCACAAGTGCTCAATGCGTTGCCGCGCGTTCGCGCACTTCCGGCTGGTCCAGGCTCGTTTCTGGCCTGGCCGAATGACACGATCCACTGGGGTGGTATGTTCCTGCGCGGTGAACAAGCGCGGATGGCATTGTCATTTCATTTCACAAGCGCGGACTTTGAGAACGTCGATTCGTCTTTGCGTGAATCGATGTTGATAGACCGGCCCTTGCCGAGGTTCGAAGATCGCTTACGGTGCGTATGCAAGTCGATGTTGAGGTTCCGCGGACGTGACCCTTTTCTGGAACGATTCGCGCCGGCTGCGCGTCGTTTGATCGGAGAATTTCGCGGCTCTGCAAGCGTAGAGTGAGCGTTATCTAACGATCGTCGATCGGTCATTTGACGCTCCCCAAAGGGCGATGCTAGGCTGTGCTGCGAGTGCTCTCCCTCTAGAGTGTTTTATGATCTCACGTTTCTTTTTCGATCTTCGCTGGGCCTTCCGTTCATACATTAGAACTCCTGGTCTAACGCTCACTTTGCTTCTGACTCTAATGCTCGGCGCCGCAGCTACGTTGGCGACCTTTTCGCTGGTCGACGCATTACTCCTGCGGCCGCTTGGAGGTGTGGCCCGTCCTGAAGAGTTGGTGCGCATCGCGCCCATGGATGATCGAAACGAAATGATGCGTGTCACATCGCCGATGCGCGATTCAATGCGCGAGCTTCCAGCATTTTCTGGCGTCTGCGGTTTGAATACACCCGGGGGTGTTGTCAAACTTGGCGACCGCGTGTCGTTTGAGGGACTGCTTAATGTCTCGGGCGATTGTTTTACGGTGCTTGGGGTCAAGCCTTTTGTAGGACGATTGCTCACTCCTGACGATGAACTCGGCAAGACTCCAGTCGCCGTAATAACCTACGATTTTTGGCGCCGTGAATTCGGCGGAAGGAATGATGTTCTTGGACAAGCTGTCGCGGTCGAAGGAATCCCGTTTACGATCGTCGGCGTCACCGAACCGGCTTTTCGCGGTCTGTCGAGTGCGTTCCCATCATCCATAATGATCCCGATCACGGCTACGGGACGCGCTTCGTCCTCGATGTATTGGTCCGACGTGATTGCTCGCCGGGCGCCGGGCGTGTCGGTGGACCAGGCCCGTGTCCAATTGGAAGCCGCCTGGCCACAACTGAAGGAGAAAGCGGGATTGACCGCGAAGACGTCGGCTGCGACTCGACAGCGTCTGGAGGGGAGTCGCTCATTTGCGGCAGGCATGAGCACCGGAATCGAGACTGTGCTGCGGCCTAAATTTGAGCGGCCCTTGCTGTTGACCTTTGGCCTTTCCGTATTGATGCTGGTCATCTGTTGCGCCAACGTTGCTAATCTTCTGGCCGCGAGATCCCTTGCTCGGCGCTCTGAGCGTGCAATGCGAGCGGCGCTCGGTGCGTCGTCGGGCACGTTATTGCGGCAGTCGGTGATTGAAGTGACGATCCCTGTTGTCGCAGGAGTCTTGCTCGCCACTCCGCTTGCCTATGCGCTAACTGTCATCCTTGTAAACGTACTTCGAACTTCGTACCTCGAGCTCGAGTTGTCGTCGATGTGGGATGTGCGAGTCGTCCTTTTCCTTACCGCCATTGTGTTGGTCGTCACATTGGCAACTGCTCTGGTCCACCTGTTCAGTGCGCGCCGCCAGCATTCATTGGCAGATGCGCTCCGCGCGACGGCAAGAACCACGACCGGACGTTACGGTCAAATGCGTCGCATAATGGTAGTGGCACAGATCGCTTTATGCGTCGTGCTCGTCATTAGTGCAGCGCGTTTCGTACGCACACTGGACAACTATTATCAGGTCGATCCAGGATTTGCTGTCGATTCGGGACTGGCCGCGCTTCTTCTTCCAGTGCCCGGAACTCCGTCGACGACCGAGGGGCCGTACTACGACGATCTACTTAGACGGATTGAAGCGCTTCCGGGTGTCGGTTCGGCGAGCGTCGCGAACTGGATGCCGTTGGGAGCATCTTTCAAGGAAACGGTCGAGCGTATCCCCTCCACGGCGGACGAAGCTCCTGCCTCCGCAGCGATCTGGTCGGTTAGCGATCACTTTTTCAATTCCATGGGTATTGAGTTTAAAGAAGGCTCGACGTTCAGACTCACGGCTCCCGGCGACGCCCAGGATGGCGGAGGACGCACGGCAATTTTGAGCGAGTCGCTCGCGAAAAGTCTGTTTCCTGATGGGACTTCAATCGGAGCAAAGGTCCGTGTCGGGGCAGACGGAAAGCAGGACGCGACAGTCATCGGGATTGTGGCGGACGCCCGGCTCGCCAAGCCGCAGGAGTCACCTATCCCCGTACTGTACCTAAATTACTGGGATGACCCACAAGGATCTCCGTACCTGTTTGTTCGCGCTGCGAGTGGCCCGCCGGAACAACTCGCCGAGACGGTTCGGAAGGAGGTGAGCTCGGGCGGACGCGAGTTTCCGCTATGGATGCGAACGATGTCATCGCAGTGGGAAATCGCGTTGATGCAGGAACGGCTGCTAGCCGGAAGTTCCCTTGCATTCGGTGGGCTCGGGCTGCTGGTTGCCGCCATCGGTCTGTTTGGATTGCTTAGCTATTACGTTACCAGCCGCAAGATGGAAATTGGTATTCGTATGGCTCTCGGCGCCGGGCGGCGTGAAATAGCGCGGCTGTTCATTCGCGAAGTAGCCGTTTGTCTAGTGCTGGGTTGTGTGGCGGGAGGGTTTCTGCTGTTTATAGTCTCGAAGGTATTTGCCGGACTCTTCTTCGGCGTGGCCCCAGTCGACGCCTTGCTACTCAGCTTGGCCTTCGGTTTGATTTTTATCGTCACGCTGGTGAGCGTCTGGGTACCTCTCCGCCGAGCAATTTCCATCGACCCGCTTAAGGCGCTTCGCACCGAATGAACGGTCGGCATGACCGTTCGATGCTTGATCGCCATCCTAGTACTTGCTAATGAAAACATAACGAAAGATCTGCGACTTAAAATGAGAGAGAAGGCAGTTATGTTCGATAGCAAGATGCTCAGTCTTTGGGTCTGATCGTTGGCGTAAACTAAGGGCTAATCTCTATCTCAAGCTTGAATGCGAACAAGCAAACTCTGGAAGAAACGTCAGCAGCAAGCGCTCGCTGATCTCGGCAAAGGTAAACGGGCTCTTACAAAACGATACGAACCAGTATTTACGCGCCTGGCGGTCGTCAAAGGATCACTTCGGCTGGCCTAGTATCAACACATCCGCCACCATCTTAGCCCCGTCTTTTACTCTCTCCTGAATACGTAGCTTTTTCTGCTCCATGTAAAAACATCGAACCTGAAAGTCGCTTAATAGTTTTGAAAGATGAAGGCCATAGCCAAAATTCACAATCTTAGCCTTTTAGTTCACCTGATACCGTGAACGACCGTGTTTGGCTCATTGGCTTAGGTTCCGTGGCCTGTCGCTTTTTTCCAAGATACCACTACCTCCACCACCACTGTGGATATGAGCATTAATGCCGCGAACAACCGTACGTTCAACCCCGGACCTGACAGGATAGTGGTGAGGCAGATAATGGCTAACGTTATGGTCAAAACATAACTAAGCCACATATGCCTTTTCGGTACCCCGAAAAAGACAGCCATAGTGAGAATGAAGACCGCTGAGATGTAAACGAAATCCACAGCTCTAATTCCAATGTCAGAAAAAAAACTGTCCATTTGTAACCTCCTTTTCTAAATACACGCGGGCGGATTGGGCTGGAGCCATAGCAACTGACGGCCCGTCGGAATCGTTTCATGGCCCGACTTCCGAAGCTAGTTAAGTTTGCCTTAAGGACAACCTCCCAATCCGCGCGTCTTCGCTTAGAGCTTTTTGGTCAAGTCACAACATTAGTGCGACTTCACAAGAAATACATCCCATGCCCAGCGGCCCACCTGGCTGCCGTTAGTTTCCTTTACTACTTTGGCGCGAAACCGAAAGCGATTGCCTTGCTTGTCAACGCTTTTGGAAACCTTGTACCTTAGTTCGAAAGATTTCACTCCCGCTTCTGACAGAGTCCGTAATTCCACAAACTCAGAAATACCATTGTGGTTAATGTCGGCCCAGAGTCGCATTGAATTGAAAATGGCGTCATGCTCGTCGACAATTCCATCACGATTTCCACCGTTCTCAAATTTGTCATACTCAGCTAGGGCCAGAAATCCGTTCCGCTCAGTGCCCGCTGGGGGCTCAGGTTGTGGAGAGATATCGCCAAACAACTCCGTTCCGTCATCAATGGTGCCGTTGCCATTCCTGTCAAGAGCGAGCCATGAGTCGTCGGAGTAGGCGCTCGTCCAAGCAATCTTCTCTTTTCCACCGATGTTATTCAAGTTAAAGGAAACGCCTCCTGAGCTGCTAGTGAGATCAAATCCGTTGCCATCAACGTCCACTACAATAGGTGACGTGTATGGCACGCAGTCGCACCATAGAAAACTCCACGCACCCGAATCACAAACTACAGGTTCTAGAGTGCACGTTTCTGGAGGATCAGGCTGGCACTGATCACTGAATGGGTTCCAAAACCAGCTGTAAATTTCACACTCCCCCTGCGAGGTCGGTAAAGTTGGAAAACAATTCTCCCCATACCAGTAACCACCCAGTTCAAAACAAGCGTTTTGGAACTCACCTGGACTCGGTGTTGACGTTGGACGAGCGACACCACATGCTTCATACGCTGAAATACATTGCAATACTGCAATCGGCCCAAGTGCTGGATGTGCAAGTATAGCCAGGAAACAGGTAAGTCCAATGGTTTCAGGACAAAGGAGAATTAAGGCTGCTATGCCGGAAACGTAAGCCACTAGTGCTGCGTAACACTTTGCGACCTCCAGCGCACAACTGAGCTGGGAGTTAAGACTAGAAAACAAAACTCCTGAAACAACTGATTTTTCGCAGAAGGTGTTAGTGGCCTGAATGAGGTCCATGAGATCACGGTCATGGTTAACGGCGGATAAGAGTACTTGTAATTCCTTTGTTGCGGTGAAAGACGGTTCTTTCCGATTTCTCTCGCCCATTTTCAGCTCAGTTTTTTCTTTCTTATATTGAAACTCGACACTGGAACCATCCTCAGTGCCCCGTTCAGGGCTGGTCCGCACAATAAGAGTGCCACCCGTCCGAGCCTTAAATCGGACTATGGACGTCTGTTGGGGGAATCGCTCGATTTCCACTTCACCGAGGTTCCGTCGATGTGTAATCTGGATTCGGATAAGGTTGACGGACAAATTGATAAACTTGGCCTTGCTGCCATCATCCTTTTTAGCAAACGGGACTCCCCCCGGATCCAAGCCGTATTGAAACGACTTGTTCGAGCTAGAGCTAAGGGAACTAAAGTACTCGATGTTCTCCGACGACTCGAGCCCATTCTTCAATACCAGAGGTTGAGCGACTCTGCTTGATGGTCCAACCACGTCGGCTAAGCTAGCGCGAGCCGATTCGACCACAAAGACTGGCCGGGTCGGCCCTGCGGCGGCAGGAGTGGCGAATGGTGCACACAACAACAACAATAATGCGCAGGATAACGCGCAACAGACAAAGCAGTAAAACAATCTTCGCGAATAGTAGTAACGCATGTGAGTGCTCCTTTAGGTTTGACTCCACCACGACTGTGCTAAAACCGCTCCGCTCCGCTCAGAACGCTCTTTGCACAGTTGTATTAAAGTGGTGCTGTGTAGCTCCGCAGTACAGAGGCAACTGTACTGCGGAGCTTCGTTGACGAAATCCGACGACCCTCCCCCCAACGCTGTTTTGAGTGTGGATGTTTTCGCCATTACTTTCTTCTCTTAGCCTGCGAATCGCGGAACGAAGTGAGCGCAAAACGCGATTGACTGACGTTAACTACTTTGGGAAAGGACTATGAGGCCGACATTCCGGGCGTTTTATGTCGGCCCTTCTCGCCACGCCGTTCGTGTATACCGTGGCGATCTTTTACAGAGCCATTCGTGACTCACTGGCTACGAATGGCTTTTGTTTTTGACGTGAGTGGCTCTGCCAATTGAAGATGCAACGCCCTCACCAAGATGGAGCTCCCGCCGAGAAGCGTCTACAGAGCCTCACGTTTCTTGATCTTGCTCAGGATCGAGTAAGCGATTAAGTGTCAGTACCAACGATCCAATATCTTCCGGTTTGCACAGAAAAGCGTCGGCGCCAGCCTCACGTGCCGTAGCTTCTTCGAGAGTGCCTGACATCATCACAATCGGTAGATAGCGGCGAATGAAACATACTGGGAACGTGCCTTATTAATTCCACCCCGTTTAGGTCAAGTAATTTATAGTCCACCACCAGCACGTCGTATGCGCATCACGAGCAAGTGCTTCCAAAGCTTCCGTTACCTTCCACAAACTGATCCATTTCCCATCCTTCGACACGTTGTAATCTCCCGAACGATCTCTGCCACCGTGGAATTGTCCTCGACATGAACAATCTTGATCGTTCGGGCCTGTTGGCTCTCCGCTTCAACTGGAGCGCGAGTAGCGGCATTATCATGGTCCGCCTCTTGCTCGTTCAGTGTCGTTCTCGATAGGTTCCCGCGAAGGTCCTTGTGCCGACTCTTTAGTACGTAATGGAGAATCTGGCGACTCACGCTTAGGAGGCGCGCCGCTCGCGAAACCACACCGCGCGAACTCACTTCACCAGCATCTTCAAGTGCCATTCGAATATACCGCGCCTCATGCCGCAGCCATTTTTGCTCCAGCGAGAACGTGTTCCAATTAGGCCGGAAGGTATGAACTAAAGACAGGCCACGGAAACAGCTTTCCGACAGGCGATCACGCATAGCCAGGTTCCTGGTATTCTGTAGGAGATCATGAGCTCGTTGTAGGATCTCACAAATCTCGTCATCAGAGAGTTGCTCCGCTACCTGCTCGAACAGCGTTAGCGCGGCGACTCCAGCGCTCTCAAGGTCGCCGGCCTGCTCTGCAACATCGAATGCGCGCTCGAAAACTGTACGAGCTTGTGCCTCATTACCGAGCCGGGCCAAGGCGATTCCGTGCGTTGTCAGGGCTTCTGCTAATAGTGATTGCTCGCCGCCTCTTTCCAGTATTTGCACCGCTGACTTCGCGATCTTTTCCGCCTTCGCCACGGCTCCGTCTGCAAGCATCACTCGCGCCCTCGTTTCCTCAACTTGGGCGAGATGCACGCTATCGTTAAGCCGCGTGAACAGCGCTTGAGCACGGTCAAGATGTTCGTGCCCTTCGACAAACCTTCCGATCGTTCCGAACAAGAATCCCAAGTTGTTTTCAACACACGCTTGATAACGTGCGTGACCAGCTTGCTCGAAATAGAAACTCGCGGCGGCAAATTCGATCAATGCGCGATCTATATAATCCTGACGTTGTTCTGCTGTACCGAGATCCTTTAGAACCATCCCGAATTCATTGTGGAATTTTCCCTTGAGTGTCTGATTCGTGCTTCCCTCAAACAACGTTGCCGCCGTTGTCAGAATGTGCAAAGCGTCATTCAGTCGATTTGCCAACTGTTCGAGAACGGCTGTTCGCAATAGCGTGATGGCTTTTAAGTCGCCGTCTTCGTCGTCGAGCCGTGCCATGGCTTCCGCGAATCTAACTCGCGCTTCTTCGAGCGCCCCCTCCCGCCTATAACAAACCGCAATCTCTGTCTGTGCTTCAGCCACTTTCTTGCGGTCGTGAAGTGATTCAAAAATGGCGATAACTTTGGCCGATAAGATCCTTCGCGATTTCTTGTGCGCCTTCGATCTGTTTTGTGCTGCCAATCCATCCCGTAAGCGTCCCGCCACGTAGCAGAACTTCTGCTGCGGCCTGCTGGTCAAGCCCTCGCACGTTTGGCTCCGTGCCGATGCCAGACCACAACTCACCCATCGCATCACGCGCCGCTTCGTAGTTCCCCACCTCCTCAAATTGTTTGGCTAATCGGCAGCGCTTTAGCGCCCGCTCGTCGTTCGAGATATTTGGATCGTGAATCTGGTGAAGGAGTTCTTTGGTGGAGTTCATTGTGAGACTTGCCCCTCTCTCTGGCCCAAAAAAGAATGCGCGAGGAAGCGCACACGAGCACGTGCCCTGATGTTAAGATTCCGCGCTTACTGAACTAGCTGCGAATGGCCACGTGCTAGATCGGTCTTTCGCTATTCGTTACAACCGTCAACCCTGCACGTTTGAGGAGAAACACTTATGAAACGACTCCAGCAACTCTGTGCGGTAATAAGCCTGCTTTTTGTGCTGTCTGTCTCATCTCTGGCCGGGAACATACATACAGATGCCGTTCCACCTCCACCGCCACCATCAAGGACGGCTACTGAGCCAGATGGCAATACGACTGACGGAACACAAAGCACGGTTGGATCCGAAACGTTGATTACTGAGATCACTTTGAGCCTCTTGCGACTGCTCACGGTGTTCTAGGTTTTCTATAGCTTCCAAAGATCATTGCTCCGCGCGACTCAAGCGCGGCGGACGATCCTAAGTTTGTCCAGCGAAGGCCCTTGGGGAGGCGGGCTAAGAAGCTGAGTGACGAGAGAGTAAGTCTGCCAGTCCCCTGACGCAATACTTTCTTTGAAAAATTTCTTCTCAACAAATGCAAAAACACTAAGGTTTTCCTGAACTGCAAAAATTTTTTACAGAACTCGGCTCTATCACTACACGCCTTTCGGTTGTTTTCTGGTCCTGTTCGCATTTCGCTACTTAACAGCGATCAAATCTCTTCGCGGAGTATTCCCCCCGCTGAGTAGAGGCACGTAATCGTTCGGGGGAGGGCCGTTCTATTGCCGTCCCAACGGGATTCTTGCTCGCGGTTGATACACGACTCTCTTTGCAACTTCCTCCTCAAAACTTCACTCGTTTGACGTCAAAATTCACTAAAGCTCCTCTGTTGATTCCAGCCCACACAAGACCACGCCGAGCAAGTGACTTGGTTCCATTGAATAGAATCCTGCTCGTACTTTACCGTTCCAACTCAGCGCGCAAAAACATTAAGTTCAACGGCTGTCAGTGTTTCGGACAGCTACCGAGCGAGACGTAGAAGTGAGACCGAATTGGTTTCTTTTGGTGGACACGAGGCAAGCGACCTCGCCACCGTTTGATTCCGATGAGCAGTCCAGACGCGCAGCCTTTCAGGAGGTAATCGATAGCCGCAATACCCGGAAATGTTTTTGACTACAAACAGACAGGAGTGAGCGCAAGCACGCTTCGCTGTGGTTTTGAGAAAGCGTGTGAGCGAGCAGAATACCGTTTGGTCTGACGGTTGTAGGCGGCGTGATCTGGCACGATCTGCGACGTACTCTTGCAACCAAGTTGCGAGGGCGACAAGGGCATGAGTACTGACCTCCTCCCGAAAAACCTTGCCAAAATAAATAGAGAAAAGCGGGCAATTTATGACAGGATGGGAGCCTGACGATTGCCATGAAAAAGTCCAAGTTCACCGAGTCGCAGATCGTGTTTGCGTTGCAGCAGGCGGAGAGCGGTGTCACGGTTGCCGAAGTCTGCCGTAAGTTGGGGATCAGTGAAGCCACGTTC
>Ga0196977_1000968_pt1 | contig 12199 bp, 10 predicted proteins | sample S3v_1013CmetaG_FD_148634 | JGI IMG/M metagenome (GOLD analysis project Ga0196977, IMG submission 148634) | Soil microbial communities from Anza Borrego desert, Southern California, United States - S3+v_10-13C | ecosystem: Environmental > Terrestrial > Soil > Desert | place: USA: California...
GGCGTCGAGAAGGCGCTGACCAAGCAGGGCATGACCATCCGCACCGGCGCCGCGCTGGAGGAGCTGAAGGTCTCCGCCAACGGCGTCAGCGCCAAGATCAAAGGTAAGGACGGCAAGGTCGAGACCGCCGAATACAGCCACGTCATCGTCGCCATCGGCATCGCGCCCAACACCGAGAACCTCGGCCTCGAGAAGGCCGGCGCCAAGCTCGATCGCGGGTTCATCCAGATCGATCCCTACGGCCGCACCGCCGCCAAGGGCTTGTGGGCGATCGGCGACTGCACGCCCGGTCCCTGGCTGGCGCACAAAGCGTCACACGAGGGCGTGACCGCGGCTGAGGCGATCGCCCAGGAACTCGGCAACAAAGACGTCCACCCGCACCCGCTCGACCGCAACGCGATTCCCGGCTGCACATATTGCCATCCGCAAGTCGCCAGCGTCGGGCTGACCGAGGCCAAGGCCAAGGAGGCCGGCTACACCGTCAAGGCCGGCACCTTCCCGTTCATCGGCAACGGCAAGGCGATCGCGCTCGGCGAGCCCGAGGGGTTCATCAAGACGGTATTCGACGCCAAGACCGGCGAATTGCTCGGCGCGCACATGGTCGGCGCCGAGGTCACCGAGCTGATCCAGGGCTACACCGTCGGCAAGGTGCTCGAGACCACCGAGGCCGAGCTGATGGGCACGGTGTTCCCGCACCCGACGCTGAGCGAGATGATGCACGAGAGCGTCCTCGCCGCGTACGGCCGCGCGCTGCACATCTGACATAGGTTAAACCGCTCGCGGCACAGGGAATTCGGCGCCGGAACCGCTCTCCAAACGGGGCGTTTCGACGTCATGGAATACGAGATCTCCGACGAGGACCGGCTGTTCGACGACAGCACCAACCCGAGCCTCAAGCACGAGCACGCCCAGGCGATCCGCCACCAGTCGAGCGTGCGGCCGCAGGACTATCCGGCGGACAAGCGGCGGATGCAGAAGGCCGAGCTGATCCCCGAGGAGGAAGAGCCGCTCGCCTAGCGGCCAGTTGCCTTTCAGTTCCCGATATGTTCTAGTGCGCCGATGCCGCGCGCCGCCATCCCGATTCCCGCCGGACCGGCGCGATGAGCCGCCGCTCGGGCAGCGCCGACCTGCCGCTCCACGGCGGCCGCGTGCCGGCCTGGCTCGGCCGGCGGATGAGCCGGCTCGGCGCGGTGATCGCCGAGGCGATCGTGGTCGAATACGGCCGCGACGAGTTCCTCCGCCGCCTGGCGCATCCGTTCTGGTTCCAGTCGTTCGGCGCGGTGATGGGGATGGACTGGCACTCGTCGGGCATCACCACCAGCGTGCTCGGCGCGCTCAAGCGGGGCCTCGCGCCGCTCTCCGGCGAGCTCGGCATCCACGTCTGCGGCGGGCGCGGCAGGCATAGCCGGGCCACGCCGGGCGAGCTGGCGCTGGTCGGCGAGCGCGTCGGTCTCGACGGCGCGGCGCTGGCGCGGACCAGCCGGCTGGTCGCCAAGGTCGACAGCGCCGCGCTGCAGGACGGCTTCGACCTCTACCTCCACGGCTTCATCGTCGCCGACGACGGCCGCTGGGTGGTGGTGCAGCAGGGCATGAACGGCGCGCGCGGCCAGGCGCGCCGCTACCACTGGCACAGCGAAGGCCTCGCCAGCTTCGTCGACGCGCCGCACGCCGCGATCGACGGGCCGGGGCAGGGGACCATCGTCAACCTCGCCGACTGCCGCGCCGCCGCCTCGCGCGCCGGCCAGCTCGACTTGCTGGCGCGGCTCGGGCCCGACGGGATCGTCGCCGAGCTCGCCCGCCGCGAGCCGCCGCCGGCGCAAGCCTCGCTGCCGCACCTGACGATGCCCGATCATCACGACGTGCGCGCCGGGAACGTCGTCATGCGCCGGCTGCACGGGGCGCTCGCCGCGGCGGCCGAATGCGGCCCGCGGGACTTTCCCGAGCTGCTGCTGGTGCCGGGCGTCGGGGCGCGCACGGTGCGCTCGCTGGCGCTGGTCGCCGAGGTCGTCCACGGCGCGCCGTGCCGGTTCAGCGATCCGGCGCGCTTCTCGCTCGCCCACGGCGGCAAGGACCGGCATCCGTACCCGGTGCCGACCAAAGTGCTCGACCACACGATCGCGGTGATGAAGTCGGCCGTCCGCAAGGCGAGGCTGGGGCAGGGCGAGGAGCTCGCCGCCATCCGCCGGCTCGACGCCCAGGCCCGGCGGCTCGAGGCGACCGCCGGCGGGCCCTCGCTCGAAACGCTCGTCGCCGACGAGCTGGCCCGCTCGCCGGAGTACGGTGGCCGCAGCGTGTTCGGCTGGGAAGGGGAGGCGCCGCGCGCCGTGCTTGGAACGCGCCGCGAGCGGTGATAGGTCGCTCGCGAGGGGGGCGCTTGCCGGAAGGCACGAGGACATTCGCGGCCCTGCAATGGAGGGATGTGAATGCGGCTTCTCGACAAGTTACTGCCCGAGCTGATCAAGCGCGGCGAGCTCACGGTGATCGACCACGCCGGGCGGACCCACCGCTTCGGCGCGCCCGACCCGGAGCTCAAGCCGGTCACCGTGCGGCTGATGGACCGTACGGTGCCGCTGCAGATCGCCCGCGACCCGGCGCTCGGCACTGCGGAGGCATGGATGGACGACCGCCTGCGCTTCGAGCAGGGCGAGATCATCGACCTGATCCTCATCATCCGCCGCAACCGGCGGTGGGAGGAGCGCACCCGCCCGGGCTTCCAGAAGAAGACCGGCAAGCTGCGCCACAAGCTCGACATGATGAACTACAAGGCGCGGGCGCTGAAGAACGTCCAGCACCACTACGACATCGGCAACGACCTCTACCGCCTGTTCCTCGATCCGGACATGCAATACAGCTGCGGCTACTTCACCGATCCCGGCAACAGCATCGAGCAGGCGCAGCTCGACAAGAAGGCGCACATCGCCTCCAAGTTGCGGCTCGAGCCCGGCCAGAAGGTGGTCGACATCGGCTGCGGCTGGGGGGGGCTGGCGCTCTACCTCCACAAGGTGGCCGACGTCGACGTGCTCGGCGTCACGCTGTCGAAGGAGCAGCTGGCGGTGGCGCGGCAGCGCGCCGAGGAGGCCGGCGTCTCGGACCGGGTCAAGTTCGAGCTGTGCGACTGGCGCGACATTCCCGGCGAGTTCGACCGCATCGTCTCGATCGGCATGTTCGAGCATCTCGGCCCGCCGTACTTCCAGACGTTCTTCCACAAGGTCCGCCAGCTGCTCAAGCCGGACGGCGTCGCGCTGATCCACACGATGGGCCGCATGGGCAAGCCGGGCACGACCGACCGCTTCATGCTCAAGTACATCTTCCCCGGCGGCTACCTGCCGGCGCTGTCCGAGATCGTCGGCGCCAGCGAGCGCGAGAAGCTGATCATGTCGGACTGCGAGGCGCTGCGCCTGCACTACATCTACACGCTCCACGCCTGGTACTTGCGCTTCATCGACAAGGAAGCCGAGATCACCGCGATGTACGACCGGCGCTTCTTCCGCCTTTACGCGTTCTACCTCGCCGCATCGATGACGATGTTCACCGACGGCGGGATGGTCGTCTACCAGCTGCAGTACTTGCGCGACCGCTACGCCGCGCCGGCGACGCGCGACTACATGCTCGACACCGAGCGGCGCCTGCGCGCCGAGCATCCGCTGGCGGAGCAGGCCGCGGCCGCGCTGGAAGTCGTTGCGGCGGAGGGTGGTGGACGCACTAGGGCTCGAACCTAGGACCCGCTGATTAAGAGTCAGCTGCTCTACCAACTGAGCTATGCGTCCGTCCGGGGCGTTTCCGCTGGACCCCGCGAATCGCGGGAGCGGCTCATATAGCGATTGTCGCGCCGCTGAAAAGGGGCGCGGCCATCGCTAGGGCAGCCCGCCGCCGCCCGGCCGGCGGCTCCACCGCTCGATCATCATCAGCGTGCCGATGCAGATCATGTTGGTCATCATCGACGAGCCGCCGTGGCTCATGAACGGCAGCGGGATGCCGACCACCGGGGCGAGGCCCATGACCATCATCAGGTTGATGCAGGCGTAGAAGAAGATCGTCGCCGTCATCCCGCCGGCGAGCAGCCGCGAGAAGCGGTCCGGCGCGCGGCGCGCGACCGTCCAGCCCCAGCGGATGACGATGCCGAAGATCAGCAGCACCAGCAGCCCGCCGAGCAGGCCCCACTCCTCGGCCATCGTCGCGAACACGAAGTCGGTATGCGGCTCCGGCAGGTAGTTCAGGTGGCTCTGCGAGCCCTCGCCGAAGCCTTTGCCGGTCAGGCCGCCGGAGCCGATCGCGATCTTCGACTGGGTGATGTGATAGCCGGTCCCGAGCGGGTCGCTTTCCGGATCGAGGAAGGTCGTCACGCGCGCCCGCTGGTAATCGTGCAGCGCGAAGAAATAGGCGAGCGGCGCCGCCACCAAGACCGCCGCGCCGCCGCCGACGAACCATTTGACCGGCAGGCCGGCGAGGAACAGCACGACCGCGCCGCCGAAGCCGATCGCCAGCGCCGTGCCCAGGTCCGGCTGGAGCAGCACCAGCGCCATCGGGAAGCCGATCAGCACCCCCGCCGGGATCAGCGCGCGCCAGGTGTTGGTCATCCCCGCCGGCAGCGAATGGTAGAAGTGCGCCAGCACCAGCACGATCGTCGGCTTCATGAACTCGGACGGCTGCAGCACCAGCGGGCCGATGTTGAGCCAGCGTTGGCTGCCCCCGCCGATCGCGCCCATCGCCTCGACCGCCATCAGCAGCAGCAGCACGGCGCCGTACGCCGGGTAGGCGGCGAGCTGGACCAGGTCGCGCGGGAAGCGCGACAGGATCAGCGCCATCGTCAGGAACACCGCGAAGCGGATCACGTGCGACAGCGCGTACGGCTCGAGCGAGCCGCCGGCCGCCGAGTAGAGCACCGCCGCGCCGAACGCGACCAGCGCGGTCAACGGCAGCACGACGCGCCAGGGGATGCCCTGGAACGGCGCCGGGAGCATCGCCGATCTCATTGGGCCGCCCCCGCGGCCGGCGCGGTCGGCTCGGGCGGCGGCGCCACGGCCCCGGTCGCGACCTCGGCCTGTTGGGCCGCGGCGCGCGCTTCGGCATCGACCTCGCGGGCGATCTCGGCCGGGTCGGACGGGGCCGGCGGGACGTCGATCCCCGCCGCCGCCGCGAACCGGGCATAGTCGGCGTCCAGCCGCTGCTGCGCCGTGCCGCCCCATTGCTCTTCCATCGCGTGCAGCGCCTCGAGGCCCTTCGCCGGATCGAACAGGAAGGTCATCACGTCGCGCGCGATCGGGTAGGCCGCGCCGGAGCCGCCGCCATGCTCGATCACCACCGCGCCGGCGTAGCGCGGCTTGTCGAACGGGGCGAAGAAGATGAACAGGCCGTGGTCGCGGTACTTCCAGCTGCCGCCCTTGCCCCCGCCGACGTTGAGCGAGACGACCTGGGCGGTGCCGGTCTTGCCGGCCATCAGCACGTTCTCGACCGGGATGCGCGCGCGGCCGGCGGTGCCGGGGCCGTTGACCACGTCGCTCATCGCCTGCTGGATCACCTGCACGTGGTCGCCGTGGAAGTTCATGCTGTCGAAGCGCGGCTTGCTCTTGTCGAGCATCAGCCGCGGCATGATCTTGTTGCCGGTCGCCAGCCGCGAGGCCATCACCGCCAGCTGCAGCGGGTTCGCCAGCATGTAGCCTTGGCCGATCGTCGCATTGACGGTGTCGAAGGATTGCCACGGCTGCCCGTATTTCTTCAGCTTCCACGCCGGGTCGGGCACGGTGCCGAAGAACTGGCTGGCGACGGGCAGGGGGAACTCCTGGCCCATCCCGAGGCGCTTGGCCATCGGCGCGATCACGTCCATGCCGAGCTGCTGGGCGAAGTGATAGAAGTACACGTCGCACGACTGGTAGATGCCCTTGGCCATGTTCACGCTGCCGTGGCCGCCGCGGTTCCAGCAGTGGAACACGCGGTTGCCGACGCGCAGCCCGCCACCGCAGCCGGTCGTCTCCTCGGGGTCGAGCCCGGCCTCGAGGAACGACATCGCCACCATCGGCTTGACCGTCGAGCCGGGCGGGTAGAGCCCCTTGAGCACCTTGTTGCGCAGCGGCACGCGCTCGTTCTCGCTGAGCATCTGGTACTCGACGCGGCCGATGCCGTCGGAGAAGCTGTTGGGATCGAAGCTCGGCATCGAGGCCATGCACAGCAAGTCGCCAGTCAGGCAGTCGAGCACCACCACCGAGCCGCTCTCGAGGCCGAGCCGGCGGGCGGCGTAGTCCTGCAGCGGCCCGTCGATGGTCAGCTGGATCGGCTTGCCCTGGACGTCCTCGCGCGTCTCGAGGTCGCGCACGATGCGGCCCGAGGCGGTCACCTCGACGCGGCGCGCGCCGGGCTCGCCGCGCAGGACCTGCTCGAACTGCTTCTCGAGCCCGTCCTTGCCGAGCTTGAAGCCCGGGGTGACCAGCAGCGGCACCGGCTCCTGCTCGTACTCCTCGCGCGAGGCGGCGCCGACATAGCCGATCAAGTGGCCGACCGCGGGCCCGGTGGGATAGTAGCGCGAGAAGCCGCGCTGCGGGACGACGCCGGGCAGCTCGGGCAGGCGCACGCTGACCGCGGCGAACGTGTCGTAGTCGAGCCCGTCGGCGACCTGGACCGGCTGGAACCCCGCCGCCTTGTCGATCTTGTCGCGCAAGTCCTGCAGCTCGACCGGGGTGAAATTGAGCAGCCGGCCGACCTCGGTGATCTCGCGGTCGGCGTCCTTCAGCCGTTCGGGAATGATGTCGACGCGGAAGTCGGCCCGGTTGGAGGCGAGGGGGGAGCCGTTGCGGTCGAGGATCCACCCGCGCCGGGGCGGGATCAGGGTGAGGTTCACCCGGTTGCTCTCCGCCTCCATCTCGTATTTCTCGTTCTCGGCGACGGCGATGTAGCCCATGCGCGCGGCGAGCAGCAGGCCGACGCCGCCCTGGATCGCGCCGACGACGAAGCTGCGCCGGTCGAAGCTATGGGCGAGCGTGGTCGAGGTGAACTTGTGGCGCATGCCGCTAGCCGAGGTAGCGCACGCGCATCAGGCGCAACCGGTCGAGCAAGGCGACCATCCGGGCGACGAGCGGGACGAGCACGATCGACAGCAATAGCTGCGGTCCGATGACCGTCAGCTGCACGAACGTGAGCTCGGCGCCCGAGAGCAGCGCGGCGAAGGCGAGGTACAGCGCCAGGATCAGCCCGGCGGTCAGCCAGTCGAGCCAGAAGCTGCGCCACGGGAAGCGGATCTCGAGCAGCTCGATGGCGATCAGCGTCAGCGAGAACAGCACGATGCCGCTGCCGAGCGGCTGCCCCGAATAGAGATCGTCGAACAGCCCCAGCGGCAGGCCGGCCCACAGCGGCAGCAGGCCGGGCCGCAGCAGGCGCCAGGCGAGCATCAGCATGAAGCCGAACGGCGGCAGCACCGGCGCCGGGGCGATGATCGGCAGCCACGGGGTCAGCGAGCCGAGCAGGATGGTCAGCCACGGCAGGCCGTAAGCCAGCAGCGGCGATTGCGCCCGGTTGATGCGGCTGCCGAACGGATCGCGCCGCGATTGCGGGTTGAGCCGCTCCATCAGCCCGTCGGCGCTTCGGCGGCTTCGGGCGCCGGCGCGCGGACCGCTGCGGCGGCCTCGGGCTGCCAGATCGGCTCGACGACCACGACGTCGGTCGCGGCCGGGTTGCTCAGCAGCTGGGCGATGGCGCCGTCGCGGGTGATCTCGGTCGCGAGGGCCACCGGGATGTTGGGGCGGAACAGGCCGCCGGCGCCGGACGTGACGAACACGTCACCCGGCTTGATCGGGTTGATGCCGAGATTGATCAGCCGCAGCCGCAGCGAGCCGTCGGAGCGGCCCTCGGCGAAGGCGACGAGGTTGTCCTCGGCCCGGCGCACCGGGACCATGCTCTCGCTGTCGGTCAGCAGCAGCACGCGCGAGCTGCGCCCGCCGACCTCGAGGATCCGCCCGACGAGGCCCATCGGCGAGGTCACCGGCATCCCCGGCCTCACGCCGTCGGCGCGGCCGGCGGAAAGGTAGCCGATGCGCCGCGCGCTCGACGAGGTCGAGCCGATCAGCCGCGCCACCGCCACGGTCCGCGCGTCGTCCGCGGCGAGGCCGAGCACCGCCTTGAGCCGGGCGTTCTCCTGCCGCAGCGCTTCGGCTTCGGCGAGGCGGACGCGGGCGATCTTCACTTCCTCCTCGAGCTCGGCGTTGCGGCTGCCGGCGCGGTAGTAGCCGGCCACCGCCTCGAAGAAGCCCTGGCTCTGGGTGCGGCCCACGGCGCCGGCCTCGCCCGCGGGAGAAGCCGCGTCGGCGGCCATCGTCCGCAGCCCGTTGAAGGTCTCGGGCCGCAGCAGCGAGATGACCAACAGGGCCGCGCCGAGCAGCGCGCCGAACCCGGCCACGAGGTAGCCGGCGAACACGCCCATCTGGGCCTTCTTGTTGCTTCGCGAGCGGCGGCCCGGGCCCGTATTGATGACCGGCGGCGCCATAACCGCCATTCCCCTCTAGATCGTTGCCGTCACGCGGTCATCAGCACGCCGCGGTAGACCGGGTCTTCCATCGCCCGGCCGGTGCCCATGGCCACGCACGACAGCGGATCCTCGGCGACGGTGACCGGCAGCCCGGTCTCTTCCTTGAGGTGGTCGTCGAGGCCCTGGATCAGCGCCCCGCCGCCGGTCAGCACGATGCCCTGGTCGACGATGTCGGCGGCGAGCTCGGGCGCGGTGTTCTCGAGCGCGATGCGCACGCCCTCGACGATCGCCCCGATCGGCTCGCTCAGGGCCTCGGCGATGTTGGCCTGGTTGATGGTGATCTCCTTGGGCACGCCATTGACGAGGTCGCGGCCCTTGATGGTGATCTGCTCGCCGACGCCGTCCTCGGGCACGGTGGCGATGCCGTACTCCTTCTTGATCCGCTCGGCGGTGGCGTCGCCGATCAGCAGGTTGTGGTGGCGGCGGACGTAGCTGACGATCGCCTCGTCCATCTTGTCGCCGCCGGTACGCACCGAGGTGGTGTAGGCGAGGCCGCGCAGGCTCAGCACCGCGACCTCTGTCGTGCCGCCGCCGATGTCGACGACCATCGAGCCGACCGGCTCGGTCACCGGCATGTCGGCGCCGATCGCCGCGGCCATCGGCTCGAGGATCAGGAAGACTTCCGATGCCCCGGCGTTGCTCGCCGCGTCGCGGATCGCGCGGCGCTCGACCGAGGTCGAGCCCGACGGCACGCAGATGACGATCTCGGGCGGGCTGAACATGCTCGTGCGCTTGCCGTTCACCTTGCGGATGAAGTGCTTGATCATCTCCTCGGCGATCTCGATGTCGGCGATCACGCCGTCGCGCAACGGGCGGATCGCCTCGATGCTGTCGGGGGTCTTGCCCATCATCAGCTTGGCGTCGTCGCCGACCGCCTTGACGCGCTTGACGCCGTTGAGCGTTTCGATGGCCACCACCGACGGCTCGTTGAGCACGATGCCGCGGTCCTGGACGTAAACCAGCGTGTTCGCCGTCCCCAGGTCGATCGCCATGTTCTGCGACCCGAACTTGAAAAATCGTGAGAAGAAGGAAGCCATCGAAAAACCGTATCCTACCGCGGCAAGAAGGGGGTGCCCGGACAGGCAGCCGGACGGCGACTGCGGGCATGGCGATGCCTTAACCGGAGTTACCGGCAAAGGCTAAAAATTTGTGTTCATAGCGGCGCGGTTTTGCACCGGTCGGCTCGAAAAGCCGCCGCTTGGGCGTTACCACTCGGCGATGCCCGCAATTCGCCGCCTGCCGGAGACGCTCGTCAACCGTATCGCCGCGGGCGAAGTGGTCGAACGGCCGGCCTCGGCGCTCAAGGAGCTGGTCGAGAACGCCATCGATGCCGGCGCGATGCGGATCGCGGTGAGCATCGCCGAGGGCGGGCTCGCGCGGATCGAGGTGGCCGACGACGGCTGCGGGATGACGCCCGACGAGATGGCGCTGGCGCTTGAGCGGCACGCGACCTCGAAGCTGCCCGACGAGGCCATCGAGCAGGTCGCCACCCTGGGGTTCCGCGGCGAGGCGCTGCCGTCGATCGCCAGCGTCGCCCGGCTGACGCTCGACAGCCGGGCGCGCGGGGCCGCGCAAGGCTGGCGCCGGCGGGTCGATCACGGCGCGCTCGTGGAGGAAGGCCCGGCCGCGCTGCCGCCGGGCACACGGGTGCGGGTCGAGAACCTGTTCGCCAAAGTCCCGGCGCGGCGCAAGTTCCTGCGCGCCGAGCGCAGCGAGTACGCCGCGTGCCTCGACGTCGTCCGCCGCCTGGCGATGGCGCGGCCGGACATCGGCTTCACCTTCGAGCACGGACCGCGGCGGATCCTCGGGCTGCAACCCGGAGACGCGCTCGCCGCCCGCGTCGCCCAGGTGATCGACCGCTCGCTGGCCGATAACGGCGTCGCGGTCGACCTCCAGCGCGAAGCCCTGCGGCTGACCGGGATTGCCGGGCTGCCGACGTTCAACCGCGGCGTCGCCGACCTCCAGTACCTGTTCGTCAACGGGCGGCCGGTGAAGGACCGGCTGCTGACCGGCGCGGTGCGCGGGGCTTACGCCGGGATGCTCGCGCGCGACCGCCACGCGGTGCTCGCGCTGTTCCTCGAGCTGCCGCCCGAAGAAGTCGACGTCAACGTTCATCCGGCCAAGACCGAGGTCCGCTTCCGCGACGCCGCGGCGGTCCGCGGGTTCGTCGTCTCGGGCTTGCGCCAGGCGCTGGCGAGCGGCGACAAGCGCAGCGCCCAGGCCCCCGATGCCGCGGCGATGGCGCGCTGGCAAGTCGAGCCGCCCCGCGCCGGGCCGGAAGCGGCGCTGCGCTCGATCTTCGCCGGCCGCGACTGGTCTGCGTCCTCGGCCGTGCGGGCGCCGGCGCCGGCCTGGCGCGGGGCGGACTCGGAGGTCCTCGACCTGCCGCAGGCCCGGGCCGAAATCGCCGAGCCGGCCGCGGCCGAGGCCGAATACCCGCTCGGCGTGGCGCGCGGGCAGGTGGCGCAGACCTACATCGTCGCCGAGGCGGCCGACGGGCTGGTGCTCGTCGACCAGCACGCCGCGCACGAGCGCCTCGTGCTCGAGCGCCTCCACACCGCCCGCCAGGCGGGGGCGAGCGGGGCCAGCCAGGCGCTGCTGCTGCCCGAGGTGGTCGAGCTCGACGAGCCGGCGTGCGACCGGCTCGAGGAGCAGGCCGAGCAATTTGCCGAGTATGGGCTCATGCTCGAGCGCTTCGGCCCCGGCGCGATGCTGGTGCGCGCGTTGCCGGCGATCCTCGCCGAGGCCGAGCCGGCGGCGCTGCTGCGCGACCTCGCCGACGATCTGGCGCAGCACGGCGAAAGCTTGCTATTGCCCGAGCGGATCGAGCATGTGCTGGCGACGATGGCCTGCCATGGTTCGGTCCGGGCCGGCCGCACGCTCTCGGTCGCGGAGATGAACGCGCTGCTCCGCGAGATGGAGCGCACGCCTCGCTCCGGCCAGTGCAACCACGGCCGGCCGACGTGGATCAAGCTGTCGATGGCCGATGTCGAGAAGCTGTTCGGGAGGCATTGATGCGGCGATTGATGGCGCTGGGGGCCGCCGCCCTGTTGCTGGCCGGCTGCGGCGACGAGCCGACCCCCGAGGAGCAGGCGTTGGCCGACGAGCGCGACATCGCGCTGGTCGAGAAGGCCAACGACACCATGCCGCCGCTGATTCAGGTCACGCCCGAGCCGCTGTTGTTGCCCGACATCGAGCGCTACGACATCTACGGCGAGGCGTGCAACTACGCCCCGGGCACCAGCCTCGGCACGCGGGTGATCGCGCGCGAGGCCGACGCGTTCATGAAGATCTCCGGCGAGGTCGTGCGGTTCGCCGCCGATCCGGGCGCGCGCGCGCTGCCGATGCGCACGCGCTCGCTGTACAACGGCCGGGAATACTCGCTGCGGCTGCGGATCGACGCCGACGGCGAGCAGGCGGACGGCCCGCGGTCGAACTACGAGGGCTCGGTCACCCTGTTCGACGCGCACGGCCGGGTGGTCTACGAAGGGACCGGGCTGGCCCAGTGCGCCGGCTAATGGAGCGTCGGGCGTAAGTCCTGCCGGTCGAGATCGGCGACGATGACGTAGCGCGCCAGCAGCAGGCTGAACACGCCGAACAGCAGCAGCCCCACCGCCACCAGCGTATAGAGCGTGCCGTGGCCGGCCAGCGAGTCGACCGCCTCGCCGAGCGTCTTGACCCGGGCGG
>Ga0196977_1000969_pt1 | contig 12184 bp, 11 predicted proteins | sample S3v_1013CmetaG_FD_148634 | JGI IMG/M metagenome (GOLD analysis project Ga0196977, IMG submission 148634) | Soil microbial communities from Anza Borrego desert, Southern California, United States - S3+v_10-13C | ecosystem: Environmental > Terrestrial > Soil > Desert | place: USA: California...
AGTTATCCCAGTGCTCGACGATCTTTCCTTTGCTGAACCGGAAGATGTCGAACCCCGTTATCGGGCCGAAGATCTCGAATTCGCTGTGGGCGACGACGTAGTCGCCGTCCTGCAAAACGCGGATCGTATTCACCTTCACCGATCCCGCGGGCATCTGCGAGGTAAGCTCGCGAAACCCGGCCAGGCCGTCTGCCGCGGACAGGTTGTGCTGCGTGTAATTGTCAGCATCGATGATGCCGAGCGGCTCGGGTGCTCCAGTCTCGAACGCCTTCAGGAAGTCGACAACCTGCCGTTTTCGATCGCTCACGGTGCCGGCTTCGCGGCGGGCTTTTGCTCGTTCAGCCCATAGATACGACCGTCGGGCCCGCGGAAATGGCGGTAAGCGTAGCCCATCTCGGGATACCGGTTGATCGTACCCAGCATCTCGCAGCCTGCCGCAGCCAGCTCGCGCGAAGCGGCATCGACATCGTCGACACGAAAGCCGAAGGCGATTCCACCTTCGTTGTATCCAAAAGGCGGCAGTCCTTCCCTGGTATACAGCTCGAGGATCGACCCATTCGGCATTGAGAATACCGAAACGCCCTTCAACTCCATCATGGTGCTGAGGCCCATGGTCTCAGTCACCAGCTTTTTCGTGGCCGCGAATTGTCTGTCATCAAGAGTGACCGCGTGCCAGGTGATGCCTTCGACTTTCATGTTCAAGACTCCTGCCCGGTTGGCTTCGAGCGGTGCGAATTACTGAGTGAACACCATCTGCTCTGCGGCGGTCGCCCCTGACCTGCTCACCGACACGACCTTCCTTCCGTCGGCGGTCCGCTCCATCCGACAACTCCAGCCGACCTCCGCTCCGGTGAGCGCCTTCAATTCCGGTCTTTGATTCGCGATGCTGACCATGGGCTCGCCGGCGGTAGTGGGTTTGGCGGATCCGCGCTCGAGGAGGTTGGAGAAGAGATACTCTTCGGAGATCGCACCGTCCCGCCACCTCGCGACCGTGACCATCCTCATGTTGTTCGGCGGGCCCGACGCCCCGACGACGCACGTCCACTCGCCCTCGGCGACAACGGGCATGTGGTGAGTGATCGCGGAGTTCGGCTGCCACATGGGCTCCAGCGCCTGCACGTGGGCGTCGATGCCGTTTGTCGTCGTACCGCCGAACTCCACTTTCACGTCCGCGGTATGAAGCCGGCGGAACATGTCGACGTCGTGATTGTTCCAAGCTACAAAGTCGAGCATATGAAAGTTGATTGCATTCGTCACCGCCACGTCCACCGCGGGCGCGTCAGCGTCGTTACCCGACCTCGAGGTATCTGCCCCAGAGCTTCCGCCTGGGGACGAACAGGCAACGGTGGCGAGCAGCAGGGCCAGTCCGGCCAGAACCGTTCTCGGCTTCAATATCGGCGTCATCGGTGCGACTCCGGGTCGATTAGTGAACGAGGCGAAAGCCGATGTCGGCTCCCATCCCCAGGACGTAGCCAAGCATGATGTTCTGGAGCGCAAGAGGCTCGAGGAGCCGCGCGTTCTTCAGGGGACCCGCATCGACGGCATCGAAGCCGATGCCCTGGGCCAGCTCGATGACCGTTTTTTTCGCTTCGGCGTCATCGCCCGCGGCCAGTACGGTCAGCTGCTCACCCTTCACCTTGCCGCTGTCCATATGCTGCGCGAACACGGGGTTGAAAGCCTTCACCACCCGTGCGCCCGGCAGCTTCTTCTGCAGCTCTTCGGCACCGCTGGTCGTGTGCCCGACGGCCATCGTCATGTCGCGATTCAAGGCGTTCGTGACATCGACCACCGTCTTGCCATTCAGCGCAGCAGCTGCCGTGCGGACGACTTCATCGATGGCACCGAACGGCACCGCGATGATGACCAGCTCGGACTCCTGTGCCGTCTTCTTGACGAGGGCGGCGTCGTTGCCGACTGCGCGAGCTTCGTGTCCCGCCTTCGTCAGTCCGCGCTGCAGTGCGCTTCCAACATTGCCGTCACCAATGATGCCGATTTTCATAGTCTCCTCGAGCGAAGGTGATCGGAGAGCGGTGAATCTGCCGGGCCCCGGAAAGCAGGGGTAGTACTTACCAGCTGGTGAGTACCCCTTCGCTATAGCCTCGTTCGCTACGCTACCGGCGGGCTGGGGACAGGCTTTTGCGATTTTTGAACTGCAGTGCGTGAGCGGTCGCGATCGGCTGCGTAATTACGCGCCCATTCGTGCAGTGCCGTGAGAGCCGGCTGCAAAGCAGTGCTTCTCTGCGTGAGGCAGTACGAACCCGTGCTGCCGGGGTGATCGGGCGGCGTGCGCACAACCAGCCCATCGCGCGCCATCGCCCGTAACGCACCGGTCAGTACCTTGCTCGACACCGCAAGATCGCGCTGGAGCTGGTTGAACGGCGTCGGCTCGACGCACAGCCGCGTAAGAATGGGAAGCACCCACCTCCCGCTGAGCGCGCCAACAGCCAGCGCGAGCAGCCGAGTGTCCTCCGTGTTCAAGCCGCGAGGGGCCTGATCGCTCGTCACGACAGCCTCGGATCCCTACCCACGTGAAGCGGAATGCCCCAGGGGTCGGACACGGTAAACGCGTCGCCCCCTGCAGGTGCGACCGCGACACCACCTGCGATCATGCGCTCGCGCGCCGCGTCGACGTCCGCGGTGGTCGGGAGATACACCCGCCATTCGCGCAGACCAACAACGTCAGCGGGCACCGGCGGCGCATCCTGGCCCCGCCACACGTTCACGCCCAGGTGGTGGTGGTATCCCCCGGCTGACATGAACGCCCCGCTTCCCAGGTCAGCCCGGTGCTCGAGCCCGAGCAGGCCGACGTAGAAGTCCACCGCTCGCTGGATATTTCCGACGTGCAAATGGAGATGGCCCACGCGCAGTCCGGCATCGGCGGTCGGCACGGCCGGCTCTCCACTCGTCAGCGCGAGCAGCCCTTCCAGGTCCAGCGGCTCCGGGCCTGTCGGAAACTCCGCGGCAGTCCTCGGCCAACGGTCCTCCGAAAAGTCCCAGGCGAGCTCGAGCCCGTTGCCATCCGGGTCCCGAAGATAAATCGCCTCATGCGTGCGGTGGTCCGATGCGCCTTCGATTGGCGTCCGGCTTTCCACGATGCGGCGAAGCGAACGGGCGAGCTCGAGCCGGGTTGGAAAGTTGTAGGCGACATGGTACAGGCCCGCGTGTCGTCCAGCCTTCCGTGCCCGCGAGTTTTCCTCCAGCACCACGATTTCCTCCTGGCCAGTCGCGAGGTGCGCGACGGCGCGCCCCCGCTCCTGGCCCCGCCCGGTCACCTTCAGGCCGAGGACGGTGGCGTAGAAGTCGACGGCGCGCTCGAGATTCGTCACCACGAGGCGCACGGGGCCGAGCCGCATCGCGTCGGGAAGAACCGCGCGGGACGGGCCGGCGTTGAGGATACGAAGGTTGAAGCTCATGTGATGGGTGCCGCCTTGCTGCGTCCCCAGGCGACGAACGCGGCCAGTGCGGCGAGAACGAGATTCATGGGTACGACCGAGCTTTCGCCGCGCGAAAGGTGGAACGCGCTTGCGAGGATCATCACCGTGATCAGACCGATCGCGGCGAGGACCGTGAGCCGCGGGCGAATGCGAGTGAGCGACGGGAGAATCAGCCCCAGTGCGCCGGCCAGCTCGGCCGCACCGATGAAGCGAACAAGCGCCTCGGGGACGCTCGTCACCCAGGGCATCTGGCCGGAGAGCGCGGCGATCGGCTGGGAGAGCTTCATGAAACCGGTCATGAGGAACATGGCGGCGAGCAGCACCTGCACGATCCAGAGGGTGATGGACAGAGCGCGCCGGGGTTTGGCGGGGGAAATGGACGAAGACATGATCAGGCTCCTTTCAAATGTTTAGACATGCGATGTTACAACAGTCGTTAGCGCCGATTGTGCTACTGCGTGCTGCTTGCCTGGTCGAGCAGATGGATCAACTCGTCAAGCTGTTTCCGAGAAAAGCCCTTCCATTGCCTTTGATGCATTGCGGCAACGGCAGGAGCTGACTTCACCAGCACGTCGACTCCGGCGGGCCCGATCCGAGCCATGACGAAGCGCCGGTTTTCGGGATCGCGCTCACGGGTAATGAGGCCCGCTTCGTCGAGCCGGTCCAGAAGCCTCGGGACGTCCGGTACGGCCGTCAGGAGGCGTTCGCGCAGGTCGCTGCCACAGAGCCCTTTATGTCCCGCCCCATTGAGGATTCGCAGCGCATTGTACTGGACACCAGTCAACCCGAAGGGCTTGAGGACCTGCTCCATGTCGTGCATGAGCCGGAACGTCAGGCGGGCAAGCCGAACGGCGACTTGCTCCTCGCGAGTGGGCTTTGGCTGAAAAAGTGCACGACGCATGTTCTAACATACCTGTTGTAACATATGTCGTCAAGCGGCACCGATACCGTCGCTGAACGAGCGGGCTTGTCTGCCGCGAGATCCAATCGAAGATGTTCAGGCACACGTACTGTGCCGCGCGGCTCCAGACGTTGGACCACGGCGGCGATGGCCTCGTAAAGGCCGTTTACGGGCACTTGGGACAGTCCAGAACCGTGCTGAGGTCCTAGAGTACCGAATCGCCCAGCGTGCGGCTATTTTGGGTGACCGGCTGGCCCGCCTTAGGGATCTGGCAAACAAAGAGGCAAACCTTCCCCCGGTAGCAGTAGCTAAGTCATTGAGGGCTCGTAGCTCAGGTGGTTAGAGCGCACGCCTGATAAGCGTGAGGTCGGTAGTTCAACTCTACCCGGGCCCATTCAAGCGGACAGACAGAGGGCCCAGGCTATCCTGGGCCCTCGTGGTATTCAGGGGGTAAAGCCCGGTGGGGTTCCCTCGATCAGGATGATGTCCGACCTGGCGCATGACTGCCGCAGCGCCTTCGCGTCGGCGTATTCGGTGGAATCCCACCACTGCTTCGCCGCCTCGTAGGATGGAAATTCCAGCAGTACCAGCCGCTGGCGGGGCATCGCCCCTTCGAGCGCTTCGCTGCGGCCGGCCCGCGCGATGTAGCGGCCGCCGTGCTTCGCGATCGACGGTGGCGCCGCTTTCTTGTACTCCTCGTACTTCGCAGCGTCCTCGATGCTGACGTTCGCGACGATGTAGGCCGGCATCAGCGAATCCGCGCTTTCTCGATATGGTGTGACGCCATCTTCACCGCGCACGCCAAGGTACACTACGCCGCCGATATGGTCATGACGCTTCCGCTGCAGCGTGCCCTGACAATATGCGGGCCTGCGACCGCCGTGAACAGCATAGATTGCATGCGCGGCAACGCTTCGCCCGCCGTGCACCGTTATCGGAGAAAGGGCACTGGATGGCCCGGATTCTGGTCGTCGAAGATGATCCGCTGCTGCGCGCGAGCGTCAAGCGCATCCTGGAAAAAGCCGGCCACGAGGTCTGGGTGGCCGCGGCGCCTCATGCGGCCATCAACATGCTCGAGAACACGCCAGTCGACGTCGTGGTGACCGACATCCATATGCCGGGCATGAGCGGCGTCGATCTCATCCTGAAGATCGACCAGACGAAAGTCATCGCCATGAGCGGCGGCGGTGTCAGCCGCGCGGCGGATGACGCGCTGGCCGACGCGAAACTGGCGGGCGCCGCGCATACGCTGCCCAAGCCGTTCCAGGCGCGGGAGCTGATCGATGCGATCGAAGCCGTGCTGAAGGAGCCTGGCACGGCCTGATCAGATCTTCCTTGTATTTCTGTCAGCTCCCAAAACTTCCACAGGCCCGCGCCCGTAGCGGTGGCTGCGTGCCTCTCACCATCGCCATCGATGATGCAGTCATCGGCCGCTTCCCCGACCTGTGCGTCGCGGCCTTCGCCTGCTCCCAGCTCGGCAAGGCGCGTGATGCTGGCGTGGCCGGCGCAGCCGAGCGGCTCTGGGCAGCGAGTCGCCCGGATCTCGAGCCGGACACTGCGACACCGAACGGCATCCTTGGCCTTCCCGAAGTGGCCGCCTGGCGCGCGGCCACCGCCGAGCAGCAGCTTCCGCCGGCTAAATACCGCTCGAGTGTGGAAGCGCTGGTTCGGCGCTGCCTCAAGGGCGAGGGCATATCGCAGCTCCAGCCCGTCGTCGCGGCGTACTGCGCCGTGTCGGTGCGCTACATGGTTCCGCTCGTCGCCTACGATCTCGACCGCGTTCCCGGCGGCCACATCGCCCTCCGGCCGCTCGCGCCGGCCGACCGCTTTCTCCCGATCGGCTACCGCCCCGGGCAGCTGCCCGACGACGCCCCCGTGGTCGTGTATGCCGCCGGGTCCACCGTTCTGAGCTGGGCGTTCAATCATCGTGATTCGCAGGAGACAGCACTGAAGCCGTACACCAGCCGGGCGGTGTTCATCGGCGAAGTCATCACCGCCGAGGGCAGGGCGGCTCTGCTGGAGGCAATGCAGGCGCTGCGCGCTGTGCTGATCGACAGTGGCGTCTCCGCCGGACCGGTGGAGCTGGCTGAGCCTGGATGCCCCATCGTGGCCGTGGAAACGCTCTAACACGCTCTGCGCTGATCTGGTGTGGCGCTTGCGCGGGCCATAGTATCGTCCGGATGTCGAAACGCCTACCACCCGTGCCGGCGGAAGAGTGCGTCGCGCTTGGAGCCACCCAGCGGACGCTGGAGTCCTATCCGAATCGCGACATGATGCTCGGCTCGCTGGCGATCTCGCGCGCGCTCCCGGTGCGGGGTCGCCGCCTCGTCGGCCCCTGGTGCTTCCTCGACCGTTTCGGTCCGCTGTCGTTCAGCGAGGGCAAGCCGATGGATGTGGCGCCGCATCCGCACATCGGCCTGCAAACCGTCACGTGGCTTCACGCCGGCGAGATCGTGCATGACGACAGCCTGGGCTGCCAGTCGGTGCTCCGCCCGGGCGGCGTGAACGTGATGACGTCGGGCGCCGGCATCGCCCATGCCGAACAGACACCGCGTGACAACACCGGCCGCCTGAACGGCGTGCAGCTGTGGACTGCGCTGCCTGAAGCGCACCGGCACGGCGCGCCCGGCTTCGCCCACGTCGAGCAGGTGCCGTCGCTGGAGTGGCCCGCGGGCATGGTCCAGGTGTTCGCCGGCACGCTGCACGGCGCCACGTCGCCCGCACCGTGCTTCTCCGAGCTGGTGGGCGCGGAGGTTCGGATCCATCCGCGCGTCAGCCTGGCCATTCCGCTGGCGCCCGCCTTCGAGCATGCGGTGCTCGTGATGGAAGGCGACTGCGCCCTGGATGGCGAGCCGCTGAACGGCGGGCTGCTCTACTACCTGGGTACCACGCGCGGCGAGGTCAGCGTGGCGAGCACGAGCGGCGCCCGCGTGCTGCTCATCGGCGGTCCGCCGTTTCCCGAGACGATTCTGATGTGGTGGAATTTCGTCGCGCGAACGCCTGAAGAAATCACGCAGGCACGAAGTGACTGGCAGGAGCAGCGTCGCTTCGGTGAGGTGAAAGCGTATCACGGTCCGCGCCTGGAAGCGCCGGACCTCAGCCGCTTTGCCGTGCCCAACCCGGTCAGCTAGGCGGCCAGGCGGCTGGGCGCCTGGCCGTCCAGCCCTCTCCGCCGTTTACCGGATGCGCGCCTTCTCCAGATGCGTGTTCCCATTCTCATCCCGCACGCCCATGTAGATCACGCCGCGCCCAAAGCCGGCGATGGTGCGGTTGGCGGGCAACTGCACGCGATCGACGAGCTGGCCCTGTCCATTCACCACGTCATAGACCGGCCGGCCGTCCACGAACGTGGTGGTGCGAATCCAGAGGTTGCCCTCACGGTCGGCCCGCACGGCGCCCTGCGTGAATGCGGGACGATAGTCGGGGACGTCGCCCATCTCCGCCTTCACGACTGTCGGCGTCATGGCCGCCATGGTGCGCACCGGCGCGTTGCCGCCCTCGGCCCGCTCGGTGACGATCATGAAGCCGCCACCACCGCCGCCGCCACCGCCTGGTCCGCCGCGCGCGGTCGATCCACCGGGACCTGACTCGCGCGACCGGCGCGCCGCCATCGAGTCCATCTGGACGGTCAAATCAGCATAGATGGAATCCACCAGCGCCTGCTTGGCCTCGTCGTTCAGCTGCTGCCAGGCGTACGGCATGCGGCCGGCGGCGGTCCAGGTGCCGTCCGCGTTGAGGAAGTCGACGTGATAGTCGCGGCCGCGCACGATGGCGAGCCGGCCGTCGGACGTGACGGCCCAGTCGTCCACCGTCGTTGGCGGCATGGCGGTCATGACCATGCGCATCGCGCCGCGGTCGTCGCGGCTCATGGTCGAGCGATTGCGGGGAATCTTGATCACGCCCGCGGTATCCATCGTGCGGGTGCCGAGATCGTAGCGCACCACGTACGCCGAGTCCGGCGGCTCCATGCGCATCGGACCGTCATCGGGACCGCCGCGCCGGTTGAACTGCATGCGCACCGGCGAGAAGAACACCAGGCGGCCCTGCGCGTCGAAGCCCGGCGTGCCGAAGATGTTGCCGAGCAGCGCCGGCATGCCGCCGCCCATCGAGGGCATCGCCATCACGCGGGTGATCTGGCCGTTCGGCGCCAGCACCAGCATCGAGAGCGACTGCGGCGTGATGAAGAGGGCCGAGTCGCCCCGGAATGGCATCAGTGTGCCGGGACGCGTGCCGTAGGAATTCGACGCCGCCGCGTCGGAGTCGGCGACAATCGTCGGGTTCGCGAGCGCCGAATCGTACATCAGCACGCGGCGGCCGATGATGTCGTTCACGAACACGCGGCCGCCGGCGACTTCGACTGCCGCGGTGACGGCGGCGAGGGTGTCGCTCGAGACCGCGACGACGTTGGAAATCTGCCTGACCAGCGGCGGCTGCTGTGACTGGAAAGCCATTGCGATCACTAGGGTCAGCATCTGATTCGCTCCATTCTATCGAATGTTAAGTCAAAGCGACGGAGGCGACGAACGCGAGGGAGGCGACGGAAGAAACGGAGGCGTCGCTTCCCTCGCGTCCGTCGCTTCCCTCACCTCCGTCGCCTCCGTCGCCTGCTACCTGATCATCACGGTTCGAGCTCCACCGTCCATCATCGGCATCCCGCCCATGGTGCCCGCGCCCGGCGCGAAGGCGCCGCCCGGCGTGCCGCTGGTGCCCGAGCGGATGGCCGCGAGGTAGCGCTGGTCGAGATACGCCGCGATGAGCGGCGGCAGCTTCCTGCGCTGCGACGCATCGAGCACGCCGCGGATGTCGTCGGCGATGCCGGCGAGCAGGTCCACCGACGCTTCGCGCGCGCGGCGGTAATTGCGGTAGACCTCGTCGTGGTCGAACCGGTCGGGCAGCGCGCTGTAGCCGCGGATGATCGGCGTCCAGATGGAGTCGAGCCGCACGCTGTACCAGCGGTTGAGCGTCGCGAGGCTGTCGGCCTGGGCGCCGGTCAGGCGCAGGCTGTCGGACTGGCCGAGGATCGCGGCCAGCGGATTGATGATGCCGCCCGAGCCGTACATGGCCCGCAGGAACTGCGGCGGCGTCCTGGTGCCGGGCAGCGTGCGGCCGCGGCTCAGCGTCTGCGCCAGGTTCTGGCGCTCGCGTGCCGGGCCGAGGTCGAAGCGCAGCGCGATGGTCAGCGCGACTGGATTGCGGCTGGCGTTCACCGACTGGCTGGTGGAGCCGAAGCGCTGATTCACTTCGTACTGGTAGCGGTTCGCCAGCGTGTCGAAGCCGCGCACGACGAGCAGGCGGCTGTCGGGCGTGGGCGACTGACCCCAGCCCTTGAGGCCGCGCGAGCCGTGCAGCGCCAGGTCGAGCGCGCCCAGCGGATTGGCGATCTGCAGCGACAGCGTGGCGCGCTGCGGCATGCGGATGCGCAGCGGATTGAACGCGACCGTGAGGAATCCGGTCGAGCTCCAGGGCCCCTCGCAGCTGTTGCGCGAGGCGATGCGGCCGACCTGCGAGCCGAGGCAGTCGCGAACCCGATCGGACGATCGGGCGAGCAGCTGTTGCATGCCTGGCGATGCCGCCGGGTCGGCGACGTAGGCGCGGTCATTGGCGAAGCCGTCGCCGTTGATGTCGCTGTTGACCGTCGGCGTGAACGGCGCGCCGGACTGGAAGCGCTGCACGTAGTTCACGCGGATCAGATCGAACAGGTTGGCGCCGAGGTTGACCTGGAACTGGTGGCGCCAGTCCATCGAGGCCCGCGCATCGCTGGACTCGAGCGGGCTGCCCGCGGTGCTGGTGAAGCCGCTCGCCCGGTCGTCGACCCAGCCGAGCGTATAGGCAACGCCCCAGGTGAAGCGCGAGTTCGGGGCCAGCGGCGACAGCTGCAGCTGCAGCTGGCGGCTCACCGAGCTGAAATCGCTCACCGACTGGTTCACGTGGTTGAACTGCGTGCTCACGCGGCTGTCGGTGGTGGACACCGCGCCGCTCGCGGCGGCGATGCTCGCGGGCTGCACGTAGACCGGCCGGCCGCCTTCCTCGGCCAGCGTGAAGCGCGGCGTGTTGTTGAAGTTGAGGTCCACGAACCCGGGCTGGTTCCGGTTCAGCGAGAGCGTGCCCGTGATGGTGGCCATGAAGCGGTTGTCGAGCACCGGACCCGCCCACTGGAGCGTCGAGCGGATGCTGCGCTGCGCCGCGTAATCGGCGGCGAACAAGGAGACGTTGGGCCGCGCGTTGCTCAGCACCGGCGGCGCGCCGTTGGCGCAGGCCGTCGGAATCGTGGACGCATCCGCGGCGAACGCCGTCCAGTCCGGAAGGGGCGCCGCGTCGCCGATGCAGGTGAGCTGCTGCGCGCCGCTCGCCAGGCCGTTGTTGGTCATGGCCTGCGCGATGAGCTGGGGGCCGGGCGTGTTCTGGAAGACGCCGATGCCGCCGCGCACCACGGCGCGCGGGACGCGCGCGGCTCCCATGAAGGCGCCGATCTGGCTCGAGGTGCCGTAGGTCCACGAAAAGCCGAGGCGCGGGCTGAGGTAGATGCCGTCGGGCGTGTCGCTGTTCCGCGATCCGAAGAGCGAGCTGACGGTGGTGTTGAGCGTCGGCTGGTCGAGATAGCGGGAGCCGTCCAGGCGCAGGCCGAACACGATCTGCAGATCCTGCACCGGCCGCCACGAATCACCCAGCGCGAGGGCGCCGACGAGCTGGCTGCCGCGCGCGGTGACCGGCGCGAGCTGGCGCGAGAACATCGACGGCGTGCCGGCTTCGAGCGCCGCGAGACCGTTGAAGGTGAAGGTGCCGAGCAGATTGCCGCCCTGCTCGAGCGACCAGCTCTCGTGCCGCAGCTCGGTCGTGAGGCGCACGCGGTGGCGGTTGTTGATGCTGAACCACGACAACTGGTTGCTCAGGCCGACCGAGCGCGTCGCCAGGTCGTTGAGCAGTGACATCCCGCCGAACTGGATCGGCAGCACGCCGCTGCTGCCGTCGGCGAAGTCCGAGTGAACCAGCACCGAGCCGCCCGGCTGGCGCAGGAACGGCGTGAGTGAACGCTTCGAGGCCGCGAACGAGAAGCCGCTTTCCGTCAGGACGAGTCCCAGGTAGGCCGAGTGCCGCAGCCGGGCCGAGCCGCTGACGTTCGAGAACCTGAAGCTCGAGGTCGGCAGCTGCGTCGTCATCTGGTTGGCCGGCGAGATGCGGTTCATGCTCCCGTTCACCGTCAGGTTCAGCGCCTGGCCGGTCGAAGACGTCGGTGGCATGAAATCGATGCTGCCGAGGAACGACGCCTGGTCGGCGTTGCGGTTCGAGGGGAAGCCTCCGACCGACGAAGGCACCCCGGCGCCCTGGAGAATATCGAGCAGCCGGGTCATCGAGTCCGGCGCGACGCCCAGCGTCTGCAAGCCGAGCGGACTCGTGTTCAGCAGCGTCGACAGATCGTTGCCCCGGCGCCCGCCCTGGAACGACATGTTGTAGAACGCCTTGTCGAAGGCTAGCGGCCCGGAGAACCGGCCGCCGAGGCTCAGATTGGAGAACTCCTGTCCGAGTGCCCGGCCCGTGGCATCGGTCCACATGAGCTGGGGGAGGTTGCCGACGGCGCTGAGCCCCTGCTCGACGTAGTTCGAGCCCGGCTGCGTGCGCACGTTGAGCGCGCCGCCGCTGAAGCCGCCCTGGGAGACGTCATAGGGTGACGTTGCGACGGACACCGACACGCCGGCATCACGCGGCAGATCCGTCGCGCCGCTGTTCATGCCGTTGAGCGTGGTGAGGTTCTGGTCCGTGCTCAGGCCGAGCACCGAGAAGCCCGACGGGTCGCCGTTGGCGCCGGGGATCAGGTTCACGCCCGGCTGCGAGGAGGCCATGGCGGCGAGAT
>Ga0196977_1000970_pt1 | contig 12173 bp, 5 predicted proteins | sample S3v_1013CmetaG_FD_148634 | JGI IMG/M metagenome (GOLD analysis project Ga0196977, IMG submission 148634) | Soil microbial communities from Anza Borrego desert, Southern California, United States - S3+v_10-13C | ecosystem: Environmental > Terrestrial > Soil > Desert | place: USA: California...
CAGGTTGCGCGCGATGGCGCCGTGCAGCCATTTCGCCTCGAGCTTCGCTTCGCGGTTGTTCGTGGTGGTGAACATCGAGACGTTGCCGAAGTCGAGATTAATTTTCAAGCGGTTCGGCATGATCGTTTCGATCTTCACGTCTTTCGTGAATACCGCGCCGCCCACTTTCACGCGCGCCGTCCAGGTGCCGGTGGGCGAATTCTGATCCATCGGCGTGGTGAAGTCGTAGAAGCCGTTGAGCGAAGCGGAGCGTACCGTTTTCTTCACCGTCTGCCCGCGCGGGTTCAGCAGCTCGAAAGTGACGGGGTGCGTGGGCGGCAATACTTTCTGCTTGTCTTCGAGAATGAAGCTGAGGAAGAGCGTATCGCCGGGGCGCCACACGCCGCGCTCGCCGTAGATGAATCCTTTCAATCCTTTCTGCACCGCTTCGCCGCTCACGTCGAACGCGCTGAGGGAAAGCGAGGAGCCGTCGTCCATTTTCAGGTAGCCGCGCTGCGTGCCGTTCTTCGCCACGATGAGGAAGGGGCGCTTCTTGCCCAGGCTGATCGTCGCCATGCCGTTGCGGTCGGTGGTGAGCGTGCCTAAGGTCTGCTGCGTGAAATCGTACAGCTCGACGGTGGTGTTCGCGATCGGCTGCGTCGTGCGGATATCAGCCACTGCGACGGTGATGCTGCCGTCGTTGCCGCGCTTGGCGATCAGGCCGAGATCGGAAGCGAGCACGTTGCGGCTCACCGATTTGTTGCGGTAGTAGGCCGAGTTGCAGGGGTCGTCGCGGCGGCTGTATTCGTAATCTTCGTCGTATTCGTAATCTTCGTAGTAGCGGTAATCGTCGTAATAATAATCGCTGTAGTAGCCGACGCCGTCTTCTTCCTCCTCTTCTTCGGTAGGCACTTCCTCCATCGACTTGTCGTCAGCCGATTCGCCGCTGCACTGATAAGTAGAATACGACTTCTTAAAGCCGAGCACTACTTTATAGATCGCGCCGGGCTCCGCTTTCACCAGCGTGCTCATGTCGATGGAGTAAGTGTTCCAGCGGTCATGATCCGCCGCGCTCTTCACGACGAGGTCGACTTTTTTCTTCACCACCACCTTGCCTACGCGGCGCAATTCACGCTCGCCTTCGAGGTTGTTCACCTGCAGGAATTGCGGAATGTTGCTCTCGAAAATTTTGATCACTTTCACGTCCACCGCTTTCAGGCTCACCGCCTGGAAAGGCAGCAGCAGGCCTTTGTCGGAGTTGGGCAGGATGACGCCTTTGCCCAGCAATTTGATCTCCGGCTTCATCTCTTCGAATTCCACCTGCTGCGTGAACGCGTGGGGCAGGGGATAGCCGAGCACGTTTTTCACGCCGGGGCTCACGTTGACGCTGCGCGTGCCGCTGAGTCGGGTGAGGGGATACACTTTGATGTCGTTGTCCTCCACGCTGAAGCGCAGGCTGCTCGAGCCGGAGATGCTGATCAACCCGTCGAGGTTTTGCTTTTCAGCGATGGGATCGGAGAACTGCAGCGTCACGTATTGCTCGGGCGCCTGGTTCACTTTCACGTCCATCACCTTGAAATCGCCGAGCGCGGGAATGTCGATGTTCTTCGTATTGTGCAGGTCGATGCCGAGCGGCTTGCCGTCCCATTCGAGCACCACCTGTCCCGCCTTGTCCTTGCGCGCGATGCTGTCCACGGTGAAGCGGTGCGTGACGTTGTCGCCTTCATGCTCCCAGCGGACGAATAATTTTTTGCCGTTCTGCGTGACAGTCAGCAGCTTCTCCACGTTCTCCTTGTCTGCCGCGTCGGCGGTGACCAGGCTGCCGGCCATGCGCTGCATGCGCAGGGTTTTTTTGTCCGTCGTTTTCATGCCGTCCACCACGACGTCGAAATTCTGACGCATCGTGCGGAAGCTGAAGCTCATCGTGCCGAGCTCTTTCGGCACTTCGGGCAGGAGCTTGCCCAGGAAAAATTCCGCTTCGTAAGGCTTGTCGGAAGGCAGGCGCTTGTCGGGGCGGAACTCGAGCGTGCGCGTGTCGATCCAGTACGTCTTGCCTTCGATGCCCGGATCGAAATCGAAGTACTGCTCTTCAACCGGCTGCTCGTACGTGATCGGCCCGGTGTAATCGTTCGCCAGGCGCACGCGGATCGTCGACTCATTCGAGATAACGCCCGAGGTGTAAGCCGAGACGTAGGCGCTGAAGGCCGGGTCGACCTTGGCTTCGGAGACGGAATTCTTGGAGACTCCTTTTGACGTAAAGAAGGTCAGGGAAAACGCGGCCACCGCAACAACAGCTGCAATGGCCAGTAGCAATCGGTTGGACATAGTGGAGAGTTTGTGCAAACAAAGGTATAGGAAAAAGGACCCTCGCTCCGAGCCTTCGTCGGACGAAAAAGGGCTTTTGCGGGCTATTTTAAACAACTGTCGAATTCGTGCGTGAAATTGCCGTTCCGGAGGCAGCAACTGTTTGGTTTTTCGTACCTTTTGCCTTTGGGAAGCGTCCCCGGCAACCTCTTCCAAGCCGGTGACCGTGTGAAAAAGCTCAGTAAACGCAATTTACCGGTATGAGATTCCGCAAACTGCTGCGGGCGTGCAGTTGTTATGGGTTGCCTGTGATCTTGTCCGTCGTAACGCGCGAGGCGCAAGGGCAAACCTTGGCAAACTATGCCGTCACGCGCACCACCGGCATCAGCTACGTAAGCATCAACCCGTCTCCCGGGCTTCCCTTCAACAGCTGGCGTTACAGCGGCGGCTTCCAGCAGGACGACAACCGCAGCACCATTCATCCCATCGGCTTCGATTTCTGGTACAACGGCAGGCGCTTCACCGATTTCAGCTTGTCGACCAATGGATACATCGACTTTTCCGCTTCGGCGGCCGACGGCGGACCGACCACCGGTCCTTTCGGCTACCAGAACACGCAATTCTCCGTCAATGGCGGCACCAACGTCGCGCTCGCGCCGATCTACGACGACATGACCACGCAGGGCGCCATCGATCCGCTCGGCACCAGTCTCCGGTACGAGCTCAGCGGCGCCGCGCCCAACCGCGTGCTGACCGTGGACTGGCAGGACATGGCCGTGTACCTGAACACGACGCCCAGCCTGAACTTCCAGGTGAAAATTTACGAGACGACGGGCATCATCGAATACATCTACGGCACGATGACGCCGGGCACGGCGGCATACTCGTATTCCTGCGGCATGAACGCTTTCACGCTGGGCAACGTGTTCCAGCTGCGCACGCAGCAGGTAGCGAACACGACCAATTTCGCCGCCGCCGCGCAGAACGGCCTCAACACGCTGCCCGCTTCCAACTCGCGCCTGCGCTTCACGCCGCCCGTGCCCGCCAATCCCGCCGGCACGCTCACTTTCAGCGCGATCACGCAGACGAGCATGACGCTGAACTGGGCGAACTGGGCCGCGAACGAAGTGGGCTACGTGATCTACAATTCAACCGACGGGGTGAACTACAGCTTTATCACGCAGACCGCCGCGAACGCCACCAGCGCGAACATCAGCGGCCTGCTGCCGAGCACGACTTATTTCTGGCGCGTGTGCGCGGTCACCGAAGGCGCGCTCAGCAACCCGCTCAGCGGCACGCAGGCCACGCTCGCCGGCGGCACTTTCATCTCCATCGCTACGGGCAACTGGAACACGGGCACCACCTGGAATACAGGCACGGTGCCGACGATCAACGACAACGTGATCATCAACAACGGGCACACGGTGACGATCAACGCGGCCGCTTCGTGCAACAATCTTACCGTGGGCCAGGGCGTGAGCGGCACCTTGCGCATCGGGAACAACAACACGGCGCGGGCGGTCACCGTGGGCGGGACGCTGACGATCAACGCGGGCGGGAATTTTTCCGTCAACCCCGCTTCGAACATCACGCACACGCTGACGATCGGCCGCGACGTGGTGAACAACGGAACGTTCGACATGGCCATCGATGCCGGCAGCCTTTGCAACGTGACGTTCAATTACGCGTTCGGCAATCAAACCGTGAGCGGAACGGGCGCGACGAACCGTTACAACAGGATCACGGTGAACAAAGGCACGAGCATGAGCAACACGCTCGAGTTCACCGGCTCGACCTTTACCGCGGCAGCGAATTTTCTCACGCTCACGAACGGGACCTTTAAATATTCCGTCACCGGCGCGACGACGATCACACCGTTCAACGTGACCGCAGATATCCCGCTGCGCGGCTGCCTGTGGATGAACGCGCCCAGCTCCACGATGAGCACGACGGGCGGCAACGTCAACGTCTACGGCCGCTTGCAGGTCAGCAACGGCACGCTGAACATCGGCAGCGCGGCCAACCAATGCATCATGTCGCAGGGCGGCGAAGTGATCATCAGCGGCGGCGCGCTGAACGTGGCCGGCCGCCTCGACCGCTTGAACACCACGATGCTCACGCGCTTCAGCATCAGCGGCGGCACGATGACCGTTCCCACCGTGGGCTCCACCTCGACGACGAGCGCTCCCTTCATGATGGACGTGCTGGGCTCCTCGTTCACGCAGACGGGCGGCACCATCGTCATCGCGCGCGAAGGCGGAACGGGCGCGCAGAACTTAGGCTTCACCTGCAGCGGCGGGCTCATCTCCACCGTCACCGGCGGCACGCTGCAGATCGGCAACGCGACCACGCCGCTGGCGCAGACCATGCTCATCAATACGATCTCGCCCGTAGGAAATCTTTCCATCGTGAACCTGAACGCGACGGCGCAGCTCGTGACGAACACGCTGACCGTATTCCAGGACGTGACGATGACGGCCGGGTTCTTCAACGCGGCGAACCTGAACGTGAACGTCGGCCGCAACTGGACGAATACCGGCGGCACTTACACGCCCGGCACGAACACGACGACTTTCAACGGCACCGTAGCGCAGTCGATCTCGCGGACCGGGGGCGAAACGTTCAACCACGTGGTGTTCACCAATGCGGGAATAAAAACATTAGGCAGCAACATCACCTGCAACAACTTCACGCTGAACGCCGGTTCGACCCTCGACGTGAGCGCGTCGAACTTCACGATCAACCTGCGCGGCGCATGGGCGAACAACGGCGGCACGTACAACCCGCGCACGGCCGGCACGGTGAACTGCAACGGCACCGCGGCGCAGACGATCGGCGGAACGAGCATCACGAATTTCCGTCACCTGACGATTGCGAACGCTGCAGGCGTCAGCTTGACGGCAGACGAAAACCTGCTGGGCACGCTCACGCTCACGACGGGCATGTTCACCACCACCGGCCGCACGTTCACGCTGATCTCCGACGTCAACGGCACTGCGCGCATCGCTGCGATCACGGGAGGCGACATCACGGGCAACATCGTCATGCAGCGTTATCTCGGGCCGGGTCCGACAGGCTGGCGTTTTCTTTCTTCACCCGTCACCGGCGCCACGCTCAACGATTGGGTGGATGATTTCACGATGAGCGGTTTTCCCGGCTCGCCGTTCCCGAGCTTCCCGTTCTGCTCGGTGTACACGTACGATGAGCTGCGTCCCGGCATCAAGGACACGGGCTGGACCAAACCGCCGAACATGGCGCAGGGCACCGCGGGCAACAAGGGACATCTTTGCTGGGTCGGCCCGGTGCCGATCACGGTGGACGTCGTCGGGCCGCCGAAAAAATTTGCGCAGAATTTTGCTGTGACCTTTACTTCTTCCGGCGGCGCGCTGAACGACGGCTGGAATCTCGTTCCGAACCCGTATCCCTCGACGATCGACTGGGACAGCCCGAACTGGGTGAAGACGAACATGAACGGCGCGATCTACGTGTGGAACCCGAACCTGCAGCAGTACACCGCGTACGTGGGCGGCATCGGCGTAAACGGCGGGAGCAATCTCGTCGCGTCCTCGCAATGCTTCTGGGTGCAATCGGCGGCGGCCGCGCCCGTGCTGAGCTGCGTGGAAACGGTGAAGTCGGCGGCGGACCAGGCGTTCATCCGCATGTCGAGCTCTTCGCTGGTGAATGCGCTGCGCCTGAACTTAAGCGGGCAATCGTTCACCGATGAAACGATCATCCGTTTTTCGCCGAGCGCAACGACCGGTTTCGATCCGAACGAGGATGCGTACAAATTCTACAGCTCCAATCCGCAGGCGCCCGGCATCGCTTCGCTGTCGGATACTTCGGACATGGCGATCAACAGCCTGCCGCCGCTCACGTCCACCGTCACCATTCCTGTGCGCGTCACCGTCGGCATCAGCGGCAGCTACACCATCGCGCGCGACACGGTGATGAACATGCCGCCCAGCGCCTGCATCGTGCTCGAAGATCTTGAAACGGGGACGATGACCGATCTCACGAACACGATGAGCTACACGTTCACGATCGACGATACGGCTGTTGTTCCGCGTTTCCTCATTCACATCGGCGCGCCGGTCACGAAATCTTCTCAGATGGTGAGCTGCCCGGGCGGAAACGACGGCATCGCTGTCGCGCAAGGCTTGGGGGGCGGGCCCTGGGATTACACCTGGGAAGATTCTTCCGGCACGCAGCTCGCGTTCCATCCCGCGGTGAACGGTCCGGATACGCTTTCGAATCTGCCCGCCGGCCTTTACAAAGTGACCATCAACGGCAACACCGGCCTCTGCGGAACCGTGTGGGACACGATCCACGTCAACGGCCCGATGCCCTTCTACGCAGTGGCGAACATCAGCGGCGTGACTTGTCCCGGCGACATGAACGGATCGATCAGCCTGCTCACGATGATGGGCGGCACCGCGCCGTACAGTTACGAATGGTCGACGACCGACAACAGCGCGACGGTGACGAACCTCGCCGCAGGAAATTACTGGGTGCAGGTGACGGATGCGAACGGCTGCTTCGACACGTTGCATTACACGATCGGTTCCGTTTCACCGCTGAGCGCCGCGTTCACGATGAGCGACGATACGGTGTACGTGGGACAGAACAACACGGTCATCTTCTCGAATTATACCAATGGCGGAACATCGTACAGCTGGGATTTCGGCGACGGTTCCCCGCCGGATGTTGCTCCGAATCCCGTGCATGTTTACACAACACCGGGCACCTACACCGTGGTGCTCACGAGCTCCGACAGCCTTTGCACGGATACGGCGCAGCAGGTGATCGTAGTGTATGATTTCACGGGTATGAACGATCCGGCGTTGTCGGAAAGCGTGCAGGTGCAGCAGGCGCAGGATGGCAGCTACGTAAGCTTCCAGCTGGAGCAGGCGCAGGACGCGCTGATCGACGTGTATGATGCGGCGGGGAGGATGGTGATCGCGCGCATGCAGGTGAGCGCGTTCAGGAATCGTGTGCGTTTGCCGCTGCAGGAAACCGCGGAGGGGATTTACCTTGTGCGGGTGGTGGTGGATGGGAAGACGGTGACGCGGAAGCTGAAGTTGTAAGCCTTCGGCGAAAATCCTGCTCAAAACTTAAAACGCACCGCGCCTGCCGAAGCGGCACGCAGGCGAAGGAGGCGCAGATTCTTCCACACGATCCGCCCAACGCAGAGCTTTTTGCCTTCGGCTTGTATCTACAATTTATTTCTCCACTCGTAGTAATACGAGTCTTCGTCCCGCACAAATCCTGTTCGCTCGTACAAACGCTGCCCTGCTTTATTCGTCACGGCTGTTTGCAGCAATAAGCCTTTTGCGTTCGTTTCGCTCGCAAGCTGTTTGGCTTTTTCGATGAGCTGCTCGCCGATGCCTTGCCCGCGGAATTCGGGTGCGGTGAAGAGATCGTTCAGCAGCCAGAAGCGTTTCATGCGCACGGAAGAGAAGACCGGGTAAAGCTGCACGAAGCCTGCGCCGCGGGAATGCTCATCGAGGGCGAGGAAGATGACGGATTCGTTTTTTTCGAGGCGCTCGCGTAAAAATCTTTCTGCACCGATGAGATCGGGAGCTTGCTCGTAGAATTGGCGGTAGGCGTCGAAGAGGGGGACGAGGCGCGAGAGATCGTCTAATGTTGCGCGGCGGAAAGTGAAGAAGGCAAGCATCGTATTAAGGTGTAAACCCCTTCCTGATCATTTTCATTTGACTTTTGGCCCGGGGCGAAACAACCGTCACGCTTAAGATCCGGCCCTGCTTGTCACGTTTTATTTTCTTTCGGGTTTCTTGTTCTTTCGAAACCGTACGCGTGATAATCCGCGTGCTGCTTTTCCTGGGAGAAAATAGTGAAGCAGGCCGGGTGGTATCGCTTTCGATATCAGACATATTGATAAAGCGCTCGCCATCAAATTTGAGAAGCACGGTGAGCCCGGCACTCCATGTCCTTACCAGGCTATCCCCGCATTGCTGGTACACATGCTTCTCGGATTGGGAATAATGCCACGAAAGCCTGTCCTTAATACGAACTTCGAGCTCAGCCTCAGGATGTTTTAAAAGCTCAATGAGCTCCTCCTTAACCTCATCCATGAAATCAAAAGTCGCTTCGCTCACGACGGCAAATTGCGATCGGGCTGCCGTATTCAGCAAGATCAGCAGCACAGTCAAGATGCTTCGCATGTTCCAATAACGTCCGTTTGTCAATTGGATACAGCGGGGAATCTTATTTGACGAGCAGCTTCCTGCTGATGAGCGTTTCGCCATTTTGTACCTGGACGAAGTACAACCCGCTCATCCATTCCGAAGTGTTCAGCTGCAGCTGCGTGTTCGCCGTCTGCTCGTCATGCACGAGACGACCGTTCACGTCGTACACGCGCACCTGCGTTTCGTTGCTGCTCATCGTTTCCCACTGCAGCGTCACCTGCTCGTCGGCGGGATTCGGGAAAACATCCAGCGTGTATTCTTCCTGCTGCGGCTCGTTCAGGCCGATGAGCACGGTGGAGACGCCGTTGGCGAACGCATACTGACCGAGCTTGAGCGAATCGGCGACCACGTAGCCGTATTTCGAGCTGGCGGAAGGGCCGATGATGGTTTTCGTGTAATGCGGGTATTCCTGCCATTCTTCATGCGTGCCGCGGCGGTAGAGGAGGATGATGCTGTCGCCGTTGGGGACGGTGAGCGCGTTGTCGAGGTGGCCGTTGCCGCCGGAGGTGGTGCTGCGGCCGTCGTAGTAGAAACGCCCGGTCGCGTAGAAGTTCGAGGGGAGAATGCCGTCGATGTTCCAATAGCGGTAATCCGAAATGTTGTAGTTGTTCGGATTATTCTGCAGCGGATCGGGCGGCGCGAAGTTGTGCTCCACGCGGATGAGGGCGGAATCGCTGATGCTGTTCACCGTCAGGTTGCAGCGCGCGAGCGTCATGTTGTGCTGCCCGGTCGTGCTGATCACGCGCCATTCGTCCGCCGTCGCGTCGCTGATCTTTTCGTCGAAATCCAGCGCGGCGTAAACGGGGTTGATCGGGATCGTCACCGTCTGCATGGTCGTTTGTCCCGAGATCATGAAGCTGCGCGTTTGCGTGTTCCAGTTCGCGTCGTAGAATTTCACTTCCAGCGGCACGTTGTTCGCGTACGCGGGCGCGCCGTCGAGCTTTTGCTTGAAAAACAATTGCACGTCGTAGTTCGGCCCGTTCGGCACGACCTTGAACGAGTCGATGGAGAAGTGCGGCCAGCCGCCGTTGAAGACCCAGTCGTTGAAATAATCGTTCAGGTAAGTGAGGCCCGTCGCTGCAATCAGGTTGTCACGGAAGTCGGCGCTGCTCACGTCGGTGAACTGGCTTTGGTTGAGGTGATACTGCAGGCCCAGCCAGAAGAGCGAATCGCCCATGTAGCCGCGCAGGGTGTGCGCCATGTCCGCGCCTTTGCGGTAGACGTGATCGCTGTACGTGTACGCATGCGGCACGCCGGAAACTGCGCGGTAACCGTTCTCGGTGATGTGCACGTAGTGCAGCATGTCTTCGTGGTTCACGCGTACGGCATTTTTATACGCGTTCGCGCCGTACATCCATTCGGTGAAAACGAATTCGGAGTAGCTGGCCCAGCCTTCGTTCAGCCACATGTCTTCCGCGGTGCGGCAGGTGGCAAGATCGCCCCACCACATGTGCGCGAGCTCGTGCGACATCAGTCCGGCTTCATACGTGAGCGAGCCGTTGGCGGCTGCGCGCGGGTAAGCGATGTTCGAGGCGTGCTCCATCGCGCCGCTGCTGAAAGGCACGAGCACGTACCCCACGCGCTCGAAGCGGTACGGGCCGAAGCGGTTTTCAAAACCGGTGAGCGCGTTGCCGAGGTTGATGAACGAATTCTTCATCGGCGTGGTGTCGGCGGGCAAAGCGGCGAGGATGATGGGGATCGGGCCGTTCACGCTGTTGAAGACCTGGTTCACCTGCGTGTAGCCTGCGACGGCGACGGAGGCGAGGTAGCTCGGGATGGATTTGCCCATTTCCCAGGTGCGCGTGCGCAGCGCGCCGATCGTGGTGTCGGAGGCGAGCAGGCCGTTGCAGTAGGCGACTTTCCCGTTGCTCGTCGTGATCGCGAACGTATAGGTGGAGCGCTCCACGAAATTGTCGAAGCAGGGGAACCAGACGCGGCCGTAGTTGTGCGGATCGGCGGCGAAGCCTACGCCCAGGTTGAACGCGTAGCCGCTCTGGAAATAAAACCCGCCCCAGCCGGAAGCGTCGCCCTGCGGGACGCCGCGGTATCTGACGCGCACCGTCGAGGTGTCGCCGATGTTGTGCGCGACCGGCAGCGAAACGCGCAGCAGCGTGTCGTTATAAGAGTAGACGAGCGGGTTGCCGTTGTGCAGCACCGAGTCGATCGTCATCTCGAGCAGGTCGAGATCGAGCGTGAGCACGTTGTTCATCAGCACGGTGAACTTCACGTCGGTGTAGCCGCGGATCGTATCGGTCGTAAAATCCGTGATGTCGAGCGCGATCGTGTAGTGCAGCACGTCGACCGTGTCGCTGCGGGAATTGTTCGCCTGCAGCTGCGGGTCGGAGGCGATGCGCTGGTTGTGCCGGTGGCGCTGGCGGCAGGTGTTGACGTCGTGCGAATGCTGCGCGGAAAGCGTGAGCGGCAGGGCGAGCAGGGCGGCGAGTAAGAGTCGGTTCATGGGTGGTTCGTGTGTCGGTTAAAGATACAAAAGTTGCGCAAGCGTCGCGGCCGTCGGTTGTTGCCCGGTAAAAATGACTTTCTCAGAAACTGTTTGGAAATGATCTTCAGAAATTGCTATGCATCTTTTTGCGCCATGCTTCGTTGCTTCCTTGACCGTAGCTGCCCCGCTATGGCCTGCGAAAAGCGCCTCGCCTGTCGCAAAAATCCGCTTATAACAATTCCCGAATCTCATTTCCAAACAGTTTCTCAGCGGACTTGTTTATGTTTGAGCGCGCAATCAATCACCGGAAAAAATGCCGACACCTGGAAACACGCCGCTGCTCAAATTGGAACGCCTGTGCGAGCCGGGCTGCGCCGAGGTCTACGTCAAGTACGAAGGCGCGAATCCTACCGGCAGCATGAAAGACCGCATGGCCCTGTCGATGATCGAAGGCGCGGAGCGCAGGGGCGAGCTGAAGCCGGGCGGAACGGTGGTGGAATACACCGGCGGCAGCACAGGCAGCTCGCTGGCGATGATCTGCGCGATGAAAGGGTACAAGGCGCATTTCGTTTCTTCCGATGCGTTCGCGGAAGAAAAATTGCGCACGATGCGCGCCTTCGGCGCGGAGCTCGAGATCATTCCCAGCGATAACGGCGCGATCACCGCGCAGCTCATCCGCTCGCTCGTCGACCGTGCGAAAGAATTAAGCAAAGCGCCGAACACCTTCTGGACGGATCAATTCAACAACGTCGACAACCGCAGCGCGTATCACCTGATGGCGAAAGAAATCTTGAGCGTGCTCGGAAATACCGTCGATGAGTTCATCACCGGCGTAGGCACGGGCGGCAGCTTCTCCGGCAATTCGGAAATTTTCAAGAAGGAAATTCCGAACGTGCGCTGCATCGCGATCGAGCCGCTGCATGTGCGCGCGCTTTCCGGCGGTAATATTTCCGGGAAGCACAAGCTCGAAGGCATCGGCGCGGGATTCGTGCCGGCGATCTGCCGCCTGGATCTCGCCGACGAGATCATCGCCGTGTCGGATGAAGATGCATACGAAACGGCGCGAAAGCTGGCGCGCGTGGAAGGCATCTTCGGCGGAACCACGGGTGGCGCGAACGTGTGGGCGGCGCTGCAGCGCGCGCGAAAGCTCGGCGCGGGCAAGCGCATCGTCACCATTCTTCCCGATTCGGGGTTGAAGTATCTCAACGGCGACCTGTACCGGTAGTTGCGCGCCGGCTTTCCTT
>Ga0196977_1000971_pt1 | contig 12169 bp, 11 predicted proteins | sample S3v_1013CmetaG_FD_148634 | JGI IMG/M metagenome (GOLD analysis project Ga0196977, IMG submission 148634) | Soil microbial communities from Anza Borrego desert, Southern California, United States - S3+v_10-13C | ecosystem: Environmental > Terrestrial > Soil > Desert | place: USA: California...
TCGGTCGTGATGCCGTCGCGCACGGCGGAGATGAACACGCTTGAAGAGACGGAGTAAAGCGCCACCGCTGTGACCCAGCCGCCGACAATACCGAGCACGTCCGCGAGCACCGTTAACAAAGGCAAGCTGACGAGCAACGCCCACATACGCGGCGCGACGAGCTTCCGGATCGGATCGGTTCCGAGTGCGCGCATCGCGTCGATCTGTTGGGAAACGACCATGGAGCCGAGTTCGGCGGAGATTGCCGAGCCGACACGCCCGGTGACCATCAGCGCACAGAGTACGGGACCGAGTTCTCTAACGAGAGAAACTGCGACGAGATAGCCGGTCTGCGACTGCGCGCCGTAGGCTTTGAGGGTCGGGAAAGTTTGTACGGTGAGCACGCCGCCGGTAAAGAAGCCCGTCAGGATGATGATAGTCAACGACCCGACGCCGATGGCGTCCATTTGGGCGATGATTTCCGGGATATAACGGGGTCGCTTAAAGAGACCGCGGACGGCACGCGCGGCCATCAGCGTCGTCTCTTGCAGCTCGAGCAGAGCGCGCGTGGCAAAGTTCATTGAGAGTTAATTAGACCAATCAAAGGGGCGCAACTATGTCGAAAAGAGCGGCCTATCATGCGCAAATTGCACGCGAGGCGTCAAGAGCCGTAACTTCCAGTCACGCAGCAGTTGGTCCTGGGACGGGCAGTTTAGCGGCGCGGGCGAAGGCTTTGCCGAACTGCGCGGCGACGCGGGTTGTTTCGTCGTTGCGGGACCACGACGTCGCGCAGTTGAAGCCGCAGGCGGCGAAGCGTGGCTAACTGTTCGGGATTCAGGATGCGGCGAATTCTCATCTCCGTGTGAATGCGCATCCGCAATTGCGCTGCGTGGGCGGTGGCGACTTCATTGATTCGCTGTTCGATTAGATTTTCGTCGGTTGGTTCGGCGTCTAATGCTTGATCGAGCGCAACGTTCGCTTCACGCAAGCGACGGTTGATCGACTGGCGTTCGAGCCTCGTGTCGGCGACGATCTGGCGGACCGCTTGGCGTTGATCGGGTGTCAGGCGAAGCTGTTCGATCGGGTCCATTGCCGGGTCCGGTTGCTGCTGGGCTATCGCGAAGCTTGTCGCAGTGAGGATAAGTAACAAACTGAGCATTATCTTCATCTTTCTCTCCGATCGTCGAGCAAGTCCATACCGATTTCGTCGTCGTTTGTTATCAATCTCAACTCAGCCGCGAGCTGCTCGCGTTCAGCTTTCGAAAACGGCCGGCGCGCTTTGCGTTCTGCCTTCGCAACGTTTGATCTCTTAGGCATGGGCGACTCAGCGACGATAACCGGCCTGGGATCCTCTACGGCGCGCGATTCGCGTTCCTGTTTCGCCAGCGCTTCCTGAACTGCACGATTCAAATCTTGTTTTGTATAAACTGCGTCGGGATTTCCTGTCGCCACTCGCACCGGTTCACCTGTTGGCGTAAACCTCATGACTACCAGCGCGGCGAGTACACAGAAAACCGCGGCGGCAAAACCAACCGCGCCTTTCAACCACAGCGGCGACAGATCGAAAAACTGTCGCAACGCGGCGAGCGCCGACTTTCTGACCGGCGCCGGCGCTGCCGGTGCGTGCGCGGGCACAAACCCGGACAGCGCTTCGTCGCGCCATTCGCCGATGGATTCACGTACGTGTGCAAACGCGGCAAACTCCGCCCGGCAGTTACCGCAATGCTTCAGGTGAAGTTCGAAATCGCGCCGCTCGCGTTCGCCGGCTTCACCATAAAGCACCGAAATCAGATCGTCCGCGCGTTCACAAGTTGAGGAGTGGTCTATCTCGTTCATCTTTATTCCCGTTTGAGCCGCAAAAAAGCACAAGAGTCACAAACATGTTCACAAACCGCATTTGTGCTTTTCGTGGCGCATACTTTTCGCCAAAATTTCTCGTTTCACGCCGCAAACTTCTCCAGACGCATTTGCAGTTGCTTCAGTCCCGTGTATAGCCGGCTCTTCACCGTGCTCAACGGCAGGTCGAGCGCTTCGGCAATCTCCCGGAACGTCAGTTCTTCAAACTCCTTCATCACGACCACCTGCCGTAGTTCCACCGGCAAGCTGTTGAGCGCCCGTCGGACCGCAGCGGTTCGCTGGCGTCCCTCCGTAATCATCGCCGGTGACGACTCAGTGTTCGTGGCAAAACTATTTGCCTTGTCCTCCTCCAGCGCTGACTCGTTTCGTACCTTGGCCCGCCGCTGTCGCGTGAGGCACTGGTTCACGGCAATCCGGTGCAGCCAGGACGAGACCTTCGCTTCGCCTCGAAACCCGCGCAGGTTGCGAAATGCTGCCAGAAACGTCTCCTGGGTCGCGTCGCGGGCGTCTTCCTCGCGGCCGAGCATGCCATAGGTGAGCGCAAAAATGCGCCGCTCCCAGCGCCGCACAATCTCGCCGAAAGCGTCCGGTTCGCCACTCAGAGCGCGTTCCACGATAATCTCGTCAGTGCCCAGCGTTTCCATTGGCGCTCAAGTGTTTAGACGCGAAGGCTCCTCCCGTAGCCGATCAAATATGCGGCGCAGAACGCCGAAAAGCGCGGCGCAGAACGCCGAAAAGCGCGGCGGCAGAACGTCGAAGGCGCGGCGCAAAACGCCGAAGGCGTTGGCTAGTTCTAGCCCAAGGTTGGCCACAACCTTGGGTTCAGAACAATAAATGAGGTAAGTAACGCTGAAAGCGTTGGCTAGCTTTCTGTCAACGTATTCGCCAACACCTTCGGCGTTGTGAACTTGAGTGCGGCTGATCTACCCAGGGTTGTACCAACCACTGGGCTGAAACTCGCGAACGCCTTCGGCGTTGAGTTCCCAACGACCGCCATGGTCGCCCGTCACGACCGCAATGTCGCCGGTCACGACGGAAATGGTCGCCCGTCACGACCGCAATGTCGCCGCGAACCAGAACACTCCGTTGACCAACAATGGCAAAACTCGTTGACACTTAAGCAGTTGGTCGACAATAATAGCTGCGCCGATAGCCGCAGACGCGGGCGGGCGCTCGGACTAAATCAGACCTTCCCCAACCGCGAAGACCTACGCGATTGTACCGCCTACGCTAAGAATGCTCGAAAAACTCGGACGAATCCGTCTCCTCTACATCGTGCTGGGTGTGTTGCTCCTGGTTGGCCTGCTCCCGCTCGCCTTCGCCGGCATCATTCTCTCGGGACGAAGCGCTAACGAACTCCGGTCGATCGAAGGACGCTACCAGGCGCAGCTCGTGCAGGACAAAGCCCGCCAGATCGAGCTCTATGGCCAGCGCTATCGCGACGTTGTCACCGGTCTCGCCCGCGCTTTCGAGATCTCCGGGGGCATCCAGTCTCTCGACGATGAGGGCTATAACGGGCGCCTGGAGAAGACACTTCAGGAAGACCCAAACGTTATCGCTCTAGCGCTGTGGCCGGTCGACGGCACGCTTCATCGCGCGTTTCAGAAGGATGTCATCAAGCTGGAAGAGGTTGATGCGCGGGTCAGCGAAGTGCTGGCGCGAATGAATGGACGCGGACTCGTCGTCAGCCGCCCGCAAATCATTCGTTCCGGCCAGGAAATGGCGCTGACGATCGCCGAACCCGTGCTCGGCGGCAACAACAATCAGGACGTCGTCGCGGCTGTGGTGGCCATCGTCTCCTTTCAGGAAGTTTTCGAAGCCGTACAACAGCCAACTTCAAAAAGCGAACGAGAACTACTCAACGCCGGGCTGCCGGTCGTGTTTGTTGTCGATCAAAACGGGCGCGCCGTGGCACATCCCGAAGCCAGCGTGGCTTTTTCTGAAAAACCGATGACGGATCTGAAGGTGGTTCAGGAATGGCTAGAGTCAGGCGATCAGGTCCAATCAGCACTCGCGCCGTTCTCGGCCATGCGCGACGGCAAGTCAGTCGAGATGCTGGGTTCATACGCAACCGCCGAGCTCGACAAGAGCTCACATCTCGGCGTGATCGCCATCCAGGACGAAGCAGCCGCACTTGCCTCCGTCGCCGATATGCGCTGGCAGGTGCTTTGGATCAGTTTGGGGGCCGGACTACTCACGATCATTATCGGTATTTTCTTCGCCAGTAAACTCACTCAGCCGGTAAGCGAGCTTGCGAGCGGCGCTCATCGTATCGCCGCCGGCGACTTTTCAAAACGCATCACGGTCACCAGCCGCACCGAAATCGGCGATCTCGGTAACTCCTTCAACCTGATGACCGATCAGATCGAGCACTTCATCAGCGATCTGCAACGTTCGGCGGAAGAGAACCGCCAACTCTTTATCGGCACAGTCAAAGCACTGGCGGCGGCGATCGACGGCAAAGACCCTTACACACGCGGTCACTCCGAACGTGTCTCTCGCTTTTCGATGGCCATCGGACAACGTCTCGGTCTACCTGACGACGAGCTCGAGAAGATCCGTATCAGCGCATTGCTACACGACGTCGGCAAGATCGCGATCGACGACAAGATTCTCAAGAAGCCCGCGGCGCTGACCGACGAAGAGTATGAAATCATGAAGGGCCACCCGCAGAAGGGTTACAAGATAATGTCGCAGATTCCGGCGATGAAGGAGTTTCTGCCGGGAATGTACATGCACCACGAGATGGTCAACGGCATGGGTTACCCGCAGGGTTTGAAAGGCGATGAGATTCCGTTGATGGGCAAGATCGTCGCGGTGGCAGACACGTTCGACGCGATGACCACGGATCGTCCCTATCAAAAAGCGATGAAGTTTGAAGACGCACTTTCGCGCATCGAGAGTTTGGTCGGTACGCGTTACGATCCAGCGGTCGTTGCCGCACTCTCCCAGGCCTGTAAGGAAGGCCAGATCCGCCCCGGCGTCGTTAAACTCAGAAAACCACAACCAGCCACGCCACCGAAGCCACCGGCAGACAGTCCGCAAGTGGCACAGAGTACACAGTGAGCGTCGTAAACCTGGGACCGAAGGCGTGTCGCCTGCACAGTCACCGTAGCGTCCTGTTCATCACAGTGCAGGCGAGACGCCTGCGGTCCCAGGTTTACGGCGTATCACTACTGCGGAGCACCCGGATTTGAATCTGTGTAGTCTGTCGCTATAATCGACGGCTTCATGGGACTCTTCTGGCGTAGAAAGAAAGACGAGTTTGTCTCACTTCGTCTAAACGAACCCGCGGTGCAGGAGGCGAAGGAGGAAACTTCCGCAGCCGCTTCTCCGCAACCCCAACCCGAGCCACCAAAGCCGGTACCCGCGCCAGTAACCACAGCGCCTCAACCGCCAAAACCCGTCGCATCGCCCGAAGCTGCGCCACCGATACAGCAGGCGCCGCCGCTGAAGACCGCGCCGGAGCTGCCAAAACCTGCGCCCGCACCGCCGAAGCCCGCACTCGAGCCGCCGGTGAAAGAGGCGAAACCTGCGCCGGTTCCTTCGCGATCGACATTTTCGTCGTCAATTCTCGGCCTCGACCGTTCGATCGAGGAACTACAGGCGCAGGAGGCTGCGCTCGAACAGGAATTTTCCGCGCGGTTCCGTCGCGCCGTCGCAGCGACCCGCGAATCGCTTTCGGACAAACTGGACACCGTTTTTGCCGGACGCAAGCAGATCGACGACGAGTTGCTGGATCAACTCGAAGAAGTTTTGATCGCTGCCGACATCGGCGTTCCGACGACGCTCCACATTCTCGAAACCGTTCGCCGCGGCATCGCGCGCAAACAGATCAACGATCTCGAAGCACTGAAACAAGCCATCAAAGACGAGTTGCTGAAGATCCTGCAAGCTTCGGAAACCCAGGGTGTTGCGTCGGAAACAAGCGTGCCGGAAAACGTCGCACCTTACGTGATGATGATCGTGGGCGTGAACGGCGTCGGAAAAACAACGACGATCGGTAAGCTCGCGCAACGGATCAAAGCCGAAGGCAACGACGTCTTGATCTGCGCGGCTGATACGTTTCGCGCGGCGGCCTCGGACCAGCTCGCGATCTGGGCCGATCGGACCGGAGTTCCGTTGATTCAACAGAAGCAGGGGACCGATCCGGCTGCGGTTCTGTTTGATTCGTTGAAAGCGGCAAAGGCGCGCGGTTCTGACGTGTTAATTGTCGACACCGCCGGGCGGCTGCACACGAAGTCGAATTTGATGGCCGAGTTAGAAAAGATGAAACGCGTTGCGGGCCGCGAAGTCGAGGGCGCGCCGCACGAAACGCTTTTAGTGGTTGATGCGGTCACGGGTCAGAACGGACTGGAACAAGCGCGACAGTTTTTGAAAGTCGCGGGTGTGACCGGCATCGTCTTGACGAAACTTGACGGCACGGCGAAGGGCGGCATCGCGGTGGCGATTGCGAAAGAGTTGAACTTGCCGATTCGTTATGCGGGAATTGGTGAGAAGGTCGACGATCTGGTGGTGTTTGATCCGCATCAATACGTGAATAGTCTGTTTGGTAATTAATGACCGAAACTGATCGGCGCATGATGGCGCGAGCGCTGGAGCTTGCGAAGAGAGGCGTGGGCCAAGTCAGTCCTGGACCACTTGTTGGCTGTGTGATTGTCAATCCGGCAGGCGACGTCGTTGGTGAAGGTTATTACGTCTTTGAAGAACTGAACCACGCCGAGACGATCGCGCTCGCGACTGCCGGCGAGAAGGCGCGCGGCGGTACTGCTTACGTCTCACTCGAACCTCACGCCCATCATGGCCGTACACCGCCATGCACTGATGCGTTGATCGCCGCGGGTATCAAACGCGTCGTTGCGCCCATCGAAGATCTTAATCCCAAAGTTTCCGGCAAAGGTTTCACGCATTTGCGTGCGGCAGGGCTTGAAGTGCAGACCGGTTTGCTCGCGGAGGAAGCGGCGCAGGTCAACGAGGCGTATTTGCATTACATGCGCACCGGGCGGCCGTTTGTGCATTTGAAGTTTGCGGTGTCGCTTGATGGAAAGATCGCGACACGCAGCGGCGATTCGCGTTGGGTGACTGGGGCGGAGTCGCGCGCGCGCGTCCATGAGTTGCGGCATGCGTACGATGCGATCCTTGTCGGTGCGGGAACTGTGATGAAAGACGATCCGTTGTTGACGGATCGCTCAGGTTTGCCACGACGAAGACCTTTAGTGCGAGTTGTACTGGACGACAAGGTTCAACTTTCGGCGGAATCGAAGTTGGCCATGACGACCTGCGAAGCTCCGGTGCTCGTGTTTGGAAAGGCCCAACATGAAGACTTACCAGGCGTAGAGGTTGTAAACACGGATCCAAGGGATTTGGTGTTGGTTTTACTCGAGCTTGGTCGTCGTTCGATTCAAAGCGTATTCGTCGAAGGCGGTGCTTCGATTTCCGGTGCCTTCATCGACGCCGGCCTCGTAAATAAGATTTCAGTGTTCCTCGCGCCGAAGATTGTCGGCGGCAGCAACGCGCCAACGGCCGTCGGCGGCAAAGGCGTTGAGCGGATGGCTGAAGCACTCGAGCTGGAGCGAATCGAAGTGGTCCAACGCGGCCGCGATATCGAGGTCACCGGATATCCGGCGGGGCAAACCACGTGAGCGCCGACCAGCCCCTTCCCTCCAAACGTTTCGGTCAGCACTTCCTCAAAGACAAGAGAACAATTCAACGCATCATCGATGCGCTCGCGCCTCAAAGCGACGAGACTATCGTCGAAATTGGACCAGGCACTGGCGCGCTCACCGCTCAGTTGATTGCACGCGCCGGTCGTGTGATCGCGGTCGAGTTTGATAACAAACTTGCGCCGTTGTTGACCGAACAATTCGGCGGCTATTCGAACTTCAAACTGGTCATGGGCGACGCACTGACGGCCGATTTCTGCGAAGAGATCCGGCCGGCGACTCACGCGCGCCTCGTGGCGAATCTACCGTATAACATCTCGACCGCAATCTTGCAGCGACTGATCGAACAGCGCGCGTGCTTGACTGAAATGGTCGTGATGCTACAGCGCGAAGTTGTGGAACGAATCATAGCGCCCGCCGGATCGAGTGAACGCGGTTTTTTGTCGGTGATTGTCGAGGCTTACTGCGAAACTGAAAAGTTATTCGACGTTGGTCCAGGCGCGTTTCGGCCGCCGCCAAAAGTTTGGAGTAGCGTTATGCGACTACGGTTTCGAACGGAACCGCTGGAAGTCGACGAAGGCTTGTTTTGGGAGACCGTGAGTAGGGGATTTTCGCAGAAAAGAAAGACGATTTTGAATAATCTGCGCCAGGCGTCTGGAAAGCTCGCAGAAGTTCTTAAACACAACGGCGGCGCGAGTATCGTGCTCTGTAAAGCCGGAGTCGAATTGAAGCGGCGCGCGGAGACGTTAACGATCGAGGAGTGGGAAAGAATTGTGCGCGCGATGGAGTAGCTTAGCGACTGAGTAGTTTCACCTTGATCCCATTCTTCGGCCGTAGCGAAAGCACCGGCAACACCTCAACGGGCGCTTCCGACGAAAACCTGAACCGCTGCCCGATCGTCGCGAGCAGCAACACGACCTCCATCATCGCAAAGTAGTTGCCGATACACTGCCGTGGTCCACCACCAAACGGAAAGTACGCATACTTCGGCAGACTCTGAATCGCCTCACTCGCCCAACGCTCCGGCTCAAATTCATTCGGACGCTCAAAGAAGCGCGGGTCCCGATGCGTGAACCACTGAAACGCAAAGAGCTGTGTCTTACGCGGCACTGCATAACCGCCAAGCTCCGTATCTTCAATCGCCTCGCGGCCGACCGCGTATGCCGGGGGATACAAGCGCATCGCTTCCTTCGCGATCATCTCCGTGTACTTCAATCTCGGTAAATCGGAAACTTCCGGCACGCGCCCACCCAGCACCTCGTCCAATTCTTCATGAAACTTTTTCTCAGCTTCCGGATGCGTCGCCAGCAGATACCAACTCCACGACAACGCGAGCGCCGTCGTTTCATGCCCCGCGAGAAACAACGTCATTACCTCGTCACGCAGTTGCGCGTCGCTCATCTGGCCGCCGTCTTCGTCCTGCGCCTGCAACAGCATCGACAGCAGATCGCCTTCATCCGAACCGCTCGCGCGACGCTCGCCGATGATGCGAAATACAACCTTGTCGATCTGGCTGACGGCGTTGAAATAGCGGTAATGACCGGGCGTCGGCAACCGGTTGTCGGCGATCCATTTCAGCGTCGCTTGTGACGCGAACGGCTTCACGATCTGCGACAGCATCGCGCCAATGTGATCCACGTCGTTTGAGACGTCGGAGTTGAAGAGTGTTTTGACGACGATCTCGAGCGTGAGGCGCGTCATCTCCCGCGAGATGTCGCGCTGCTCGCCGTCTTTCCACTTCCCGATCGCGCGGTTCGCGTATTGGACCATGATGTCGCCGTACGAACTGATCCTTTGCCGGTGAAACGCAGGTTGCGCCAGGCGTCGTTGTCGCCGCCAAAAGTCTCCTTCGCTGGTGACGAGTCCGTTTCCGACGAGTCGATGGAAGAAAGGAGACCGCAGCGACTGTGCTTTGCGATAGCTTTTGGCGTTAGTGGTGAGGAGCGCTTCGATGTCCGCCGGGTTGTAAAGAAAGTGAGCGTGGACGTAGAGAAATCGCGAGCGCACGACGTCGCCGTAGTCGCGTTGACAACGCTCGATGAAGCCGAGCGTGTCGTTATTGAACTCGCGCATCACACCGGTGATGAGTTTTCCCTTTGGGCCAGGCGGCAGCGAGTTCATTGCTTGGTCTTCAACAGATCCGTGTAAATGCCGGGTTCGCTATCGGGAATGACGATCGCGCCGGCAGTCTTCTGGTAAAAGTGAACCGGCCCGGCAGCACCGATGATGGCGTAGACGTAACCCATTTCTCGTAAACCCCAGAGAGCCGCGAGCAGTAAAGCTTTACCGGCGCCTTGGCCGTGTGCTTGTTCGATGACGCCCATTGGTCCAAAGAACCCGCGACGCGTGCACTCGTAAGCCGCGAATCCGATCAGCTCGCGTTCCATCGTAGCAACAAAAACCGAGATCGGCTGCCGCGCAAACCCCACCGAGATCTCATCCGCCCAACTCGTGGAAAAGTTCTCTTCCACAAAAGAACGCACAGCGCTGATTTCAAACGGTTGCGCCCGCCGCACGAGAAACTCCGGGGAATTATTTTCAAGTGCCGGAAGCCTCAATAGATTTACAAGCAGATCAGGCATTTTTCGTTTTGGCTTTCGATGGAAGCACGCCCACGCGTTCTCCTTTTGCGGAACTCTCGATTAATCGCCGTAGTCGCTCCAAACGCGTCTCTTCCTTCTTCGCGCTCATCACCCAATACGAAACAGTTTTCTTCAAGTACGGCGGATAAGTTTGAAAGTACTCCCACGCTCCCTTAGTCTTGCGAAACTCTTTTTCATACTCCGCCGACAATTCACGCGGAGCGTTTTCAAATGAATAAATACCCGTCCGCTTCGGGTCGCGCTGCTCGTAAGCGGCGAGTCCCGCCGCGTGCATCCTCCCCTCTTTCTTCAAACGCTCGATGTGTTTGACATTGACCAGACTCCAGATGCTCCGCGGTCGGCGCGGCGTGAAACGCTGCTGGTAACTCGTCTCGTCAAGACTGTGACGCACGCCATCGATCCAACCAAAACAGAGTGCCTCGTCCAACGCTTCCGCGTACGTGATACTCTTCTTTCCAGAACTTTTCTTGTAAAAGCCGACCTCGAGCTCCGTTGCGCTTGCGTGGTTCTTCTCCAGCCACTCGCGAAACTTCTCTCGCGTCGTAAAGAATTTCGGTTTCGTTGCCATAAAGCCATTAACGTGCCGGCGCCTGTCCCGGCAACCACGTTGGTCGAAAAGTCGTATTAGCCAGCCACTGAATCGGTTTCACCAGCGAGTTGATCGAACGCGTCATAAACGCAAAATCGATCTTGCTGATGTCGTCAGTGGGCCGGTGATAATCAGTGTGCAAGCCGAAACTCGAAACCGTGTGGGCCACCACACCGCGTACGGCGAGCGTGTAGTTGTCCGAACGTTGAAAGAAGTTCTGTTCGGGATGCGGATCCGCAACCAGCGCCGCTCCTTGTCGAACGAGTTCCGGACCGAGGGTCGATCGTTCGTAACCAGTCAACCAAAGTGTTCCCGGCGCCACTTTCGCATCCGGGCGTCCAAGCATTTCAAAGTTGAAATCGGCGACGATCTTTTCGAGTGGCACCGGCGAATTAGCAATGAAGTAGCGCGCGCCGTAACCACCGCGTTCTTCGCTGCCGAAGCAGATGAAATAAATCGTGCGGCGCGGCTTTCTTCCGGCCGCCAGCACGCGCGCCATTTCCAACACTGCGACACTGCCTGACGCATCGTCATCCGCGCCGTTGAAGATCTTGTCGCCAGTCAGCGCCTCGTTAACGCCGAGATGATCGAGATGCGCGCTCAGCATGATCGCCTCGCCGCCGGGATCTGTGCCACGTAAAACACCGATCGCATTCCAAGTAGCACCGGCATCTGCTTGTTGGACCGCGCCGCCAAACTCCGCCCGCGCGCCTGCAGGCAAGCCGGCTAGCGTATCCACCGCATCCTGGCGCAACGAAATCACCGCAAACTGCGATTCGCTGCTTCCGGGAATTCTCCCCGGCAACGTTGGCAAACGCGCGTCACCCGCTTCGCGTGTCTTGCGGTTGGCTTCCGACTCGGGCATCACAACCGCCACGGCCTCCGCGACACGCGCTTTTCTAATCACATCCTGTCGTTGTTGTTGATCCGCAGTGGCCGGCAACTTGGCAACGACAATCGCGCCCTTCTGAGGCGTGCCAGATGGTTCGATCACTTGCAACTCACCAGTGATGTGCGGCGCGCGTAAAAACGAGACCAGGAAATCGCGGCCGTAATGCCACTTGTGCGTGTTGCCGCCGGCAGTGACAGTGAACGCCGGCGGCTCAGTAAACTTCGACGACTCCAGCAACACATGCTGCACGAAACTCTTGTTGCCCGAACCGTCGGCATCGCCTCCAGGCTCGAGACCAAACTGTCGAAACTGCGAGCCGATGTATTCCGCCGCGATGCGTTCGTAACCAGTGCCACTGCCACGCCCTTGCAATGCGTCGCTTGCTAAAAAACTCAACTCCGCGCGGATGTTACGTTCGAGTATCGGACCACTCGTAGTTCGTCTGACAGGTCGCTTGCGCACCTGTGCAGGGACCAGCGGAGTTGCGGCCAGCAATAGCCAAAGAGATAACGCCAAAGTGAAACTTCGACGGATCATCGGGACTCCTTAAACGGATGATTTGAATTACTGAGCGTAATAGCCGGGA
>Ga0196977_1000972_pt1 | contig 12161 bp, 14 predicted proteins | sample S3v_1013CmetaG_FD_148634 | JGI IMG/M metagenome (GOLD analysis project Ga0196977, IMG submission 148634) | Soil microbial communities from Anza Borrego desert, Southern California, United States - S3+v_10-13C | ecosystem: Environmental > Terrestrial > Soil > Desert | place: USA: California...
CGCGACGGGCTCGAGCACCTGTCGGCGTACTTCGACGCCCTGCTCGCCGACCTGTCCCCGGCCAGGCGCAAGGTGGTGGCGCGCAAGATCGGCATGCGGCTGCGGCGGCTCAATGCCCGGCGCATTGCCGCCAACGTCGAGCCCGACGGCGGCGCGATGGAAGCGCGCAAGAGCCGGGCCCGGCAGCAGAAGCACCGGCCCGGCCGGGGCCGGCGCATGTTCCGCGAGATCGCCAAGGCCCGCAACTTGCGCGTCCGGCCCTCGCCCGATGGCGTCGAGCTCGCCTTTCCCGGCGCGATCGGGCGCGTCGCGGCAGAGCATCACTTCGGGCTCGAGGGCTACGTCGGCAAGACCCGTGCCGGCCGCACGATCCGCGCGCGCTACCCGGCGCGCCGCCTGCTCGGCTTCGGGCCCGAGGATCTCGATGCGGTGGCCGACGAGGTGCTCGCCTGGCTCGACCGCGACTAGCGCAAGGTCAGGCCGATCACCACGACGTAGAACGCCGCGGCCAGCAGCATGCCCGCGACGTCGCGCAGCCGCATCCGGCCTAGCCGCCGGCGCACGACTTGCCGCGCGGCCAGTAGCGATCCCAGCGGACGGCGGCGCCGGAGGCGATCAGCGCGCAGGCGAGATCGCGGCCGTCGGCGAGCCGGCCCTCGATCACCGCGCGGCCGTATGGGTCGCGGTAGCGGACCGTGTAGCTGAATCCGCCGGCGACGAGCCGGTCGAGCGCCGCGCGCGAGCGCTCGCCGTCCATCTCGCCGCACGGCGCCGCGGCGCGGCAGCTGCCGTCGAGCTCGCGCGCGTTGACGCCCTCGATGCGCAAGTCGGCGCCGGCGCAGATCACGTCGTCGCCGTCCTTAGCCACCGGCTCGGCGCAAGCGATCGACACCGCCAGGAGGAGGAGCGCGGACATCGCGTCAGCGTAGCGGACGCGCTCCCTGTTGTAACCGCCCGGCGATACAACAGCCGCGCCTCGCCGCCGCCGCGCGCCGCGCGCGATAGCTGCCGGTCATGCCGGGCTCCATTTCCACCTCGACCGCGGTCGACCTGTCGCGGCTGCCCGCGCCGGACGTCGTCGAGGCGCTCAGCTTCGAGACGATCTACGCGGCGATGCGCGCCGAGCTGGTCGCGCTCGACCCGACGCTCGATGCGCTGACCGAAAGCGATCCCGCGACCAAGGTGCTGCAGGTCGCCGCCTACCGCGAGCTCGGGCTGCGCCAGCGGGTCAACGAAGCCGCCCGCGCGTGCATGGTCGCCTACGCCGCCGGGGCCGACCTCGACCAGCTGGCGGCGGTGTTCGGCGTCACCCGGCTCGAGCTCGAGCCGGCGGACGAAGAGGCCGGCACCGCCGCGGTGATGGAAAGCGACGAGGATCTGCGCCGGCGCGTGCTGCTGGCGCCCGATTCCTACTCGGTGGCCGGTCCGCGCCACGCCTACGTGTTCCACGCGCTGAGCGCCGACGGCGACGTGCTCGACGCGTCGGCCGTGAGCCCCGCGCCGGGCGAGGTGGTGGTCGCGGTGCTATCGCGGCTCGGCGACGGGACCGCTTCGGCCGAGCTGCTCGACGCGGTCGAGGCAGCCGTCAACGGCGACACCGTCCGCCCGCTGACCGACCAGGTCACGGTCCAGTCGGCCGAGCTGGTGCCGTTCGCCATCGAGGCCGAGCTGACGCTCTACGCCGGGCCCGACGCGCAGCTGGTCGAGGACACCGCGGCGGCCGCGCTCGACGCCTGGCTCGCCGCCAACCGCCGCATGGGCCGCGACGTGCCGCGCTCGGCGCTGATCGCCGCGCTCCACGTCGCCGGGGTGCAGAAGCTCGAGCTGCTCTCGCCGGCGGCCGACGTCGTCGTCGGCGAGCTGCAGGCGCCGGCGCCCGGCGAGATCACCCTGACGCTCGCGGGGACCGACGAATGACCGGCGCCCGGGCCGCCGCCGGCGGCAGCGCGGCATGACCGCCTCGCTGCTCCCGCCCAACGTCACCGCGGCCGAGCGCGCGCTCGAGGGCGCCGCCGCGCGCCTCGAGGACGTGCCGGTGCCGATCCGCGCGCTGTGGAACCCGGCCACCTGCCCCGCCTTCCTGCTCCCGTGGCTGGCCTGGAGCCTGTCGATCGACATCTGGGACAGCGCCTGGTCGGAGCCCGAGAAGCGCGCGGCGATCGCCGGCGCGATCGAGGCCCAGCGGCGCAAGGGCACGCCGGCCAGCTTGCGCGCCGTGCTCGATCGCTTCGACCCGATGCTGCGCCTGGTCGAGTGGTTCGAGGACCGCGACGTGCTCGACCCCTACACCTTCCGCCTCGAGATCCCGCTCAGTGCCGAGACCGAGGTCGCCTACGACGAGGCGCTGGTCACCGCGCTGCTGCGCGACATCGCCGCGGTCAAGCCGCTGCGCGCGCACATGGAGGCGGTCCACGCGCTGCGCCTGCGGGCCGGCGCCTACCTGATCTCGGGCGCCGCGCTGGCCGGATTCGAGCGGTTCGACGCCGACGTCGATCTCGACGCGCCGCTCGATCCGATCTGGGCCGGCTACCTGCAGACCGAGAACGGCGAGCCGGTGGCGGACCCTGACGGCGCGTTTCTGGAGACCGCCTGATGGACCCGCTCACCCTCGTCATCACCAGCGCCGGGCTCGACAAGCTGGTCGACGCCGAGAACGGCGACACCGATCCGATCGTCATCACCGAGATCGGGCTGAGCGCGGCCGCGGTCGACGCGGCGCCGACGCTCGAGGCATTGCCGGGCGAGTTCAAGCGGCTCGCCGGCGTCTCGGGCCAGTCGGTCGCCGCCAACGTCATCCACATGACCGCGCAGGATGTCAGCGCGGACATCTACGACTTGCGCTCGATCGCGCTGTACCTCGCCGACGGGACGCTGTTCGCCGCCTACGGCCAGGCGGACCCGATCTTCACCAAGGTCTCGATCGCCGCGTTCCTGGTCGCGTTCGACGTCGCCTTCAGCGGCGACATCGCCGATTCGATCGAGTTCGGCGACGCCACCTTCCTCTACCCGCCGGCGACCGAGACGGTGAAGGGCGTGGCCGAGCTCGCCACCCAGCCCGAGACCGACGCCGGCGCCGACGACTCTCGCATCGTCACCCCGCTCAAGCTGAAGAACTTCATCGACCCGATCATCGCCGCGCTCGAGGCGATCTACGACGCGGCGATCGCCGCGCTGACCGGGCGGACGATCACCGGCGCCGGCCTCGCGACCGGCGGCGGCGACGCCTCGGCCAACCGCGTGATCACCGTCGCCGCGGCGAGCCTGGCCGAGACCAACGCCGGCGCGATCGGCGACAAGGCCGTCGTGCCGTCCGGCCTCGCCACGATCCTCGGCAACATCGCCGCGCTGTTCGCCCGCACGATCGCCGGCGGCGGCCTGGTCACCGGCGGCGGCACCCTCGCCGCCGACCGCACGCTAACGGTGACCAAGGCGACCGGCGCCGAGGTGCTGGCGCGCCTGCTCGACACCGCCGCGGTGACCCCGCTCGGCCTCGCCAGCCTGATCTCCGACAGCCAGTCGGGCGGCGTCCAGGTGCTGAACGTCGGCGGCGTGATCGTCCAGGCCGGCAGCGGCACCCTCGCCGGCGACACCTCGACCACCGTCACCTTCCCGGTCGCCTACTCGAGCCTGTGCAAGTTCGTCTGCGCCGGCGCGTCGACCAACGTCACCACCGAGGGCTCGATCGCCAACACCGGCAATTCGCTGACCCAGGGCTCGGTCGTCAACAACGGCAACGAGAGCGCGTCGTACGCCTGGATAGCGATCGGAAAGTGACCATGAAGGCCCTCTACAGCCCGTCCGCCCGCGGCTTCTTCTTCGCCGGCATCCACCCCGCCGAGGCCATCCCGGCCGATGCCGTGGCGGTCGCCCCCCGGCGCTATCGCGAGCTGCTCGCCGCGCAAGCCGACGGCGCCGAGATCGTGCCCGACCCGGCGACCGGCCGGCCCGCGATCGCGCGGCCGAGGCGCGACCGCCGCGCCGAGCTGCGGCGCGCGGTCAAGCGCGAGGCGGGCCGGCGGATCGAGGCGGTCTCGCCGGTCTGGCGCCAGCTCAACGACATGCGCGACCCGACGCACCCGGGCGCAGCCGCGCGCTTCGCCGCGATCGACGCGATCCGCGCCGCCTCGGCCGCGATCGAGGCCGAGATCGCCGCGCTGCCCGCGGCGGCGGCCGAGGCCTTTTCCGTCGCCGCCCATCCCGCCTGGCCCGCCGAGGAGACCGCCTGATGGCCAAGATCACCGATCTGCCGGCGATCGACCCGGCCGCGATCGACGGCAGCGAGACCGTGCCGGCGGTGAAGGACGGCGAGATGGGGCGCGCGACCGTCAGCGAGCTGCTGCAGCCGATCGTCGACGTGGCCACCACCGCCGCCGAGGCCGCTCACGCGCTGACCAATTTCCGCGACACGCTGGCCGCGGGCGTGGCCGATTTCGCGGTCGGCGAGTATTTCAGCAGCGCCGAGACGGGCGAACTGCGCATCTACAAGCGGATCGCCGACGCGCCGTTCTACGTCGACCAGGGCGACGCCGCCGCGCCGCTCACCAAGGCGAAGCTGGGCGCGGACGCCGGCTTCACGCTGATCAAGCACAGGCCGCAAGAGGAGGGGACCTTTGCGCGAACCGCGGCGCAGCGGGCGCTTGCCGGCATCGCCGACGACGGCGCGACGTATGTCAACCACTGGATCGATCCCGATCTCGACCCGTATATCGCGCTCAACAACGGCACGGTCGACACCGACCTCACGCCGGCCTTCCACGCGGCGCGCGACACGGCCTGGGGCGGGATCACGCGGGGGCGAACCGGCGCCGTAAGGGCGCCTTCCGGGTTCTACTCGGTGGGCGAGACCGTCGAAATGGGGCTCAACGGGCTCAAGTTTCTGGGCGGGCCGCGCACCTACATCAAGCAGATGGCGGTGTTCGAGGACCCGCTCTTCGGTGTCGATGCCGACGTCGAATATCCCCGCATCGTCTCCTGCGACTGGACGCATTGGGGCGGGTACGTCCGTAACAGCGTGGTCCAGAACCTCATCGTTTACGGCAATGGCAGCAACAGCGTCGCGTTCTGGGATCGGGGGGTGTCCAATTCCGAGCGGTCGCGGCTCATTGCGCGCAACGTCGGGGGCGCGGTGCTGGCGGCACATGCGGGCGTCGACAGCTATTACATAGGCATCCAGTCGCTCATTCGCGCCGAAGGCCTGAGCACCGAGGCGGTGCCGGATTACGGGGTCATCGTCGGGCGCGCCCAGGTCGGCGACCCGGAATTGGTCGGCTTCTCGGCAACGACGCAATGCCGATTCTTCGTCCGCATGGAGGAGGTGCGCCTTTGGGCGCTCCTGCTGCGCTACTCCGACACCAACAGGTTCGCCGGCATGGCCGAGTCGCTGGAGGGGGGCGCGGTGCTGATCGAGGCCCCCAGCCTCCGCAACGTGTTCGAGCAGTTCTATTGCGAAGCCAACGCCGGGCTCGATTGGGACATTTACGGCAACGAGACGGTCGTCGGCGATCAGTGCACCAGCTACAACGGCGGCCCGACGACGAGCATTCGCATCCGCTCGGGCGCGAAGAAGACATCGATCCGCGATTGCGGCAACACTCTCACCGTCATCGACATCGACGCCGGCGCCGAGGATACGTTCCTGCAGAACCTCGTCACGCGCCAGATCAACGACAGCGGCACACGGACCCAGCGCACCGGCTTCATCTACCAGCACGCCGTCAGCACTTCGGTGCTGCATAGCCAGACCTTCGGGAACGTAGCCGACAGCAACGCCAAGGCGCTCGACTGGTACGAGGAGGGCACGTTCACCCCCACCTTCACCGGGTCGTCCGGGGCCGGGACGCTGGGCGCTTACGCCATTCAGGATGCCAAGTATCAACGCATCGGCAACGCGGTCCGTTTTCGGATCGCGCTTCGGCCCGGAACCGTCACCGCGGCCCCATCGGGCAGCCTGCTCATCGGCGGCCTGCCGTTTACGGCGGCCGCCGGCCAGAACCAGACGGTCGTCGTTGGCGATCACAGCACGGTCAACCTTCCGGGAACGGCTACGCAGTTGAGCGCCACCGTTCTCGGAGGGACGACGACGATCGCGTTGCGCGCCTTGACGGACAACGCCGCCAGTCAGGGCATCGCCGGGAGCGACCTCGTCGCCAACACCACCACGGTGTTCCTGGCGGGTTGGTACGACGTTTGAGAAAGGAGCGGGCGATGCTCGAGAAGGACATTCAACTACGCGAAACCACGATTACCGACACCGGGGTCGTGCAGGTGCTCTACGACCAGGTGATCACGGAAGGGGGCGCCGAGATCAGCCGGGCCCCGCACCGCAAGAGCTTCATGCCCGGCGATGACGTGTCCGAGGAGCCTGGCCAGGTCCGGGTCCTGTGCGAAGCCGCGTGGACCCCGGACGTCGTCGCCGCGCATCGCGCCCGGCTCGAGCTGGCGGCCAGGTAGGGGCTAGGCCAGCGCGGGCCGGTCGGGCACGGGCATGACGGTGGTGGAGCCGTCGCGGTGGCGCATCACCGGGCCGGGATATCCCGGATAGACCGTTGCCCTGACCCGCCGCGCGATCTCGCCGCTCGGCATGTCGTCGGTGAGAACCTTGAGCGCTTCCATCTCCCGGTGGGTGTAGGGCTTGCGCGTCCAGTGCGTTCGCGCGCTCGGCAGGACTTCGCCGCGGACGACAACGCCCAGTATCTCGCGGAACATGCCGAGCATCGTGTGCATCGTCGCCAGCTTCAGCGTCTCGACCGTGTCCTCACGCGCCACCGGGAACCGGCGCTCGAGCACCACGCGGCCGGTATCGACCTTCGGCAGCATGTGGTGGCAGACAGCGCCATACTCGGGCGCTTCGTCGTAGAGCGCGAAGTTGTAACAGCCCGTGCCCGGATACTCGACGGACGCCGGGTGAAAGTTGATCGCGACGGGGAAGCGCGCGAGCTCGTCGGCCGTGACGATCCATGGCGACAGGAAGGAGATCAGCACACCGCCTGCTTGGCTCAAGCTCGCAGGCCGGGGATCCCCAACGAAGCCCTCGGCGATCTCGACGTGCGGCAGCGCCAGTTGCGCGACGCTCTGGGCTTCGCGGCTGAAGCGGTCGGTCTTGGTAAGTAGAACCACTCGCATGCCGGTACCCTAATGCATTGCGGACTCTAAGAAAAGTTCGCCTCGGCGCGCCCGGCGGCCCGCGGCCCCCGTTCGCCCGAGCGCCCGCCCTGTTGTAACCGCCCGCCGATACAACAGCGGCGGCGCGCATTGGCCGCGGCCGCGCGGCACAGTGCCGCGCCATGGCCGCCCGCACGCATCCGCACGACGAAGAGCCGGTCGATCCGGCCGCGATCTTCCGCGTCGGCACGATCGCCGCGGTCGACCTCGAGGCCGGCACCGTCGAGGTCGACACCGGCGACGTGCGCACCGCGCCGATCCGCTTCTCGACCGGCCGCGCCGGCGCGACGCGCATCTGGTCGCCGCCGACGGCCGGCGAGCAGGTGCTGCTGCTGTGCCCGGGCGGCGACATCGAGGGCGCCGTCGCCATCGGCGCGATCGCCCAGGACGCCTTCCCGCTCGCCGGCTCGACGCTGCGCGAGCTGATCGCCTTCGCCGACGGCGCGCTGATCGCCTACGATCCCGAGAACCACCAGCTCGACATCCAGCTGCCCGACGGCGCGAAGATCCGCATGGTCGCGCCCGGCGGGGTCGAGATCGAGGGCAACGTCGCGATCACCGGCGACGTCGCGATCGACGGCCAGGCCGATGTCACCGGCACCCTGACGGCCGACGAGGACGTCGTCGGCGGCGGCAAGAGCCTCAAGAGCCACAAGCACGGCAACGTCCAGCCCGGCGGCGGCCAGACCGGGGAGCCGCTCTGATGTCGGCGCTGTCGCCTTGCGGCCCGTCCAGCGCCGGCGTGAACAGGCGTTCACACGCCTCCGCCGAGGGTGTCGGCGGATGAAGGGCATGGACGCCCGCACCGGCCGCGCGCTCGAGGACGACGCCTGGCTCGCCCAGGCCGTCGCCGACATCCTGCTGACGCCGATCGGCACGCGGGTGATGCGGCGCGATTACGGCTCGCTGCTGCCGGCGCTGCTCGACCAGCCCCTCAACCCGTCGACCGGGCTGCAGATCTACGCCGCCACCGCCGGCGCGCTGCGCCGCTGGCTGCCCGAGCTGACGCTGCTGCGCTGTCACCTGGTCAAGGGCGCCAATGAAACCGAGGGGGGCGGCACCGCCGAGCTGGTGATCGAAGGCCACCGCACCGACCACCCTCCGCCCAACAGCTACACCCGCCTGACGCTGCCGCTGCCGCGGCTCAACTGACGCCAACCGACGAGAAGGACCCCCCGCATGTTCCACGGCATCAAGGTAGTCGAGCCGGCCACCGGCGCCCGCGCGCTGCAGATCGTCGCGACCGCGGTGATCGGGGTCGTGGTCACCGCGCCCGACGCGACGCCCGACGTCAAGGCCTCGGCCGCGATCGGCGTGGTGGCCAACAACAACGCGCTGACGCTGACGAGCAAGAAGGCCGGCGCCCTCGGCAACGCCATCACCATCGCCCTGGTCGATCCGCTGGCCAACGACGCCGCGCTCGACGTCGCCGTCGCCGGCGACGCGATCACCGTCAGCCTCGCCACCGGCGCCGGCGGCGCGATCACCACGACCGCGGCGCAGCTCGAGGCGGCGATCGAGGCCGACGCCGATGCCAACGCGCTGGTCGCGGTGGCGGCCACCGGCGCGAGCTCGGGCGCCGGCGTGGTCACCGCCGTGGCCGCGACCGCGCTGGCCGGCGGGGTCGACGAGCCGTTCCCGCTCGACCGCCCGGTGCTGGTGACCGATATCGACGCGGCGATCGGCAAGGCCGGTGACAGCGGCACCATGAAGCCGACGCTCGAGGCGATCGCCGACCAGGTGACGCCGGTCCTCGTGGTGGTCCGCGTGGCCGAAGGCGCCGACGCCGGGGAGACCGACGACAACGTGATCGGCGACGTCGTCGCCGGTGTCGGCACCGGCCTGCAGGCGTTGCTCGCGGCCGAGGCTGAAGTCGGCGTGCGGCCCCGCATCCTCGGCGCGCCCGGGCTCGACACGCAGCCGGTGGTCAACGAGCTGATCGTGATCGCGCAGCGGCTGCGCGGCTTCGCCTATGCCGCCGCGATCGGCGCCGACGAGGCCACGGCGGTGCTCTACCGCGGCAACTTCGGCGCGCGCGAGCTGATGCTCATCTGGCCCGACTTCAGCACCGGCGGCGCTTTCCCCGGCGACGCGGTCGCCCGCGCGCTCGGCCTGCGCGCCAAGATCGACGAGGGCATCGGCTGCCACAAGACGCTGTCGAACATCGCCGTCAACGGCGTCACCGGGCTGACCAAGGACGTCAGCTTCGACCTGCAGGATTCGAGCAACACCGCCGGCGTGCTCAACGCCGCCGACGTGACCACGATGGTCCGGCTCAACGGGTTCCGCTTCTGGGGCAACCGCACCTGCTCGGACGATCCGATCTGGGCGTTCGAGAGCCGCGTGCGCACCAGCCAGATGCTGCAGGACACGATCGCCGAGGGCCTCGCCTGGGCGATCGACAAGCCGCTCACCCCGCAGCTCGCGCGCGACGTGATTGAGACGATCAACGCGCTGTTCCGCCGGCTCAAGGGCGAAGGCCGCATCATCGGCGGCCAGGTCCTGCCGCTCGACGTCAACGTCAACACCGCGGCCTACCTCGCCGCCGGCCAGCTGGCGATCGACTACGAGTTCACCGACGCCGCGCCGCTCGAGGGTCTGACGCTCAACCAGCGCGTCACCGACCGCTTCTACGCCAGCTTCGGCGACCAGCTCGGCCGCCTGTGATCAACCCTCCGGAGTAACCCGCGATGCTGCCTGCCAAGCTCAAGAACTTCAACGTCTTCAACGACGGCGCGTCCTACCTCGGCGTCGCCAAGCAGCTCGAGCTGCCGAAGCTGAAGATGGCCGGCGAGGAGTACCGCGGCGCCGGCATGCTCGCCCCGGTCGACGTCGACCTCGGCCTCGAGAAGCTCGAGCTGACCGCGACCTACGGCGGCGTGGTCGTCGGCGTGCTGCGGCAGATGGGCCTCACCCGGGTCGACGGCGCGATGCTGCGCTACGTCGGCGCCTACCAGGGCGACCAGGGCGGCTTCGCGGTCGGCGAGCTGGTCACCCGCGGCCGCATCATGGAGCTCGACCCCGGCTCGGCCGAGGCCGGCGAGGACACCGAGTGGAAGGTGCAGTCGACGCTGTCCTACCTCAAGTGGACCTTCAACGGCACGGTGGAAGTCGAGATCGACGTCCTCAACGGCGTCTACCTGATCGGCGGCGAGGACCGTATGGCCGATGTCCGCGCGATCATCGGCGGCAGCGACACGCTCGGCGTCGGCGGCGGCAGCGGCATCGGCGGCGCGATCGGCGCCGCCGCGGGCATCGCCGGCTTCGTCGGCGGCTTCCTGGGTTAGCGCGCTGCCGCCCCGGTAGCGCAACACGAAACGAAGCGATCGAGTAGCCGAAGACGGTAGCGCAACACGAAACGAAGGACTGAACGATGGCCGAAGACACCGCGACCGCGAAGACCGCGCCCGTCACGCTCGCCAACCCCGTGCGCCGCGGCGACAGCGAGATCGCCGCCGTCGTCCTGCGCAAGCCGCTCGGCGGCGACCTGCGCGGCCTGACCCTGCAGGACGTGCTGCAGTCCGACGTCAACGCCCTGATCAAGCTGGTCCCGCGGATCTCCGACCCGCCGCTCACCGAGCAGGAAGTCGCCGCGCTCGAGGCCGACGACATCGCGGAGGTTGGCGGAACGATCTTCGGTTTTTTCATGACGCCGGCGCAGAAGGCGATGCTCGCGAGGCTGACGGGCTGACGGTCGAGGACCTGCAGGCGGACATCGCCGCGGTGTTCCACTGGTCCCTGCAGGAGCTGAACGCGCTGGGAATCGACGAGCTGAGGCAGTGGCGCGAGCGGGCCGTGGCCTGCTGGAACCGGATGCAGGGCAAGGAAAAGTGAGGGCCATCCCGCCCTTGGCCGACCGGGCGCGACGGAGGGCGAGACCTCCCGCGCTCAAGTAGCCGGAGGCGGTAGCGCAAACGCAAATGGACAACCGGCTCAACCTCGTCGTCAGCTTCGCCGAGAAGGGCCTCGCCCAGCTTCAGGGCGGGCTCAAGAATCTCGTCGGGCTCGGCAAGTCGGGCGGCCAGGCGCTGCGCGACATGGCGCGCGAGACGCGCGGCCTCGAGCGCGAGCTCGCGGGCGTCCGCCGCGAGCTGGCCGGCGCGTCCGGCAACGTCTCCAGCCTGATCGAGCGCGAGCGCGAGCTCGAGCGCCAGCTGCAGCGCACCAACGACCAGCTGCGCCGGCAGCGCGCGCTCAACCGGGTCGACGCCCAGGCCGCGGCGATGCGCGCCCGGGGCCAGGCGCTCGTCACCCGCGGTCGCGACAACGTCCTCGGCGGCGCGACGATGCTGGCGCCGCTGCTGCTGGCGACGAAGAAGGGCGCCGAGTTCTCGAGCGGGATGGTCGACATCCAGCAGAAGGCGGAGCTGACCAATGCCGCCACTGCCCGGCTCGCCGGCAGCATCCAGCGCATCGCCGAGGATTCCGCCCAGTTCCCCGAGGACGTCCGCTCGGGCCTCGACCTGCTGCTGGCACGCGGCATGGGCGTCGACGCCGCGACCGCCGCGATGGGCCCGGCCACACGCCTGGCGACGGCCTACAAGGTCGAGATCCCCGACGCCGCCGGCGCCGCCTTCGCCAGCCTGACCAACCTGAAGATCGCCGCGGGCGAGACCGGGCGGGTGTTCGACGTGATGGCCAAGGCCGGCAACGAGGGCGGCTTCGAGATCCGCGACATGGCGCGATTCTTCCCGTCGCTCACCGCGCAGATGGCCGCGCTCGGCGAGCAGGGCGTCCCCGCCGTCGCCGACCTGTCGGCCGCGCTGCAGGTGGCGATGCACACCGCCGGCGACGCCGACGAGGCGGGCAACAACATCGTCAACCTGCTGGCCAAGATCAACGCCCCGGGCACGATCAAGAAGTTCGAGGACAACTTCGGCATCAACCTGCCGGCGGCGATGAAGAAGCTGACCGACGCCGGCTACAGCTCGCTCGAGGCGATCGCGCTGATCACCGAGAAGGCGACCGGCGGCGACATGAAGAAGCTCGGCTTCGCCTTC
>Ga0196977_1000973_pt1 | contig 12160 bp, 11 predicted proteins | sample S3v_1013CmetaG_FD_148634 | JGI IMG/M metagenome (GOLD analysis project Ga0196977, IMG submission 148634) | Soil microbial communities from Anza Borrego desert, Southern California, United States - S3+v_10-13C | ecosystem: Environmental > Terrestrial > Soil > Desert | place: USA: California...
ACAGCGCGTTCATATACGCGGAGTTCACGAACATGGGCACCGTCATCGGCGGATATTACCTGGAGCTCGAGCCTGCGGCCGTTTACACGTATTTCGAGATCCCCATCGCCCTGATCACCGCGCCCGACAGCATGATGGTACTGGCAGGCAGCAGCACCGGCATGACCGGCCTCGGCGACGTGGGCAGCACGCTGCTGCTCGACGATCTGCAGCTCAAATCGCAGGCGATCCCCACGGGCATCCGCCCCAATTGGAGCGACGCGCTCAGCCTGCAGGCCTGGCCGAATCCCAGCAACGGGCAGTTCAGCATCAGCTTCACCAACGCGAGCGGAGAAGATGCGCAGCTCACGATCATCGACGCGCTCGGCCGCAGCGTGCACCATGAAACGCTGAACGGAACAGGGAAGCTTACGCAGCAAATCGATCTCAGCAGCGAAGAGAAAGGAATGTACTTCGTGCGCGTGACGCAGAGCGGGAAAACGTTCACGAAGAAAGTGCTTGTGAACTAGTAACTCTTTTCAAAAAAAAACAGAACGGCTCTCGCGTTTCGCGAGAGCCGTTCTGTTTTCTTGTCACCCTGAGCGCAGTCGAAGGGAGACGAGCAGGTACTGATGCGAATGCATGAAGTAGGTAGTCACCCTTCGACTGCGCTCAGGGTGACAGTTGCGTTAACCTGCGCGCAAGAAAGTGCGAATGAAAAATTTTGAATGTTGAATTTGGAACGCGCCTGGACAAGGACGCGCTTCACATCCCCGCTTTCGTCCGCGGAACTTCGCTGAGATACACGCGAAACACCGGCAGCGTTTTTTCCTCGCCCTTCGTATTCCTGCATTTGATGTCGCGGAAGATGAGCATGCCGCCGCGGCCTTTGGGCATGTTGTCCACGGCGATCTTCATGTCCTGCGACATTTGATTTCCTTCGGCGGCAAGCGTGTCTATTTTCTCGCCGGGGATGACGAGGTTGAAGGAGGTGACGACGAATTTTTCGTTCGAGTGCTTGCTGCGCAGCTGCAGGCGCCCGGAGGCGATCACGGTGAATTTGTCCACCACCGAATCGCATTTCACCCCGTCGAGCAGCACCTCGGGGAGGGGCCGGGTGAAGAGGCGGTATTTTTTGTTCAGCGCGATGCGCTGGCTGCCGTTGGCTAATTTCTCGTAGACGGTGAGCACGCCTTCCACGCCGCTGGTCGCTTTCAGGATGTAGGTGCTGTCGGTTTTTTTGTCGATCGTGCCGCCGAGGAACTGCACTTTTCCCAGCGCATGCCGGCCTTTGTAGCGGATGGTGATCGTGTTGTCTTCGTTGAGGTAAACGATGTCGTGGCCGGGCAGGACGGTGACCACTTTGGCGGTTTTTACGCGGAACGTATCCTGCTGCGCGAGCGCGTTCGCGCAAATGACCAGGGAGAAAATAAAAAGCAGGGCCGCTGAAATTCTCATGCTAAAACGAAGATACTGGTTTCGTTAAAACGTTTCCCGTTTTTGCGTTGCCCGTTCCCGCTGTTGAAACGGACGAACGTGAAACGCAGAAACGGGAAACGCATGCAGGCGCTGCCTGCTTAAATATTCAGGAAAGCTTTCGCCTCGGCGGTGTTCGTGAACTGCTTGTCGGTGACCTTCAGCTTGAACGTAGCTTCTTTTTTCGTGGTGTCGATGCGTTCGAACTCGTCGGACTGGAACACGGCAATTTTATTTTCGCCGGTGACGCACCAGAGCATGTTCTCCGCGTCGGGGTCGTAGCGGAAGCGCTGCAGGTCTTTGGCGTAATAGGTGAAAATGGCGTTGCGGCTTTTCTCCACGAGGTAAATGCGATGCACCGGCAGCTCCTGCCCGTTGGCGCCGTTGGTGAGCCTGACGAAAATTTCCTGGCCTTCGGGCAATGCGCAGGGATAATCCGAATTCCAGATGCCGAATTTTTCGATCACGAACACGCGGAAGACGACATCTTCGCTCGTGGTGTTGAAGCGTGCGCGGCTGGCCATGGCGGCCTGCAGGGCGGCGAAGTTGCGCGCGATGCGGTCGCCGTCCATCTTCTTCAGTTCTTTTTCCAGCTTCGCGGTCTTGCCTTTCTCCTCGAGCTTGCGCGCTTTCTGCAATTCCTTGTACGCGGCGTAGCGGTCTGCGTACTGCTTCATCGCCTGCTCGTAGTTTGCAGCGTCGATAACGGCATAAACGAGGAAGCGATGCACGTCGTTTTCTTTGAAGAACGTCACTTCGTAGACCAGGCCAGAGGCGTGTTTCGCAATTTGCGCATCGTCCCAGGTCACTTTCGACAGCGCGGGATCGTACGGCGTTTTTTCCACGTCCACCTCGAAGCGCACACCCTTGTACAGCGCCAGCTCGGGGAACTCTGCGGGATCGACCGCAATGACGAAGCTGGGACGATCGGGATTCGCTTTTTTCGGCTTGGTGGGCTCGGTCATCAGCGCGGCTGCGGCCTGCGCGGGAATGCTGTCCTGCTCCACGCGCGTCAGCTCGGCCACGTCGCGCTTGACGTATTCCCAGTTCTTCTTCGCCGTGTCGAGGTAGTACACGTTGAACTTGTCTTCGTCCGTGTGCGAGACCATCTTCACCCTGATCGGCTGGCCGGGATTCACCTGCAGCGGCTGCCCGTCTTTCCAGGCCGTGAGCTCGATCATGCCCGCGGATTCGAAGTGGCGGCGCTGCCCGGCCGAGTCGTAGGTCATCGGGATGCCCGCGAGAAAAATGTCGGCCGGATCATGGAACTCGCGGTAGCGCAGTTCGACGTTGCCGGTGACGGGATTCCCGTTCTTGTCGAGGAATGCGCCTTCGGGCACTTCGATCTCCGAGCCGTTGAAGTACTGGAACGTTCCGCCCTGCGCAGCGTCGACGCTGAAGGCCGTATCGTTCACGCGCAGGTGAGGTGCGGCGGGATCGATGAAGGGACGCGGCGTTTCGGCAACGGAAGGTGTTTCATCTTTTGCCAGGAAGAAAGCGCCCACGGCGATCAGCCCGCCCGCGACGGCTACGCTCAGGTAAAATTTCGTCGTCTTGTAAAAGGGATTCTGCCGTCCTGCGTAACCGGAAAGGACCTGCTCGAAATTCTTCCCTTTCTCCTCGTCCTCCGGTGATAGCTTTTCCCTGTTCCGGTTAATTTTCAAGTCGCCCATGGCTTATTGAAGTTTTGTGATCATGTGTTTCATTCGTTCCAGCAGGCGGTACAATCTTGCTTTCACCGCCGCCTCGTTGATGCCGAGTATTTCGCTGATCTCTTTGAAAGCGCGCTTTTCGAAGAAGCGCATTTCCACCAGCTGCAGCTCCTCGGGCTCGAGCTGCTTGAGGACGTTCATCAGGCGCGCATCCGTATCCGCCGTCGTCTCTTCGCCGATCTCCAGCAGGATGTCGCTCACCTGCTCGTCGTCGATGTTCACCGCCTGCCGCACTTTGTTCTTGCGGAACGATTTGTTCAGCTCGTTGGCCGCGATGCGGAAGAGCCAGGCGGAGAAAGGCAGTCCCTGGTGCTTGTACTTCTTCAGGCTTTCCAGGGCGTTGATGAACACCTGCGCCGTAATGTCGTACGTGTCTTCCTTCGAGTCGGTGCGCTGGTACACGAAGCCGAGGATCCGGCTGTAGTACCTGTTGTACAGCGGCTCGAATTTCACCGGGTCCTTTTGCGCCGCAGCGATCTCGTCGCTCTCGTTCAGGATCTGCTCCTGCGTGGCGTGATACTTGGATTCTACCGTCATAAAGCTGGCATTAGCGTAAGGCATTCCGCATCGGCTTTGCTTTAGTGCTTATTCGACAGCATAAAGCAGGGAAGGCGGAAAAGTGACGTGCGGGATCGAAAATAGGGGATTGTGAGGGAAGATCTTACTGAAAATCTTAGCCGCAGAGACCTCTCGCGCAATCGCCGCGCCGCGGAAGAAAACGCAGAAGGCTCATGCACAATCCCACTTGCCGCACTCTTTTTTCACCTGCGGTAAAGTGATTACCTCTGCGTTTAAAAAATTTGGGTAAATGAAAAAGGATGCGATGCCGCATCCTTTTTCAGAAAAATTTTTTTGTCTCCGGCTACTTCGTCACCACCACGCGCTTCGTCACTTTCGCGCCGGCAGAGGCCATCTCCACGAAATACAATCCCGGTTGCTCCTCGCTCAGGTCGAGGCGGGTGGGCGCGGTGGAATCGGCGGGGCAGGTGAACTGCCGGATGCTGTTGCCGAGCATGTTGTATACCGTCACGTTCACTTCTTCGCCGCCCTGCGTGCTGATGGTAAAATTGCCGTCAGGGCTGGGATTCGGATAGATGCTCGCGTTCACGGGACCGACTTCCGGCTTGTGCATGCTGTTGTCTTCGGGCGGCTTGACGTTGCTCACTTTCACCACGTTCTCGGGAACGAAAACGCTGCGCAGCGTGAAACCGTCGAGCCAGGAGCCGGAATTGTTGGAGGTGCTCAGGGCTTTCAGCGTGATGTATTTCCCGTTGCTCGGCGCAGTGAAGCGGATGCTCTGCTCGCTCCATTCCATGCCGATGGATTTCGAAGAGCAGGTGTAGAACACGCTGCCTTGCGTAGAATCGTTCATCGAAAGCGCGACCTCGAGATTCGGGGAGGTGGCGCGGGCGCGGGTGTAGAACGTGAGCGTGTACTGCCGGCCCTGCACCAGCGGCTGCGAAAGCGCCAGCGATACCGCTTCGGATTTGCCGTCGCCGTTCGTGCTCGTAGCCAGGCCGATGAACCAGTTGCCTTCTTTCGCCGTACCGAAGCCGCAGTCGCTGCTGGCGATGTCGGGCTTTTTGAAGCTGCCGAACGCGCGCGTATGGGGCACGTTGGCGTTGAAGATCGTGTTCGTGGTGTTGATCAGGCAGAGATTGCCGTTCTTTTCGAAACCGCCGTTCAAAAACTCCTGGGCAGGCAAAGCTGCCGGCAGAAAAAATGCGATCGCGAAGAGTAAGAAGCCGTGTTTCATGCGTGCGGGAGATTAGGTGAAACGTCTTGCTCTGTTACTCAGTGCAGGGCTACATCCTTATAACTCCATTCAAGGGAAAAGGTTACAAACCCCTTGCCAAAAAAGGAGAACAGGTGCGCCTGCACCCTATAGAACGAGGACGCGGGTCGATTTATTGCATGGCGGCCGCCATGCAATAAATCGACCGCAGTACGTGCTTGGGGGCGCGAGCCCCCACAAGAATTTTCGCAGGAGCCGGGTGCAGGAAGTAAATGCTTAGTCTTCCAACCCATTCAGGTCCAGCCTTCCGAGGTGCACGTGCGTGCCCCAGGTGCCGGGCACGATCAGGGTTCCGCCGGTTGCGGGCAAGGCTTCTGCGGGGCAGGAAAAACGCTTCGGCTCATCGGAAAGTGCCGTCCGCGTGACGCTGCCGTCCTTGCCGATCTGCACCATCACCGGGCTTGCGGCGTTGTCGTGCGCTGTCGCCCAACGGACGATTTCCGACGGTGGACGGGAATCAAGATCGGCAGGATCGTTGAAAAAAAGCGTCACTGCCTCGTTGCCGGGAAGGCAGGTGAAAGAGACGAAACGCTCGTCGTTGTTGCCGTAAGCCGACGACGAACCCAGGGCAAAAAAGCCGTTTCCGTAAACCGTGCTGACCAGGCCGGAACGCACAATTTGTTTTTTCGCGATGAACTGCGTCCAGCGCAGCTTGCCTTCCGCATCGAAACACAGCACGGCCAGGTCGAGGAACTGGCGCTCGAACTCGTAGACGGTTTCCCGCCGGCTGCTGTCGCGATCGTCGACGTTCTCGTATTCATGTTTTTTCTCCCAGTACTTTTCGTACACGGCCACCAGCCCGCCGTCGGCAGTGGCTTGCAGGAAGCGCGGCAGGTAGGCTTCGGCGTAGCGCTGGTCCATCGCCGGCTGGGTGTTCCCCGGTTCGGGGAGCGGCTGCAGGCTGCCCCAGTTGCGCACTTCCAGGTCGGGGCCGAGGCGCATGTGGAAGACGGAAGTGATGTAATTGCCTTTGAGCACGCGCTTGATCATTGTCAGCCCGAAGCCGGTGACCGTCACGTTGTTTTGCGCGTCGGCGCAGAGCGCGAGCTTGCTGAGGTGCTCGTGGGTCAGCATGCGCACGGGCAATTCGCTGCGCGAAGCGCCTTTGTACAGGATCAGCGTGTGCTGCGCATCTTTTTCGCGCATGAAGCCCCGCTCTCCTAATTTTTTCAGCAGGCAGATGTTGCCGTTGTTGCAGATCACCAGCTGCGCGCCTGCATGTTTCTCGAACACCTTCGGCGCGGGCAGCAGCTCTTCTCCCGTGCTGCTCACGTTCCCGTTTTGATCGAGCGCGATGAAGCGGACGAGAAAATCTTCCTCCGTTCGCTTCGCCCAGGTCTCGGCGATCAGCAGCCGCGTGCTGTCCTGCGAAAAAATGAGCTCCAGCCGGACCAGCCTTTTTTCCTCCGGCTTAACGCTGCTGTGCGCCAAGGTAGTGCGCTCGCCGGGACGCCAGGTGCAGAGCTTGCGCGTGGCGTCTTTCCGGTTCTCGTCGAAACAGAGCGCCAGCAGCTTGCCGCCGAGGAGAACGACGTGCTGCGCTTTCAGCAGGCTGTCGGAAGAGGTCATGTATCGGCTGCTTTTCAGCTTCAGCGTGCCGGTCTCGTAAATGTCAACGGATTCGTTCAGCACAGCGACGTAAGCTTCGCTGCCTTTGACGCCGATGAGCTTTACGCCGGAGAGCGTGGAGTAGAGCGGATCGCTCCAGGTAAGGGCGGGCTGCGCGGGAGAGAAAAATGCGCAGCAGAGGAAGGCGAGAAGCAGGAAGGTCCGCATGAGTCGGGTTTGCGTTCTCAGCAATTTACAAAAAAAGCGGAGGGCCGGCATATGCACCGGCCCTCCGCTTTTTGAATGAAATGCGATCTACTCGAAGGCCGAAAAACCCGTCACGTCATACCCCGTGATGAGCAAATGAATATCGTGCGTGCCCTCGTACGTGATCACCGATTCCAAATTCATCATGTGGCGCATGATGGGGTACTCGCCGGTGATGCCCATGCCGCCGTGGATCTGGCGGGCTTCGCGGGCGATCTGCAGGGCCATGTTCACGTTATTGCGCTTGGCCATGGAGATCTGCGCGGGCGTGGCGCTGTTCTCGTTTTTCAATACGCCGAGGCGCCAGGTGAGCAGCTGCGCTTTGGTGATCTCGGTGATCATCTCCGCGAGTTTTTTCTGCGTGAGCTGGAACGCGCCGATGGGCTTCCCGAACTGGATGCGTTCTTTCGAGTAGCGAAGCGCGGAATCGTAGCAGTCCATCGCCGCGCCGATCGCGCCCCAGGAGATGCCGTAGCGCGCGGAGTTCAGGCAGCTCAGCGGACCTTTCAGGCCTTTGACGCCGGGAAAAATATTCTCTTTCGGCACTTTTACGTTGTCGAACACCAGCTCGCCGGTGGCGCTGGCGCGCAGGCTCCATTTGCCGTGCGTTTCGGGCGTGGTGAATCCTTCCATGCCGCGCTCCACGACGAGGCCGTGAATGACGCCTTCTTCATTTTTCGCCCAGACGACGGCGATGTCCGCGAAGGGCGAATTCGAGATCCACATCTTCGCGCCGTTCAGCACCACGTGATCGCCTTTGTCCTTGAAATTGGTGATCATGCCCGAAGGGTTGGAGCCGTAGTCGGGCTCGGTGAGGCCGAAACAGCCCATCATTTCGCCGGTGGCGAGCTTGGGCAAATATTTTTTCTTCTGCTCTTCGGAGCCGAAGGCGTAGATCGGGTACATGACCAGGGAGCTCTGCACCGAGGCGGTGGAGCGGATGCCCGAGTCGCCGCGCTCCAGCTCCTGCATGATCAAGCCGTAGCTGATCTGGTCGAGGCCAGGGCCGCCGTATTCCTGCGGGATGTACGGGCCGAAGGCGCCCACTTCCGCCAGGCCCTTGATCAGGTGCTTCGGGAATTCGGCGCGCTGCGCGTAGTCTTCGATGATCGGCGAAAGCTCTTTTTTCACCCAGGCGCGCACGGTGTCGCGCACCAGCTTGTGCTCGTCGCTGAGCAGCTCGTCGACCTGGTAATAATCGGGGGCCTGAAAGTTGTCGGTGGCCATGTGAAAGGGAATTAATTTGTGCGGGGCAAAAGTAGCCAAAAAGCAGGCATGCTGAAATGCGCTGTTCCCGCTTCCTGATTTTGCACAAAACTTCCTTCCCCTTGCACTTTTCCCGATCGATGTCCAAACATTGATCGGGCTTCTTATATTTGCTTTAACGCACCTACACTTCCTTTATGAGAAAATTCCTGAAGGCCCTCCTGCCCGCCTGCCTCGTCTTCGCCATTTCCTCCTGCACTTTCGATACGATAGACGTGCCGCCGCCGCACGATCCCAATCACCACCACGTGGCCTGCGGCGACACCACGCACCTGCCCACCACCAAGATCGTGATCGTGAAGAACTACGAGTTCATGCCTGACACGGTCAGCATCTCCTCGGGCGATACCGTGCGTTTCGTGTGGCAGTCCGGCGCCGACGTGCACACCACCACTTCTACGGCCGTGCCCAGCGGGGCTTCCAACTGGGACAAGCCGATGGACGCCACCAACTGCATTTATGAGCACAAGTTCACCACCACCGGCACTTACAGCTACAAGTGCACGCCGCATTTCCCGGCGATGGTTGGTACGATCATTGTTCAGTAGCCCAGCACCAACAAGCAAAAAAACATCCAGACATGAAAAAATTCATCCTCACTGCCGTCGCTGCCAGCTTCGGAATGCTGCTGCACGCGCAGGTTTACATGAGCACTTCTTCGTCCACGACCTTTTACTCGTACACCCCGATGGAGAACATCGACGCGACGAGCGACAAGGGCACGTACATGATCGTTTCGAAAGACGGTACGCACAACGTCATCGGCAAAGTGGAGATCAAAAGCTTCCACTTCAAGAACGGGCTGATGGAAGAGCACTTCAATGAGAACTACATGGAGACGGACAAGGAAGGCCCGAAAGGAAAAGACGGCAAGCCGACCTACCCGAACAAGTTCGCCACCTTCAAAGGCAAGATCAACGAGTCGGTGAACCTGGAACAGGACGGCGTTCACGACGTGACGATCACCGGCAAGCTCAACATCCACGGCGTGGAGAAAGACAAAACGATCAAAGCGAAGCTGACGATCGCCGGCGGCAAGATCACGGTGGATTCGAAATTCAACGTGCCCCTGAAAGATCACAACATCAAAGTGCCCGAAGCGGTGGGCGCGAAGATCGCAGAAGTGATCCAGGTGACGGTGAAAGCCGTGCTGGAAGAGAAGAAAAAATAACATCAAATCACCAGGCATAAAGGCATTAAGAGCACTTCTTAATGCCTTTATGCCTGGTGATTTTAATAAAACGCTACATGAAAAGACTCTTACTTCCTTTTGCCTGCATCGCATTTTTCACCGGCAGCGTCAATGCCCAGGACGAGCTGGATTCGCTGCTGAACGCGGGTTCTCCCGAGGGCGGAAAAGAAACCGTTTTCGCCACCTTCAAAACCACGCGCGTGGTGAACGCGCAGAGCATCGAGACGGTGAAAAAAGGCGTGCTCGATTTTCGCATCACGCACCGTTTCGGCAACATGCTCATCGGAACCGGCGGCAACAGCGGCGCGCACACCCTCTGGGGCTTCGACGATTCGCGCGACATCCGCTTTTCCTTCGATTACGGCGTGACGCAGAACCTTACCCTGGGCTTCGGCCGCAGCAAGATGAACGAGCTGCTCGACGGCACGGTGAAGTGGCGTTTCCTGGAGCAGACGGTGGACAACAGCGTGCCGGTCAGCATCGGCTTGTTTCTGAACGCGGGCCTGACGCCCATGCGCGAGGAGCAGGTGTACGCCAACGTCGAGCTCGATTCCACCTTCCAGAAAAAATTCGCGCACCGCATGAGCTACACCAGCCAGCTGATCATCGCGCGCAAATTCGGTCAGCGTTTCTCCCTCGAGATCGTACCCGGCTACACGCACCGCAACTTCGTGAAGGCATTCGCCAACCCGAACGACACGAGCGCGAAAGACGTGAACGATATTTTCTCGGTGGGCATGGCGCTGCGCCTGAAAGTGAGCAAGCGCGTGGCGATCGTCGCCGATTACTTTTACATCGCCTCGGCCTTCCGCCGCAACAACCCCGATTACTTCGACCCGATCGGCATCGGCGTGGAGATCGAAACGGGCGGGCACGTGTTCCACATCAACCTGACGAACGCAGCCGGCATCAACGAGAACAATTTCATTCCCTACACCACCGACGACTGGCTGGCCGGCGGTTATAAAATGGGCTTCAACATTTCCCGCGTCTTCACTTTCGGAAATAAGCACTGAGGCAGCAGGAAGATTCTTTTTCAGCACTTAGCGCTTAGAACTTAGCACTTAGTAAATCAGTTAGACTAAGTGCTAAGTTCTAAGCGCTAAGTGCTTTTTTGTACCGTACTTTTGTTCCCGATGCCTGCCGCCGACAGCCTCAAAAAAGCCGCCCCGCCCGCCGACACGATCCCCGGCGAGTTCTACGCCGTGCAGGAGCCGGTGCTGCAGCCGCGGCCGCGCATGGAATCGCTGCATTTCTGGATCCCGGTGGTGCTGTTCGCCTCTTTCCTGCTCATCGTCATCCTGCGCGTATTCGATACGCGGCGTTTCCGGCAATTGCTGCTGGGCGCGATCCGCATGTCGGCCGTGAGCATTTTCTACCGCGAGGAATATGCGCTGACGAACCGCGTCTCGGCTTTGCTGCTGCTGAATTTCCTGCTCACCGGCGGGCTGTTCATCTACCAGGTGATGGTGCATCTGAGCGGGGGCGTGCTGCCGATGAACGAATTGCTGTTGTTCGGTTTGCTGGCGGCCGGACTGCTGGCGGCATATACGCTGAAAGTGTTTTCGGTGCGCCTGCTGGGCCGCGTGTTCGAGCTGCAGGAAGCGGCGGCGGAGTACTCGTACAACGTTTTGCTGCTCAATAAGCTCGTCGGGCTCCTGCTGTTCCCGGTCACCGTGTTGCTGGCTTTTGCCGTGCAATTACCGTCGGAATGGCTGGTTTACGGGGGCTTGAGTTTATGGGGGATTGCGCTGTTTTACAGGATGTTAAGGGGTGTTTTGATCGGTCTTTCCACGGCAGGGGTTTCCCCTGTCAATTTATTTTTATACCTTTGCACCCTCGAAATACTACCGTTCGTCTTGATCAGCAAGGTGTTCGTTGGTTATTTCTGATGATTCGCCCTAAACGGAGCAGTTGTGGCAACAGCATCGAAGAACACGGACCTGAAGGTAAAAAGCATCCTGGTCACCCAGCCGAAGCCCGAAAGCGATAAGTCGCCTTATTTCGATCTTGTCAAGAAGTACAACATCAAGATCGATTTCCGCGAATTCATCCACGTGGAAGGCGTGCCTGCTATCGACTTTCGCCAGCAGCGCGTCAACATTTCCGAGCACACCGCCGTCATCCTCACCAGCCGCAACGCCGTCGATCATTTCTTCCGCATCTGCCAGGAAATGCGCGTGACCGTTCCGGACACCATGAAATATTTCTGCATCTCCGAATCCACGGCTTATTACCTGCAGAAATACGTGCAGTACCGCAAGCGCAAGATCTTCCACGGCAAGCAGACTTTCGCCGAGCTGATGGACATCATCAAAAAGCACAAGGACGAGAAGTTCATCTATCCCTGCACCGACGTGCACAAGGAAGAAGTGCCCGAGATCCTCGACAAGCACGGCATCAACTATTCGAAAGCCGTGTTGTTCCGCACCGTCTGCAGCGACCTCAGCGATCTCGCCGACGTGTATTACGACATTCTTGTTTTCTTCAGCCCTTCGGGCATCACCTCCCTGTTCAAGAACTTCCCGAAGTTCAAGCAGAACAAGACGCGCATCGCCGCCTTCGGCCCCAGCACCGCGAAAGCCGTAGAAGAAGCCGGCCTGCGCCTCGATATCCACGCGCCGCGCCCGGGCACGCCCTCGATGACGATGGCGCTGGAAGAATACATCAAGCAGGTGAATAAAAAGTAACCGCTCCGGGCACCTTCTAAGTAATTTTTACAACGATCTTACCCACCGATTTTCTCGATTCCAGGAACGCGTGGGCCTTTCCCAATTCATCCGCGGGAAAAACCGCGCCCGCCTGCGGATCGAGCTCGCCGGCCAAAGTGAGCCGCACGACTTCGTCGAGGCAGTGCTGCAAAACATCCGGCTGCTGATCCGCGATGCGCAGCATGTTCACGCCGATCAGCGCGCGCGAGGACAT
>Ga0196977_1000974_pt1 | contig 12143 bp, 10 predicted proteins | sample S3v_1013CmetaG_FD_148634 | JGI IMG/M metagenome (GOLD analysis project Ga0196977, IMG submission 148634) | Soil microbial communities from Anza Borrego desert, Southern California, United States - S3+v_10-13C | ecosystem: Environmental > Terrestrial > Soil > Desert | place: USA: California...
CGCGAGGCCGCCGGCTTTTTTATCGTGTGCGGCAGCTACGTTGAAAGCCTGCACCTGCTGCTGAACAATACGCAATTGCCCCGCAGCCGCTACTACACCGCGCTGGTCGGCCAGCAGAAAATTTACCTCGATAACCTGGTAGAAATTCTCACCCGCCTGGAACCCGACGCCGCCACGCAGGACGCGTACAACACGCTTCATACGCTGCAGCTGCTGTTCGACGAGATGAAAATGGAAATGAAAGGCGAAGAGGTGAAGGCGGTCTTCACTGCGGAGCAGCTGGCGAAGCTGCGCGCGAAAACGGCGCAGCTGAGAACAGAAATATTGCTGTAAAGTATTCGTTCCTTCCCGGCTTCCCTCAAGTAGTTATCTGGGATCCTTCCAGATCACTTTCTCATGCTTTCTCTCCGAGAAAAAATCCGGGCACTTGCCGTCGCCTTTGCCGGTGATGCCGCCGTCGGGATGGCAGATCAGCTTGCAGTTCGAATCGTACAGTTCCGAGAACATGTCGCAGCAGTAGCTGGGGATGAAATAGACTTTCTCGCCTTTATATTCATATTGATAGACGACGGCTTTCGGATCGCGCTTGGGCTCGTTCTTGATCGAAACGATCTTTTCCTTGATGCAGGCGGGGGTGTCCTTCGGAAGGACGAGATCCTTGTGGCAGGAAGAAAGCAGCGATCCCGAAGCAAAAAGGATCGCTGCTATTGGGGTTAAAAAGAGCTTCATGGTCTTCATGGGGCAAAGATCAGAAGCTCGGACAAACGGTGACGCGGTATCTCGGCTTCGGCTTCTTGCAGGTGAAGCTTTTGCCGAGCGAGATTTCGTGCGAGCCGGCGGTGGCGTTGGTCAGCTTCGACACGGTGACGTCGTAACTGTAGCCGATGCGCCAGAGATCATCTTCGATGCCGAGCAGGATGATGAACGAGTCGGCGTTGCGGTACCAGAGGCCGCCCACGATCATGTCTTTTTTCACATAGAGGCCGAGGTTGAGCTGCTGGAAATCCTGCTGCTTCTGGAAGAGGATGTTCGGCGAGATGTACGATTTTTTATCGTTGTCGTTGAAGTGGATCAGGCCGCCGGCGTGGAAGGTGTATTTGCGCGGCAGGATGCTGTTGCCGCCCAGCAGCGATTCATTCGGCTCGAGGATGTGATGCACCGCCCCGCCGACGTAGTAGTTGGTGATCGTGAGCACCATGCCCGCATGCACGTCGAAGTTGGTCACCCTGCTGAGACCGGGCGTTTCATTCGTGTAATTGATGAAGCCGCGCGCGGGATCGATCTGGTCGCCGAAGCTCAGCTTGTCCCAGTTCAACGCTTTTTGCCAGTAACCGACCTGGATGGCGGTATTGATAGCGACGTTCTTTTTGATCGGCAGGTGATTGTTGTAGATCGCGCCGACGCCCGTGGTATTCAATGTTCCTTGCCCGGCCTGGTCGGTGAACGCGGTGACGCCGATGCCGCCTTTGATGTTGTGAATGTATTGATCATACGAAGTGGCGTAGGTGACGTACGTTCCTGAAATGCCGGGCCACTGGTTGCGGTAGTTGAGCGAGATGCGCGGGCAGACCTTGGTGCCGGCGAGGGCGGGGTTCAGGTAAAGCGGGTTGGCGTAGAACTGCGTGAACTCGGGATCCTGGGCGCGGAGCTGCGGTGCGCCTGCGAGCAGCAGTGAGAGCGTGAAAAGCAGCAGGTAAAATTTTTTCATGGGAGCTGTGTTTTAGGTGTCTTGCCATATTATAGACGGGAGGCCTGCTGTGAGGTTGCTTGTGAAAAGCGAGAAAATTGATGGGTACGTGAAAAAAGATCGTGGTCCAGATGTGAATACTTGTCACTCTGAGCGCAGTCGAAGAGTGACGGGCAGGGTACTAAGGCGAATACATGAAGTACGTAGTCACTCTTCGACTGCGCTCAGAGTGACGAGAGAGCGAACCGGGCAGCCAATAAAAAAGCCCCTGTTTTCACAGGGGCTTTTCGCTACAACCGGGGGGATTAGTTCGGGTTGTCGCCGGATGGCGGGTCGAGGCTGCGCTCGGGCTCGGGTTGCGGCTCGGACTGCTTCGATTTATTTTTTCTGTCTTTTTTCCTTTTGGGTGTGGCGCCTTTGGAACTGTCTGTCGTGATGTGAATGGGCTTGCCGTTCTCCTCGAAGTAGGTCAGCTTTTTAGGATCGACGGGAGGAATGCTGCCCAGCTTTTCCGGATCTTCTTCGGTAGCGTACACCGGGCCTTCGCGCTTGTCGATCATGTCGGGGAAGACGACGTCGTTGCTGAAGTCGCCGCTGCCGCTGCCGGGCAAGGTCACGTCGGAATGATCGGTTTCGCTGGTTTTTTTGCTGTTGCCCTGGCCGAGCCGCGTCGTGCGCATCTTGACACCGGTGTCGGTGCTGCGCGCGTCGGCGACGGTTTGTGCTTGCTGCGCGGGTTGCGTCACAGGCACGTCCGTTGTCGCCGGCGTGTTAGTGACGACCGGCTGCGTCGTCACCGGCTGCGATTTGGTGAGAGCCGGGGCTTCTTTTTTGGCCGGGGCGGTGGTGACCGCAGGAGCAGGAACGGATTGGTTCTCTCCCGAGGAGTTGCCGCCCAGCAGCGCGTAGCCGCCTAAGGCCAGGCCGCTCAGCCCGATCAGCACCAGCACTGAATTGAGCGAAAACGACCAGTTGAACTGCTTCCCGCGGGGCAGTTGATCCAGGCTTTTGTCCATCCGGTCCCAGTCGGAGGCGTCGAACGCCTCTTCATGGTCCTTCAGGTGCTGTTGCGCAGCCCGGAAGAGCTTATCGTGTAGCTGTCCTTGTTCCATCAGATGATTGAATTCGTTTCGTGAGTGTTTTTTGCAATTGGTAACGGGCTTTCGCCAGGTTTGACTTCGAGGTGCCTTCGCTGATGTTCAGCATGTCGGCGATTTCTTTATGTGCGTATTCTTCAATCACGTACAAGTTAAAAACGGTCCGGTAGGCGGGGCTCAGCTGCTGCACGGCGGCCATGATGTCTTCCTTGCTGATGCGGCTCAGAAGATCGTCCTCGTCCATTTCGTCCACTTTGTCCTCCTGCTCGCCCGCACGAATGGTCGAGACGATGAGGTACTCGTGCTTGTTGCGCCGCAGGTGATCCACTGCCGTGTTCACCACGATGCGCCTGATCCAGCCTTCAAAAGAGCCTTTGCCTGCGTAGGAGCGGAGGGAAGCGAACATCTTGATAAAGCCTTCATGCAGAATATCTTTCGCCTCATCCCGGTCCTTCGCGTAGCGCATGCAGACCCCTAGCATCTTCCCGTAAAACTGCTCATACAGCTGCTTCTGGCAGGCTCTGTCCTGCCGAATACAACCCGCGATCAGTTCATTTTCGGTCATTTTCCTCTATGGTCGGTACCCGCATTTCTACGAAGAAAGACGCGGATTAGTTCGAATGGTTGCCTGTGCCGGCGGGTTTTTTAACGAAGAAGAGGGGGAAATATTGAGGGAGAAAGGGACTTTGTTAACTGTTTTTATGTTGTTTCGAGAGGAACGGAAGGTTGCCTGCGGCCTACTTCGCGATCGCCCAATCCATGAACAAATACTTCCCGCCTGCTTGCGGGAACAGGCAGAAGGCCACGATCACCGGGCTTTCGTTCGAGATGAGCTCGCTTTTATTTTTGGCGCGAATGAGAATGTGCGGGTGCGACTGGCCGCCGAGCTGCAGGGGCTCGCTGAGCTGCACCACGAACCAGCCCGAGTAGCCGCCCAGCTTTTCACGGCGGATCACCTGTCCTTTGCGCGGGAGCAGCGCGCGCAGCGGGCCGGGGCGGGCCAGGGCATGGAACTCCAGCTCCAGCCCGACCACGCTGTTCAGGTTCAGCTTGCGGCTGGCGAAGTGCGAGGGCAGCAGGCCGGTAAAAAATTCGATCGGCGCCCATTCGCCAGGCACGATGTCGATGTTCGGCAGGCGCATGGAGAGGAAAAAGATCAAATAACCGCCGGAGATAAAGCCGGAGAACAGCGTTTTATTCCCGTATTCCGTGCCGTAGACCAGGCAAAGGCTCATGAATTCGAAAAGGAACACGAGCACCAGTCCGCCGGAAAGCAGGCTGGTGAGGCGGCCCGTTTTTAATTCCAATTGCCGTTCGGGCGTGCCCTGCTCGACGGATTGGTTCAGCGCGTTGTTCAGGATCGAAGCAAAGACTAAAACTTCGGAGAGGTAAAACAAGAACGTGAGCAGGAAAAAGCGCCGCACCGCCGCGTTCAGCAGCCAGAAATCGTAGAAGCCGTGGGCAAGTACCGAGATAAGGAACATCAGCGGCACCCAGAGCCAGAGCTTGCCGGGATAACGGTAACGCCCGAGGATAAATCCGTACGCGATCAGCGCGCTGGAAACCATGTGCGCCACCGCCGCCATCAATGCGCGCGCGTGGATCACGCTCAGTCCATCCTGTGAGATATACAATAGATTTTCGAAGAACGCGAAGCCCAGCGCGCTGAAGCAGGCCACCATGATGTAGTGGATCGGCTTCTTGATGATGTCGGTGAAATAGAGAATGACGAGGAAGGGAATGAGCTTGATCACTTCTTCGATCAGCCCGATGCCGAGGAAACAGTAAAGCGCGTCGTTGAGGATTTCGCCGTTGAGCTCGAACTTCAGCGTGTACTCGTAAAAGGCGTAAATGATCCAGGCCAGCATCGCCGCCAGGAAGCCGATGCCTACGCACAAAGCCGATTGCCAGCCGCGCAGCGGGACGATGAAACCCACGCGGTGCAGGAACACGAGCCAGATCAGCAGCACGAACAGCGCGCCCAGCGTGCCGAACCAATCCAGCGTATCGAACTTGGTGCCGAAGTACAAGCCGTAGAACGAAAGCAGGTCGGCCTGCTGGTAATAAAATTTCCTGAGCAGGTTGAAATCCAGCGCGCGCCGGCTCTCTTTTTCCGAGATCAGCTCGCGCAATTCCTGCGTGCGTCCGCCGAAATCATAGATCCATCCCAGGCGATTCCACGCGCCGGCCTTGAAACCCTCGAGACGGATCTCCTCGTTGAAATGCGGCTCGGCCAGCTCCGCGCCGAAATCGTAGAGCATGCACATGGCGATGCCGTAATTGCGGTACTTGAGCTCTTTGTTCTCCACGCGCTCGAAGTAGGAGCGCGCCATGCCGAAATCCGCGTAGGTCTGCGGCAGCTCGCGGAACATGTAATACAAGCCGAGGCCGAGGTTGCCGATGTCGCGCTGCGCGGACGTTTCCCCGTTTTCGGAAAGCTGCGTGTAGTGCGAAAAGATCGCGGTGCCTTCGATATCGTACTGCTGCACGTCGGCCACGCGCTCGGCATAGCCGTGGCTGAAATGCTTGCTGATCCAGCCGTAATGATGATCGGGATTTTCGCCGTCCATCTCCACCAGCGCGCGGTAGCCTTGCGCGCTGAGCCAGGGCTGGTTGGTGCGCTCGCCGTAGCGGATGGCCTTTTCAGGATCGTCGAAAGATGGCCTGTGCGGGAAGATGTTGAACAGGGCAAAGCTCAGGCTCAGCGCGATCAGCGACCAGGCCAGCAGCGTGTAATCGCCGAAATGCCAGAAGGGACGGCCCTGCGCGCGGCTCTCCTGCACCTGCGTGAACAGGAAGTACGCGACAATGCCGAGAATGCAGAAGATGATGAAGTAGAAGAGGTAATCCATGCCGCAGGCCTACGTGCAAAGATGGGAAAAAGACTATCCGGGGCTCACCCCGGCCCCTCTTTGCGACGCGGCGAAGCACGATCAGGAATTTAGCCCTCCCGCCGCGTCGAGCGAAAGGGCCCGGAGCGCGTCAAAGGATCTCGAACTCCGCATTGATCTGGTAGCGCAGCTTGATCTTCTTGCCGCCGATGGAATTCTCCTCGCTGCGCTCTTCGGACTCGCCGCCGCTGTACACGGTGTTGCTCTGGTACACGTTGCCGCGGAAAGGGCGGAAATCGCCGTCGTCGACGGAGACGAAACCGTTAGGCTCGGAGATCTTCAGCGGCTTGCCCGTGCGCGATCCGATGGCCAGCAGCAGGTAATCGGATTTGTCCTTCGCCGCTTTGATCGCGTCGATCTTAATTTGTTTTTTGAATTCGGCCATCTTGCTGTGCGAGTAACGCACCACGTTCGCGTAGCTGACGTTGAGCGAATCCATCGCGGCGAAGAACTGCGCGATCTGCTTCTGATCCTTGAACTTGATCTCGTAGCTCTTCGAGATCACCGCGTCCTTCTTCGATTTGCGGCGCAGCGCGATCACGTCGGCGTCGAGGTTGTCCATGCTGATGTCGGTGCGAGGAACTTTCGTGATCGACTCGATGAAATTCACCATGCCTTTTTCGAGGTCCTCGATGGCGTATTTTTTCTTTTCTTTCGTGAATTCGCGCAGCGTGGCGGAGACGTAAATCTCGTCGGGAACGATTTCCATCTCAGCGGTGCCGATCACGGCGATGCTGCGCGGTTCGGGTGCGGCGGTTTGCGCTTGCGTAAAGGAAAAGCTCAGCAGCGTGAGCAGGGAGAAGATCAGTTTTTTCATGGTGAAGCGGTTTAGAAGTTATCTCGAAAATACCGTTGTCTTTTGTTCGCCTTTTATCTTCATACTTCGTTGCTTTTCTTGTCCAGGCTTCCGCCGGGTATGCGCTGCGAAAAGCGCCTCGTTTCTGAAGCAAACTTCCAGGGAAAATAACGCGTGAAAGGTAGCAACGAATGCCCGCGCGCGAAACAAATGCCCGCGCCGCGCTGTTAAAAGATGTGAACCATTCCCCATGCTGACCCGCCTCATTTATTTTCTCCTGCAGCGCACCATCCTTCTCTTCGGCCGCACGGTCGATCCCGCGAGAGAAAAATGGATCGACGGCCCGCGCGGTTTCGACGATCGCATCGGCGCGGATTTTCACGAGCGCTACGCGCAGCGGAACCGATTGCAGGTATTGCCGCAGGATCCGCAGCACGGATTGATGAGCAGCTTCGCGCTGATGAACGGCGAACGTTTCGATGACCGGCAAGTGCATCGCGCCGTGCATGATTTCTACAAGCACACGGCGAGCTACGCGTTCGATCTCGAGGCGAACTGGAACCCGCTCGCAAAGCCTTTCGCCTGGCTGCTGTTCGGCACGGTGAGCCGGAAATTCGGGCAGCTGAATTTTCCGTTGCGCGCGGAGGAAGCGGCGCAGGGCATGAGCAGCGAATTGTTCCCCGTGCTGGATGCGGACAACACGCGCCTGTTCACCTGCTGGCTTCGCCGCCTGCCCGCGAGCGGCCGCGTGATCTACGCGGGATTTTATTCGGCGACGCAAGTGCCGGGCTACGCGGGCGGCGTGGTGCGCACGGTGTTCCCGCTGCCGCAGGGAAACGTGACGGTGATCTTGTATCCCGAAGCGATGCCCGGCGGCTACTTCCGTTTCGTCTCGCGCGGGAAAAAATTCGGCGGCCCCGGGTATTACCGCGTGCACGAAATGAAAAACGGGAAATTAAAAGTGCTGATGCTGCCCCTGCGCGAAACGCTGCATTTAAAACCGGTGAACGATGAAACGATCGACGCCGATCACCGCTTCACGTGGTGGAATATCCCGATCGTCACGCTGCGGTTCCGGATTACAAAGAATGCAGAAATGAATTTCGAGCAGACGAACACGGAACATCGAATGTCGAAGTGATGCGTTCAGCTACTTCGACATTCGATGTTCCGTGTTCATGATTCTTCTGTTCGGAAGGCGATCAATAATCATTCAGATCGAACACGTGCACATCCTGCCGGTGCAGCGTGAAGTAGCCGTGCCCGCCGTTCACGTTCGTGGGATAATTGATCGGCTCGCCGGTGAGCTGGTTGAAGATGGAGCCGCTGCGCTTGTACGCGCTGAGGAATTCGTAATAACCTTTCGTGATCGAGGAGACGACGGCGGCGACGGTGTCGTGCTGGCCGGCCTGCGTGAGCAAAGTTTCCGTGTCTAAAAATCCATTTTCAAAAGCCTGGTCGTCGAGCAGGTCGAACTCGGTGAGCAATTGGTTGGAGCCGGCGGAGAACACGCTGTTGATGTCGAAGGTGCTGTCGCCCTGCACTTTTTTGATGAAGTTGACCACGTAATAATTTTCTTCCGAGGTGTTGTCGCGCAATTGGTAACGCATGAAGACGAGCGTGTCCTGTTGCCGCTGGATATAGGGGAAAACGGTGTCGAAATTCACGCGGGGCATCAGCGTCGTTGCGGCCCAGACCTCCAGCCCGCTCACCGGGTCTTTTGCCCGGATCGTGTACGTGGTGTAATCGTTGAGCGGCGTGAGCAGGTTGAGATAAAGCCCGGGCGAGATCATCGTCAGCGTGTCGGTGGAGCTGCCGTAGGAAACGGTGACGAGCGCGTTGCTGACGAGAATTTGGTTGAGAAAATCATTCGTCAGCGAATCGTTGTCGCCGGCCGTGTCCAGCGGGCTGTAGCTGCGCGAGAGGGCGACGATCAGGCCTTGAGTGCCGAATACCTGCGAAGCGACGGTCATGCGCGGTTCCGCCGGCTTTACGTCGATGTCGATCGGCGGCGGCAGGCAGCCCACGGCCAGCGCGGCGAGCAGCGGCAGCAGCAAAAGTGCGCGGACTGTTTTTTTCGTTCTCATCAGAAGCGGAAATTATACGCGATGAACGGAATGGTGCCGAACAAACCTTTGGCGACGTATTTCAGCTGCCCGCTTTCGGTGCCTGTTACCTCGATGCGGTAGGGCTGCGCGCGGTTGTACACGTTGTACGCGCCCATGCTCCATTCCCCTTCCCACTTCATCCATTTGCGTTTCGCCTTGTCGCGCGATTTGAGCACAAGGCTCACGTCGAGGCGGTGCGAAGGGGGCAGCTCGGTGCTGTTGCGCTCGCCGTAGATCGGCAGCACGTCCACGTTCGTCAGCGAAGAGTTCGGCATCATGAAATAACCGATCACCGGCGTGAAGCGTTGTCCCGTCGCATACACCCACACGGCGGAAATGAGGAAACGCTTCGTGAACTCGTACGTACCCACGATCGACACATCATGGCGGCGATCGAACTTCGCGTAATATTTTTTCCCGCCGTTGAGGTGCTCGAACCTGCGGGTCGTCCACGAAAGCGTGTAGCCGATCCAGCCGGTGAAACGTCCCTGCGTGCGCTGCGCGAACAGCTCCGCGCCGTAGGATTCGCCCTTGCCTTCCACCAGCTCGTTCTCGTAATTGTCATTCAGCAGCAGCACGGCGCCCTCGCGGTACTCGATCAGGTTCTTCATGTGCTTGTAATACACTTCGAGCGAAGCCAGCGTTTTCAGTTTCTCGAAATGATAATTATAGCCGGCAGCGATCTGATCCGAGTACAGCGGGCGCACGTTCTTCGTCACCGGGTACCAGAGATCGGTGGGCAGCGCGATGGCCGAGCTGGACACCAAATGCAAATACTGCGTCATGCGCGCATAGCTCAGCTTCAGCGATTGCTTCTCGTGGAAATTATACGTCAGCGCCACGCGCGGTTCCGGCGAAACGTAAGCGGTGTCTTTCGCGAATAAGAATGAGCCGCGGAAGCCGTAGCCGATTTTCAAAACGCCGATCGGCTCCCATTCGTGCTGGACGTACAAGCCCGATTCGAGGTTGGAGATCAGCGCGCCTTCGCGCGAGCGCACGATCTCGGAAATGGTGCCCGCCGTATTCACCACGTTGGGGCGAAACCCGTGCAGCGTGGCCTGCGCGCCGAAGCGGATAAGGTTCTCCGGGTTTTTGTAATAGCTGTAATCGAGCTTCACGCCGTAATCCGCGATGCGCGATCTCGCCAGGAAGGAATTGCCCGGGATGCTCGCCTCCACGTCGTAGCGGAAGCGCGTGTGGATGAACGAGAGGTTCGAGAATAATTTCGAATTGTAGAGGTGGTTCCAGCGCAGGGTCGTCGTCAAATTCCCCAAGCGAAAACCGCCGTCGAAAAATGCGCTGTCGGTTTTGGGCGGGCGCAGCACGTCGTCGCCGTAATACGAGCTGAGGAACAAGCGGTTTTTCTCCGAGAGGATGTAATTCACTTTCAGCGTCGCGTCGTAGAAATAATACGGCAGCAGGTCTTCCCTGTACACCCAGCGGAACACCTGGTCGATATACGAGCGCCGCCCAGAAAGAATGAATGAGCACGTATCTTTCCTGATCGGCCCTTGCACCGTCAGATGCGAGGACAGCAAGCCGATGCCGCCGTCCACGTGATACTTCTGCATGTCGCCGTCCTTCATGCGGATGTCCATCACGCTCGACAATCTTCCGCCGTATTGGGCAGGGAAACCGCCTTTGATCAGCGTCACGTCTTTTAGCGCGTCGTTGTTGAACACGGAGAAAAATCCGAAGAGGTGCGAGACGTTGTAGACTACCGCTTCGTCGAGGAGGATCAGGTTGTCATCGCCCGAGCCGCCGCGCACCAGCATCGTGTTCTGTCCTTCGCCGCCGCGCTTCACGCCCGGCATGAGCTGCATCACCTTGATCACGTCCGTCTCCCCGCCGATCGTCGGCACGTGCCTAATCTGCTCGATGGGGATGTTGATCGCGCTCATCTGCGTGGAGCGGAGTTGCTCCTTGTCTTTGCTCTTGTCCGCCGTGATCACCACTTCCTCCACCATCGCCGCATCGGGCGCGAGGCGGATGTTGAGCGAGGTGTTGCTTTTCAGTTCGACGCGGATCGTGCGCGGGCGGTAGCTGACGTAATTGATGCTGATGTCGTAGCTGCCTTCGGTGAGCGTGAGCGAGTAAAAGCCGTACACGTTCGTCTGCACGCCTTTCGTAGTGCCCTTGACGAACACCACGCCGCCGATGATGGATTCGTTGTTGGTGGAATCGGAAACGGTGCCGCTGATGGTGTATTGCTGCTGCGCGGAAAGGGTTCCGCAGAAAAATAGAACCAATAAAAACCGCAGGCGGGTCATGCGGTAAAATTAGATGCTTTTTCAGTTATGCGCGGAGCGTTTTCTTGTTTCAAGCAGTGCACCATATTGTTGAACCGGTTATCGCCAGCGCAGCGATGACCGGCAGAAGTAAAGAAGAGGCATGAAAGAAAAGAACGCTTGACACTTCTTAACATTCCCCGGTAAATCCGCTTCCCGCTTCGCCTTCGTATCTTCGTGCATGAAAGCGATCATACAAACTACCGCCTTCCTCTCCGGGCTTTTTTTCGCAGCCTGCGGATTCGCCGGGGAAGGGCCCGTGAAGAAGGGGCTCGATGCAGCTCCCGCGGATGAAAAACAAGCGAGCACGATGGAAACGAATACGACGAAAACAAGCGATACCGCCACCTTCGGCGCAGGCTGCTTCTGGTGCGTGGAAGCGGTGTTCCAGCAAATGAAAGGCGTCATCTCCGTCACCTCCGGTTACACGGGCGGCACGGTGAAAAACCCGAGCTACAAAGAAGTCTGCATGGGCACTACCGGCCACGCGGAAGTCGCGCAAATCGTTTTCGATCCGAAGCAGGTGAGCTTCGACGAGCTGCTGGAAGTGTTCTGGCAGACGCACGACCCCACCACGCTCAACCGCCAGGGCGGCGATGTGGGCACGCAATACCGCTCAGCGATTTTTTACCACGATGAAGCGCAGAAAAAAACCGCGGAAGCCTACAAGAAAAAGCTGAACGAATCCGGCGCCTGGGACAAGCCGATCGTGACGGAGATCAGCCCGATGGGCGTGTTCTACAAAGCGGAAGATTACCACCAGAATTATTACAAGCTGAACGCGAACGAGCCGTATTGCCAGTACGTGGTGCGGCCGAAGGTGGAGAAATTCCAGAAGGTGTTTAAGGATAAGATGAAGAAATAACCCACCCCCGGCCCCTCTCTCCGACGCGGCGAAGACATAAGGCTAAATTCCTGATCATACTAGCGCCGCGTCGCAAAGAGGGGAACCTTTCTCGAAGAAAGGTTCCCCTCTTTGCGTCTCGACGCAAACTCGGAATTATGTGTTCACCGAGAACTCGCGTCGGAGGCGGGCCGGGGTGGGTCGAGACGATTATCTTGCGGACAATTCTGTGTCTTTTTCCCCGTTCTGACATTATGAATCCCACACCGCAAAACCACACGCCATGCTTTTCTCCCGTGCTCTTCCTGCGCTCGTGTTTTTCTTTTTCCTTCCGCTCGCCCTCTCCGCGCAGCAAACGAAACGCCTGAAAGTTTTCATCGACTGCAGCAATACCTGGTGCGACGACGCGTACATCCGCACCGAGATCAACGT
>Ga0196977_1000976_pt1 | contig 12120 bp, 11 predicted proteins | sample S3v_1013CmetaG_FD_148634 | JGI IMG/M metagenome (GOLD analysis project Ga0196977, IMG submission 148634) | Soil microbial communities from Anza Borrego desert, Southern California, United States - S3+v_10-13C | ecosystem: Environmental > Terrestrial > Soil > Desert | place: USA: California...
CGTCGGCGCCCACGCTCTCCGAGACGCCGCACTGGTAGTTCTCGTGCCGGCAGAGCGGGCAGCGGTCCATGTTGTACCAAGTGACACCACCCTTCCGGCTCATGCGGTAGCGAATGCCGCGGCGGCCGAGAATTTCCGCCGCGGGCTCGTGCATTACTTCGAAAGGATTCCTTAAGCTCACTCGGCAATCCCTTCTATCGCGGAATCTGACTCACGGAATTTTTTATTCCCGGAAAAGCTCTCGAGTCCGAGGTGGTGCTCTCCAAGATGTTGGGACTTGTCGTTATAGGAAGGTACCCACGCGTATAACTTCCGGACTTTCGCCTCGGGCAAATTCAACAAGCCGGCAGCGATCTCGTAGCCGCGAGGAAAATTCTTTATGCACTCGGCGGCCATTAAATAGCCGCAGGCCGTAATGGAAAGGTTCTTACAACCTACTAAATACTGCTGCCCCATGCTCGCAACTACCCCGTTCAAATTATCTGGAAACATCGGTTCGGCGCCGCGAATCCTGGCGAACGCCCCGATAGACACTCTGAGCACGTATCGTGAAGGACTCGGCCGGAAGACGTATGGGCAATGCGCGATTGCCTGCTCCTCTTGAGGCGACAGCAGGGGCCACCCGTTCTCAATCCTGCGCCTATTGATCGCATCTTTTATCGCGCGGTTAATAACCTGGCGTTCCGTGAACAAGTAATCGCGTAGCGCGTCCCAGGAGGCTTCAGGCACCGGGATATCTTGAGTCCTGGCGTGCCCCTCCGACGCCATCCCAATGACTGTTGAAGAAGACCGTACCCAGAAGGAGCCGTCCGACTTCATGTAGATGCTGCTCGCGTCTTCCGTTTCTACATAGATCTTCTCGTGCCGGCGCAAGTCACTTTCGTCCTTCGGGATGAAGGTCATGAGTGAGAGATCAGAAGGTCGGAAGGGCTTAGCACTTATGAGCTTGACCAAGGCGAGGTCCCGCTTGAGAAGGGCAAGTTTGACAGGGTTCCCCCCGAGACGAGAGATCTTCGTTTCGATGCCTCTTATTATGTCCAGGAGGACTGTCACGGGGTGCTGGCGCTCTTCAATGAATGGGCGCACACTTCCGAAAGGGTCATACGTTTTGCCCTGCATTTTCCTGCCGCGTAATGAATCGAATGCGCTCTGTGTACCCATACCTATGATCCTTCAATCGTGTCCCAGGCTCTAAACCTGTCCGGCGTCGTACTGCGCCTTTAACTGCGTGTAGTGGTCATTCCAAGACTTGACCTTGTCGGCGGGTCTGACCCAAGCGTAGTACTTCCTGCACGTCCGCTCGGTGATGTGCAGTGCCGCGGCGGCGACGGCCCACCCGTTGGGGTGCGTCCTGATGTAGTGGCTTGCAACTAAGTGACGACAGGCGTGGGCGCTGAAGCCTTTGCAGTCGGGGATATGCCTTCTGGTGCGGCAAAGCATGATCCTGCTAGCGATACGCGGACCGATCTGTTCCGTACCCGTGTATGTGGCCCTCTTCTCCTCCTCGATGTTAATGAAGATTGGGGGGTTCGGTCGCAGTACGTACGGGCAGCGGTCTAGCGCCAACTCTTCAAGCTCGGTCAACGGCGGAAGATTGTTCTCGGCGCGGTACTCCTTAATGGCGACCTTGGTGTAGGTAATGAGGTTGAGCCGGTAACAGAATATGTAGTCACACAATGACTTCCAAACATCTTTAACGATAGGCACGTCGTAGGCGGCGTCGGCAGATTCCAACTCCGAATACCCTGCAGCTCCGTCCTCGTTCTTAAAATCCTGCGGGTTGAATCTCAGATGCCACGAGCAGTCGGGCTTTTGATACAAGTTGCTCGAAGGATCCGCCGGGACGTAGATCCCATCGACCTTTCCGGTCTTCTGGTAAATAACACAAGCCCGCGCGAATTCCTCCCAGTCGGCCGGGATGTAGGTCATCATCGAGTGGTTCTCAGGCCGAAGGGGATTGGACGAAATCAACTTAACGAAGAACACGTCACGGCCATGTAGGGCAAGCAGTCTCGGACTGCCGCGCTTCATGAGGGGGGTGAGAGCGTCCATCGCCCTCGCCAGATCCCATAAGACCTTTATGGGGTGCTCCAGCTGAAGCACGTAATCGCGGATCGGTTCAAACGGGTCGCGGCCGACGCCGACGATCTTCGGCTTATTTTTGTTCTCGTTCTTCCTGCTCTTATCCGTCTTCGGCCTGTAAATGCTGAGGCGCCACGTGCGAATCTGCTCGCGGTTCTCCTCACACCACTCGCGCCACTTTTCTTCGGGCACGGGCTCGGGAAGGTGCTCACCAAACACGGGATGCTGCCAGAGGTAGCCGGTCTCGGGACGCAGCAACGCCTCGCAGAAAAGAAGAAATCTTTTCTGCGAGGCGTTGAAGAGTTGGTTGTGCGAGCGACCTTTCCTGAAGAGTGCGTAAAATTGAACGTACTTGAAGACACTAAGGAAAGCCAGCGAGAGTTTCTCCGGCTTGAAACCTAAACCTTTCTGCCAAGGGTCGTCGCTGTCCGTCGGCAGGCAGAGCGCGCCCATGAAGCCTCTGACGTCATGACGGTAATACTCCTCGGTCGGGCAGCGCTGGGTGTTCCACCGGACCCGCCAGTAGCTGTTCTTCGGAAGCCCCGTTTCGAGCGACCAGTCGGGATCAATGTAGGAGCGGGCGAGCTCTTTCCACTCGGCGGTGAGGCGGTCGGTAAATTGGATCTTGTACGTCGACTTCTGAATCTTACCCTGATGCGCGCGCCACTGGTTGTTGCTCTTGTCGGGGGACTTCTTGATCGTCCACCAGGCTTCGGGCAACCTTGAAGAGAGAGTCCCCCGCTCGAGATGAAAGAAATCCTCTATACGCTGGACGAGAGGAAGAGAGCTAGGGTGCGGGGCCCTGGACTCATCAACCCACCTGTAAATCACTCCGTCACTTGCCCCGGTCCCGCGCTCTAGGTCGGCGATGGTGCATCCGTGCAGCTTTACCAGGTAACGGATCGCGTCTATAAAGCCGTCAGGGATCTCACCCCCTTTCCCCCACTCGATCCAGCTCTCTCTGAACTTTTTGATGATGGATGTCCGGTCCCTGATCGTGCTCGGCTTCTTGCCCTCGGACTCCAGCTCCTCGACATATTTTTGAAGGTTTCCATTAAATCCGATCCCCAACTCCTCGGATAAGGAAAGGGGAAGACAAAGAGTGTTATCAGGAATAGGGGCTCCGGTTATTTGCCTCTCTACCTTCCCCTTCCCCCCATCGTTCTTGCGGGCCGGTGCCTCAAGAAAGTCAAAAAAGTCGTTGCAGACGGAGCGCTGATTCCTTACATAACCGCGCGAGTATGGGTTCCCATTTTCGTCTACTTTGTTATGGTCAATGTGAAATTGAATCAGTTCTTCCCGAGTAACCGACCGAACCACAATCTGTGGAGCGGTAGACACGGCGGACTGACCCTGGTCCGAGAGGTGGTAGAGCTGAACCGGCCGAATAGCACTCGCGGCCGATGACGACCGGTCTGCCGGGATAAGGAAAGCCTCTTGTCCTTTGGTCTGGCTGGTGGTCTGGCTGATTACTTCTGGCGGGTTCGAGGTCCCGATCACCGGGTACAATTCTCCTGACATTCTTTTACTCCGCTGACCCTGTAGTCAGATAGGGGTTGACACAGGCGGAGAAAAAACGGAGAATTGTAGACAGAGTTAGCCAGGACAGCTAAATCTACAATCTCAACAGCTCAAGTCTTACCAGGACTTGGGCTGTTACCTTTTTCACCGCATGCCGAAATTCTAATGATCGGGCGGCCGACGGCCGCTTTCGTTAGCTTATAGACTCAAAAGCCTCCCGCGCCTTAGGCGTTAGTCTGATGTTTCTCCTCTGCCGACGGACCTTCCGATGAAGGTAGCCTTTCTTCCGCAGCGGCTCCAGATACATTTCAGCGGTCGAACTCTGAATGTTCATCGCCACCGCGACTTCCCGCTGCGTCGGGTATAACTTGTGCTGGTTGAAGTAACTCAGGATGAATGTAAGACATTCTGCCTGCCTCTCCGTCAGCGGGGGCAAGGTCTTTAATGGCGCTACGCCCAAGCCCGACGCAACTGTGCGCGCCGGCGTCGCCTCTGAGTTTCGTACTTCCTCACGCATGGCGACCCTATATACTCCAATCTGCTTAGGTAAGCAAGAGTTTTTATATTCCTGCCTTTAATGCCTGAATTCAAATAGCTTAAGAAATTTTGGCGGCGGCCATAATCCGATCGCAGGTTCGGCCGGAGTAACTGGTTCAGGTCACGCGGAACTCCGCCATTATCAAGGGAAAAGATAGATCGTGTCGAACCAGCACTAGTACCGACGGCGAACCTAGCAAAAGCAATGGTACAAGCATACTGGTACAAGTCTGGAGCTTGCTGGAACAGGGACCGGTACAGCTCAGCTAATAATAAATTCCTAGAAAAATTAATTAATAGTCTGTTGCTGGTCATGGTCAACGTGCGGGTTGAAGTACCGGTACACGACGCCGGTTCATCTACGAGTGCAGGTTTGGAGCTTGTTTCTGCGACCTGAACCAGTAATGACTTCATCATTGAGGTGCATTGACTCTTAGCTCCTGATTTTCTTCAAGGGCAATTTTCTTTACGCTTTCTATGGGTTAACGACGATATTTTAGGGTGTAACGAGAGATCGTGAATTTTCAAAGAAATTTGCTGACATTCTTGACGAAGTAAAGCAATAGCGGTGATGGGATTGTGGATTCTCTTCTCGTTACGCAAATTTTATTTGCACTGAAACCCATAGAATTTCCTAGCGAAATACCATCATTTAGAATCCATCAACTAAAAAGGTGATAGCAAAATTTTCTGAGTGTAACGAACTTTTAGTTTTCTAAGCTTTGGGACGTTTTCTAAGTCATTGATGAATTTTTCAAGGCGTAGCTCTACTCGACTCTTACCCTCCGGCACTAAATTCATGGAGAGCTAATACAATAGGTGTGCCACTTGAACTGTACTTGAGTTTACTGGCTTGTCCGCCTCCCGAAGATGCTTTTAAGCGGCGGCTGCCACTAACACGGGCAGCAACGGGTGGCACTGCCCGTATTGGAGGCAGTTCAAACCCTTCGACGTCTCCGCCCACGGTTCGACGAGGGTCGTTGAGAGCTACAACACTCCTACTCCGCATCCACGGACTTTTAGTTGGCCAAAACGTAGTGGGATGGTCAACTGCTAAGATCCGATGGGGTGCCGCTAATTCAGGCAGACTGCTGCCTGAATTAGCGGCACCTATACGGAGCGCAATGAGCCATTAGATTGACTGCGCTATGTACGCTCGTGATTCCGATGGGAGGCTTGCTGATCATGGTATAGGATGGTATGAGGCGTATGGCAGATGTGCAAATATCACGGTAGTTCCTGAAGCAACTCTTCGATAGCAGCCTCGGGGTTAGCGGTGATAGCTGGGGCCATCCACGGATATCGCTCTATTACCTCCTGGAGTCGCACCAAGGCATGGCCTGTCTCGCGAGCTCTGAGCAGTGCTTTGATGAGTAGTAAAAGCGGCTTGATATGCATGCCGTGTGGGACCATACCTACTGCGGCCGCAAAGTAGAGGGTAGCGTCAGCGGGCCTCCCAAGGTCTAAAAGGCACTCTCCTATCTGCCGTAGAGTTGTGGGAGAAGGAAATGCTCTGGCAGACAGCCTTAGCTTCATCAGCGCTGCCTTGAAGTCCTTGGCTTTTATTGCTGCCATACCCTCATCGTAGAGTTGGCCTGCGTACTCTATTCTTCCCTCCGCATAAAAATCTTGCGTTGTGTTCAGGTCGACTGGTGAGGGCCGCTCTCTCATCTTTACAGGAAGCACCTACCGTAAGCGGACTACGAGGTGGATTCTGGCATACGGTATGACACACTTGGATGCTGCTAGTGCTCCTAGAGCCCGGCGGGAGAAGTGTCGACTCACGAAGCACTATCGGTAAAACGATACTTACCTATCAAGTGCTAATACTTTCAGCTTGCGAATTCTCTACATTGGGTTTGGGCTATTTCCTGCCGGAGTTATTTGATGAAGGACTGATATAGTGGAACGAATTAAGGAACCGATTGGCGAGCGCTTCATCGAGACCGGTGTTGTTCCAAGTCACGCAGGAAAGCGTATATTGTCTTTTACCCAGCACATAGATGCGCGCTCGGCTATAGACAGGTGTGTTGTCGCGCAAGCGCGCAATGGTGTCTAATTGGTACCCTCCCTCGGGCAATTCCTGTAACTTTATTAATCTCCCACCGGCCTTATCAAGCGCTTTCAGGTACCCTGATTTAACCCCTTCCAATGAGGCCGCTAGCTGTTCTTTAGTTTTCGGAGGTATTCTTAAATCTAAATACTGAACCTCCATATAGTGATTGTCGACGGTAAGCGAGAGCTGTTCCGGCTGGATGCGGGTGTGGTCGCCAGTAGGGATTTTGCGATCAGGTACACCGGGAAAGTTGATGGTAAAGTCCCTGTCCGGGCTGATAAACTTTCGCCACCTTATTTGAGCATGTAGACCCTGTGCAAAGACTAACTGGAAAACTAAGAGCAGCTGCAGGTATGTGATGTGGCGCCCTAATCTCATAGAAATTGATCCTAAGTTTTGTTGAGAGGAGGTTTTGAGTACATTTCTAGCTCTAAGGTGATGATCGTGCCTTTTGACCAAATGCCTTTTAGCTTTCGACACCTCAACAACTTTCTAATGTTAAGTGCGTAGGGAAGCTCTACATCTGTCAGGGCGATGAGGGCTGCCTGGGGGATTAAAGTCAATCTCCCGGCAACGAAAAAGCACGATGAGATACTAAGGATAAAATTCCTTAGTTGCAAGAGCAAAAAGGAGAATGATGACCCATCGGCAGGAGGGATAACCTGCTGATGGCAAAAGCCTCACGACGAAAGCCGGAGCGATTAGCCGAGAAATTACTGGAGATTAGGCTGAAGCTCGGCCTCTCCCAGAACGGGATGATTCGTCGGCTCGGCCTCACCGACGAACTCCAACAGGACTACATCTCCAAATTTGAGCGCGGGGTATTAGTTCCGCCATTGCATGTGCTCTTGGCTTATGCAGAGACAGCCAACGTGTGGGTCGAGGTTCTAATAAAAGACTATGTGAATCTGCCCGAGGATTTACCAAGCCAGCTGAAACATGAGGGAGTTCGAGTACCTGGAAGCAAGACAAAAAAGCGCGAGTAGATTTTCATGGAGCAGTCGTAACATCCGTGGTATTCATGAGGCTGGCTGTTAATGATCTAATCACCGCACACTTCCCTATTTAATCGTTCATCTCGTGCGCTCCGCCAGCAGACCAGTAAATGTCGACAACATCAATAGCGCGTCATCACGGGTGCACAGGGCCGCAGGGTTATGAACCCAATAATGGGTGGCGAGGTGCAGGTGGTAACGCATATTATCAAGCCGCTGCTCTTTCGTTCGATCCTCCTGTCTGCCAGGCGCATTTCTCCACCCGGGGCCCATATCCTCCTGTTCAATCCTGCGCCACTGTTCCAGACCTACCCGGACGGCGGTAACGCAGGCCTTCCACCCGGGAGCGCCACCTTGCTCGAACGCCTGCCGGGCTTCTACCAGGGACTTCCAAACCTCATCCCAAGGGGCGGGCGGGACGCTCGGCAGAGGAACCTCAACTAATACATTCTCGGCGGCCCCGATGCTATTAAGCATCGCGACCCAGATTTCCTTCGGGTAGGAAACGGTCACGTATCCGTGACTGGGAAACACGGTTTCCGGCTGAGTACGTACCCGCCTCCCGGTGACAGGATCATTGACCAAGTAGCAGAGTTCTCCATGGACGACGATCTCGAGCTTAGGACTGCCGCCATTTCGCAAACGCTCGAAGTAGGCGATCTCGGCGAAGGTTCCGTACCATGTTAGCTGAGCATCTCTGCTAGACATGCCGCCGGGCGAGTCCCGATACACATACCCTGTGGACCACGATTCCCACTTGACCCTTCCGACCTCAATCTTGGAGCCCCCACCGACGTCAGCCGTGATTACACCACGAAGGTTGCTGATCATCGGGAGCGGTTCGTTCTCTGCCACATACCTGAGCATGATTTTCATAGGCAGTGACAGGTTGAATCCCCCTACAGTCCTATAGGCGTTTAGGCGCACCGGGTTCTCAACGAAGACGATTTTACCGGTAAGCAATCCACCTGGACCGCTTATCTCGATCTCATTAGGCGGCATAGTGACCTTTGGCTTTCTGCTTTGCGCAACGCTGCGCGTACCGGGTGGTAGGTTGTCTACGTTAAAGTCTGGCGGCCGATCGAGCAGACGGGTCGTTATCTTCGAATATATATGACAGATTTAATAAGGTCATGTGGGACACTAACGGCATTACCCTTTGGGTCAGGAAGGAGAATGTAATCTCTATCAGTCGATAGCAGGAGTTCTATAGGATTAGTTTTATACGGAATATCAGAAAATCCGACACCTATAGATTCTATATATGCTTTGTCTTCGGGCTTAACTGTAACCTGTATGAGATTTGGCCTGCCGCCTCCTAAAGACGAGGGGATTTCTCTGTAAAGTGTTCGCGCAAAGACAAACATGTACGCGATGAAGAAAATCAAAGTAATAAATATAGTTCGGACTTCTCCGAACGTATATCTATTCGACCTACGCGTTCCCAGTTCTTTATCGTATCTTCGGACGATTACCATTGAATATATCTTTGCGACCAAGTAAAAGGTTATTAAGCCACCCAGTGTCGGCACGTAAATCCATGCCCACTCAAACTGCCCGCCGCCCAGGTAAAGGGGTATTGTCCCAATAAGCATGTATAAAGGAGACAACACCAGAAGTAGCCAATTTAAGATTCGATATTTTTTTGGAAGCTGTTTTGTGCTCTCAGATGTTTCAGCAATTTTATCGAAGACCGCACTGCCTATTAGAAGAGCAGCAACTACTGGTACGAGAGCCCAAATCCCTGCGAGAATGTAATTTATCTGAAGAAGCGAAAAGGAATAGAACCCATATTTGTTGAGGTGTAGATTGACGATAACCAAACCTACTATGTAACAGACCCCGACCAGAAAAACTAAACCTTTTCCTATTAGTTCAATAGCCTCCTTCGCTTTTTCCATGTCTGGACCTTAAGCTACATTTGTTTATATAAACTCCCAGATAAAATCTGCCAAGTTACACAGGTAATCTGTAGAGAGCGTAAGAGCCACGCTCAGAGGGGATTCGCGCTGATCCAAGTTGCAACGGCATAAGCGTAGTCAACAAAGCCAAGTTGCTTCGCGTCCCATTGGAGTCGGGCGCATATCGAAGGTAAGGCCTTCTGAAATGCCCTGAACCTTTGCAGGATCTTGGCCCCGCTGGGAATGACCATCATCCGTGGATCCAGCTCCGGCCTCAGCCACTCCCTGACCACGTTGATTACCCGCCCTTCCTTCCCCCCGTGGTCGTAAATGTCCTGGCCGGCGATGTCGGAGATGAATTTCTGATACCTGAACCGCTCGACGTCCATGACCAGAATCACCTTCTCCTGCTGATGATCCTGCCCGAACCTTTTACAGCCCAGGTCGAGGCCCAGCTCCAGCGGCATGTTAAAGCGCGGGAGCCGGTGGGTCTTATCCAGTTCGGTCCGGGAGATGTCGTGGACGCTGTACTTACACTCCGCGATGATGTCCTGAATCTTATCGATTCTGACTTGGCCGGCGTTGCTGGCCTCGAGGGCAGACCGGGCCCTGAACCCCATGTCGTGGACGGTGAAAATCACGGCCCGGAAGAGGGGCAGGTACTTGTCGTCGAAGGGGCAGTTGATGAAGACGTTCCTGCCGAAGTTGGGTGGGATCTGATGTTTGGCTGCTCTCGGCATGTGAGGGGAGGCGCGGGCGGCGGACCGGCGTCGCCGCCCACACGTTTAGCCTCTCGACGTTGAATTCGACGACCTCTTAGACGAAGAACTCTTCGACTCACGCACGACGGCCGTCACAGCATTGTGGATGTCCTTTTTGCTGACGCTGGGCGAGGCGTCGGGAAATAGGACCGAAGGCCTGTCCTTACTGTCCTTAGGCGGCATCGGATCAGACCTGTAGCTGTCGCGGTCGCGAATCCGCCCGTCGAGGCGGTGGATAACGAGCTCCGAGCCTTGGTTCCGCGCTATCTCGCGGCCCGCCTCGACCGCGTCACGCTGTGTCCTGTGCGTGGAGGTGGCGCGGCTGCTGTCCGCTCTCCTCACGACCCACCCGTCGGAACGGCGTACGACATGAATGCTGGTGTTCTTTTTGGCCATTACCTCTAAACCTTCCGGCCCCTCGGCGTCTCACCCGTTATTTAACACATCCCGGAGTTCTTCCGAAGTAATTCTTGAGTATTGCATGGAGTAGACGGCATTCCTGTGCCCCAGCTGGCGCTGGACCGCGGCGACGTTCCCTGTCCTCTCCATGATGAGCTTTCCCATGGCGTGCCGCGCGGAGTGTGGAGTCTTCCCCTCCACGCCGGCGAGCTTGGCGGCCTCATTCCACACCTCGTTCACGATCTTCACGTTCATCCGGCCGTCGCCCAGTGGATTATTCTCCGGCGTGAGGAAGAGCGCCGGCGAGCGCCACTTCTCGGCGTCCCTGGGCCTCTCCTGCTCCACGTAGTCTCGGATCGCCTGCAGCCCTTCCCTGCTGATGGCGTAACCGTGGATCACACCGCCTTTCTCTAAGACCTTCAAGACTCCCCTCTTAAAATCCACGTCGCTCAGGTCGAGGTTCCTCGCCGCCGCCCGGCGCATGCCAGTCTCGACCAGGGCGTAGACGATGGCGCGGTTCCTCAGCGCCCGGTAGCCCTTCCGCTTCGGCCTGTCGCCGCCGCGGTGGCGGCTGCGGTCCTTCGAGCGGCCGCCAATCTCCACCATAAGGTCGGCCGCGTCGAGCATCTTCCGCTTCTCCGACTGGGTCAGGGCCCGTTCGACCTCGAGGCCCGTGCCGAGCGGTGCCAGCTTGATCTTCGCCATCGGATCGCCGAGCGGGAAGGGCCGGAGCCTGTGCACCCATTTGGAGAAGGTCTTCAGGTGGGCCAAGATTCGGTTGATGGTCCGGTCCGAACGTCGACGCTCGACGACCTCCCCACCCGCGCGCTTCCGGGTGACCTTCTCCTTGCGCAGGCGCTCTTGGAAGGCCTTCGACAGCCGCGGCGACCAGGCGATTCTATCCGCCCTTCCTTCCTCTTCCATCATGAAAGAGACGAACAGCCCCAAGTCCCGCCCCTGCACCCGGCGGGATGACTCGCCGGTCGTCGCCTCGTGCTGTAGGTACTGCACGGCCCACCACTCGACCGTGTCCGGTGCGCCCGCGGGAACCCGGATGATGGACTGAGAATTGTTTCGTGTACCTTTTTGCGGCACCAGCGCGGTTTGGACCTGAGCCATTTATCTGAACCTCAAAATTCGGCCTTCGACAGAAAGGTACACGAAAGATACATTTCGTGGCCCTTTTTGTAAAGAGAATTGTTTATACAGTTTATATAATTGCTTAGGCAGCTATAATAATAAGGTAAATTTATCCATCTTTGTTGCCACAAAAAGTCTTTCTCGTGAGTCTATATATGTGTGGAGAGGTAGTTATTTGGACGAATAGTCTAATAACTTGTCTTCGCAAACAAAGAGAGCTTCGCCCTAAAAGCGAAGCAGTACTGCACGGGCGCGTCATGTTTCCCAGACTTAGACGCGCCCGTAAATTATTGGGATGAACCAGAATCCCCGTTTAACCTCACATTCAAAAAGAGTTCTGTGCTGGTGAATAGTACCCTCTACTCCATGTGCTGAAAGATCCAGCCGGAATGGGAGGGTATTCATACAAAAAAACTCTTGCCTTATAAAAGGCGAGGAGTAGAATCAGGCTTGCGCGAGCGCGTAAGTCTGGGAAACTTGAACGCGTCCGTGTAGTACTGCTTCGCTTTTGCTGCGAAGCTCTCTTTGTTTGTTATATCAAAGGTCGTCTGTATGTTGATTAACCCCGGCATACTAAGATCTTTGGTATACCAGTGTTGCTGGGAGACAAGTCATGGCTGACCTGATGGTGCCTTGCCACGCGTGTGGCTATGACAACTCGGCCACAGAGTTCTGCTGTGGTAATCCTAGCTGTCAAGCGGCTATACGCCTCCAACTCGTAACAACCA
>Ga0196977_1000977_pt1 | contig 12119 bp, 11 predicted proteins | sample S3v_1013CmetaG_FD_148634 | JGI IMG/M metagenome (GOLD analysis project Ga0196977, IMG submission 148634) | Soil microbial communities from Anza Borrego desert, Southern California, United States - S3+v_10-13C | ecosystem: Environmental > Terrestrial > Soil > Desert | place: USA: California...
ACGTTGCCCTTCTCGCCGCCGATGATGCCGCCGCCGCCCAACGCTGTGCCGGTTCCGGCTGCTGTGCCGTCGCGACCACCAACAAACGTTACGCCCGAAAAGTTGTAGATCAGGTTTAGCGTGAATGGCTCATTCATGCACATCACGCGGTCGCCGTCATTCGCCGGTCCCGTTCCGGTCTGCCGGATGATTGTGGACGCGGCTCCTGCACCAACGATCGACATCGTCTGATTGGCGCCCAGGTCGCCGACGGTGTTGCCATCACAACCGCCGGGGCTCGTGCCGTTGGTGGATAGGGTGTAAGTGCCCGCCGGGAGACTGATCGTTGTGTTGTTATTGGCGCCGTTGTTTGCAAATTGGATGGCGCCACGAAGACTACAGTCACTGCCAGCCGCGGTACACGCGGAAGCCGCCGTCAAACCGGCGCCGGAAGGATCGTCGGTCCTATCAACCGTGATCGTGGTATTCGGAGCGTTGGGAACGACATTCACTTCACTGCTCGTGGAGTTGAGCACGAGCATATCGCTTACGCCGTTGAGTTTTTTCGGGAGAGTCAATACCGCTACCGGTGTGCTTTCAACGTCCAGGGTTGCTTTTGCCGTGTCGCCTGTAACTAATGCCTGATCGGAGATTGCGACCGAATCATTCTTCCCGACTTGACGCAGGATCTCTAGCTTCGACTGCGCCTGCCCCACGATCATGACTTCATCCGTCTCCCGATTAGACAGATTTGTCCGCATCAGCGGCTTCGACAAGTTAGCGCTCAGATTGCTTCCGAGGATCTGCTTCGCATCCTTCCATCCGCCAGCCTGCGCCGGTTTCCAACTCGGAGCCGACTCTATGTCCAGCTTGGTGATTTTCTGAGGTTTAAGATTACCTCTCGTTCGCTGCGCGGCTTCAGCCTCACTAAAGGAGCGCGTATCTAGTTTCCCGTGCTCAACGATATGCACGGTACCGTCGGAAGTAAGAGCGGCCATTTCGCTCCGACCCTGGCGGTCCCACGTAAACTGTCCCAAGGCTAATCCGCGCACACCTGCGCCAACATTAATCCGCTCGGCGCGCGATTCTTTCGCCACCTGCTCTTTGCGGCCCCAACCATGAACGACAACGATTTCGCTACCGGCAGCGACTGCGACATCCATAAATGGATCGTCGTCCAAACCACTGATCTCAATCCCGCTGGCGGGTTCAGACAACTGATACTGCGCCAGCACGTCCGACAACCCATCCGCGCCATCAAATATCAACAATGACGCGCCAGCCGGACCCGAGACGCCCACAGCCACATCCGTGAATCCATCGGCAGCCCGAAACTCTCCGGCACCCAACGCCGTCACCGCTCCCGGCAAACCGATCTCGCGCGGATCGTTAAGCCGTCCCGCGCCATTTCCCTCCATTAAATACAGGGCGCCGCCTTGTGCAGCAAACAGAACGTCCTTTTGACTATCACGAGTAAAGTTGCCTGTGACCACGAAGTCAGGCGTCACGGGAACGGCGTAAACATCAGCACCTGGTAACAGCGAGTCAGGGTTATAGCCCTGTTGCATACGGACCAGAACGGAGTCGTCAGCCGGAGCGAACGCATCCGGGTTTCCGCGCTGCAGGGTGATTATTCCCGAGCCATTGAAGCCATAACCCGCGACCACATCCGGTGTGCCGTTAGGATCGAAATCCGCTGAGGCTAGTGCCCGCGCCTGCGCGCCGCCGCTCTGCAGAGCAGCGACCGCCGCTTGATCTCCGCGGTAAGTGACAGTCATCCCACGCCCATCCTGCAGATTCAGGAAAGGTTTGCCGCGACCCGCGGCCTGCACCGTGACGTGCTCTTTCGCACGCTTAGTAACAACGAAGGAGCTCTCCGCCTTATTAAATTTTGCCGAGTCCTCCGATTTGACTTGCACATAGAGAGCAAGCGGTACCACCGCAACTATTATGAAAATAGCCAGCCACTTTATAGCGGCTCTGATTGTTAAGCGAGAAGTTAGACTTTGAGACTGGTGAGTCGGATTCATTAGAGGACGCATGGAAAACCCCTCCTGGGAGCAAGCGCGCGTGAACTGAAGATTGTCAGGAAACTAGTACGGTTAACCTTCGGAGGCTGAACAAAACCTGCGATGGAAGTAGGAAAAATCCGATGGGAACCGATTTTGGACGGCGATACTCTACTTGCGTATCGTATAAGTGTCAAGGCATAAACCTGTACTCCATAGTGGCACGAAAGCTCTATAAGAAGAGGGCTAAACGACAGCCCAAAGGCTGGCTTTACTGCACCGCTAATCAACAAGCAGGCCCTCCACAAAAGAAACGGGGCGCGGGTTATTCCACCCGAGCCCCGCACTACAACTTGTTAACGAACAACTGGTCTCAGTTACCGCAATCGCGTGAAGTGTCATTAGTTATGGTCCAACTGACACTCCCCGCGCATGCGACTACCTGATACATGAAACAACCTTCCTGATCTTCGGCGATGACCTTGATGCCGGCGCCGCCGCAGCTTGCTTCGCTGATTGTGAAAGATCCGCCATTCGGTGAAATCACCGAATTGACGAGCTGGTCCGAACCCCAGTTGTTCTGATCCGGCGCTGAAAGATAGAGATGACGAACCTCACGACTGGAGTTATTCACAATCGTGATGGCCGTCGCCGGGGCATGGGCCTTTGACAACAACGGACCAAAGGCCATCATGCCGACAAACATACCCAACACCGCGAAAGACGTGAACAGGGGGCTCGACTTGCGCAACGTAATTCTCATGTCAGTCACCTTTCATCAAACGTATCTGAACCTGAACCACCCGCCGGTTATGGGCAGAGGCTGTTTACCGTATATCCCGCAGCAGCGCCGTTATCACCCGCGGGGACATTATTGTTCTTTGGCACCGAGACCTTAACCGTTGCCGTCGCAGTGTTGCCGAACGAATCCGTAACCTTGAATGTAATCGTGTAGACACGTCCATTAAGGTTGCCGTCGCGTTCAGCTCGCAACTGGACCGTCTTGCAGTCCGGCGCAATCACGATGTCGTTCAGTGTATTGCCATCGCCGCCGCTCGGATTCTCCTCTGGCTCATCGCTGCTCACCGTCTGAATAACCACACTGCCGGTGAGATTCTGCGATGAGTCGCATCCTCCGGTAGCACTGGAGACGAAGTCAGAGACGCGGAACGTCTGGTACTGGTGATTGGGCGGCCACATGGTCGCTGAAGTAGAGCTCAGGTTGATGACCGGCGTGGAGTTGGTGACGGTCAGGATTGCGGTTTGTGTAGCAGTGCCGCAAGAACCCGACGTAGTCACCGTGACCGTGTGGTTGCCGATCGCAAGCGAGCCAGTCGGTACGGTAATGCTTGGGTTGTTTCCGTTGAACGGCACACCGTCCAGAGTCCACGCATAGGAGAATGGACCAGTCCCTGATGCCGTCGTCGAGAAGTGAGCATCAAGTCCCTGACACACCGTTTGATCCGCCGGGTCAGTAGTTGCAGTTTGCGCGTTAACCGTTAGCGTCGCCGTATGAGTAACAGTGCCGCAAGAGCCGGTCACTGTCAGACCGATTGTGTGTGCACCAGGAGCAAGCGAGCCAGTCGGCACGTTGATGCTTGGGCTGTCGCCGTTGAATGGCGAGCCGTCCACAGTCCAGGCGTAATGCAGGTCCGTACCCGTCGCCGTGGTTGAGAAGCTCGCGATATCACCCTGGCAAACTGTCTGATCCGCAGGGTCGGTGGCCGTCGTGTTCTCCTGCACGGTTAGAGTCGCGGTATGCGTCACCGTACCGCAGGAACCCGTCACCGTCAGGCCGATCGTGTGCGTGCCGATGCTGAGAGATCCGGTAGGCACGCTGATGCTCGGGCTGTCGCCGTTGAATGGCGAACCGTCCAGGGTCCATGCGTAATGCAGGTCACCGCCTGTTGCCGTGGTTGAGAAGGTGGCGATTGCACCCTGACAAACGGTCTCGTCTGCCGGATCAGTTGCTGTCGTCGCCGGATTGACGGTCAAGGTGGCGCTCTGCGTAGTGGTATTGCATTCACCGGTCGCTTCAACGGTGTAGATATCCGTATCGGTGACCTGGGCACCAGTGATGGTCAGCGTACTAGTGTTGCCGCCGCTGGTGATGGTTACGCGACCTCCAAGGTCGCCGTTGTTCAGAACGGTGGCGCCCTTCTTCCAAACGAAGGTGATCGTGCCTGGGCCACTGGCTGTAGTGCTGAAGGTTGCCGTGTCACCTTCGCAAACAACCTGGTCTCCCGGATCTGTAGTGTCATTCGTGTCGATGGAGACGGTCGCAGTGACACTTTGATTGTCACCCGTAACATCGGCGCCGCCGGGTCCTGGCGTAGGCCCAGCCGTGAACGTCGCCGTCGCCACACCGTTAACGAAGTTCGTGGTATTTGATAACGTTCCACCCACGACGTTGGTCCATACCGCCATGAACGCCGGCAGGCCGTTTAGCTCGGTCGTCAAAGGCATGCCGATATTTCTTTGCTTGATGTCGGCCGTAAAGATCGACGTGGCGCCACTGCAGACCTCAGTCGGGCTGGCATTAACTCTCAATTGCAGGTAACTCAACGGGAAGAGCGGGCCGCTCAGGTTACGGAAATCATTTGCTGATGGACCAGTGTTAATCCCCCACCAGTTGTCATTGGCTGTAAAATTACCGGCGTTAGCGAACAGGGTCAGCCCATTCAGAGGATTGGGAACGGTGTTACCGACCAGCCTCGAGAACGTGACCGATGCGCTACCGCTGGACGTAATCGCGCCACCAGTAACACCGGCCGAATTGCCGGTCAAAGAACTGGTAGTGACAGTTAATGGACCGCTTTCCACGATAATGGCGCCACCGCTACCGGCGGGCGCAGAGTTGTTCGAGAACGACGAACTGTCGATGCTGTAACTGCTCATCGAGCCGTTGAAGTCGTAAAGATCGGCGCCACCGCCGCCTGCAGCAACAGAGTTGGCAGAATTACCTGAGAAGGACGAACCCGTCACAGAAAGAGTGCCATTCGATGGTCTTCTGTTTAGCGGGTCGCCAGCCGTGTAACCCAGACCGCCGCCGCTGGAGCTGGTGGAATTACTCGCGAAAGTCGTTCCCGTTACGGTAAGACTTCCGCCTGTGTACAAAAGGCCACCGCCGCCCAACGTGCCCGCGCCCGTAGCGCTATTGCCTGAAATTACACAGTTGGTAACGGACATGGTGTTGCCGATGGAGCCGCCAATGATGCCGCCGCCACCGACTGCCGTCGTCTCTTTTCCGCCGGTGATCGTCACGTCGGAAATCGTGAAATTGAAGTTTGCAGCGAGAAACGGATTTACTTCCACAACACGATCGCTCGGCTGGGTCTGCTGAATGATTGTGGTAGCGGCGCCAGCGCCGGTGATGATGGTGTTGTTGCCAGTGATGTCGAGATCGCCGACGCCATTGTTACCGGAAAAACCTTCTGCAACGCCACCCGCAATATTCAACTCGTAGGTTCCGGCGGGCAGAACAATCGTGGTGCCCGGGTTGATGTTTGCGAATGTGACGGCACCTCGCAAGCTGCAGTCATTCGCCGCAGCCGTACAAGCTGACGCCGAGGCAGCGTCATCTGTTCTATCGACAGTGATCGAAACAAAGAACGGCAGCGCCAGGTTTCGTACAGCGGGTTTCGCAGCAGCTACTTCCGGACGCACACTCATGCGGTGATTGCGTCGCTCAGCCAGATTCCCGCCCGCGCTCGGCGAATGACTCGAGTCGGCAACGACCGAGCGAGGCGCTATCGAGAATGCTAGAACGCTTGCGACTGCCAGGGAGAGGGTAGCCAAGATTCCAGTAACCGTTCGGCGGTTAAACTCACGGGTGGATTTCCTATGCTGAGCGTAGACCATTTTCAACTCCTAAGCTCCAGAGGTGTACGGGGCCAACCTGAAGCGGGAAAGGTTGACGCGTTTGTGTGTGTGTGCGAGACGCTTGAATCAGCAGCGCGGTCCAGATTACGGCCGCGGCGGGAAGACTCCCTGCAATGCAATGCAGAAATTTAGCGTCAAGTAAGGCTGCATATTATTGTGCGGCAGGCCACCGCCGGAGATATTCAATGAATTGATGTTCACTTTTCCGGTCGGCGACCCGTCAATGTAAAGCGCAGCTCCTCCTCGGCCTGCGGACGCCTGGGCCCAAACAGAGTTAACAGGCGTAATGGAATTGCCGGCATCAGCGAGTGCCCGGCCAACGCCATGCGTATGAGCCGGGATTTCGCTCACCAACAAAGTGATCGCTTCAGAACCACCCGTTTCACCCAGATCGTAGAGCGACAACCCGGGCCCTTGACCCGGATGCATGGGAACGCTGCCCTGAAGATCCGGAAGCGCAAAGGTCGACTTGCCGTCGCCGCCGTAGGTTGTCCCCAACAGGGCGAAGAGCGCCGTATTCTGGCTTATCGGCAGGATTTGCCCATCGCAGAATGCCCAACCTTTGGGCGCAAAGTTGAATGGAAAGATTCTGATTTCAGCGACAAAAGGATCAGCCATGTTTTTTTTCTCTCTCTCCCTCTTTAGTTTGGCGAGGGGAAAATACCCACGAGTGCGATACAGAAATTGAGAACAAGGTAGGGCTGCATATTCGTGTGCGCCTGGCTACCACCAACATTGCTAACGGCCTGCGGATTCATCACGGCGTTTGGCTGACTTGTAGCCCACTGCGCCTTTCCATTATTGGCCCAGTTGTTACCACCAGGAGCGCCCTGAGTTGCGTTCGTATTAGCACCTACCGCTGCCATGTTATTGCTAAGGAAATGCGTATGGGTGGGGAGCTGCTGAATGTTGACGGTAACGGCGCTCGAACCGGCGGCTTCCCCTAAAGTGTGGCCGTTGCCCTCATGGAGCGGCGCCCTGCCTCGCAAGTTGGGCAGAGCGAAATTTGTTTGCCCATTGCCTCCATAGGTAGTGCCAAGTAAGGAGAACAAAGCCTGGTTCTGGTTGATAGGGAGCAATTGACCGTTACAAAACGCCCATCCCTTCGGCGGAAAGTTGAAAGAAAAGATCCTGATTTCTGACAAAAACGGCTCAGCCATTGTCACGACTCCTTAATTGTTGAAGGTTCACGTCGCTGCACCAACAGTCAGTCATTCTTCAAACGACCGCTTTATGTTGGCTGCGGAAATAGCCCAAAGAGCGAGATAATGAAATTGATACAAAGGTAGGGCATGTGGTTCTCATGCGGTTGGGAGCCTCCCGTGATATCGCTTAGAAATCCGGGAGCAGCTCCGAGCTGGGCGTTCGGTGCGGTGTTAGGTGCGACAGTCAAATCGTTGTACTGGCTTAAGTCTGCTACGGACGCAACAGCATTTGCTGGATCGCTTGAAACTTGACCACCGCCCGAGCTACAGAACATGGCATGAGTATGAATCGGAATCTGCTGCGTGGTGAGCGTTACCGATTCAACTCCCGCCTGTTCGGCCTGAGTGTAGGTTACGCCGTCCGGTCCGGTGCCAAAGTGCAGGGGTATGCGGCCGCGAAGATCGGGCAGTGCAAAAGTGCTCTCCCCATCACCGCCATACATGGTCCCGATCAATTGAAACAAAGTCTCATTCTCGGAGATCGGTAATAACTGGCCTTCGCAAAACATCCAGCCGTTAGGATTGAAATTTCCGGCAAACATTCTAATTTCGCCGACAAAAGGTTGGCCCATCGAATCGTCTCCTTATTCCTGTAGGTAAGCCGTTAGGGAATACTTATGATTTATCCGGCCGACTGTTTTTCTGGGGCTCTGGACCAGGCCCAAACAGTGGTTTCGATTTTTCGCACGATTTATTGCAAGAGCGACTTGAGGGCGCACTATAGATCGAAAGCCGAAATATTACAAGACTGTAGTAGACTTTCTCTAAAATCTTTTCGCTGTGTTTTTTCTATTGCAAGTTTTGGAAAGAAGACATAGACTCCAGCACCATTTTAACCAACGCCCAGATCAAACACATCAGGAGGAGACAAATGAAGAGTTCACGCCGAGAATTCTTGAAGCGAGGTACGTTCGTGGCACTTGCAGCGGGAATGCCGCTGGCCATCAGCGAAAGAGCTTCGGGCATGGGGGCCGCGGCGGCTGGTTTGAATATGGCGTCGTTCAAATCGCAGCTGGGCACGAGTTTTCTAATCAACCATCAAGCATCGAAAGTGAAGCTCACGTTGATTAACGTGGCCAATTTTGCTTCACGGAAACAAACTGCAGCCGGGAAAGAAGGGTTTTCACTACTTTTTCGTGGTCCACAAGAGACATTTCTGACTCAGGATACGTATCTGGTGGAGCATGAAGAGTTGGGTATGTTTTCCTTCCTGATGGTTCCGGTTGGCGCCAAAGATACACGCCCACACTACGAGATAGTTATCAATCGCCTACATTCTTAACACTGCATGAGCAGATGAATTCCGTGCTGCTCGCTCGGTGAGAATCCCAAACGTTCAAAGAGACGAAGTGAAGGATTAAATTCCTCCACATAGATGCGCGTCATCTTTTGGGAGCGGCCCGCTTCGTCGAGCAACTGCTTGATCAGAGAGCTTCCGATACCCGCATTCCGCTCGCCCGGCAGCAGCGTGATGTCGATAATTCGAATTTCCTGGTCCAACCGAGCAACGTAGAGTCGGCCCACCGGCCGGTTGTCGGCCAGGATTATATCGTGACCGGCCGTCGGGTATTTTTTCGCATAATAGTCTTGTTGCGCCGCGAACTGAGATCGGATGAACGCCTGCTGCTCTTCGGCACTCCAGGGCACTAAAGCCAACTCTTCAGCTCGAGTGCTGCCATAAACTTCAACGAGAAAATCGTAGTCATCCGGACCAACTGGACGAAGTATGATGTTTGCGGTTCCTGGTGATTGGCTGCTCATTCTGACTGACTATTCGCGAAGCCGGTTGAAAATTGCTTCGTAGTAAAAACCCTGGGCGTCCTGCTTAACGGGTACGATAAAGAGCTCAAACTGGCCCATTTGATCGTGCCTAAAGTTGCGCACGCCCTGACCGAGAAACATATTTAATGGACCCCGAAACTCGAGCGTAAATTCCTCTTGCTGAGGATACAGTTTGACTTCCGAAACCTCCGTTAGCTCTAACGGCACGCTCGTATTTTCGTCAACCGCCACGTTGAATTCGGTATTAGCATGCCGCGAAAATTCCTCATATGTTAGAGAAGGCTCCATTCAAATCTCCTTGGGTTTGGTCATTATCAATACGAAGAAATCTTTTATATTCGGACCGAAGTGGTAGCCCGTTCGCAGTGGCGAAAAAGAATACCCGATTAGTCCGGTCTGTTCTACTATTCCGCGGTATCGATTTTCGAAGTCTGACTTGGAGATCACTGCATACGGAAGGACCTCATCGTAAGTCTTAAAGACGTGATTCAGGCAGAGTAAATGCTCTTCGCGTCCGTTAAGAACAGATACTTCATCGTCAAGATCGAGGAACTCCTTCAACGTCAGTAACCGGCATTCAAAACCAATCCTCGCAGCACACCTGGCAAGGTGACCAAAGTGAATCGTGTATTCGTCGTGATTCAGATTAAAGGAGCGGGCTGGATATCGATTCTCCGCACCATATTCGGAGACTATAAGCGTGCCACCCGGATTTAAGTGTTTCCACGCTTGTTCGATGAAGCGAAACACGCCGGCATTAACGACGAAAGAATCGGGAGCATCTTTGTCAGAGAGCTCATATTTCTCGACATAATAAGCACCGTCCCCCTGCCATCTACGATCATTTCCCCGCTGAACCGCTGCGACTGGAAAATCCGCAATAACTTCGTTCGACACGATCAGGTCAAAAGTGTGGCCCGCAAGATCAAACTCGGTCGCATCCTGATGGAAATGACTGCTGGCAGGCAGAAGTTCAGACAAGACTTTTCTTTGGTTCTCCATCAAAGCAGGCGATAAATCAAGGATGTGATAATTGATGCGCGTCCCATTCAAGCTCGCGGCCTGGGTTATGAAGGACCGCGCAAAGCTGCCCGTGCCGCCGCCAACTTCCAACACTTTGAGATGGTCCACGTCATGCAGTAGCGGAACTACTTCGGGCCTCAACGTGGAAACACAAAACCGCGAGCCATAATCGAGTCCGCCCAGTGCTTCATGAGGAAAACGGAAAGAGTGGTTAACGGTGGGCTCTATAAAATCAAACTCCCACCCTGCTTCCTCGATCCCGTGTAGATGAAAGTCAATGATGGTTTCGTTGGCACTATCGGGACGTGGCTGGTCCTTTCTTTCAGAGTGATAAAGATTCCGCGGCACTATATTGACGCTGCTGAACGGATCATCCATATCTTCGGTACGCGGTGTTAATTTGATTAATTGCCGTTCCTGAGTCGTCAGGAAATCTATTGCCTCGCGTCTTTCTGGCAACACACCTAAGAGCTGCCGGAGCGTTTTGGTTCCGTCAGCCATTGAAAAGATCTCCGCCGCTAGCGGCGACAACTGCTCTTCAATCACCACCGGCAATTCATCGCGTCTTGGCGAGTAGACGGTGTGCTCCATTGACGTTCGCACCAGCATCCATTCGCCGGTTTTCGAACGATATGCCAGAGCCGGGTTTTGAATAGGACGCGCAACATACCAGTCGAGCAACGGACCTAAAGGATCGTAATCCTCCGGGATGAGAAATCCGCTTTGAACCAGTTGTCGCGCTTCGACGGAATCCGCCGTCAACCTGCTGGTAAAGTCGTGTTCGATGATTTCTCCAGTTAACCGGTGAAAGACCGCGCGTTGAATCACACCCGGAAACAAACGATTCTCGATGAAGCTGACGTACGGATTAATCCTGTAGGTAGGCACAACTCAACTTGTAGCAGGAACGCATTTCATTTCCAAATAAACTGCTCCGGCTTCATTGTCGCTGGTGCGAAATCCCAAACGCTCGTACAACCGCACTGCCGGTGACGAAGCCACTACATGCAGTTGAATTGGTTTTCCAGCGGACGCGGCTTCCGTTATCAACTCCTGAATCAAACGACCTCCGATGCCAGCGTTGCGATACTCCGGCAAAAGAGCGATGTCTCTGAGTACGATGGGCGTCTCAGTTCTGTCGACCAGCATTCGGCCAATAGCGCTTCCGTTCAGAAGAATGATTTTGTTGTCTACTCGAGGCAGGGATCGTTCACGAGCAAGAAACTGCATTCTGATAAAGGCTTGCTTCTGATTGTCGTCCCACCCGAATGCTTCCAACTCTTCAAGACGGGTGCTGGCGTAAACTTCCAACAGAAAAGCGTCGTCTTCGGGCGTCGCATCGCGCAGTGATAGATTCTCTTTTTCGTTTTGCAGGTTAAATCTCCCTGGTGTTCATTTGATCCTCAACGTTGGCAATTCTCAACAGGCGATGCAGATAGTTCGGATGCACGCCGAGCAGCCTCGCGGCATCGTTGAGATTGCCCTTCGCCTGGTCCATTGCGTTGAGGATAATCTGTTTCTTACTTTGCGCCACGGCCTCATGATACGTGGTCCGAGTACCATCACTATCTACACTTTCGAGCAAGGCCTCCGGTAGATCTTCGAGCAGAATCCACTCAGTGGTTCCCAACACCACGGCGCGTTCGATCGTGTTTTCCAGTTCGCGCACGTTGCCGGGCCAATCGTAAGCCATGAGCGATGCGCGCGCGTCCGGCGTAATGCCTTTCAACTTCTTGTTGCACATCGCTCCGTATTTCTCCGCGAAATAACTCGCGAGCAGCATGGTGTCCTCGCGACGTTCGCGCAGTGCCGGCATTTCGAGCGAAACAACGTTCAAACGATAGAAAAGATCGTGCCGAAATTGCCCCGCGGCCATCGCATCGTCAAGGTTCTTATTCGTCGCCGCAATCACGCGCACGTCCACCTTGATCGTCAGCGTTCCGCCGACGCGTTCAAACTCGCGCTCCTGTAGTACGCGCAACAGTTTCACCTGCAACGACGGCGTGAGCTCGCCGATCTCGTCGAGGAAAACAGTGCCACCAGCCGCAATCTCCAAACGTCCTTTCTTCTGCGCAATCGCGCCGGTGAACGCACCGCGTTCGTGACCAAACAGCTCGGTTTCCAACAGCGACTCGCTCAGGGCAGCGCAGTTCACGGCCATGAATGGCTTCTGTGCGCGTTTGCTGTTGCGATGAATCGCGCGCGCGGCCAACTCTTTTCCCGTGCCGCTCTCGCCGTT